>JAEEGH010004789.1_pt1 | contig 34451 bp, 18 predicted proteins | sample 9134181 | NCBI WGS metagenome assembly JAEEGH01 (sample SAMN16246544, study PRJNA631951) | gut metagenome | biome: gut microbiome; feature: rumen; material: DP-attached | host: Bos | place: Iran: Karaj | collected 2018-10
CCTTACGCCAGCGGCAGTTGTTGCAGCCACTCGGTTACGAGACACGCCGCAGCATGGTCTTTTACTCTGTAATGGTTTGTTATTTAGCCAACTACGTATTTCCTCGTCTGGGCGAAGTGCTTCGCTGCACTTTCCTGCAACGCTACGAGAAAGTTCCCTTTGAAAAGTCGCTTGGAACGGTCGTCACGGAGCGTGCCGTAGATTTCATCATCATGGTGGCCATTTTTATCGCGGCCTTCCTGCTGAACACCGGTCTGATGGACTCACTCCATATCGGCGATTCCACCCTGCGTGAGATGTTATCGGCGAAGGCTGACGGCATGGCCAACAACTACAAACTTTATATCATCCTCGGCGCATTCGTGCTGTTCATCGTGGCGATTATCCTTACCCGCAAGTGGTGGTCGAAGGTGAAATTGTTTGTCAAGATCAAGGACTTTTTTGTGGGGATTTGGCAAGGATTGATCTCCATCAAGGATGTGCGGCGACCGTGGCTGTTCATTTGCTATTCGTTGCTGATATGGGTATTGTGGGTATTGGAGACCGTATTCTGTTTCCAGGCGTTTGATTTTCTCTCAGGATATACCTTTGTGATGATGTTCACGGTATTTGCCATGGGCAACATCGGCTTTTTGATCGGGCCTGGCGGCATCGGCACCTATCCGCTGATTGTGGCGGCCATGATTGTATTATACAGCGGTTCAGAACTTTACGCACCCGGCTTAGCGGCCGGTTGGATTGGCTGGGCGGTACAGACCCTCCAGGTACTCGTTCTCGGCCTGTTCTCGCTGACAGCAACCGCCTTTATGAAACGAAAGGAGTAGCCATGACAGTAACGGACATCGAGAAAAAAATCATCCCTGCGGCAGCGTGGAGCAAGCCCGAAGGCCAGAAGGTGGTCTTCACCAACGGTTGTTTCGACATCCTGCACCGCGGTCACGCCACCTACCTCGCACAAGCCCACGCCCTCGGCGACCTGCTGGTGGTAGGACTCAACACCGATGCCTCCGTGCGGCGGCTCAAAGGGCCTTCGAGACCGGTCAACAACCAGTACGACCGTGCTTTCCTGCTCGCTTCGCTCGCCTGTGTCGATTTCGTCATCCTCTTCGATGAAGACACCCCCGAGCAGCTCATCCACACCGTTTGTCCCGACGTGCTCGTCAAAGGCGGTGACTACACCCTCGACACCATCGTGGGCGCCGACTTCGTACTGCAAAATGGCGGCATCGTCACCACCATCCCCTTTGTTGACGGATATTCCACCACATCGACATTAAACAAAATCACTCAACCATTATGAAAAAAATCATTAACCTTATCCTTTTTAGCGCCATCCTTTTCACGCCCTGGCTTCACGCCCAAGATGACGTGCTGAATCCCTACGAGGGCAATGCCACCTCGGATCCATCAGAAAACCTCATCACGGAAAGTTATCAGATTCCATCCTACAATCTTTATCTTCAAGATTGGAATAATGAATATCTGAAAATCAAATCATTAGGCATTTCTTTTGGAAATAATGACGATATCAAAATTATTTTGGTAGAGAGTCACAACAATGCCTTTGCGATGCCCTGCGACCTATACAAAATCACCAGCCAGTATGGCAACCGCAAAGGGGGCATGCATACTGGCATCGACCTCGCGCTGGCCAAAGGAGCGCCCATCCGCTGCTGTTTTGACGGCGTGGTACGCATGGCGAAAGAGTATAGCAGTTACGGCAAGACCGTAGTGGTGCGGCACTACAACGGACTGGAGACCGTTTATGCGCATCTCGACTCTATCTACGTACAACCCAACGAGATGGTGACTGCCGGACAGCAGGTGGGTACAGCGGGCAACTCAGGACGCGCCAGCGGCGTACATCTCCACTTCGAGACACGCTTCCTGTACGAGCATTTCGACCCCGAAAAGATGATTGACTTCGGCAGCGGCGACCTCATCAGCAACATCCTCACCATCGCCAAGTCAGAACTCGACTTCGACACGGCACCCGAAGCACCGGCCACTGCACAAACTCCCGCCCCGGCTCCTACTCCTACTCCTACTCCAACACCTGCTCCCACCACAGCTAACAACAACACTCCGGCAACGGCCAACAACGCCCCAGCCACCACCACCAACCCCACCCCGAAACCTGCCACACAGCCTGCCCCTAACAATACCGCGAATAACAACAACTCGGGCAGCGTCATCCATACGGTAGTGTCGGGCGACACGCTTTACGGCATCGCCAGAAAATATGGAACTACTATTGACAAATTATTAAAACTCAACAATATAACCGAAGATAGCAAACTTCAGTTAGGACAAAAGATTCGTGTAAAATGAAAAAATGGCTGGCCCTTCTTGCGTTTTTGCTGTTGCCATGGGCGACATGGGCGACTCATCAACGGGCCGGCGAGATTACTTACGAGCATTTAGGAGGCCTCACCTACCGTTTTACCATCATCACCTACACCTATACCCCCAGCGCCGCCGACCGTCCGCAGATAGAGGTTTTCTGGGGGGATGGCAACTCCTCCATCGTTGACCGCTACCAGAAAATCAACATGGACAATGACATCAGCCGCAACATCTACATCACCGAACACACCTACCCCTCCACGGGCACCTACCATGTCACTTTTGAAGACCCCAACCGCAACAACGGCATTGTCAACATCCCCAACTCGGTCAATATCCCGTTTTTCCTCGAAACCATACTGGTTATCAACCCGTTCCTCGGTGCCAACTCATCGCCGCAATTGCTCAATCCACCCATTGACAATGGCTGCACGGGCGTGCCGTACTACCACAACCCAGGCGCTTACGACCCCGATGGCGACAGTTTGAGCTACAGTCTCATCCCCTGCCGTGGCTACGAGGGAGAGGACATCCCCGGCTACGGACTCCCGGCGGCCAGCAACTTCATCGATATCGACCCACGCACCGGCGACCTCACATGGGACTCTCCGTTGGCAGTGGGCGAATACAACATCGCCATCCTCATCCAAGAGTGGCGGCACGGCGTGCTCATTGGCTCGGTAGTGCGCGACATGCAGATCACCATCATCGCCTGCAACAACCAGCCGCCGGAAATCATCACCTGCATGGACACCTGCGTCACCGCCGGTGAGATGCTCCAGCTGACGGGTACCGCCACCGATGCCAACTCCACCTCTGTGAGGCTCACAGCTACCGGCGGCGTGTTCGGCCTTTCCGACCATCACGCCACCTTCCCGACTGCCGAAGGCACACCGCCTGTGAGCAGTCAGTTCACGTGGCACACCGCCTGCAGTCATATTCGTCTCGCCCCCTACAGCGTGCTGTTCAAGGCAGTAGATAATGGTCCACAGGTCAATCTCACTTCCTATAAAACCCTAACTATCACCGTGGTAGCCCCAAAACCAGAGAATGTCGTAGCAGAGCCGGTGGGCAACACCATCGAGGTGTCGTGGTCGCTGCATGCCTGTACACAGACGGCCGGCTACCGCATCTACCGGCGGAACGGAAGCTACGACTTCGAGCCCGACAACTGCGAAACCGGACTGCCCGGCTACACCGGCTACCAGCTGGTGGGTGAGACGCACGACTGGACCGACTGCCAGTTTGTAGACGATGGCACCTCGCTGCCCCTTTATCACGGCAACGACTACTGCTACCGTGTGGTGGCTTACTACCCCGACGGCGCCGAAAGTTACGTGTCGGATGAGGCCTGCACAGTGCTGCACAACGACGTGCCCCGCCTCACCCATGCCGACATCGAGACCACCGAATCCGAGAATGGCATTATTCACGTGAAGTGGCTCCGTCCCACCGAACTCGACACTATCCAATATCCAGGTCCGGAGTACCAATACCGGCTTTACAGAGCTCATTCTAACCAGCCTAACGATTTCCAGCTCATCTATACGGGAATGTCGTTGCAGGACACGCAATTTACGGACATGGGGCTGAATACCCTTGGTCTGACCTACACCTACAAAGTGGAGGTGTGGGCCGAAGTACACGACAGTCTCGTGCTCGCCGGCACGTCGGATCCGGCCTCCTCTCTGCGGCTGTCGATCACCCCGCTCGACTGCGCCTTGCAGTTGGATTGGACCGCCACTGTACCCTGGACCAACACCGAATACACCATTTACCGGTGGGATGAAATCGCCCAGCAATTCGACTCCATCGCCACCACCACCGAACGCACTTATACCGACCGCGGGCTGCTCAACGGCACCTCCTACTGCTACCTCGTGCGGTCAACCGGCGGCTACTTTGCCCCCGACACCATCGCACCCTTCCTCAACCGCTCGCAGAAAGATTGCGCCATACCAGCCGACCTCACCCCGCCGGAAGTGCCGCAGCTGACCGTCACCACCGACTGCGAAACTGTGACATTAGACTGGACATTCTCCAACGACTCCGCCTATCTTGATGTCTATCAATATTATATCCATTACCGACCCACCTTGGAGGATGCTTTCACCATTCTTGACTCGTTCTATCTTCCCAACGACTGCTACACCACCCACTGCACCTATTCCATCACCGACCTGCCGTACGTCATCGGCTGTTTCGCGCTGTCGGCCATCGACACCGTGGGCAACTGGTCGGGCATGACCGACACCGTATGCTTCGACATCGACGACTGCTTCAACTACGAGCTTCCCAACATCATCACCCCCAACGGCGACGGTTACAACGACATTCTCGTTCCATTCCCCTATAAAGGCGTGCAAAGTGTTGATTTTTACCTTTATAACCGATGGGGAAGATTGGTTTACAAAACCACCGACATCGACATCAACTGGGACGGGAAGGACATGAACAGCCACCAGATGTCGTCAGACGGAACCTACTATTACGTCTGCCAAGTTCATCTGCCTTCTTTGCACGGCAGCATTACCAAAGATTTGCACGGCACTGTCACCGTAATTCGTTAAACCCCTAAAACAGACAAGATGCAGCTACAACAACGTATCAACGAGGGGCGCACCGAGTGTTTCGATATCATCAGAAGAAAATGGGTACCCTTGACACCGGAAGAGGCTGTACGGCAGTTTCTGATTCATTTTATGGTGGAAGAGCGGAAGATTCCGGCGGTGCGTATCTCGGTGGAGCGCGAGATCACCGTCAACGGGCTGAAGCGGCGGTACGACTTGGTGGTTTACCAGCCAGGGGGCGAAATATTGGCAGTGATAGAGTGTAAGGCTCCGCACGTGCAGTTGACGCAGGCGGTGGTGGAGCAGGCGGGGCGGTACAACAAGACCCTACATGCGCCCTATATTGGGGTGAGCAACGGGAAAGAGAGTCGATTTTTCAAGATTGATTTTGAGTCGGAGAAGATTGATTTTTTGGAGGGATGGCCTTTTTAATCAGAAAATTAAGAGAATATGAAAGCATACGTTTTCCCCGGACAGGGGGCACAATTTATCGGGATGGGCAAAGAGTTGTACGAGAGCCGTCCTGCCGCACGCGAACTTTTTGAGCGTGCCAATGCCATTTTAGGGTTCCGCATCACCGACATCATGTTTGCGGGTACTGAGGAGGAACTGAAGATGACGAAGGTGACGCAGCCTGCCGTGTTTCTGCACTCGGTGATTGAGTTCCTGACGGCCGATGGACTCCCCACTCCCGACATGGTAGCCGGTCACTCTTTGGGCGAATTTTCCGCGCTGGTGGCCAACCGAACCTTGGACTTCGAGGATGCCTTGAAGTTGGTGAGTCAACGTGCGCTGGCGATGCAGAAAGCCTGTGAGTTACGTCCTTCCACGATGGCCGCCATCCTCAAATTCGACGACCAGAAGATTGAGGAGGTATGCGCCTCCATCACCGAGGAGGTGGTGGTGACGGCCAACTACAACAGCCCCGGACAGTTAGTGATTTCCGGTTCGGTTGAAGGCGTTGACTTAGCGATACAGAAGCTGCGCGAGATCGGGGCACGGCGCGTACTGCCGCTCAACGTGGGTGGTGCGTTCCATTCGCCGCTGATGCAGTCGGCACAGGAGGAGCTGGCGGCGGCTATCGAGCAGACCAATTTCCACGAACCCATCTGTCCTATCTACCAGAACATCAGTGCACAAGGCACAACCGATGTCGCTACCATCCAACAGAATCTCAAAGACCAGCTCACCCATCCGGTACGATGGACACAGTCGGTGCAACAGATGGTGGCGGATGGGGCTACCGAATTTGTGGAGTTCGGTCCCGGCGAGGTGTTATGTGGACTGGTACGCCGCATCGCACCGGAAGTATCCGACGGAGTACGGCATATTTAAGTAATAGTATTGGAGATAAATTTCCGCTATCTCGCTACCGTAATCTTCTCTTGCAACAGTCCTTCAGCGGTTTGCGCCCGCACGATGTAGGTGCCTGCTGCCCAACGATCTACAGCGACCTCTACGCGGGTGGCATTCGGCTGTGCACGATAGACGCAACGCCCCGACAGGTCGAACACCTCCACCTGCTGCAACGGAGCAGAGTTTTCCACTGTCAGCACGGAAACAGCCGGCGAGGGATAGAGGCTGAGCTGCGAACTGAAGTCGCGCACTTCATTAGGAAGCGTGTCGCCCGGCTTGAGATACCAGAACGTAAGCGAATCGTGGATATACGTACGGACATCGTAAATATTTAAAGCACTGATATATCCGTTCGACAAGAAAGGCTGTGGATCAGTAGAGTAATTGATTTCAGTATGATGGGCACTTTGCGAATAGTTGGCATTGTTAATCTGCCCGTCACTGGTAAGCGTTCCACCTGGACGATACACATACACCTCGTCCAGCACATCGTCACCGTTCCATCCAGCATTACCATCGAAATTAGTGTTGATACGGTAAATCACGGCACCGCCATTGGGAATATACGACTCGAAAGGTCTTGAAGAACGCCTATTTTCAATGACGAAGAACTCATCGGGATCTTCCGAATTGATACGATAACAAACCTGATCGGGGGTAGGCCAGCTCACCGGATTTAGCTTATAACGACCAGAATTCACAATCGTAGGAATTTCAGAAATCCAGTTCCCGTAGCGATATTTCATATAGGCGCCCCAATGCTGGGGAATATACGCATTCTGTGCCATCAGATCCCAGCCACCCACTGGCGTAAAGCCATTATCATCAGAATAATGATAGAGGTCGGGAGCTCCTAACGAATGCGACATCTCGTGGCAGAGCGTCGAGTTGCTGAAATACCAACTATCATCGCTCAACTCGAAATTAAAATCCCACACCCGCAAGTCTCCAATATACGCCTCAGCACCCCACAAAGACCAGCGGTGAGGCCATAGCAGGTCAGCCCATCCAGCCACATCGCCACTGACAATAAAGCAGACATTATCCACCAATCCGTCGTTATTATAGTCGAAATTCACGTCGGAAGGGAACATATTGTTTTCATTGGCATAATCGATGGCACGTACTAACAACTGCATCTCGCGGGTAGTGCGGTTATCTTCCTCATTATTATCATCATAACCCATCGGATTGGCTTCAGACCACGGCATATAATAATCTCTTGGATAGATATCTTCATAGGCTACAATGACATTATCCGTGCTTTGCGGAACGAGATACGAACGCACAAACAGCTGGTTATAAGTATTGACCTTGAAGTAGTTATACATAGAATTGTAATAACCATTACTCGTCACGGAAGAGTCGTTGAACATACGGTTCACTTCACCGTATGTCTGCTGAAAAGGATCATCCCCTGCGAGACGGATGAAGATGACGAGATTGTTGAAATCGCCATGGTTGGTATTCTCATCGCGCACACGCTCGCCACGACGGGCCTCTACCGGCTGCATCATGGCATCATAACGGCGATGCCACTCACTGTTAGAGATACGGGCATTCGGAACAAGCCCGACCTCAGCAGGGTTGACCCTGCCGGCCACAAACTCGGTGGGCACCACCTTCCCGTTCTCTCTCTTCCCATATACAAAATAGCCTGTCGCAGGATTCTGCACGATCGTATAGCCATCAGCATCATGCAGATAGTGGTAAAACTCATCGCCAGAAGCGAAACAATGCAGGGTATCGCCATTCGGCTGTACAAGCGTCTGCGGGACATTCGACACGTAGGCGGCCTGCAGAGCGACAGAAACCATCAGTAACAAGGAGAGAAACAGGATTTTTTTCATTATTCTAACATTAAAAAACACTAAGAAAAACAGGGAAATGCACCTATTTTAGGTAAAAAAGATGCCCTCTCCGTTTTGAGGGTGCAAAAATAATAAAATTTGGCTTGTGGAGATAGTTTTTTTTCGTTGAATTTGTGTAAATTTGCAGCCAAATTTTAATGATGAGAACTCGCGCCCTTTTCCTGTCTATTCTGCTTGTTGCCGTTATCGCGACAAGTCATGCGCAAGTGGGCGGTCAGTACATTTATAATTTTCTGAATCTCAACAACTCCAGCCGTGTGGCAGGTTTAGGCGGCGGACTCATAGCAGCCTACGACGATGACCCTGCACTGATCCTCAACAACCCGTCGCTCATCGGCGAGCGGCACCACACCTCGTTGGAGGTAAATGCGGTGGACTACTTTTCCAACGCCTCCTACGGCTCCGTCCTCTATTCCCATACATTCAAAAAGGTGGGCAGTTTCGCCTTCGGAATGCAGATGGTGAACTACGGCAAGTTCACTGCCACTGACGAGTGCGGCATCGAGCAAGGCTACTTCCATGCGGGCGACTATGCCGCCACCGTGGCTTGGGGCCGCCAGCTCGACTCCAGCTTCTCCATCGGCGCCGACCTCAAGCTGATCTACTCCGCCTACGAGTCGTACCAGTCGTTCGGACTCGCGGTGGATGTGGCCGGCTCGTACGTCAACCACAAGAAACGGCTCGCCCTCTCCATCATGGCGCGCAACATCGGTACCCCCATCGTGAACTACGTGCCAGGACAGTTCGAGAAACTTCCCTTCGACCTGCAAATTGCTTTTTCACAACGGTTTAAGTTCCTTCCCGTGCGCTACCACATCACGCTTCACCACCTCTACCGCTGGAACATGGCCTACGTGGGACCTAACGACCCGCTGCTCGAATACGATGTCATCACCAAAGAGCCCCTCTACCCCAGCAAAGCCGCACAATTTTTCGACAACTTCTTCCGCCACATCAACTTCGCCATCGAAATCATCCCCGCAAAATTCCTCTCCTTTTATGTGGCTTACAACCATAACCGCCGACAGGAGATGAATATCCCGCAAAAACGCACCCTCGCCGGCTTCTCCTACGGTTTCTCCATCAACATCAAGTCTATCCGCTTCGGTTTCTCCCGTATGCACTACGCCACCGGCGCGGTGCCTAACTTCTTCGATTTCTCCATCAATATCAATGAGATGGCGAAACTTCATCAAGAAAACAAAATGAAAAAACTGCAAAGAACCAACTAACCACTATGATACCATTCTCACCCCCCAGAATCGACGACCGCACCCTTGAAGAGGTCTGTGCTACACTGAAGTCCGGCTGGATTACCACCGGTCCGCGTGTGCGGAAGTTCGAAGAGATGCTTTCTGACTATTGTAAAGTAAATAACGTGCTGTGTGTGAGCTCCAACTCAGCTGGCATGGAGCTGATGCTCCACTGGTTCGGCGTGGGTCCTGGCGATGAGGTCATCGTGCCTGCCTACACCTATTGCGCCACAGCCAACGTGGTGGTGCATTGCGGTGCCACACCCGTCATGGTGGATGTGAAGGAGGATTTTGGCATCGACGTGGAGGCCGTACGGCGCGCCATCACCCCCAAGACCAAAGTCATCATGCCCGTTGATATCGCTGGCTTCCCCTGCGACTACGATGAACTCAACCAACTTGTTCGGGAAGATGCAGTACGGCAGATGTTTACTCCCACCAACGAGATCCAGCGACAACTCGGCCGCATCCTGCTTTTGGAAGATGCCGCCCACTCGCTCGGTGCCCGCTACCACGGACAGCCGCTCGGCACACAAGCCGACCTCGCTGTTTTCTCGTTCCATGCCGTCAAGAACCTTACCACCGCCGAAGGTGGCGCCATCTGCCTCAACCTCCCCCACCCTTTCGACAATGAAGCGTTATACAAACAACTGAAAATCAAATCACTGCACGGACAAAGCAAGGATGCGCTTTCCAAAACGCAGGCGGGCAACTGGCGGTACGATGTCACCGAGGCTGGCTACAAGTGCAACATGACCGATGTGCTGGCCGCCATTGGCATCGTGGAACTGGAACGCTACGACAGTGAGACACTTCCCCGCCGCAAGCAGATTTTCGATGCCTACAGCAACGCCTTCCGCAACGACAGCCGTTTCCAAATCCCCACCTACGAAACCGCAGAAAAACAATCATCTTACCATGTCTATCCACTCAGAATCAACAATATAACCGAACAACAACGCGATGAAATCATGCAGCGCATCTTCCAACTCGAGGTCAGCGTGAACGTGCATTTCATCCCGCTGCCCATGCTCAGCTTCTACCGCAACGCCGGCTACAACATCCAAAACTACCCCGTCACCTACGACAACTTCTCGCGCGAAATCTCCCTGCCCGTCTATTACAACCTCTCCGATCAACAGGTGCAGACCGTTATCGAGGCCGTCCGCCAAGCCGTCACTCTCTGATTACTTCCAAAATTTCAGCGAAAAAAAACATCTGAATATAAAAAAATCTGTACTTTTGCAAAGTCATCGTCATTATTATAAATAATTGATAATAAATAAAATATCATGTCTAAAAAGGAAAGAACACCACAAGATATACAGGATCGCAAGAAAAGGATTCGCGTTGCGTTGCTCTGCATCTCGGCCATCCTCATTTTCTACATCGGCGCTAACTTTCTCAAAGGCATCAACGTCTTTCACAAAAAGACCTACTTCTATTGCGTAATGGAAGATGCCAGCGGCGTGCAGCAGAATACCCCCGTTTTTCTCGCCGGCTACAAGATCGGACAAGTGCAAGAGGTGGAGCTGCTGAGTGCCAACCCGCCTCGCATCTGCGCCAAAATCATGTTGGGCGAAAAGGTGGACATCCCCAAAGACTCGCAGTTGAAACTGAAATCCAGCAGCATCCTCGGTGGCATGCAGCTGGACGTGATGATGGGCAATTCAACAGCCTATTTCCAAAATAACGACACCATCCGATGCTTCAAGGAGGCAGGGCTGCTGGATGGTATCGATGATATTAAAAACCAAATCGGCAGCGTGGTCGCCTCGGTGGACACTATCGGTCTCGAACTCAAAGACTTGCTACATAAAGAGGGCGGCGGTGAATCGCTGCGCACCACCCTCGCCAACATCGAAGAGGCTACCGACAACCTCAACAGCATCCTCGCCGACAACAAGGGCAAGGTGAGCAACCTCGTCACCAGCCTGCAACGCTTCGGTAACACCCTCGAAGAGGCTTCGCCGAAACTCAATGAGATTTTGGATAACTTCGACCAGATCAGCGACACCATCGCCAAGGCCGACATCGCCGGCGTGATCAGCAATGCCAACAGCACCATCAAGGAGGTTCAAACCCTCGTAGCGAAAGCCAACAACGGCGACGGCACCGTCTCCGCCCTGCTCAACGATGAAGGGTTAGTGAAGAAAATCGATGACACCATCAAGAGTCTCAACGATTTGCTCAAAGATTTCCAAGACAACCCGCGCCACTACCTGAAACCGTTGGGAGAAAAGAAGAAGAAATCGAAGAAATAAATAGGGCTACTGCGCCCGCTGGGGGAAATTGGCGGTCTGCTCCGTCTGGTACTTCCCATCCTTATCATAGATAAAATAGGCTGCCAAGTAATTCTTATCATGAAATTGGTTGAGAAATCCCATGGCTTTCTCTCTGCCCATCACCATGAAGGCCGTGGCCAACGCATCCGCGTAGGCGCAATAATAGCCACTTGCATCAGCCATAGGCACCCGATACACCACCGTTACACTCAACAAATCAGACTCTTCTGATCGACCCGTTTTGGGATTGATGATATGGCTATAACGATGTCCGTCATGCTCGTGGTAGTTGCGGTAATTGCCGCTCGTGGCCACCGCCATCCGCACATTCTGTGCAGTACCAGTCTCGAAAACATAGTCGGCCTCCACCATTCCATCCTTGGTATCGGTTGGTACCTGAATTCCCACACGCCATGCTACCGGCTCTTTTGCACGACTTTTCACCCCGTTTACCAGCAGCTCGCCGCCAATGTCCACAATAAAATCTTTGCAACTATGCTCACGCAGGAGCTGACCAATCAAATCCACAGCATGACCTTTTGCTATCGCATTAAAATCCAACTGCATACGAGGGTCTGACTTTACGGTATCGTCCATACCGAAGTTCAGTTTCTCATACCCCACAAACTCCATGATGGAATCCAACGCCGCGGCACTCACATCGCCCTCTTTATCTTTCGCGAATCCCCACTGACGAATCAGCGGACCGGCCGTCACGTCAAACGCGCCATCGGTCATCTCACTCACCTCACAAGCCTTCACCAGCAGTTCGCCAATTTCAAACGGCATGGTAACCTTCTCGTTACGGTTGAAGCGCGACACCACCGAGGTCGTATCAAACAGCGAATAGACATGATTCACCTCTTGTAAAACCGAATCAATCTGTTGCTCCAACCCCTCAAGAGGTTTCTCGCTCACATAGGTCACACGGTAATAAGTGCCGAAGGCAAAACCCTCCACCACCTCGGGTTGCGGCTGGCGTTTACACGCCGCAACCAGCATCGTCAATGCGATGAAAATCAGAAGTTTAGTTTTCATAAATAAAAATTTGCCCTATTTGAGGTGCAGGTTATGTCCCATCTTGTCCTGCTTGGTCTTGAGATAGAAACGGTTGATCTCGTTGGGTTCGATGATGATCGGAACGGTTTCTACAATCTCGATGCCATGACCGAGCAGACCGGCGCGTTTGGCGGGATTGTTGGTGATGAGGCGGAGACGGGTGGCGTGCTGGTCGCGAAGGATCTGCGCTCCGATGCCGTAGTCGCGCTCGTCGGCCTTGAAGCCGAGTTCGAGGTTGGCCTCCACAGTGTCGCGCCCCAGCTCCTGCAGATGGTATGCCCGCAGTTTGTTCACCAGTCCGATGCCACGACCTTCCTGGTTCATATAGAGCACCATTCCCCTACCCTCTTTGTCAACCATCTCCATGGAGCGGTGCAGCTGTGCGCCGCAGTCGCACTTGCACGAGCCGAAGATGTCACCGGTGACGCACGACGAATGCACGCGCACGAGCACGTCGTCGCCCTCGTTCCACTCGCCCTTACGAAGCACCAGATGGGTAAGTCCGTTGTTGAGCTGCGTGTAGGCAATCAGGTTGAAGTTGCCCCACTGCGTCGGCAGTTTCACCTCTTGTTCCTTACGGATGAGGGTTTCGGTTTTGATACGATAGGCGATGAGGTCTTGAATGGTAATGATTTTGATGCCGTAGCGTTCAGCGACCTCCATCAGTTGCGGCACACGAGCCATGGTGCCGTCGGGGTTGATGATTTCGATGAGCGCGCCGACGGGCTGTAAGCCTGCCAGCTTCGTCAGATCAACGGCAGCTTCGGTATGGCCGGCACGCACCAGCACGCCGCCGTCGCGGGCACGCAGCGGGTTGATATGACCCGGGCGGCCGAAGTCCTCCGGACGGTGTCCGGGCTCCGCCAACGCCTTGATGGTGGTGGCACGGTCGTACATGGAAACGCCTGTGGTACAGCCATGTCCCAGCAGATCCACCGTCACCGTGAAGGGCGTGCCCAACAGCGAGGTGTTGTTGTTGACCTGCATCTCCAAGTCCAACTCACGGCAACGGTCAGCACTCATCGGTGCACACAACACTCCACGACCGTATTGCATCATGAAATTCACCTTCTCCGGTGTAATCTTCTCTGCGGCAACAATAAAATCTCCTTCATTTTCGCGATCTTCGTCATCTACCACAATCAGGAATTTGCCTTCTCTGAAATCCTCAATCGCCTCTTCTATCGTATTGAATTTAATCTCCATAAATAGCTTATAATAAATCGTTTAGTTAAGAATGTCTAATTAGAATTAATGAGCCACCAATTTTTGAAAATGCAAACCTTTCACCGCCCACTGTCCGGCATCAGCCGTATGGGTTTCGTAGCGGCAGCCGATACGCACACTGCCCGACAGGTTGTTGAGCACCGCCACCTGCGCCCGATAGAAACCAGCACCGTCGCGGTAATCACTGTAAACCAGCGGAATCCATTCGGTCGTGGAGGGGTCTCCAGTATAGTTAGTGGTATAATAAAGGGTGAATTTGCTCTGTGCGGTGGCATCGGTGTTGAAGAAGGCCTCTTCAACAAAAAGTGTACTGCCATCAACGGTAGCCGTGGGCAACACAGGCGACACGAGCCAGTCGTCGGTGGCTGCATCCACTCCATTGTGCAACATATAATCCTGATTGGTAGTCCAACCCGTATAATCCCAGCCGCTACCGTTGGCGGTCGTTACGGAATAGACATCCTGTATGGAGCCGAACGACTGCACATCGTCGATGGTGCGCAGCATCAGCTGGTAGGTGGAGTTGTAAACGGAAAGAATACCGATAAGGTCGCCGGTACCGCCGGGCACCAACGCCTTACGGAACTTGGCATAGTTGGAGGTGCGCACCACGAGGTTCGTCACCGCCTCGCCATTCACGCTCTTGATAATGCGGGAGGTAGTAGCCGCGTCTTCCGACCACGGTTTTCCCACCACATCATCGGCGAACTCCACATTGTGCAAACGCACCAACCGGCACACATTGCCCTCGTTGATGTCGTACGCACTCATAATGTCAAGCGGCTGCACCGGTTGCGGGAGCCCGTCACGTGAGAGATAGCGATCCAGATAGTGACCATCGATACGGCCCACGTCGCCGTTGTAGATCCAACCCACCTGATACACACCATGGTAGTTGCCTACCACAAGGCCGCTACAATTCAGATATACGGTCTGTCCCACAGGGTAAGTGTGGCACAATCCCGACTGGTTGATCTGCAGCTGGATGGCACCTGTTTCATCCTGGATGACCATATTCTTGTAGAAATTGCCGCCCTCATCGGAACTCACCACCGTGGCGCGCACGATGAAGGTCTCGCCGGCATGGCAGATGGAGTCCAGATGACCAGCCGCGGTATATACATTGATGATGTCGGCGATGGTCATGTTGGCAGGCTCGCCGTTATATGTCGGCACTTCAAATTCAGGGTCTTCCCACTTGTTGCAGGCACTGAAAGCGACCGCAGCCACTAACATCAGAATCAGGTAACTATATCTTTTCATAATTCAGATTTTTAAAAATTAACGGACAGGTACGCCCTTGATTTGCACACTGTTGATACGCCAGTTGGCACCATTGGCATCGCGGTAGCGGAAGGCGATACGGAAGTTGCTGTTGGATGCCACACCAGCCGGCAGGGTCTCCATATTATGAAAGACCGTCCAGTCGCTGGCGTTGATGTTGGTGCCGTTGAATGAGGTGCTATAGTACATCTCCATCATGCCGGTAGCGGAAGCGTTCATCACGTCATCCACCTCCACAAACACATCCTGATAGCCGCTCAGTCCGCTGATGGCGGGAGACACCAACCAACTATCAATCAAGTCACTACCTTGGTTTTGGATAGCGAATGCCGGGCCGCCGGTCCAGTAAAACCAGCCCGCGTCGCCCTGCACCGTCCAGCCCTGTCCCTCCAGCGGGTTGGTGGAGAAATCGACGCTGTAGAGAGTTTCGCTACTGACAGGATTCACACCGCCGCCCGTCATGCGCACATCATCCAACGAGCGGATAATCAGCTGAGGCGTCGTGTTGTAGATGGTCAGAATGCCGTAAAGGTCGCCCTCGCCAGACGGCAGCACCCTGTTGGCGAAAGTGGCGTAGTTGCTGGTACGCAGCACAATCTGCGTGTTGTCGCTCATCACAATGTTGCGCGAAGTGGCCGCTCCCGGGTCGCAGTAGGTGGCCGTGCCACCCTCCTCAAAATGACACCCTTCCAGCTTCACCAAACGGTTGTACATGCTGGGGTCAATGTCATTCTTGGAGGTGATGACCAAAGCTTCCGGTTCTGCACCGCACACATCGTCGCGATACAGGTACATGGCCTCACGTGAAGAGGGAATGCCTGTTATCGAGCCATCCACCCAGAAACCGAGCTGCTTGTTCTTGCGGTAGTCGCCGATCACCATATCGCGGCATTCCACATAAAGTCGTTGCCCAATGCGGTATCTGGGATAGAGCTTCGAGTCGTCCACCTTGATCATGATGGCACCCGTCTCGTCCTGAATGGTCAGGTACTTGTAGCAGTTGCCCTCTTGGTCGCTGGAGGTAATGACACCCGTAATAATCGTTCCCTCAGGTATTTCAGAATACGAGTCCACACTGCCTACCTGATGCAGAGCCAGCAGATCCTCAATGGTCATGTTGGCCTCGCCAGTATAGCGCAGCACGGGAGCCTCATCCAGCTCCTTGTTGCAGCCCGCTCCCACTACCACCAGCAGAAGCGTCGCCATCATCATTTTCACTTTGTTGAAAGTATTCATAATCTTAAACATTATCTATTATTGAAAAGTGTAATTGATGCCAATGTAGAAGGTAATTCCCTGTGCATAATAGTACTTGTTGGGGAACTTGTTGACATTGTAGCCGCTGTAGTCGTAACGGCGCTGCTCCCAACCCGAAGTCACAAGGTTCTTGTTGTTGGTGAGGTTGGTGAGACTCACATTGAAGCCGATGGTGTTCTGCTTCACTTTCCACGATTTGCTCACCGAAAGGTCCAGCGTGAACTGACCTTTGCAACGCTCCTGCGCAACAAGCTGCTGATACTGCTCGCTGTTGGTGGACAGTGTGCCTCGAGCTGCAGTGGTACGACGTTCAGGATTCATGTCCACATAAATCTTGTCGAAATAGTTGGCATTGAGGTTGACATACCAATACTTATAGTTGAATTTCAGACCGAGGGTACCCGCCACCTGCGGACCGGCAGCCACGTGGAAATTCTTCCAATATACCAGTTCGTCATACTCCGTAAAACCACTGCCGAACACATCATAACCATTGTCGGCCGAGATGGTGACATTGGGCTGGTTGGTATAGATATAGTCGCCGTAGTTGCCGGCCAACGCCACCGTGAACATCGAGCCGATAGGAATTTCAATACCCAACTCGATACCCATGTTGCGCTTGTTGATGTTGCTCATGGCATAATTCACGAAAGTACCATAGTCATCATGGTAGAAGCTGAACTGGTCGGTAACATCTCTAAACATATAATAATAGCCCGTCAGTCGCATCCGCATAAACGGATAGCGCATGATGTAGGAGAAATCCACACCGAGGTCCTTCTCACTCTCAATCCAACCCACATATTCATTACGGATGTTCGGATTGATGAAAGCATCGAGGATGCTGGGAGCTTGGGTTTGCCATTGAGCATTAGCCACCAAATAGTTACGACCGTTTATTTTATAAGTAACACCGGCTTTCAAGCCATAGTCAGGGAAAACTTTGACTTCGGAACGTCCTTGAGAATCATCGGGGAAACGGCCGTTACGCATGTAACCCGTACGCCACATCTCGGTAACCACGAAGTTAGCACCGAGGTGAAAATCCACATGGCTGTAGGCAAATTTGGCGGTAGCCCATACATTCTGCTTAAAAATGTAATAGGCGTAATCGTAGCCGAACTTGTCGCCCACACCGAGGTGCGCACCGATATTGTCCAAATCGTCGTACAGCAGGTAGGGGTTGTCGGGGCTCTCACCGTCGGCGTACTTGTCCTCGTTGAGCCAGTATGCTCCGCCCAACAAATCGTTGATGGTCTTATAATTACGCTGATGATAACCGCGAATATCCACACCGGCGGCAAGCTTGATATGGTCGGTGAGGTTGGTCACCACGTTGGTGGCGCCCGACACCTGCACATGGTCGATGACGCGGTTCTCCACAATGTACTGGGCGCGCTCGTCGTTGGCGGCGGCCAGCTGGTTCACCTCATAGAAGTGGTCCCAGTCGAGCTGGCGGAAGTCACGGTTGTGCAGCCACTGGTCGGTGTACCAAGCCTGCAGGGTGGTGTCATCGGTGATGTAGCTGGGCAAGTAGCGGTAGTAGTCGGGACGCGGGTCCGGCACGTCGGCCCAGTTGAGCGAGGTGGTGCTCTGGCGACCGAAACTGCTTCCTAAATTCGTGGTAATCTGAAATTTGCCGCTTTGCGGAGTGTAATAATGCGAGAGCATAAACACCGGCTCGTAGGTTTTGCGGATGCGGGCGTTGCGCTTCTTGCCATCGTACCAGCCCCAGTTGGAGTTGTAATAATGATCGCCGGTAAGGTCGTACACCTCTTGGGTGGAGTTGCTCTGCAGACTTCTGGATGTAGGTGAACCCCAGAGCGATAAGTTAAGGGCATGCTCGCTGTTGAAGCGTTTTTCAGCGGAGAAGAAATAGGCGAAACCCGTGTAGCTGCTGCCGTCCACGTAGCTCAGCTGGCTGCCGAAGCGGGTGGAGGCGGAGGCGGCAAAGGCCCAGCCGTTCTTCATCAGACCCGTAGCGTAGGTGAGCATGATGCGGTTGTTGTAGTTGCGGTTGCAGAGCGAGTAGTTGGCATGGAACTGATGACGGTAGTTGGAAGCGCGGGTACTGTAGTTGGTGGAGCCGCCGATGTCTCCGAAGTTGAAGGTCACGGGGTCGAGGTTGCCCACATTCTCGGGCCAGCGAAACACGCGGTTAAGGCCGCCCCACTGCGCATAGACGGCGCGCCCTGTCACGAGGCTCTCCATCTCCAGACCGTTGATGGCGATGGTCTGGTACTTCGAGTCGAGGCCACGGGCCTTGAAGTAGGCGATGCCGAAGGCGTAGGAGGTATTGTTGATGAACACGTCGCGCGACGAGTGCAGCAGTCCGGGCACGAAGCCGCCGACGGTTGACTCCTCATCGTCGAGTCCATCCGTGTCGAAGGAGGAGGTTTCGGCGCTGCCGTGCGGGTTAGACAGCGTGTCGGTTGCTGCCGGATTATCTTGCGAAAACCCTGAGTAGCAAAACATTACAAAAGAAAAAACGAGCGATAACGTTTTCTTCATATCTTTAAATTTGATGATATTTTTCCATCTGCAAAAATACTAAAAAATACATTAAATATTGAATTAAAAATATTTTTCAACAACCTATCAAAAAATCAACTTTTATGTTTATTTTTGCACCCTCAAATTTTACAACTCTACAAAAGATTGACATTCAACTAAAACAGATGGAACGGCAAAACATACTGACTGTCAGCGGGACAAAACTGTTAGGTCCTCTGTCATTCGTTATAGAAATTGAAGATTAAACTTTATGGTATGAGAACCAATAAATTGATGGATGAAATTAGGCAGACCATGACACCGGAAATGAAACGGCAAATGGAGTTGTCTGTCCAAATCGCCAACCGTATCTATGAAATCATGGAGGAGAAAGGCCTTTCGCAAAAGAATCTCGCATCCTTATTGGGAAAGACTGAAACGGAGGTGAGCCGTTGGCTTTCTGGCACTCACAACATGACAGTGGCCACCATCGCAAAAATCTCGACAGCCCTCAATGCCGACATCATCCGTGTAACCCGCATCCGCAGACACTCTTGAGATTCTGCTGTGAGGAAGGAATCTGCCATGTCGTAAATGTTCTCTTGTTTTTGGGGGGCGGCCCGGCTCCCTGCGGTCGCCGTCGGGCTATACGCTCTACGTCGCTACGCTCGTGCCGCTCCTATCCCTGCCGCGACCGAGCCTCGGAGCGGTGTCGGCATGTTCCGCTCCCTCCGGGAGCATGTCCATGGTGAGCCGCAGCCATCCAGCCAGTAACAAGGGGATTCCGTCAATCTGGCGATTGACGGAATGGTGGTGCCGCAAATTATCATACATAGGGGGAAGGATGGGCGGCGGCGCAGGCCGCTCCAAGTTTGGGGCCCGCTCGCCCGCCGCCCATCCTTACTTTTTTTGTATTCCAGTCCGCACCACCATTCCGTTGCCGACGACAGGAGGCAACGGAATCTCCACTGTCCACCAGCCTGCAACATTATCCCACACGCCGTGCGCCCCTACAAATTCCACACCGCATTGTTGAAATTTTTTTCATTTTTATTGCGCATTGCTAAATTTTTCGTATATTTGCAACGGCAAATTTTGTACTATGCCCTAAAGAACAGAGAAATTTAACTCACTACTACCCATTAAGATAAAACGCACTAAGTAACAAAACACGCCACAAAAAGCATATATAAAACTGACAATTGAGAGGTGAAAACTGAAAACTGAACACCAAAACCTGAAACAACAATATAATATTAATTAAATACATTTATTATGAAAGCATCTTTATCTCTTTCAAACACCGGACGGCGATCCCGCATTGCCCTCCTCCCCCTCCTATTGGGAATCCTGCTCTGCGTCGGAGTAGGACAAAAAGCATGGGGACAAGAAACTCTTACCGTGCATGATGGGACTACCACCAATGGTTATGTCCCCGTGTATGGCTTCTACGCAGACGCCTACTTGAAAAGTGAGTTTGTGATTCCTGCTTCAGACCTTTCACAAATGTCAGGTGGTACTATCTCCTCTATGAAATTTTACGCCTCACAGTCAAGTGTTTCTTGGGGAATTGCAAACTTCCAAGTGTTTTTAAAAGAGGTATCCAGCACATCAATAAGTAGTTTTTCCGGACCAGGAACTACTGTTTACCAAGGCAGTTTGAGTATTAGTGGTGGCGAAATGACCATCAATTTCAGCAATCCCTATCAGTATGGAGGCGGGAATCTGTTAGTAGGTATCTACAATACTGTGGAAGGCTCCTACGTCACTTCTTCTTGGTATGGTGAAACCGTGGCTGGTGCCTCTGTTCAAGGATATTCATACTCTGATTTAGCGTCCATCACCGCAACCCAACGCGACTTCATCCCCAAGACTACCTTCACCTACACACCAGATCAAGCTTCCTGTCCGAAGCCCAGAGACCTTGCAGCCAGCAATATAGCCCCTACCAGTGCTACGATTAGTTGGACAGGCAACGACAATGCCAACAGTTATGAAGTAATGTACGGAGAGTTAGTACAAAACGGAGTAAGTAATGTCACTTACAATTTCGAAAACGGCAACTTCGGCATCTCCACCCCTTTCACCTATAGCAACGATGCCTCATACCCGTGGACAGTGACCAGCAGTGGACAATCAGGATACAGTGGCACCTACTGTATCATGAGCGGTAACGGTGGTGTGGGAAGTTCCACTTCATCCTTCTCCATAACGGTCAATTTCTTAGAGGATGGTTCTATCAGTTTCCGCGGAGGATGCTGGGGAGAAGGCTCAAGTACCATTTGGGATGAATGCATATTTGAAATAGATGGATCACAACAGTTCTCCAATGGAGCACTCGATTCGTGGAGCACTTACTCCTATAATGTAACGGCGGGCACCCACACTTTCACTTGGGCTTATTCGAAAGACGGCAGTGTGAATCCCACTGGCGATGCATTCTATGTGGACGACATCGAGTTTACAGGACTTTTTGGCGGAGAACCTACATTTGAACAACTTGGTTCCTACACCGCACAAAGCATCCCATACCTACTGCAAGGCCTTATTCCAGAAACCACCTATAATGTTTATGTACGATCCAATTGCAGTGGCAATGAACATAGTGATTGGGTAGGTCCTATTTCTTTCACCACACTTGAAAGTTGTCCTGCCCCCACCAACCTCACCGCCACAGCTACAGAGCATGAGGCCACCGTTACGTGGACAGCAGGCCACAGTGAGAGCAACTGGATTTTGGAATACAGCACCAGCAGCGATTTCTCAGGCTTTACCACCGAAAACCTTAACAGTCCTTCCTATCATTTCACATGTCTTCCTATGGGCGCAACCTATTACGTGCGGGTGAAAGCTGACTGTGGTGGTGGAGACGAAAGCACTTGGGTCACCACCAGCTTCTCCACCAGCGGCGCGATCACATGCACTACAGTGGGGACAGGAACTGGTACTACCTACTATTTCCCCATCGACAATTACTTTAACTATTCCTGTACGGAGCAGATTTACCTCGCTTCAGAGGTGGGAAATGCTGGCACCATCACTTCCATCAGCTTCTACTACGACTACGGCACGTCCTATACAGCCTCGAACGTGACGATGTACATGAAGAATGTTTCTCGTTCATCGTTCTCTTCCACCTCCGATTACGAGCCCCTTTCAGCGAGCGATATCGTATGGACGGGCAGTATTGCCCCAACTGCCGCAGGATGGTACACCTTTACTCTGACCACTCCATTTGAGTATGACGGTACCAGCAACCTGTTGGTAGCCTTCTACGATGGCACCAATGGTTATCCTGGCTCGAGCTACACTTGGCGTCAAACCACATCACCCAACTCGGCGAACATGGCTCTGCGCTACTACAGCGACAGCTCCAACCCAGACCCATACAACTTAGGGTCGTATAGTGGCAGCAAGTACTTGTACACCTATCGAGCCAATGCTGAGATCTGTGTTTCGTCTTCCTCTTGCTCGAAACCGAGTGATCTTACCGCCGAACCCGACAAGCACACAGCCGACCTTTCATGGACTGAAACTGGCGATGCCAATGCATGGCAAATTTGTCTCAATGGCGATGAAAACAACCTGATTGACGTAACTTCCACCTCCTACACTCTCACCGGCCTCGATGCCGAAACACAATACAATGTGAAGGTTCGCTCGATATGCGGTGATTGTGATATGAGCCAATGGACATCCCTCAACTTCACCACCCTTGTTGCATGTGCACGTCCCACCAACGTTACCGCTACCCAAGTCATGCCCACATCCGTTACCCTCGAATGGGAAGGCACCGAAACCGGCAGAATACGCTATGGCCAGTTAGATGGCATCGCCTTCTTCGAAGATTTCGAGAACGGCTCTTTGGGCAACTTCACCATCATTGATAACGATGGCGACGGATTTAACTGGGAGATTTTCAATCAGTCGACAGGCAACGACTACTTTTTTGACACCTATGGTGTGGGTTCAGCTAGTTATGACAATAACTATGGCGCTCTAACACCTGATAACTGGTTAGTTTCTCCGCTTGTTGATTTAGGAGGCTCATTGAGCGTATGGTTAAGAGGCCAAGATCAGCAATGGGCTGCCGAGCACTTCGCTATCTACCTCTCCACCTCTGGCAACACAGTAAGCGACTTCCTCGCCGGCACCGTTTTGGTTGCAGAGACAGAAGCCCAAGCCACTTTAACAGAATATACTGCCAGTTTAGGTAACTGGGCAGGCCAGCAAGGCTACATTGCCATCCGCCACTTCAACATCACCGATATGTTCCGTTTGAATGTGGACAACTTCACCATCTATGGTGTAAGCAACTGGTCGGAGCCTGTTGAAGCCACCACCAACCCCTTCACCCTCACAGGACTTGATCCTGAAACTAGTTATGTGATACAAGTACAGAACTACTGCGATGATGAAGAGGATTATAGCGGCTGGAGCGGTATTGGCATCACTACTCCCGACAACTGCTCTACCCCAAACAACGTAGAGGTTGCCGATATTACCGCCCACGAAGCCACTGTGAGTTGGACGGGCATACACGAAACCTACGATCTGCAATACGCCGCCTGTACCGAACAAGAACTGAAATATGACGATGGCATCAAGACTGGACAGCTCAATTCTTTCACCAGTTGGTACAGTTGGGCAGTAATGTTCCCCGCCAACAATTATAGTGGCAACTTCCTTACTACTGTATCGGTTTACGACAATGGAGGTATGACAGGAACATTGGGTGTTTATTATGGTACTGCAAGTGAACCCACTGAACTTGTGAGAAACATGAACATTACCTTCACTGGAGCCAACCAGTTCGTGGATTTCACCTTCCCTGAACCGTTAAATATTGATCACACAAGAAACCTCTGGATCGTGTTTGGTATGCAAAGCATACCTTCTGGCTCATACCCCACCGCAATTTCTGCCACTGCCGCTCAACAAACCAATGCCAGTTGGTATAAAAGCAGCGAAACCTCTGCCGGATGGATGGATTTAGAGCAAGCTGGCGGATGGATGATTCACGCCCACATGTTGGATGCAGATGAGTTCACCATCCTGAGCGATGTCACTTCTCCTCAAACGCTTGAAGAACTTGACTCCTACACCAACTACCTCGTGCAGGTAAGAGGCAATACGAGCGACTGCCAAGGCGGTCACACCGATTGGAGTGCTCTCACCTCTTTCGCCACAACCCCCGCTTGCTTCCCGCCCACCAGCGTTACGGTGAGCGATGTAACTGGCGGTTCCGCTATTGTCACATGGGAAGGTACTTCTGACGAATACAATCTGTATTACAGAGCCGCTAACTTCGAAGATGCTATTTATGGTGCCGAATCTCCTGTCACCCTTTGCAACTTGCAGGCCGGCACAACCTACATAGTGGAATTGCAGGGCGACTGCGGCGCGGAGGGTTTGAGTCCGCAATTGGCTACCGCCCAATTCACCACTGGCAACACGGCTGTTACCTTCAATGCAGGTGCCATTACCGAAGACACCTACGTGCCCTGCGGTGACTTTACCAGCTCACAAACCATCGGCTCAGATGAGGTAACTGTAGAAGTACCGATTACCGAACCCGTAACCATCGGTGACGGAACTACCACCTACTATTACTACCCCATCAACATGTACTTCAACTATTCCGTCACACAGGAATTGTACACGCCCGCTGAAATAGGTTCTGCATGTACCATCAACTCCGTAAGCTTCTACTATGATTACAGCAGCAGCTTCAGCTGTTCTGGAGTACAGATGTATATGAAGCACGTGAATAAAACATCTTTCGATAACAATACCGACATGGTACAAGTGTATCCCTCAGAAAAAGTATGGGAAGGAACCATGTCTGCTTCCACTGCCGGATGGGTGACAATTACTCTTGATGAACCATTCGAGTATGACGGAACAAGCAACCTGCTTCTCTGCATGTATGACCCGACATCTGGCTATCCTGGAAGTTCCTACAAGTTCCGTACTACAGCGACATCCAACTATAGCGGCATTCATTGGTATAGCGATTCCTATACCCCCGACATTAATGATCTGACATCTTTTAGCGGAAGCAAGAGCTACACACAATACCGTGTCAATACCCAATTCGGAATCTCTGGCACTGGCACCGCCACCCAGATAGGTTCTGCCACCGGCAACGAAGTTGAGTACCAGTGGAAGCTTGACAACGAGCCCATCGCGGGTGCCAACGGTGAAAACTACATCATCACCGGCGCCGAGATGGAAGCCCTCAGCCCGAGTCTCCATACCTACACCCGCTGGGTGAAGGACCTCTGCAACGACTGGACACAGTCGGAAGGCGAATACACCCTCGACCTGCGTATGCCCGGCACTCCGGAAGTCTCTGGAATCTCCGCTGATCTCCTCTGCGGCGACCAGGCTACCCTCAACGTCTCCTCCGAGAACTCCAGCAACATGCAACTGGTGTACTTCTGGTACAACGAGTACCCCATCTCCAACAACATCCAGCCCATCGCCCACAGCGGAGAACAGTATATCACCCTCCCGTTAACGGAAGGTACCAACACCCTGTATGTGCAGGCTGTCTCTTACCGTTTGGATGACATTGACGAGACCGACACCATCTGGCAGTGCACCTCCGAACCCACCGAGGTAATCCTTACTGCCGCACCGTTCACGGCCACCACTATCGCCGAGATCATGCCCAACACCTGCGGCAACTTCTTCACCCTCCAGATCGAAGGCAATCCTGCCCCCAACCACACCTACGTATGGTACTCCGACGCCGACTGCACCCACGAGGTAGGCAGAGGCAACTCCTACACCTTGGAGGATCGCCAGACTGAAACCGCCACCTACTACATGCGTGAGTATGCATGGGAACTCGAGGGCGGCAGCTACCTTTGCCAGTCCAGCAACACCGCCTCCGTCGAGGTCACCGTCCTCCCGCTGGAGGCACCCTACACCCTCGACGGGTCGTACGAGCTCTGCAAAGGACAGCCGCTGAACATCGCAGCCTTCGGTGAATCGAACGACGAACAAGGTCTCTTGGATCCCTACATCGTATGGTTCACCAGCAGCGACGCCACCGAGTGGATCGACACCACCGCCAGCGGCAGCCCGCTGAGCCGTCAGATCGCTGACGTCTCCACCACGCTCTACGCCGCCACCGCCTCCTACATCGACTCCTACAGCGGTCCGATGCACCTGTCGGCACCTGCTGCTACGCAGACCAACTACGGTAACGCCGTCTATTTCGACATTACGGCCGGCAACAGCCCCGTCGTGCTCGACTCCATCGACCTGCAGGTCGTCAGCGGACAGGGCACCGGTATCCAGGAGAAGGTATATTACCATAGTGGCAGCCTTGACATCGCCAACACCACCGATGCCAGCAGCTGGAACCTGATGATTACCACTATGGACTATGACGGCGGTGACCACGCCATCATCCATTTCAGCGACCCGATCAGACTCGAACCCAACGAGACCATCTCGCTGCTCATCAACACCAGCAACGCTATGCAACTCTACTACAACGTGGAGACCCAGATCCAGCCCGGTGACGTACTCGCCAACAACAACTTCATGACCATGCGCAAGGGCTACGGCTTCCAGTACACCTCCGACTTCCAGGAAGGTTTCCCGACATCCTCACCTGATGCCCGTAGTTTCTGCGGTACCATCCACTTCGACGTGGAAGGCGAACTCCACTTCGGCTGTATGTCAGACCGCACTCCGGTGGCCGTTATCGTTGACAGCGTACCTGAAGTGAGCGCCATCACCGGCGAACTTGATCCCCTCTGCGACGGCGAAAGCCTGAACGCTGATGTGCTGGCAGAATTAGTGCCCGAAATCAGTTGGAACACCGCCGACGAGCAGAGCCAGACAACACAATGGATGGTATCAGTGGACGAAGAGGATGCCGTTGAACTCAACGACAACACCAACATCTTCTACTACAATCATTACTACACCCTCATCTACAGTGCCACCAACAACTGCGGCACCGATGAGACTTCCATCGACGTTGAAGTACACGATGCTCCGGCCTTCGACAACAACGAACTTGAAATCGAGGAAGAGCAGTGCATCAACAGTCCTATCGCAGTCACCATGCCTGGTTTTGAAGACCATGGTTCTGACGTGACCGGATCATGGGAGTATGCCAGCGCATTTGATGTAACCCCCGACGAGGCCGAATTCGAGCCTCTCAACATCCAGGAGGGTATCACTGCCACTGGTGACTACTACATCAGAGGATATATTGAAAACGACTGCGGCGGAGACTACACCGCCATCGCCATGGTGAGCGTGTTCGACAAGCCGGTCATCGCCCCCATCGAGGACAAAGACTTAGGCATCTGCTTCGGCGCCAACATCAACCCCGAAGTTCCTTACGTGGATGAGGACGAATACATCGCCGCCACCGCTGAAGGATGGTTGAAGGTACAAGACGACGAGGAGGCCGATCCGGTAGAGCTCACTTTCCCGCAGACTGCCGACATGGATTGGAACGACGTACGTATTTGCTACTTCGCCACCAACGACTGCGGTACCACCTATTCCGATACCATCACCCTGACGGTGCATCCTGACATCGCCCTGACGGTCAGCCACGACCTCACCGCTCCTTACATCTGCCCCGCTGTAGGTGTAGAATTGACAGCCAGCACCCCAATCGCTGACGCCACCTTCGAATGGAGCAACGACGACGAGGGCGGCTTGGTGTCCACCTCCGGCAACCCCGTAGCAGCCAAGAACGGCACCGAGGATGTTGACCATTACTACACTGTAGTGGCCACCGACGCCTACGGTTGCCATGACACCGCCACCACCACTGTGGCCGTGGTCTTCCACAACGACATCGTTTACGACACCGTCGAGATCTGCGAACTTGAACTGCCCTACACCTACGTTTATGGTGATCAGGACACCACCCTCCAGAGAGCAGGCAGCCACATCGTGAAATTCTCACAGGCCGATGGCTGCGACTATGTCGTCAACCTGACCCTCGCTACTCGTCAGGTCACCATCATCGACTACCACGCCAACCTCTGCTCCGACGGCGACACCTACTACTGGGATGCCGTTGAGGGCATGGAACGCACCTACACCGAGGCCGCCAGCGATACCATCCATATCTACTACACTGGCAGCCAGTGCGACAGTATCCTCCACTGCATCAACGTGACGCAGGGCGAGCCCTCACTGGTCATCACCGACCCGCAACTCTCCGGCTTCACCGGCGAGGCACTCTCCACCACCGTCTTCGGTAGAACCGAATGCGACAACAACCTGAAGGTCGCCATCGAGTACGACCTCTACAAGGACGGTGAGATGGTCAACCCCGATGACTATGGTACCCTCAACTTCACCACGGCCATCCCCGACCTGAACCTCAGCTTCGGCCGTAACGTGCACGCCGCTACCGGCAGCATCCCGGCCAACACCTTCAACATGTACAACTACCAGTACGGCTACTTCTACCTCGGCTTCTTCGGCACCGCACCCAACACTGTGACTGCCACCTGGAACGAGCCCGGCGAGTACAAGATCGTCTTCCGCGTCGTCGGTCGCACCGGCGGTATGGACTACCCGTACCAGTCATCACCCGGCGTGGTCATCGGTGGTGGCGGCGGCACGACCACCTCGGTCTATGCCACCGACTCCCTCATCATGTACGTCAGCGGTGAAGGCGGCAACGAAGGCCAGGAGGCTGATGTTAACAACGGCCAGAACGGCATGATCACCATCTCCGCTATCCAGGATAACCCCGTCATCGGTGCCACCAGCACCTTCGCGGTCAACATTGAGAACCCCGCCGAAGCCGACCCGCAGACCAAGGTCGCCCTCGACTACGAGGTCTATCGTGACGGCCAGCTGCTGAGCGAGCTCAACGGCTACGGCACCATGACCTTCGCCACCTTCTACGACGGCACCAACGCCATGGTGGGCAACGCCCTCGAATTCCCCGACGGCAGCGTGCCCGAGGCCTCCTTCCGCGTGGGCTTCTACAGCTACGGCTACTTCACCCTCGGATTCTGGTCACAGACCGACAACGAGTTCACCGCCAACTGGCAGCAGCCCGGCGAGTACAAGGTGGTCTTCCGCCTCGTTGAACGCACCGGCGGTACCCCCTACCCGCTCACCTACGGCACGAACCCCAATGACACCGTCGGTGGTGCCAACGGTTCCAACACCGGCACCGTGCTCGACACCAATGCCATCATCTTCTACATCCCCGTCGCAGAGCCTGCTGAGGCCGACCTCGACACCATCGTCTGCGAGAACGACCTGCCCGTCATGATCCACGGCACCGAGTTCAGCGACGACGCTCAGGAGGACCTCCACGTCTATTCCGACAACGGCGTCTATGACACCATCTACCACCTCACCCTCACCGTAGCCCCCGCCTACACCGCGGAGAACCCCGTCGAGCTTGACAGCGTGGTGTGCGCCGGCGCCTTCCCGTTCGAGTGGAACGGCGTCACCTTCGAGGAGGACGGCGAGATGACGCAGACCGCCACCCTGCAGACCGTGCTCGGATGCGACTCCGTCGTGTCCATGACCGTCACCGTTGACCAGCCCGCACACGCAGCCTACACCGAGACCGCCTGCGGATCCTACGAGTGGAACGGAACCCTCTACACCGAGTCCGGCGACTACGAGTACAGCTATGAGAACGACTACGGCTGCACCGTCACCGACACCCTCCACCTCACCGTACACGATGTCACCACCACACCCGACGTGGTCGCCGTATGCGGCAGCTACGAGTGGAACGGCGAGACCTACCACGAGAGCGGCACCTACACCTTCGACCGTGAGGTCGAGTATGACAACGACGTCTGCACCGTCACCGACACCCTCGTGCTGACCATCAACACCCCGCTCGGCACCGCCGACACCGTCGAGGCCTGCGGCTCCTACGAGTGGAACGGCGAGGAATACACCACCAGCGGCACCTACTACTTCGACTATGAGGACGCCGACCTCAACGCCGGCGAGTGCGAGCACGTCGACACCCTCTACCTCACCATCTTCGAGGTGACTCCTCTCGTCGAGACCGAGACCGGCTGCAACGAGTTCTACTGGCAGGCCGCCGACCAGACCTACTACGAGTCCGGCACCTACACCTACGACCGTGAGAACGAGTTCGGCTGCCCCGTCACCGACACCCTCCTTCTCACCGTCCACCACCCGGTGGGCAACAAGACCGAGGTGACCGAATGCGGCGAGTTTGAGTGGAACGGCACCCGCTACACCGAGTCCGGCACCTACTATGCCGACCGCGAGAACGAGGACGACTACGGCTGCATCCCGACCGACACCCTCGTGCTGACCATCAACCCGGTGTACAGCGTCACCGACCAGCAGACCCTCTGCGCTTCCGAGCTGCCCTACACTTATGGCGACACTCTCTTCGACCTTGGCACCGCGAGCGGCACCTACACCGTGCACATGTCCACCGTTGAGGGCTGCGACAGCATCGTCACTCTCGACCTCACCGTCAATCCGGTGTACAACGTCAGCGACGCACAGGAGATCAGCGTCACCGAACTTCCCTACACCTATGCCGACACCACCTTCGAACTGGGCACGCAGTCCGGCGAGTTCACCGTACATCTGCTCTCCACCAGCGGTTGTGACAGCATCGTCACCCTCACCCTCACCGTCAGCGGCGGCAGCGAAGGCGACGCCTTCCTCACCGTCGAGAACATCTCCGACAGCGAGTTCGAGGTAGTAGCTTTCGCCAACCAGGTGGATCCCACCGAGAAGGTCGCCATCGCCTACTCCATCACCAAGGACGGCGAGCCCGTCAACATCGTCTCACACGACTGCGGCGGTGAGCTCAACATCAGCACCGAGTTCAACGGCAACTTCGTCGGTCAGAACGTCTCCTACGGCGAAGGCTATATCCCCGGCAACACCTTCCGTCTCAGCTCACACTACCACGACTACTTCTACTTCCACTTCCTCAACGGTCGCACCAACAGGATATCCCACTCCTTCACCGAGGAGGGCGAGTATGAGATCACCCTCTCCCTCATGAGCCGCAACGGCGGTACCGACATCTTCGTCCCCTACTCCACCGCGGGCGGCATCATGCTCATCGGCGGTGAGGGCAGCGCGGACGGCGATGTGCTCGCCACCGAGACCATCACCTTCACCGTGGGCGGCGGCGGCAGCAACGAGCCCGTCAACCCCGCTCCCATGGGAATCGGCGACGGCGGTCAGATGCCTGACATCACCCTCTTCCCGAACCCCGCACGCGACATCGTCACCCTGCGCACCAACGTCGCAGACGCCGACTGCACCGTCACCGACATGAGCGGCAAGGTCGTCCTCTCGGCCACCGCCGACCAGGCCAGCGACCTCCAGTTCAACGTGTCGCAGTGGGCCGCGGGCGTCTACTTCGTCAACCTCCGCAGCAACGGCTCCACGGTGACCAAGAAGCTGGTCATCACCAAGTAAGACTATCTGACTTTGCATTCATACAGAGGGCAGGATTTCCTGCCCTCTTTTTTTGTTTCCTACCCCACCATTCCGTTCCCGACGCAGGAGGAAACGGAATCTCGCCAGCGTCCCGGTACTTCCGCGGCATAGCCACCGTCAGGTACTATCATTCTGCCGGCGTGCCGCGGTTGGCCATACCGCGCATCCCCTCCCCACATTGCATGTGGGGTTATGGAAATCTGCTCCCTCCGGGAGCTAATCCATAGTGGCCGCGCCCCTGCAAGCCGCAACAATAGAACAAGGAGGCCACGATGAGCTGGCCGCCTTGTAAATTACGGCGTGAAGAAATCGGGCGGGGCGAGCGTGAAGAACGGCGAACTGTCCGAAGATGAGCGCAATGCAGTGAAGCTCATCAAGTTTTTCGCCGTTTAGCAAGAACCACCCGATTTTAGCCGGAATTTGCACAGCGGCAAAGCGCATTTCTTTTGTCTCTTTTCTTTTTGCAATCGAAAAGAAAAGAGAGGATACCACCCCACCATTCCGTTTCCGACGCAGGAGGGAACGGAATCTCAACCCTCACGCCGTGCGGCCCTACCACCGCCCCTCAACATTTTTTCAAAGAAGATGTCGCTTCTTTGGATAGTTTTGAGTAACTTTGCCGCCGATTTCAACTACGAACATCCACAATGAAAATCATCCACTCCGCCCGATTCACCATTGACGAAAATATCTACCAGCAAGAAGACAACGTCTTTGTGTTCGACAAGCCATACCAATGCACCTCGTTCGACCTCGTATCGAAGGTGAAATGGGGCATGAAGCATCATTTCGGCAAGAAGGTGAAAGTGGGGCATGCCGGCACGCTCGATCCATTGGCTACAGGTGTAATGATTGTGTGCACGGGGAAATGCACCAAACAGATTGAGCAGTTCCAGTCGCGGGAGAAGGAGTACACCGGCACGATCCGATTAGGCGAGACCACCCCAAGCTACGACATGGAGAAGGAGGTGGACGGCCGATTCCCTACAGAGCATATCACAGAGGGAATGGTACGGGAAGCGGCGGCCTCGTTCATCGGCGAACAGCAGCAAGTGCCCCCGCAGTTTTCGGCCATCCGCATTGCGGGGCGCAGGGCATTTTCCTACGCTCGTCAGGGCGAGGATGTGGAGATCACCCCACGCACCATCACCATCTCGGAATTTGAGATTACCCGCTGCGAGCTACCCGATGTGGATTTCAGAATTGTCTGTTCCAAAGGAACTTACATCCGCTCCACTGCCCGCGACTTCGGCTTGGTTTTAGAGAGCGGCGCCCACCTCACGGCGCTGCGGCGCACCCGCGTCGGCGACTTCCTCGTAGAGAACGCCATCACCCCTACCCTACTTCCCACAACAGAATAATCACCTCGAAAATCCTTCTTTATGAACAACCTACTTTCCCCCTCTCCCATCGGACTCGGCATAATGTCTGGCACCTCTTTAGACGGATTGGACATGGCCTTATGCCAGTTTTTTTATGAAAACCATCAATGGAAATACAAAATAATCAGTTGTAAAACAACAGATTACGACGAGTCATTCCGACAAAGGTTAAAAGAGGCCGACCAACTTGACGGTCTCGGCTTGGTGGAGTTGGACCGTGATTTTGCGGCGCACATCGGCCAGCATGTGAACGCGTTTTTGCAGGAGGTAGGGGTAAGGCCCGACTTCATTGCATCGCACGGACAGACGGTGTTTCACCAGCCGCAGCGGGGCCTCACGCTGCAGATTGGCAGCGGGGCGGTAATTGCGGCGGCCACAGGCATTCCGACGGTTTGCGACTTCCGCACGACGGATGTAGCGTTGGGCGGGCAGGGCGCGCCGCTGGTGCCGATTGGCGACCAACTGCTGTTTGGCGGCTATGAGGCTTGTCTGAACTTGGGCGGTTTCTGCAACATCTCGTTCGACAGTGGCGGTCGGCGGGTGGCTTTCGACATTGCGCCGTGCAATATGCTGCTGAACACGTTGGCGGCGCGCCTTGGGAAGCCGTACGACCCGAACGGCATCTATGCGCGCGACGGCTACATGGTGGATGCGCTTACGGATGCGCTCAACGCGCTGCCCTATTACGCGCAATGCGGGGCGAAGTCGCTCGGCAAGGAGTGGTTCGACCGCGAGGTAGTGCCGCTGCTTGACCGTGAGGGAGCGATGCCGCAGGACCTGCTCCGAACTTCGGTGGAGCATATTGCCGTACAAATTGGTAAAATACTGAATGATAATAATATAAAATCGGTATTAGTGACTGGTGGCGGGGCGAAAAACAGCTACCTGATGGACCGCATCCGCTGGCATGCGCCCAACACCATGGTGGTAATTCCCGACGAGGCGACCGTGGATTTCAAGGAGGCCATCATCTTCGCCTTTTTGGGACTGTTGCGGCTGCGCGGCGAGTGCAACTGTTTGGCGGATGTGACGGGTGCTGTACGCGACAATATCGGCGGTGCAGTGTATCGTTAATTTTCTTTTACCAATTCAAAAAAAATTTGTATTTTTGTGGGCTTAATATGAAATATTATATCCAATTTATTATTCACTAAAATTTAAACATTTATGAAACACTTATGGGAAACAAATGCGTCCTTGGTCATCTTGTGTGCCATTTTGATCGTCGTGATTCCCTTCTTGGTTTTCTACATTGTGAAGGCCAAGAAAGAGCATCCGAAAGGACTGGTTGCCGCCGCATTGAGTAACATGGGCGAGCGCTTCGGCTACTACATCATGAATGCCGTGCTAACCTTATTTCTTGTATCGAAATTTGGTTTGCCCAAAGAGGTTGCGGGAATTATTTTTTCCGTTTTCTACTTCGGCATCTACATTCTGAGTTTGGTGGGTGGTATCATTGCCGACCGCACTCAGAAATACAATAGCACCATCCAGTGGGGTGTAACGCTTATGGCTTTTGGATACATCGCTTTAGCCATCCCGTTGTTCAGCAAAGAGGGTGGTTTGATTGTTGACCATAACGGCTCTTGGTGGGCTA
>JAEEGH010004791.1_pt1 | contig 34444 bp, 22 predicted proteins | sample 9134181 | NCBI WGS metagenome assembly JAEEGH01 (sample SAMN16246544, study PRJNA631951) | gut metagenome | biome: gut microbiome; feature: rumen; material: DP-attached | host: Bos | place: Iran: Karaj | collected 2018-10
AGGTCTCTCCGAGCACATTACCATAGATGCTCAAGATCCACTTGGATTTGGTGTCGCCTTGGTTCAGAGAAGGCAGGGTGATCTTGGCTGTGCTACCCACCTGGTACGTAGAATTACTCATGCTGGGTGTCACGCCGACGGCATAGAATTTCACATTGTATGTGGGAGCGACAGCTTCGCCAACCGACGAAGCCATGTCGACGCTGGCTGTGCCGGGATTACCGCCTACGCCACCAGGCTTGTGGTTTTCTTCGTCGTCGAAGATGTTGTCATCACCCTGGAACCAGCAGGTGTAACCATCTGCACCATTGTTGCCATTAGTACCTATGCCGCCAGTACCGCCACCGGCACCTACTGACCCCCAGTTGTCGTTAACCCAACTGTCGTGGGCACAAGCGCTACCAGAGGCACCCGAGGCACCACCGCCGCCGCCGGCACCACCGGTACCGATAGCCTGGGCACTGCCGCCACCGGCACCGCCGCCACCGCCGCCGCCGCCGGCCACAGCCTGCATCTCAGTGATGTCAAAGGTCGGGATAGGAATACCATTTACGAATTCAAAACCTTCAAACTCAATATCGCCGCCGGTAGTGGAAACGTTACCCGGCCAGCCTGCAGCACCGCCAGTGCCCATGGCACCACCGTTGATGTTCTGTGTGATGGTAGCTTCGATGTTGAGCGATCCCATGGCTGCGGCTGTACCGCCTTCTTCGCCGGCAACTCCGACTACTCCGGGGAGGTCTCCACCTGTCCACTCGGCATAAGATTCAGAAGCCGTAGCCGGTGCTGAAGCGCCAGCACCACCCTGGCCGCCGGCTGTGCCGATGCCAGCACCGGCACCACCGCCGCCATAGCCACCTGCTCCGCCGTATCCACAGTATATCTTTTTTCCTAAGAACCATGTATCAACACTTTCTTCATCTAAATGGCCGTCGGTTCCCCTGCCGCCATCCTGACCATTGGCAGCCTTGCCGCCCGTGGCCACCAGTGTGCCTGCACCGATGATGTTGAGCGTAGTGCCCGAAGGCAGCAGGATGCCGGCACCAGCACCTGTGGTTCCGCTGGCGTCAGCACCCTTTACGGTGAGCGTCACACCGGCAGGAATGTAGAGGGTGACAGTCTTGCTTTCCTGCACATACATACCGCTGCCCTGACCGGGACCGCTGATGGTATTGGTGAAGGTAAGGTCTTCCGTTACGTAGTAGTTAGCGTCTTTCAGCTCGAAGCCCGTGGTCGAACCCTCAGTGATGTGTGTCCACTCACTGGTGATGGTCTTCACCTGACCCCAGTTGTCGTCTTTCGTATCCGTATCCTGCGCCCAAGCGCTACCCTGATGTGTCAGGGTAGCCGCAAAGAGGGCGAGGAGTGTCATTATAGATATCTTTTTCATATCTTTTACCTATATATTATATTAGCGGATATCGTCTTCTGAGAAGCCTGAAGGGGTTTCTCCTCCATACTCAAAGAAAACATTCGACTCAACACTTGCACAGAGCATCTTAGTGGTCTGCACGGGGACTGCCTGCATGGTGGGCGCAATATAATTCTTTTTCATTGTTCTAAATTATGTTTAAATGATTATTTTACCAATACCTTTTTGCCGTTTACGATGTTAATACCCTTCTTGGGAGCGCTGAGACGCTGGCCGTTGAGGTTGAAGAATGTGTCAGAATTCTGAGACTGTACCCCTGAACCCTTAACCATATTGATGCTGGTGCTTATCTCTTCGTCGTCGAAGCTCAACACCATCTCACGTGCGGAGGCTGCTGCTGCAGGGATGATGAAGTAAGCACGGCAGGCACCCACGTTGATATTCTTAGAGGGATAGTAGAGCTTGTTGTCAGCACCAAGAATCAACTTCGTCTTGTCGCCGGCGGTCAGCGTTGCCGATGACGAGAACGTACCCTGGAAAGTGACGCCATTGGCGGCGGGAGCTTGAGGCGCCAGTTTTGTTACCGTCACGTTGTAGAAGTCTACTTCATGGCGAGTGTTGCCATCTGAGGTGTTGTCCACAAAGTTGGAGCCTGACGTCCACTTCACCAGATAAGGTTTGCCGGCTTCAAGCCCATTAGTAGAAGCGTTTACAAGATTGAACTTGAGGTAAAGCACTGGACCTTCTTTCCTATACATCGCATCTGGTATTTGCGTCCCGTCAGGATAGTAGCCTGTTGCGGTTGTATTCATCTCATATATTGTGGCTCCTTGCAGAATAGAAATATCAAACTGAGAAGGTGTCATGCCGAAAGGCAGGCAGAGGGTGTTATAGTTGTTGTCTGTGTAGAGCGTGCGGTTCTGCAGACGAACGGTAACTGGGTACTTCTGCGACATAATCTCTTCACTATAGAAGAAGTCGGTGAGCGTCTCGGTGTTGTCGCCAGAACTCTTGAGCTTACAGGTGGTTGCCACCTCTACGAAGGTCATGTCGCCATAAACGTCGTTGAGCACTATTGTACGCCATGCATCGTCTGTCTCTTCGCCACCAAAGAATTCCTTTGTCGCCGTAGTGAAGACACTGCCTGCCGTACCGTCAGCCTTACAGCTCTTACCATAGACGAGCAGTGCCCACTGGTAGCCGCTCTTGTTCTTCGGGAGGATGAACGTCGTAAGGGTTGAAGGAGTATATGTCATGTTGACAGCATCAAGGTTCGAACCGTTCACCTTTGTCTTTGTGGGCTGCAACGTAATAGTATACGTCTTCTCGCCGGCATTTGTCGTGCCGACAGCAGCGTCACCACCTTTGGAGCCTCCACTGCCGCCTGCATGCATACCATTACCAGATTCCCATCCTTTATCAGTAAAACTATCATCACTGTCGAATCCAGATTTATATTCAGCATCATGCATACTTGTTAGTTCACTCGTCACACCGTCAGAAGCATTACTGCCATCAGCATTGAGACCGCCCTTGCCACCGCCTGCTCCTACACGGTAGAAATCATAAGCTGCCCATGCACTGTTACCTGCGGCACCGCCGCCACCGCCGCCACCGCCGGGGCCACCCGTACCGATGTTAGCAGCTGCGCCGCCGAAGCCGCCACCGCCACCGCCGCCACCGCCGGAAGCAGTATATTGGTTGTAAGGATCTTCGGCAGCATTCCAACCACGATTGCCACCGCCACCGCCGCTGGTTGCTGCGCTGCCGCCTGTAGCAGTTACCGTGATGCCATTGGTGTTTTCAACATAGAGATTACCCATGTTACCAGCAGCATTACCTGCAGAACCTGAATTACCATCTACGCCGTGGTTTGTACCCTCATTCTCAGTCGAATTAGCAGTAGCACCAGCACCACCGGCACCGCCATTGCCACCGCGTGTGCCGATACCGGCACCGGCACCGCCGCCGCCGTTACCGCCGTTGCCACCCGAACCCGGCAGACACTTTTCGTCATATTCTAAGGTAGCGTTGACACCACTGGCGCCATTGCCGCCGTTGGCAGCGCTACCGCCCGTGGCAGTCACTGTGGCGCCATTGCCGCCGCCAATGATGTAGAGCGTGTTGCCTTCAGCCAGCTCGATACCGGCACCGGCACCCGTTGCTCCGCTGGCGTTGGCTCCCACACAGGTGATGTTCACGCCTGCAGGCAGATAGAGATACACCGTACCCAAGATGGTCAGTCCGCTGCCACCGGCAGTGGTGTTGGTGAAGTTCAGCGACTTCGTCAGCCGATAATAGGAGGTGGTTCCTGAACCACCCAGCGTTTTACCAGTAGTGGAACCCTCCGACAGGGCTGTCCAAGTGTCGGAATTGGTCTCCTCCTGTGTGTAGACATAATCCCAACTGGTCTGCGCCATTGCCCCGCTGCCGCCTGAGAGGCATCCCAGCGATAGGGCAAGCATTGTGAAGAGTAATTTTCTTTTCTTCATGTTAAACTTGTTTTAAATTGTCAAACGTTATTTGTTATTTGTTGTTAAAATGATATTTCGCGAGTGCAGACTTTTAAATAAGTCGAGCGCAAAGGTACTATCTTTATCGGAAAAGGACTGCATTTTAAGAACAGTGTGCCTATTTAAATATGTCAAACGGATAGCGAATTGTACAAATGGTGAAAGTTTGTTTGCGTGACAACTGACGATTGTTTATTTGACAATGCGAAGCATCGCGTTTTCCTTGATATTTCATAAAAGCATGGCGCTTGTTTTAACGCCGATTTTCGTTAATCTTCTAAAATTCCTTTGTCACGTCAGCATTATTTCGTAACTTTGCTGCGTGGTATGACAAGTGTAGAGCTTTACCAGTACGTGATTCACTTCGCGGTGATGATGACCATCTTGACGTCGATGGCCGTCTATCTGCTGGTGTCGAAACGTAATGCTTTCGGAAGTGAGATAGTCACCGACCAGCGTCTGCGGCGCAAGGCGGGCTGGATGATACTCATTTATGTACTTGTCTATCTGGCAAACATTCCGCTCTGTTTCTGGCTTTCCGACAACCAGCAGCTTTTGGAGATGGTGTCCGTAACGCTCGATATGATGGTGACTTATCCCACGGTGTTGTACTTCATGCTTGAATTGCTGCAAGACCGCCGGCGCTGGGACAACCGGCTGTGGTGGCTTAGTCTGCTTGCGGTGATGCCCCTGACGGGGTGGCTTCTCACCCACTGGTCATGGTGGATTGGGGTGTTGTATGGTTTGTACCTGACTGAACTGGTCACTTTCATCGTCTGGTACGTCAGGGCAACGAAGGCCTACCATCGTTTTCTGGCCGACAACTACGCCGACCTGGAGCATAAGGAGCTTGTATGGAGTTGGATGATCCTGAGTTCTATATTTCTCTCCACCATCAACTATCTGCTGACAATGTTCCAGAGCGACATGCATACCATTGTTGTCTGCACGTATGCCATCCACGTTGCCGACACCATCTTCATTTTCCTCATTGTCTGGCATATTGACCGCCAGCATGTGCTGGAGCCGCTGGCAGAGGAGTCGGCTGAGGAGGTGCAAAAGAGTCAGGATACGACGTCGCAGGAGGCACCAGCTCTCAGGAAAGACATCATCATCTATAAGACGGGAGAACTGCTACGGAAGCACTGTGAGGAAACGCAACTCTATCTGCAGCACGACCTGTCGCTTAAAACGCTGGCGCTGGCCTGCCACACTAACCGCACCTATCTGAGTCTCTATTTCGCCTCGCAGGGCATCACCTATTATATATATATTAATAAGCTGCGCATAGACCACTTCCAGTCGCTCTACCGCGAAGCCATGAAAGAGAAAAGCACCATCTTCACCCTGCAGCAGTTGTCAAAAGACAGCGGCTTCGTAAGTTACAACACCTTCTCACGTGCTTTCGTCTCATGCACTGGCATCAGCGTCAGCAAGTGGCAGGAACAGGTAAACCTGGAAGGATAGGTTGGGGTCAGGGATCATGATCCTCTTCGTCCAGTCGTCCCGACCAAAGATACTTTTTAGTCTCCTGTGCTGCCACACCGCTCAACAGCAGCAATGCCACAAGATTAGGAATAGCCATCAGGGCATTCATGCAGTCGGCGATGTTCCAGATGATGTCGAGGTTGATGATGCTGCCAAAGAACAGGGCCACGATATACAGGATGCGATAGAAACGATTGGACCTGCGGTGCTCAATGTAGTTGACGGCACTCTCGCCATAGTAGCTCCAACCCAGGATGGTGCTGAAGGCAAAGGTCAGAATGCCAAAGGTAAGCAGCGGAGCGCCAACGTATGGAATTTTTGAGAAAGCCACCTTGGTAAGGGCTGCTCCGTCAGCGTAAGTGATGTCTGGATAGGCAATGATACTGCTCACCAATACAACACCCGTCAAAGCACAGATAACAACGGTATCCCAGAATGTTGCCGTACTGCTGACCAATGCCTGACGCACAGGATTGCGTGTCTGGGCTGCTGCCGCCACTATAGGTGCAGAACCCATACCACTCTCGTTAGAGAATAGACCCCGGGCAATACCATAGCGTGCTGCCATCATCACTGTTGCACCCACAAAGCCACCACCAGCAGCCTCTGGATGGAAGGCAGCATCCACGATGAGTTGGAGAGCAGGCCACACGTATGCGCTGTTCATACAGAGAATGACAATACATCCCACAACATAGAGCAACGCCATAAAAGGAACAAAGATGGTACACACACGGGCTATGGCCTTGACACCTCCCAAAATGACACAAGCCGCCAAGCCACAAACGAAGATACCCACAATCCATGTAGGAATACCAAACGTTTCGTTGGCTAACAAGGCGATAGAGTTAGCCTGTACCGTACAACCTATGCCAAATGATGCCAAAGCGGTGAAGATGGCAAAGAGCATGGCCAGCCACTTCATGTTCAGACCACGTTCCAACGCATACATCGGACCGCCGTACATCTGTCCGTTCTCTCCTTTTACGCGATATTTCACGGCTAACAGCCCTTCAGCAAACTTCGTCGATATGCCGAAGATACCCGTCAGCCAGCACCACAGCACGGCACCCGGTCCTCCCAGTGCCACTGCCGTTGCCACACCGACGATATTTCCTGTTCCGATGGTGGCAGCTAAGGCTGTGGCCAGCGCACCAAACTGGCTGACGTCACCTTCTGCCTCGGGGTCTTTCTTCACCGACAGCCGTATACCCGTCAACAGCTTGCGCTGGGGAATACGCAACCGGAAAGTCAGAAACACGTGTGTTCCTAACAATAATATGATCATCGGCCAGCCCCACAAGAAGAAACTTATCGCCTGAAAGAACTCATTAATCGTCGTCATGTTTCACTCTTCACTTTTCACTCTTCACTCTTCACTTTTCACTTTTCCCTCTTCACTCTTCCCTCTTCACTCTTCACTTTTCCCTTATACTGTATCGCCAGCATCGTGAGGTCGTCGCTCTGCTCGGCATTGCCCACAAAGCGGTGGACCGCGGCACTCATCTCGCTAATAAACTGCTGCGGCTGGTGGTTACGCTCTCCCAACAGGCGCTTGGCAACGTTCCAGATGCGCATGTCGCCAAACAGTTCGTGAAGACCGTTCTCAGCCTCGCTCAGTCCATCGGTGTAGAGGAAGATGGTGGTCTGCGAGTCGATGTCGGCCTCCTGCTGCGAATAGTTGAAATTCGCGATGACACCGATGGGCAGGTTCGGATCGCACGGCAGGGTGCCTACGTCGCGACCGACCAGCAGGGGGGCGTCGTGGCCGGCATTACAATAGCGCAGCATACCCGTCGGCAGGTCGAGGACGCCAATAAACACGGTGACAAACATGTTGGTGTCGTTGCCTTCGGTCATGGCGTTGTTGAGCGTACGCATAATCTCAGAGGGCACGGCCACATGGGTCGCGATGTTACGGAACAGTGACCGCGTAACAGCCATGAACAGCGAAGCGGGAACACCCTTGCCGCTGACGTCGCCAACGCAGAAGAACAGCTTCTCGTCACGGATGAAGAAGTCGAACAGGTCGCCACCAACACCCTTGGCGGGTACCAGCGAGCCGAAGATGTCAACATCCTGGCGGTCGGGGTATGGCGGGAACACCTTGGGAAGCATCGACATCTGGATGTCGTGGGCTACCTTCAGCTCACTCTCCATCGAGGCCTTCTGGGCTGTCGTCGTGCGCAACTCCTCGGTATATTTGGACAAAGAGTGCTGCATGTTCTCGAACGAGTCGCGCAGCAGGTGTATCTCGTCGCGGCTCTGGATGTCGGGCAACGGTGCCATGAAGTTTCCCTTTGCCACCTCGTCGGCCGATGCCGCCAGCTGTTTCAAGGGCCTGGAGGTCTTCTTGATGCCTCTGCGGCCGGCAAAGAACACCACAATCATTCCTATCAGGATGAAGAATAGCAGGAAGCCGCCGAAGACGTAGCCGGCAAGGTCGAGGAACAGCGTCGGGATGACGATGGCAACGGTCCATTTGGTGTTGTCAATCTGGTTGTAAAACATGGTGACATCCTCACCGTCCAGATTGAGCTCGTAGATGTTGTCATACTTGGTGGCGGTGGTGGACGTCATGGTCTTGGCGACGTAGTTGTCCATCGTGTCGGGTGTTGCCTCACAACGGGTCAAGAAGTTCTCGTTGATGACGCGCTTGCGGTCGGGATGCGAGAGGTAGATACCCGTGTTGTCGATGGCAAAGGTATAAGCTTCCCATTTACTGGACCATTGTACGGTGTCCTTGTCTGCCTTTGACCTCTTGAAGGCATTGCTGAGGAAGCCGTCCAGCAAGAAGTCGACACCCAGCACGGCAACGGCCTTGCCCGTCTTGTCGTGGATAGGTACCAGATAGGCCGCCAACGGTATGTCCGTACTGTCGGAAGCGGAGAAGAACGGTTTCGACCAGTGGGCACTGTCGGCAGCAATGGTCTCCGTAAACCATTCGGCAGTCAGGTAGTCATCGGCCTCGTCGCCCAGCGTCTGACGCTCAATGGCGGCGCTGTCCTTCCGGACGGCATACGGACAAAACCTGTGACCCTTCTTGGGGTAGTAGTTGTCGATGAAGCTGATGCCACTGCTGCGTACCTGGGGGTTCAGCTTGATCAGCCGCTCCATGATGTCGTACATCTTGTCGGGCTGGTCGATGCTTGCCTCAATATCGGGTACCGTATTGATAGCTGCCACTGAAACTTCCGACAGCTTGTTGCCCACACTCTCCGTCTTGGTGGTGACAACCTGTGGGATGAACAGCTCGTAGCTGACTACAATGGCTAACATGGCTGATAAGAAAATCAGCAGCGAGATGCCGCCCATCACGATGAGCTGCATCAGCATGATGCGCCAGGTGAGTCGTTTGGCAAACGAACGGGGATAACCTTCCTTCTCTTTTTTTCTCCAGAATTTCATGTTCTTACACTTTTCGCTTGCAAAAGTACAAAAAAAATCGTAACTTTGCAAGCAAAATGTTATAGTTTAATTTAAATGTTTAATCTTTAATGGTTAACGTACAAATTGATTCCACTTGGAAAGAGCAGCTGCAGGAGGAGTTCGACAAGCCTTACTTCGCCCAGCTCACCGATGCCGTGCGCCAGGAGTACCGGACCACGACGTGCTATCCCCCAGGGCGGCTTATCTTCAATGCCTTCAACCTATGTCCCTTCAACAAGGTCAAGGTGGTCATCATCGGACAGGACCCCTACCACGAGCCTGGACAGGCCCACGGACTGAGCTTCTCCGTACAGGACGGCGTGCAGTTTCCACCCTCGTTGCAGAATATCTTCAAGGAGATTGAGCAGGATCTGGGAACCCCTGTGCCAGTCTCTGGTAATTTGACACGCTGGGCCCAGCAGGGAGTGTTGCTGCTCAACGCCACGCTGACTGTCCGCGCTCATCAGGCCAACAGCCACGCCATGTTAGGTTGGCAGACCTTCACCGATGCAGCCATCCACGCACTGGCCACCTCGCGCAAACATCTGGTCTATATGCTTTGGGGTGGCTATGCTCGCTCGAAGGCCTCGATGATTGACCGCCAGCAGAACCTCGTGCTTGAATCCGTCCATCCCTCACCGCTCAGTGCCAACCGTGGCGGCTGGTTCGGTCAGCATCAGTTCTCACGCTGCAACCAGTACCTCCAATCGCGTGGCATCACTCCCATCCAATGGTAAGTTCACAGTTCATAGTTCATAGGGAAATTAGAAATTAGGAATTAGAAATTAAGAATTATGATTTGCTTGAGTCCTCAAATGCGGGCAGTAGCAAATTATCAATTATCAATTGTCAATTATCAATTAAATGAAGCTTCCTCCAATTCTCGACGTCGGTGGCGTGCTGATTTCCTCCGACATTCTCATAGAGTATTTCTGTTGTGACTACGAAAAGTGCAAAGGGATCTGCTGTGTTGAAGGCGATGCCGGAGCCCCCGTGACCCTCGACGAGATTGCTGCTATCGAGGAGCGCCTCGACGACGTGTGGCCCCTGCTGTCTGCTTCAGCTCAGAGTGTTATCGACCGTCAGGGTGTCGCGTACGCCGACCGTGATGGCGACATGGTGACCAGCATCGTCAGTGGCAGGGAGTGTGTGTTTGCCAGAAGCCTCACCCCCAGCCTCACCCCCGCCCCCTCTCCAAAGGGCGAGGGGAGTCATGTGAACGAGGGGAGTGCTGACCCCTGTTGGCTTTGTATGTTGGAAAAAGTGGCCAGAGAGAAGGCGACAGCCAATAATTCTCAATTCATCAAGCCTATCAGCTGTGCCCTCTATCCCATTCGTGAAAAGACCTTCGCCGACGGCACTGTAGCCCTCAACTATCATCGCTGGGCGGTCTGCCGCGACGCGGTCGCTAAGGGCAAGGCCGACGGCATACGCGTCTATCAGTTCCTGCGCGAACCCCTTATCCGTCGTTTCGGCGAAGACTGGTACAACGAACTCTGTGAGGTTGCCGCCCTCTTTGAGTGACCATCAGTAGTTATTACGGATAAAATTACAATCATTATGGCAATTCGTTTCTAGTAACCTATTTGGGTTTATGAATAATTAGAAAAAGGAACGCAAACCAAATTCACTGAAATTGCTGACCAAATTCACTGAATTTGCTGAGTAAAGTGACTCAGTTTACTTTTTATAAAAATAGATCTTTGCCTCTTAACGCATATTTATTACCGCTTTGTTTTATTGGTTATTTATTCCGATATTATTCTATTTGTAACCTTAGTTGTTTAAATTTCGTTAATTTTCCGTTCTTTGATGGATGAAAGTTGTGTTAGTTTAACAATTATTTGTACCTTTACCGACCGTAAACCATCAAAAGGATCATTTTCTACACATTATTAATAAATAATTACGCTTATGATAAAAATCGACTTAAAACGAAGGGCAGTCCTATTGCTGCTCGCCGTGCTTTGCTCATTTACTGGAGCGTGGGCACAGAAAGCTTTACCGTACGAGTATGGTTTCGAAGACAACGATTTGTCCGTTGATGGGTGGACCGCACAGAGTGTCGGAACGGAAAACGTTGATAAATTCGGTATCATAGATGTCGCCAAACAAAACGGCGACTATGGTTTCAGGTTCTCATCGTACGACAAGGACAATGAAAGTTACGACCAGTACCTCATCTCTCCAGAGTTGAGTGCCGCATCTGGTGTCACCGTACAATTCTACTATAAGAATTCTTATAGTAGTGCAGAGACTTTCAAAGTTGGTTATTCCACCACTGATAACGACATTTCAAGTTTTACTTTCGGAGAAGAAATCAGTGCTACAGGCAATTCATGGAAACTGTTTGAGGAAACTTTCCCCGCAGGAACCAAGTTTGTAGCTATCCACTACTATTCCAATTATAAGTATTACCTTTATGTGGATGACTTCAGCTTTACAGTGCCTGAATCATGCATCAAGCCTATCTCATTGAATGCTACCCCCAATGCTTTAAACGCTACAATCACGTGGGAGAGTGAAGCAACTTCATTTACCATTGCTCACTCAACAGATGCCAGTGCTGAGCCAGACAATGTTATCGTTGGTACGTCTACTGAGACTTCGTATGAGTTCACGAGCTTAGCTTTGGGTGACCACTTTGTGTGGGTACGTACTAATTGTAGTGAGACTGAACACAGTGCTTGGGCCGGTCCAATCTCTTTCCATATCGGCCACTGCGTGCCTGCTCCTACTTCAGTGGACAACAATGGTATCTCCAATGTAACCTTCGGTATGGGCGACTATATTGTTAATAACGATACTCCCAAAGCCACCTACGCTGACTACACCAGCCAAATCGGTGCTGTGCAGGCTGGCGTGGAATCAACTATCGCCATTACCTTCAAGACAGGCTATACTTACAACGCCTACGTTTGGGTCGACCTCGACAACAGCCTGAGCTTCGATGCTGATGAAGTTGTTTGCTACGGAGAAAGCGGTAGCACCAATCCCACCACTCTGACCCTCAACTTCACCATTCCTGCCAACCAAACTTTAGGCGACTTCCGCTTGCGTATCGGCAGTGCTGACAGTGGCTTGGGTTCTAGTCCGTCAGCAGCCAATCCATGTTATACAGGCTCGTATGCTTGTTTCCAAGATTACACCCTCCGTGTGCTTGAGGCTCCTTCATGCGTAACCCCGACGGGTCTAACTGTGACCACAGACGGTGCCACAGCCACAGCAACATGGGAAGGGACAGCAACCACTTACAACATTGACATTAACGGCACAATAACGAACAATGTTACAAGTCCATACGAATTCCCTGTAGAACTGTCGACAGACTATACCGTGATGGTCCAGGCTAATTGTGGTGCCGGTGAATACAGCGACTGGTCCAACGCATTCAACTTCACTACTCCCGATTGCATAGGCGGACATGTTATTGAGTATACTCTGACAGACCAATATGGTGATGGTTGGAATGGGGCTGCCATCATTGTTATGGAAGGCTGTGGTAATATTGTTGAGACATTAACCTTAGGAAATGGCAATTCAGCTAGTGGCATTCTTACCTTGTGTGGCGACTATTACGAGTTCATCTGGCAAAAAGGTAATTATGACAGCGAATGTTCTTTCACTTTCACCGAGAACGGTACTATACTTTTCACTAAGCCCAGCACTTTAAGCGATGGCAAGTTGCTCTACTATCTCGGCATTCAGGCTTGTCCCAAGCCCGCTGGCCTTGCTGCTGGTACTCCTGGAGCACATGAAGTGGAGCTGAGTTGGACAGAGAATGGCGAAGCCGACAATTGGCAGATTTGCATCAACGGCGATGAAGAACACCTCATCAATGTGAATGCGAACCCTTATACCTTGACAGGCTTGACTGCTGATACGGATTATTCCATTATAGTTCGCGCGTATTGTGACGCTACCCACCAGAGTTGCTGGTCAGATGCCGTCAGCTTTACCACTGCTCCGTCTTGTCCCAAGCCCACAGGCCTTGCTGCTGGCACTCCTGGAGCACATGAAGTGGAGCTGCATTGGACTGAGAATGGCGAAGCCGACAACTGGCAGATTTGCATCAACGACGATGAAGAGCACCTTATCAATGTGAATGCGAATCCTTATACCCTGGCAGGTCTGACAGGTGATACCGAGTACACTGTGAAAGTTCGCGCTTATTGCAGTTCCATTGATCAGAGTCGTTGGTCGGACGCTGTAGCCTTCACTACTGCTGAGGCTTGTGCTAAACCCACCAATCTTGCAGAAAGCAATATCACTACCACCAGCGCTGATTTGAGCTGGGATGGAACCAACGACAGCTACGTGCTGCAATATCGTCCTTGGAATCCTGCTGGCGACGATGTCATCGCCACGAGTACAATGACGACCTATACCTACGACCTTAGCGCATTCAGCGGTACGGGTTCCGTTGCCATCCGTCACTATGACATTTCTGACGTGTTCCAATTGGTTGTCGATGATATTGAAGTAAAAAATGCAGATAACGATGTCGTATTCTCCGAAGATTTTGAAAGTTGTGGAGGCAGTATGCCTGCGGCCTTGACCAACATGGACTTAGACGGTGATGGCTTTGTCTGGGGAATTGCTTCATCGCCCAGCACCAACGTGAATGGCAGTTATGGCATTGTATCCGCAAGTTGGGATAGTTCTGCCGGAGCCCTGCATCCCGACAACTGGCTGATTATCTCTGGTATTCCGATGGGCGGCAGTATCAGTTTCAAGGCTCGTGGACAAGATCCAAATTATCCCGCAGAGAACTTTGCAGTGTATGTCTCAACAGAGAACAGCATTGTTGAAGTACCGCAGATAGCCACGACTTACAACGCTACAGGCCTGACTCCCAACACACCATACGCATGGCAGGTGAAAGGCGTTTGTGGCGGTGGTGATGAAAGCCGTTTCGTCTCTTCTTTCTTCAAGACCAAGGATGATGTGCTCATTTTTGCTACGGACGGTAATTGGAATGATGTCACTAATTGGACGGATGCAGAAGGCAATGCTGCTGTGAATATTCCTACCGTTAGCAACAATGTACGCATCGATGCTGAGGCTATCATTCCTGCTGGTGTGATTGCCGTGGCCAAGAAAGCCACGCTGGGCGACGACGGCTCCGTTACCATCCAGGATGGTGGCCAGCTGAAGCAAAGCTCCGCCTCATTGTGGGTGACGATGGAGAAGGAGGTTACCGCCAACAAGAACTTCTTTATTGGCAGCCCGTTTAGCGGTACCACTCAAATTGTCACCAATCCTGGAACTTGGAGCTATGTACTTAATCTGATTAGTGACGAATATGACCTTTATGGCTTCGATCCCACTCAGGAACTGGAATGGGCCAACTATAAAGCTAATTCAGAGCACGCAGTATTCACGGCAGGCAATAACTATGGCTTAGTTTATGGTAGTGGTTATCTGTGCGCAAACGCAGCAGACCAGACGTTGGAATTCACGGGTACTACTGGCCTGAGTGTCAACAATACTATCACTAAGGATGTCGACTTTGATAACACATCCACTAATTTCTTCAATGGTTGGAGCCTGATTGGTAACCCGTTCACCTGCACAGGCTATGTATATTATGTGGATGACTCTGACGACCTCTTGCCTGCCACCTTCTATAAACTGAATGCAGCAGGCGATGGTTATGACGTATATGATAATGCCGTATCATTAGCTCCGGGAGAAGGTGCTTTCATTAAGGTTGCTGCATCTGGTAAGATTCTCTTCAGCTCTGAAGACCTAAGTCTGGCAACAATAGCTAAGACCGGAACGGCTGATTTACCCTTACTGCCGCAGCACGGCCAAACGACCGACCAGAACGCTAATTCGGCAATCGATATCACACTTTATAACGCAGATGATAATGATGCCATTATTACTGTCAATGAGGGTGAATTGGCCGATGTTAAGCTCAGCGGCCGTACGCTCTACAAGGACGGTTCATGGAATTCAATGTGTCTGCCGTTTGACTTGACGATTGCTGGCAGTCCACTCGACGGTGCTACAGTGAAGGTGCTGGATACCTCGACAACGACGTTTGAAAGCAATACGTTTACCGTACACTTCACTGATGCTCCTGCTACCATATATGCTGGTACACCGTTCGTGGTGAAGTGGGCAAGTGGTTCTAACATTTCAGATCCTGTATTTACTGGTGTGACGATTGAAGATGCTGCTACGACCGTTAGCTTCTCTGGCGGTACGTTCATTGGCACCTATTCACCTGTAACTTTGACCAAGGGTGATATGTCCCAACAGTATTTCGGCTCTGATGATAAGCTGTACTGGCCGAATGCTGACAACATCGTACTCAAGTCGTTCCGCGCCTACTTCGACCTGGATGGTGTCATCACCAGTGCTCCGAACGTTGTGATTGACTTCGGTGAGGGTGCAACAGCCATTGAGAACGTAAGCATCTCGAATGAGGCTAACGAGACGTGGTACACCATCGATGGCCGCAAGCTTGACAGCAAGCCGACGCAGAAGGGTGTTTACATTGTGAATGGTAGAAAACAGATAGTGAAATAACTAGACAAGAAAGCGTTATGAAAAAAGAATATTTAAGTCCCACAGTGGATGTTGTAGAGATTCATGTAAGCCAGCAGCTTTTGATGGGCAGTCCTCTGATTGACGGCGACCTCGGTGGTGGCGGTGGCGGTGACGGCACACCAAGCGGTGGCGGTGAGCCGCGTGCTCCAGAGCTCAATTTCCTGGAAATGGAAATGCTGCTATTTGATTAAACCAAGTAAAGGAAAAGGGAACCGCACTGTCGGTTCCCTTTTTATAGTACAAAAGTACACAAAAAGAACCGTCCCTTTTGTGTACTCGTGCTCATTCTCCGAAGTCGAGCGTGAGCTGTCCGTCACCGAGCATGTTGAAGGTCTTGCGGTGGTAGGGCGTGATGCCGTATTGGCGGATGGCGTCGCGGTGTTTCTTTGTGGGGTAGCCTTTGTTCGACTGCCAGTCGTATTGGGGATACTCAAGGGCCAGCTGGTCCATGTAGTCATCACGATAGGTCTTGGCCAGAATGCTGGCGGCGGCGATGCTGAGGTATTTGCCGTCACCCTTGACGATGGTAGTATGAGGTAACCTCTCACCTCTTACCTCTAATCCCTCACCTCTTTCATAATACGGCTTGAAGCGGTTGCCGTCGACGATGATGGCTTGGGGACGGACGGTGAGCTGATCAAGAGCGCGGTGCATGGCGAGAATGGAGGCGTTGAGGATGTTGATGCGATCAATCTCCTCGGGTGTGACGATGCCTACGGCCCACGCGGTGGCGTCGCGCTGGATGATGTCACGTAACAGCTTGCGCCGATGGTCAGTAAGCTGCTTCGAATCGTTCAACTCGGCATTCTGATAGTCTTCTGGAAAGATGACGGCAGCAGCATAGACGCTGCCCGCCAAACATCCGCGACCGGCCTCGTCGCAGCCGGCTTCAATCAATCCTGTATAATAATGACTTGCTAACATAATAAGTGAAAAGTGAATAGTGAAAAGTGAAAAATTTCTTTGACCTAAAGGTGCAAAGTGTGGCACGCAATGCTACCGCCCGCATTTGAGGATTCAAGCAAATCATAATTTTAATTTCTAATTTCTAATTTTTAATTTTCCTATGAGTTTGTCGAAGAGTGGGTTCTGGCAGAGGATGTCTGGATTGCCTATCATGATGAGTTGCTGGCGGGCGCGAGTCATGGCGACGTTCAGCTTGCGGTCGATGGTGCGACCGTCCTCCACGAAGCAGTTGGCTGTGAGGAACTCGAGCTGGCTCATGTCCTCGGCGGTGAAGTCATAGATGATGACATCGCGCTGGGAACCTTGATAGCGCTCGACCGTGTCGATGGAGATGTCGAGTAGTTGAGGTATCCCTAACGGTACGAGCTCCTTGCGGATGAGGGCTATCCGACTGCGGTAGGGTACGATGACGCCGACGGTGTGATCTGGGTCAAAGTGGTCGGCGGTCTGACGGTAGATGCGGCGCAACAGGTCGGCGACGAGGCGAGCCTGAGGAGTAAGGAGTGAAGACTTAAGAGTTAAGAGTGAAGAATCGATGAAGAGTACGCGGCGCTGCTTGAGGATGTCGTCAAGGGCGTCCTCAGAGGGCTGTGTGTAGTTGAGGTGCTGCTCCGTCTGATGGGGTAGCGGCACGGGTTGCAGCTGCTGGGTGGCATAGAACATCTCGTTGGGGAAGGCGGCAATGTCGGGGTGCATGCGTCCCTGATGCTGCAGCAATCCGACAAACTCTGTGCGACCGGCGGCACGCTCTACCGAGAGCAGCCGTTCGAAGAGTGACAGCCGACACTGGTGCAGGCGCGGTTCGTCGTCGGGCTGCTGAATGACGGCAGGCAGCTGTTTGTGGTCGCCGACGAGAATGAAGCGGTCGATGCTCTCCGACACGAGTAGTCCGATGATGTTAGGTTCGAGAATTTGCGAGGCTTCATCGACAATACACAGCGAGAAGTGTTTTAGCTGCAGAATGTGCGGACGGGCCAGGAGTGTCGATGTGGTGCCGACGATAACGGGCGTTGAGAGCAGTAACTGGCGCATGTCGTCGAGCGTACCGTCTATGTTGCTGAGCAGGTGTGACGCAAAGCGTGGGTCGCACGACGTGTCGTTGCCCAACCGGATATACTGTTGGCCGGCACCCTCAAGCATCTCGCAGATTTCGTCGACGGCGCGGTTGGTATAGGCGGTGAGGAGAATTGAGAATTGACAATTGACAATTGAGAATTGAGAATTGATAATGGAGGATGACAGTTCCTCTTCGACGAGGAAGCGCAGAGCCATGGAGGTCTTACCGGTACCTGGCGGTCCTTGCAGCAGGAAGTAGTCGCGGGCCTGTTTGGCTCGCAGCAGTACGTCATCATAATGGGGATGGTAGCTGCGCGACAGCTGCAGGGTGGCATCACGACGGGGCTTACGCTGTCCGAGCAGCAGCTGTCGACGGTCTGGCTTGGCCGTGCAGAAAGCATGGATGGAACGCAGGGCCGATGTGGTGCCAATGTCGGAATGGGCGTGCTCGATGGCGTAGTGGCCTTCGGAAGTGAAGACCTTTGACCTTTGCCTTTTGACCTCAGCCCTTTGACCTTCGACCTCAGACCCCTGTGCGTCATTCAGCTGCACAGTGACGGTGGTGTCGGTAAGCTGGCGAATGGTGCCTTTGAACAGGATGGCGGCGCAGGGGTCTGGCTGGTCGTCATAGTGGTAGAGGGTTACCATGTCGCCGCGACGGAAGTCGTGGGCATCGGGTAATGACGGCAGGGTGATGTCGGCAATGACGATGTCGTCGCCATCGACCTTTTGCAGGATGCCTGTGATGATGGACTGCTCCTGCGGATGTAGCTTCTGCATGACCTGCTCGCGGTAGACGAAGGTCACCATGCGGTCAACATAGTCGCGCTCGGCATCGTTGAGCTGTTTCATTGGCTGGATGATACTTTCCATGCGTGGCTGTACGTACCGCTCGAAGAATTCGGCGTGGTCGGGGTTTTCCAAAAGCTTGTCGGCATTCAGCTGCGACAGCAGGGGAGCGAAACCGTCACGGGCAATGGTGGTCTCCATCGCTACGATGCGGTTGCGCAGGGTGATGGCCTCATGGAACAGCTGATGGTAGAAATGTACCTTTTGAAGACCTTCGCTGGCCGGGTACTTCGAGTAGAGCAGGCGCATGTCCACCTGGTCGTAGGGCAGATTAAAGTTATGTTGCAGCACACCATAGTAGAGTAGCAGCTGTACGTAATGAGCCTCGTGGAACCATTTCTTGCCCGACTTCTGCTCGACGAGCAGACGCATGTCGGTGGTCATCAGGTCGACGCGTCCCTGCAGACCCAGCTGTTCGCAGATGAACGACGGTTCGAGCAGGGCCTTGCTGCGGTCGTAGCCGTCGTCAGAGAAAAGCTTGTCGACAGCTTCGCGGATGTTGGCAACCTGTCGGACGGCATCGGCCTTAAACTGCTGGGGATTGAAGTTCTCGCAGGTACAGAACTGCAGCACCTGTTGGCGGAATGACTTGCGCAGGGTGTCGGTGATGAGGTTAGAGGTAGGAGGTGGGAGGTGAGAGGTAAGAGGTGAGATGGAAGATGGCTGGTGGATGACGTCGTCGAGTACGGTACTGGCGTAGTTTCCCAACAGGATGGGCTGAGAGTTGGCTCTCGGCTTCAGGCGATTGAGGAGATAGCTGTAGGGATGATGGCCGTAGTCCTGGAAACAGGCGGCGATGGCTGAGATGTCGACGAGATAGTCGGGTTCGACGACGATGAGTGTGGGACGAACCATGCCGTCCTCCATGCGACTGTTAAGCAGGTTGAGTTGTGTACCGGTAGTGAGCAGACCGTCCAGCGAGTGGTCAGGTGGCATGATGCGGATAGCACCGTCGCCTGTCGTGGCCAAGATGGTGCCATCATCCCAGCTGGTGACGGTACAGCGTATGTAGCGCATACTATTTCACTAACGACTTCAAGGGATTGCGGAGTCCTTTGTAGGTAGAGAGATAGGCCTTGGCAGAGCCGAAGGAGAGGAACATGTCGAGACGGACGGGCATGTGGTTGTCGTCGTCGGTGACATAGAAACGGATGAGTTCATGGTTCTTGCCATCCTTGCGTTCGATGAACGAAAACACCAGACAGCGGTATTTGTCCTTGGTGTTTTTCATCTTCAGCGTGGTCTTGCCCGTGTACTTCAACCAGGAGTTGGCAATATGGCTGCCGTCGGCAATGGGCATGGGCAACTTGTCGCCAACCTTCAGCTTGTTGGCATCGTAGTTGCGGGCTCGCAGGTAGATACTCATCATGTCGTAGATGCAGTCCTTGTACTCGGCCTCCTTCCATAGGTGTTCGCCGCTACTGGTTATCTGGTGCTGCTTCAGGTGACAGTTGCCGTTGGGGTAGGTGTACCACAGCTCGTCGACATAGTAGCGGTCGCCTTCGCGGGCACCCTTGCGGAAGTAGAGAGGAGCTGTGTCATTATCGGTATAGCAGAGCAGTGTGTCGCGCATGACGAAGAACTTGTCGGCCTTGCTGTTACCACGGGTAATAAGACTGCTGCGGAGAGCCGTCTGTCCCTTGTAGGTCGACTGGGTGGTCGACATGGCTGCCGAGCCAACCTTGACCCACACGAATTTCCAGTTGAAGTAGAGGTCGTAGCTAAGAGACTCACCAGCCTGGAAGGCGGTGTTCTCGATGCCGCACTGGGCGGAAATCGTTAAAGGTAAAAAGGTGAGAAGGCAAAGAGGTAAAAGCCCTTTCACCCATTTGACTATCTTATGATAATTATGTTGATGCGTCATTGTTCTTTTTCTTCTTCTTTCTTCTTTTTGTCTTTCTTCTCCTTCACCTTCGGCTCCTTCTTGACATATTGGATGCCAAGCTTCTGGGCACGTTCGGCATTACGGTTCTGGAGCTTCTTCTTCTCCTTATTACCTTTCTGCTTGATGAGAGCGGCAGGTTTCTGCTGGTTGAGAGGCTTGGCGGTGACATTCCACGACTTGGTGATGTCCCACTTCTCCTTACACTCAATCTCATCAGGATAGTAGTAGACCTCCTCGGGCTGGCGGTCTTCGTCGTACAAACCGGTGTCCCAGACGCCATTGTTGTTGCGGTCGTTGAAGGCGCTGGCATAGTAGATGCCCGGCTTGACGTAATAGAATACCACCGAATGGTCGGCAGCCATCTGTTGCTGCTGGAGGACTTTACCGTTCTTGTCGAGCAGCGCCACTATCATGTTGTCACCTATGGCCCCGCTGAGCTGGAGTTCCAGCGTCGAGAACTCATCGGGCGACTTCACCTTCAGACCTTGCTTATAGGGGTCCGACACCTTGCCATAGATGTCGATGAAAGCCATCGTGTCGATTTCCAGACTGTATTCCGTATCAGGATGCCAGTCGGCTATGATTTCGAAGTGTCGCAGCATGGAGTCGCGCCGTTGGAAGACAAAGGGTGCCCGGTACCAGAGGGTGTCGATCTTGGAATAGAGATGGATGGCTGCCGTGTCGAGCTTCTCCAACGGCGTAGGCATCACGATGGGGATGCGACTGGTAGGCGTCATCGTTCCTGGGATGGCAATCTGAGGTTCCAGCGGCAGTATGGGATAGATGCTGTCGTAGGGCTCTCCCTGCTTTTTCTTCTTGTCTTGTTCCTTTTGCCACTTCTCCATTTCCTTGTTCAGTTCCTTCTGACGCTTGGCATAGGGCGTCTTGGCAAGAACCTCGAGGGTATCGGTTTGGCTAACCAGTTGTCCGAGACTGTCGGTTTTCAGATATTCCAATGAGATGGTCAGCGTGTCGCGGTTGACGAGTGCCGTGTCGCGCAGCCAGTAGTTCAGCGTGTCCTTCTTGGCACTGGCTTCAAGTACGAAAGCTGAGTCGGCATTGAAGTCCAGACCCTTGATGACGGGCAACTGGGGGTTGCCATAGCTGAAATAGAGTGTCATGCGGTTGGCGTCGATGCGTTCAGGCTGTTTCAGCAGATAGCGGTCGGTCTGTTCCTCCTGAAAGGCCAGCATGACGATGTCGTCAGGATAGAAGTGGGTATAAGGAACCTGAAGGATGTTATCGATGTGCAGGGTGTCGCGCCAGATGGTGTCCTGTCGCACGTCAGGTCCTGCTGTGGGCTTGTAGGTGCTGTGGTTGAAGGCAATCATCTCGCTCTTCTGAGAGAAACGGTAGTCGCCGTCGGCATCCTGCAGGGCATAGACGCGGTATTCGCCTGGTGCCACGCCCTTGATGACGAAATGCCCTCTGCTGTCAGTCCGTGAGATACGCATCAGCGGTTGTGTGCGGAATACGCTGTCAGCGAGATTATCGTAGAGTCCCACGCTGATGCCTTTGACGGGTTCCAGTGTCTGGGCGTCAATCACGTAGCCTGCCACCTCAAAGGTGTCGATGCGCTCACCGGTCGAGAAGGTGTAGGTGTAGTTACCCATCGGATTGTTCTCGTTGTTGTCGGAGATGGCATTGCTGAAGTCGATGGTATAGGTGGTGTTGGGAATGAGTGAGTCCACCAGCTCTATCACGATTTTCTTGCCGGCAGTCTTGATCTCTGGCATCTCTAACTGTGGCGGTGACACGATGACATTCTGCGTGGGGTCTTCCAGCTTGATGAATTCGTCGAAATAGATGTTAATCTTCTTGTCAGTAACGTTTGTCGACTGCTCGGCGGGCGTGGCATAGAGGACACGTGGCGGGTCGTCGTCGTACCAGCCGCCGTCAGGATTACCCATTCTGGCGCATCCGCTAAACGATAAATGACAAATGATAAATGATAAACCTATCATTATCACTGGCATCAGTTTCAGTAATCTATTTATGTTATCAGACTTTTCCATTTATCATTTAGGCATATGGTGCCGCTTCATTTATCGTTTAATGCCAGCAGCGGATCCATGTGCTCGCGGGTATTGCACAGTCGCGGCACCTTGTTCTGGCCACCCAGCTTACCACGGCTCTTCATCCAGTCGTTGAACAAGCCAGGACGGGCCACGATGAGTTCCAGGGGTTGCAGGGTGATGTTTTTATAACGCTTGGCCTCGTAGTCGCTGTTGACCTCCTGCAGGCGCTGGTCGAGCAGGTCGGCAAAGGCCTGATAGTCATCTGGCTCCTTCGAGAATTCCACCAGCCACTGGTGACGGCACTTGGCGTTGGTATCCATAAAGACGGGGGCTGCCGTGTATTCCAGCACTTCGGCACCGGTCTGCTCACAGGCAAAGGCCAGACCCTGTTCGGCATTGTCGACGATGAGTTCCTCGCCAAAGGCATTGATGAAACTCTTGGTACGGCCCGAGATGACGAACTTATAGGGATTGGTGCTGGTGAAGCGGATGGTGTCGCCAATCATGTAGCGCCACAAACCGCACGATGTCGAGATCAGCATGGCGTAGTTTTTGTCCTTCTCGACGCCCCACAGCGGCACAATGGCGTGCTCTCCAGTTTTCCCGGAGAGATCCATAAACTCATAGAACACCCCGTAATCCAGCATCAGCAGCATCGACTTGTCGTTGGGATCGTCTTGAATGCCGAAGAAACCCTCACTGGCATTGTAGGTCTCCATATAGTGCATGTTGGGCGTGGTGATAAGTTGCTCGTACTGCTTGCGATAGGGCGTAAAGGCCACGCCACCGTGGAAGAATACCTCTATATTGGGCCATACCTCCTCTAAGTGTGTCTTGCCCGTTAGCTCCATCATGCGGTTGAGCACGGATAGCATCCACGACGGTACGCCACTGATGTTGGTCACGTTTTTGTTCATGGCCTCACGGGCTATACGGTCTCGCTTTTCTTCGAAATCGCTGAGCAAGGCCGTTTCCTTCTTCGGTACACGGACCAGGTTCACCAGCGGGTTAATGTTCTCGATGAGTATGGCACTCAGGTCACCAACCAACGAGTCGGGAATGTCGAAGTTGGGAACGTGGCTGCCACCCAGGATGAGACCCTTGCCGTCGAACATGCGGCTCTTGGGATTGTTGCGCAGGTAGAGGGCTACAGAGTCGTAGCCGCCGGCATAGTGAATCTTCTGCAGGCCCTCGTCGGTGACTGGGATGAACTTCGACTTGTCGTTGGTGGTGCCGCTCGACTTGGCAAACCACTTGGTGCGTCCTGGCCACAACACATCGGCCTCGCCGTGACGCATGCGGTCTATCTGGTCTTTCAGCTCCTCATAGGAGTTGACGGGATTCAACTTGATGAAGTCTTCGTAGCCTCTGATATTGCCGAAACCATGCTGACGGCCGTATTCCGTATCGCGTGCCGAGGTCAGCAGGTGCTGCAGCACGGTACGCTGCAACAACTCACCACCGTTCTGGTGCTGTTCCAACGTACGCCAGCGGCGCGCAAACAAATGTCTTACTAAACTTGTTATACTCACTTTTCAATAACTATGAACTGTGAACTGTGAACTTACTTCGCTCCTGCCTTTAAACCGCGGATGACTGCTGACGTGAAGCCGGCATGCTCCATTTCGTTCAGACCCTTGATGGTCACGCCACCAGGTGTCGTCACCAGGTCGATGGCGGCCTCAGGGTGCAGACCCGTAGCTTCCAACAGCTCTACGGCACCGCGGACAGTCTGCATCACAATTTTCTTGGCGTCGTCGGCCTTGAAACCGAGTTCCACACCGCCCTCACTGGCTGCACGGATGTAGCGCATGGCATAGGCGATGCCGCACGATGCCAGCGTGGTACCGGCACCTAAGTGGTTCTCTTCGGTAATGATGGTCTGGCCCATCGAGTCGAACAAAGCCTTCACCTGTTCTGTATGCCGAGGCTGAGCCTCGGCCAACGGAACCAGGAATGTCATAGACTGCAGTTGGGCGATGGCGATGTTGGGGATGCACAGAAAGGAGGAAATCATCTTGTCGTCCTTGCTGAGCCACTGGCGGATGTCGTCGCTCTTCACGCCGGCAGCCACTACGACGAGAATCTGTTGTTCGTAGTCGAGCACGTCTTTAATCCCTTTCAATACCTGTTCCACCAGCCACGGTTTTACTACCACGCATACCACGTCGGCTCCTTGTGCTGCCAGCTGGTTGCTGGGTGTGGCGGTGATGCCCATGTTGGCGAAGCGCTCACGCTGCTGGCGTGACGGGTCGCTGATACAGATATCTTCGTTGTTGATGTAGTCGCCCTTGATAAGTCCTTCGGCTATGGCACCTCCCATAGCTCCGGCTCCGATAATGCTTATTTTCATAATTCTAATGTACTTTTTACCTCTAACTTCTTACCTCTTACCTCAATCGTCTTCTTCCGGCTGTACCCTGATCAGTCTCTCGATGAAATCGTCGGCTTCGGCCTTTGTCAGGCAAAGTGGTGGCAGCAGGCGCAGAATGCTCTGTCCGGCACAACCCGTGAAGCAATGCTCGTGCTTGATAAGCGGCTTGCGCACAAACTGATGAGGCATGTCCAGTTCGATGCCTATCATCAGACCGCGTCCGCGGACATCCAGAATGTGTGAGCTGCCAATGCTGCGAATGCCTTCCATCAGGTAGTCGCCAACGACACGGGCATTCTCTACCAGCCCCTCGTCCTCGAAGACGTCGAGCACGGCCAGCGCTGCGGCACATGCCAGGTGGTTGCCACCAAACGTCGTACCCAGCTGTCCGTAGACGGGCTCGAATTCAGGACTGATCAGCACACCGCCCATCGGGAAACCGTTGGCAATACCCTTGGCAACGGTGATGATATCGGGCTTGATGCCTAACCACTGGTGGGCGAAGAACTTGCCGCTACGACCGTAGCCGCATTGTATCTCGTCGCAAATCAGCGTCACGCCAAAGCGCTTGCAGGCGTATGCCAGGTCCTGGGCAAACTTCGGCGTAGCCATCTGTACGCCACCCACACCCTGGATGCACTCCAAAATAACGGCCATGACACCACCGCGCGACAGTTCGCGAATCCATGGCTCGATGTCGTTCATCGGCAGGAAGCGCACGTGGTGGTTGTCGTTGACGGGTGCCACAATCTTTGGGTTGTGCGTCACCTCGACAGCCAGGCTGGTACGTCCGTGGAAAGCCTTCTCGCACGACAGGATGCGTGTGGCTCCCGGATTCTTGAACGATGCCAGCTTCAGCGCATTCTCGTTGGCCTCGGCACCGCTGTTGATGAGGAACAGCTGATAGTCGTCGTAGCCGCTGATCTTGCCCAGACGCTCGGCCAACTGTTGCTGCAGCTTATTGACTACGGAGTTCGAATAGAAGCCGATACGGTTCAGCTGCTCCGTTACTTTCTCGATATAATGGGGATGTGAATGGCCGATGCTAATGACGGCATGACCACCATAGAGGTCCAGGTATTCCTGACCTTTGTCGTCCCAAACCTTACAGCCCTGTCCTTTCACAATGTTGACGTTGAACAGGGGATATACGTCGAATAGTTTCATGTGTACTTATATTATAATCGCTGCAAAGGTACGAATAAATGCTTAATTCTTAATGCTTAATTGCTTTTTTTTTGTTGCGGAAGCAATTTTTCACTTTTCACTCTTCACTCTTAACTTTCATTCACCTGCTATACCCGCATTTAGGATTCTCGTACATGCCGATGGGGATGTTGAACTGCATCATCTCGTCGAGGTTGTGGACGGGATGGTCCATGTCCTGCGGAATGGGACGCTTCGAGAACGTCTGGAAATAGAGCAGGCAGGCGTCGCGCCACCACTCGGCATCACGGGCCTGGATGCGCAGTTTACGCTGCACCTCCAGGAAGCGCTGCTGATCGACGTAAGGCTGCATGGCGTCCCAGACGGTGAGGAAATGGCGGGCCTCGCGGACACCGTCGTCATACTTGTGGCAGAGCTCGTCCCAGAAGGTGCGGCCGCTCTTCATCTTGTAGTCCCAGGGCACGTGGTGGAACCATGCCAGCAGATTCTCAGGACAGGTATTGATGTCGTTGTAGAGACGGCAGAGCTCATCGGGGTACTGCTTGACGTTAGCCGAACCCGTGAGTGTGCGGTCGAAACCAAGGCCTATGCTGTCTGCCTTATGGTAGTAGGGTGGCGTCCAGTCGGCTCTGACGCCTTTCGGACTGTACCAGGGCTCAGGACCATAGTGGTGGGTACCTGCAAAGATGTGATGAATGCCTAATGGCATCATATAGTTGACGCAGGCCTCGCGGCTACTCAGCATCATGGATATCAATTTTCCATTATCCATTGTCCATTGTCCATTGCCGAAAGTCTGGGCAAGCCATTCCTTTGCAATATTTTCCGACGTCAGATTCGGGTTCCACGCCAGTCGTCCGAAGGCATACCAGTTGGCCTGTGCGAAGTGGTGACCGCACCAGTTTACGTCGTCGCCGATGTTGGCCACGCCAGCCATCGCCCGCAGACTGTTGGGCTTCACAAACGAGAAGAACTCCTTCCACATCGGGGCGAGATAGACCAGGTGGTTGGCAGCACCAAGGTATTCCTGCGTAATCTGGAACTCCACCATCATCGCTGTCTTCTTCAGCGACGTGAACAGTGGACTATAGGGTTCACGGGGCTGGAAGTCGATGGGGCCATTCTTAATCTGGATGATGACGTTGTCACGGAACTGGCCGTCCAGCGGCATGAACTCCAGATAGGCCTGGTTGGCACGGTCGCTGCTCTGGGGGGCATAGACGAAGGCACGCCACATGACGATGCCCTTGTGTGGACGCAGCACGTCGGCCAGCATGTTGGCACCGTCGGCATGGGTGCGTCCGAAGTCCTGCGGACCGGGTTCTCCCTCGGAGTTGGCCTTCACCAGGAAACCGCCGAAGTCGGGAATGAGCTTGTAGATTTCGTTCACCTTTGCCTTCCACCAGCCGACAACCTCTTTGTCCAATGGGTCGGCAGTCTTCAGACCACCCACCTTGATGGGCGATGCAAAGTTGATGGAGAGGTACACGCGGATGCCGTAGGGCCGCAGCAGGTCGGCAATCTCCTTGGTCTTCTCAAGACTCTCGGTCGACAGCATCTCGGGTTTGGCATTTACATTGTTGAGCACTGTGCCGTTGATGCCAATGGAGGCATTGGCGCGAGCATACATCTTCATGGCGGCAGCGAAATCTTCACTGGTCACTTTTCCCTTCTCCCTCCAGAAAATGCTATGTCCGGCAAATCCGCGCTCCACGGTGCCGTTGGGGTTATCCCAGTGGTTCAGAATGCGCAGGTCGTAGGCCGGCTCCTCCTTGATATCGAACTTCATCTCCTGAAGGGCGGCAGCAAATACTTCACTATTCACTTTTCCCTTTTCACTTAAAAGGGTCTGCTGAAGTCGCAGCAGGTGGTAGGCACCATACAGCAGTCCTGCATCATTGCCAGCGCTTATCACTGTCTTGCCGCCTTGGCTCTTGATGGTGTAGCCGTCCTGGGCCAGACCCTTCTGCCGTTTCAGCACCACAGGACCGCCCTGCCAATAGGTTTGCAACTCAGTCATTGCCGTACCCTTCACACCTGTTACTGAGGCTTTATCCGCTGTGTCAAGGCGCAGCCACAGCTTGCTGCCATCCTCGCCATAAGCACCGCTCCATGCTGCCACCAGCAGAATGAGCGCAGAGATTAGAAATCTTTTCATTGTTTCGTTAGCATTGTTTTCGTTGCAAAGATAGCACTATTTTCCCTAATCACCAAATAAAAACACGAAAAGCTGCGGGCAAGACGGGCAATTGACATGGAATGATGGTGCCAACGCCTGAAGAAGATGCTGTGGACGGCTCGCTTGCTACGAGCAGAAGGGGTGACAGGACCGTGCAAACGGGGCGTTTGTGCCGTGCAAGCAGGGAGAGAGCGGCATGCTAGCTGGGTTGCAGGCGCCCGCCGCGGAATCCCTCGGCGCCCGCCGAGGGATAGCCCGCCGCCCGCCGAGCCATCGCTCAGCGGCCGCCGAGTTCCTGTTTTTTGTCTGGGGTAGAGGGTTGGATAAGGCGGTAGTGCTTTGTGGTGCCTTCCCTGTAACGACACAAAAGTGGCGTGTCGCCTTTGCAGAGATTTTCCAGATAGGCTCTGGCGGTGGTTTCTCCCAAGCCGCTTTTGTTCATAAACCTCTTAACGGTGGTGTAGCCCTCGTAGAAACTCTCGCGCAAAGCTTTCTGCCGTTCTTCTTCAGTTTCAGCACGCTTGGCTTTCACAATGCGGGAGTCTTCTTTGCGGAAACCGTGTCTCGAACAGTCGCAAGCCTTCTTGAATGCCTTAGTAGGAATGAACTCGATGCCGTCATATACGATGTCTTTGCCCGTCACTCTATTGCGGTCAGTATGCTCACCCAGCAGTTTGAGTTTAGGGGCAAAACTGCCGAAGGGCGTTTCTACGCGATACCCCTGCTTCACCAAAGAGGCAACGGCCTCGCTGGCTAAGTTCAAGATATTTTGTACTTGCTTCGAAGCACTATAGTAGTATTTAGTGCAGTACTCATCAAGCCCTTTGGTGTCGTAGGTTACCGTAATCTTGGGCCGGGCATATTGCAACGGTTTACCATCCTCGCCCTTCTTGGCTCCGGGATGTAACTCAAAAACTATTCCATCAGTCTTTCTTGGCATATCCGAACTCCTTATATTATTCTGTGGTGCAAAGATAGCAAAAAAGCGGCAAATATACAAATATATGCCGCTTTTTTATAAAGAAATTCTTATCTCAGAAAGCACTTGCCTTCAAGCGGAGACCGGCAGTCTCGTCGATGCCGAACATCAGGTTCATGTTCTGCACGGCCTGGCCGACGGCACCCTTCAGCAGGTTGTCGATGGCGGAGGTGACGAGGAGCTTGTCGCCGTACTTCTCGACATGTACCAACGCCTTGTTGGTGTTCACCACCTGCTTGATGTCGATGGGGTTGTCGGAGTAGTGCGTGAAGGCGGCGTCGGCATAGAAGTCCTTGTAGGCCTCGACGATATCCTCGATAGGAGCTTTAGTCTTGATGACAGCTGTGCAGAAGATGCCGCGGGCAAAATCACCACGATAGGGGATGAAGTCGATGTCGGCATCGAGATAACCTTGCACCTGCTTCAGCGACTGCCGAATCTCGGCGATGTGCTGGTGCTGAAAAGGCTTGTAGATGCTGAGGTTGTTGTTGCGCCACGAGAAGTGGGTGGTGGCGCCAGGCTTCTGACCGGCTCCCGTCGAGCCCGTGATGGCATTGACGGCAACGTCCTCCTTCAGCAGGTTCAGGTAGGCAGCGGGCAGCAGCGCAACCTGTATGCAGGTGGCAAAACAACCCGGATTGGCCACGTGCTGTGCCTTCTGGATATCTTCCTTGTTGATTTCGGGTAGACCATACACATAATCATGATCGCCCTTGATGCGGAAATCTTGTGCCAAATCGATAATCTTCACGTTCTCAGGGATAGTGTGTTCCTTAAGGAATGCCTCGCTCTTACCGTGTCCGAAGCAGAAGAATACAACATCGACCTTGTCGAAGGGCATCTCATCCGTAAACTTCAGATTGGTGTCCCCAATCAATCCTTCATGCACATCACTGACCAGATTGCCAGCATTACTCTCTGAGTTGGCAAACACAATCTCTGCCTCGGGATGGTTCAGCAGCAGGCGAATCAATTCCCCGCCCGTATAGCCAGCTGCACCTAATATTCCTACTCTAATGGCAGACCCTCCCCTTTGCCCCTCCCTGTGAGGGAGGGGAGTAGATACTCCTTTCGTTATGCTGTTTTTCTCCATATTCTATTCTGTTCTTTAGGTAATTACTCCCCTCCCTCACAGGGAGGGGTAGGGGGTGGGTCTCCTATCTTTTCTCGTCTTTGTGAATACCGTAGTATACGCGGAGTGGGGTAGAGCTGACCTTGATGAAGCCCTTGGCCTCGTCGGCAGTCCAGCCTGTCTGGGTCTCGCCATATTCGCCGAGCTTGCTCTTGGTGAGGTCGTTGGCAGAGTCGATGCCCACCGTCTCAAAACCGTAAGGACGCAGTTTCAAAATAGCGGTGCCGGTGACATTACGCTGTGAAGAGGTCAGCATGGCCTCGATATCAGGCATGACGGGCTCCAGATACTGGCTCTCGTGCAGGAACATGCCGTACCAGTTGGCGACCTGGTCCTTCCAATACTGCTGCCACTTCGAGAGTGTTGACTTCTCTAACAATCGGTGAGCTTCAATGATGAGCTTCGGTGCTGCGGCCTCGAAGCCAACGCGGCCCTTGATGCCGATGATGGTGTCGCCAACGTTGGCGTCACGTCCAATGGCATACGAGGCACCGATTTCCTCAATCTTCTGGATGGCCTTGATGTGGTCGTCGAACTTCTCGCCATTGACGCCGACAATCTCGCCCTTCTCGAACTGAATCTTCAGCAATGACTCTTTTTCAGGATTTGTCACGTGCTTCAGATAGGCTTCCTCAGGCAGACCCTGCGTGGGGTCGAGCAGCTCACCGCCACAAATCGAGGTACCCCAGATGCCGACATTATACGAGTACTTCAGCTTCGTAAAGTCGGCGAAATAGCCGTTGGCATTCAGGTAGTCGACCTCCTCTTTACGAGTCAGGTTACGGTCACGTGTCAGGGTGATAATCTCAACACCAGGTGCCATCACGAGGAAGGTCATGTCGAAGCGGATCTGGTCGTTGCCGGCACCCGTAGAACCGTGGGCAATGGCGTCGGCACCAATCTCCTTGGCATAGCGTGCAATGGCGATGGCCTGGAAGATGCGCTCGCTGGACACAGAGATGGGATAGCAGTTGTTACGTAACACGTTGCCGAAAATCATGTACTTCAGCGACTTCTCATAATATTCCTGCATCACGTCGAGGGTCACGTACTTGACCGCGCCCAGCTTATAGGCATTCTCTTCATTTCTCTTCAGCTGCTCGGCTGAGAAACCGCCCGTGTTGGCACAGGCTGCATATACTTCATAACCTAACTCCTTCGTCAGATACATCACATTGTAGCTGGTGTCCAATCCACCGCTGAATGCTACTACTACTTTCTTCTTGCTCATATCAATTCGTGTAATTCGTTTTAATTCGTTGTTTCACTTCTCGTCTAACTGTTTGATGCGCTCTATCACCTCTTCGGGTATCTTGGCAGGCAAGTGTTCTTCTGGGTCGTAGAGCATCGCCGTGCAGATACAGTATTTACGGCCTGTACGGTGCAAGACGTCGACATTACAGCATCCCTCGCAACCACGCCAGAAAGCTTCGTCGTCGGTCAGGTCGGCAAAAGTCACGGGCTGGTAACCTAATTCGGTATTCATCTTCATCACCGCAGCACCACTGGTCAACGAGAAAATCTTGGCATGCGGCCAACGGGTACGGGCTAGGGAAAACGTCATATCCTTGATTTTCTTGGCAACGCCCAACCCGCGGAAGTCAGGGTGAACGATAAGACCTGATGTTGTCACATATTGTTTGTTACCCCATGTCTCGATGTAGCTGAAACCGGCAAAACGGTTGCCGCTCAAGGCAATGACGGCTTTCGCTTCTTTCATTTTGGTGGCCAGATATTCATGGGTACGCTTGGCAATACCAGTACCACGAACTTTGGCCGCATCAGCAATGGTCTGCAGAATGGTATCCACATAGACCTCATGCTCAGGACCGGCCACAAAAACTTCTATATCTTCTTTCTGTTCCATATCTTTATCTGCGGAAGCAAATTCTTCACTTTTCACTCTTCACTTTTCACTTTTCACTGCCTCATATTTGGTACAACCTCACGCAACGCATCGATAACTTCTTCCTTCGTGACGCCTTGCTTGATGACGATGAAAATGGTGTCGTCGCCGGCAATGGTGCCGAGTATTTCGTTAATATGATTGTTGTCGATGTTGTAGGCAATGCTGCTGGCATAGCCGGGGCGTGTCTTGATGACGCCCATGTTACCAGAAAAGTGAATACTCAGGAAACCAGGTACCTGCATCATTTCGTGCAGACTACGCGGTGTGGCCACTCTCTTGTACATGGTGTCATTGGGTAACACATATACGTAGTTTCCTCGCATCGTGGCTGCTTTGGCAACTTTCAACTGCTTCAGGTCACGGCTCAGCGTGGCCTGAGTCAATTGGAATCCTTCACCTTTTAATGCTTCTAACAGCTCGTCTTGACTGCCTAACTCGCGGCTCGAAATAATCATACGAAGGGCCTCTAAACGGTCTTTCTTAATCTTCATACTCACTTTTCCTTTGTCTTGTTGTTTAGAATATTTATTCAAATTTGGCTGCAAAATTATACATTTTCCTGCATATAACCAAACTTTTTCCTTTCTTTTTTGCATTATTTTTATTTTTATCTACTCCTGTATTCATCTATCTTCCTTTATCTTCCTTTATCTTCCTTTATCTTCCTCTATCTCCCTTTATCTTCCTCTATCTCCCTCTATCTCCTTTTACCTCCCTCTCCTTATATATAATAATGTATAAGTCAATACACAAAATTTCGTATTTGTGCAAAAACAAAATAATTGTTAATATTACAACTTTTTTCTCGATTTTTTTTGTTTGTTCGGAAAATAGTTGTACCTTTGCATCCGCTTTCGCTCAAAAAGTTGAGTACGAGGCATTTTTTTACGAGTTCTTTGAAAGAGTTACATAGACAGAGAAAGAAGTAGTACGAGAAGCGAGTGCTTATTAATATATTTAATATGTACTTGGGTAACGAAGTCAAACCGTTTCAATTCTTAAATCTACCGGATAGAGCGTTCTGAGACAGAGACAAGATCGATTGAAGGATTTACAAGGTTCCTAGGAGCGAGTGCAGAGCCAAGCTTGCTTGAGCTATGCCGAGCGACGACGGAAGCTGTAAAATTTTTCTTTCGGAGAAATAAAGATTTTACAATGTAGAGTTTGATCCTGGCTCAGGATGAACGCTAGCTACAGGCTTAACACATGCAAGTCGAGGGGCAGCAGGATTCTAGCTTGCTAGAATTGCTGGCGACCGGCGCACGGGTGAGTAACGCGTATCCAACCTGGCCCTTAGTAGAGGATAGCCCGGCGAAAGTCGGATTAATACTCTATGTTCTCCAATGCGGGCATCTAATTTGGAGCAAAGATTTATCGCTATGGGATGGGGATGCGTCTGATTAGCTTGTCGGCGGGGTAACGGCCCACCGAGGCAACGATCAGTAGGGGTTCTGAGAGGAAGGTCCCCCACATTGGTACTGAGACACGGACCAAACTCCTACGGGAGGCAGCAGTGAGGAATATTGGTCAATGGGCGAGAGCCTGAACCAGCCAAGTAGCGTGCAGGAAGACTGCCCTATGGGTTGTAAACTGCTTTTATGCGGGAATAAAGTGCACTACGTGTAGTGTTTTGTATGTACCGCATGAATAAGGACCGGCTAATTCCGTGCCAGCAGCCGCGGTAATACGGAAGGTCCGGGCGTTATCCGGATTTATTGGGTTTAAAGGGAGCGCAGGCTGAAGATTAAGCGTGACGTGAAATGTCCCGGCTCAACCGGGGAGTTGCGTCGCGAACTGGTTTTCTTGAGTGAGTACGACGTTTGCGGAATTCGTGGTGTAGCGGTGAAATGCTTAGATATCACGAAGAACTCCGATTGCGAAGGCAGCAGACGAGTCCTTTACTGACGCTAATGCTCGAAAGTGCGGGTATCGAACAGGATTAGATACCCTGGTAGTCCGCACGGTAAACGATGGATGCCCGCTGTTGGCGATACAGTGTCAGCGGCCAAGCGAAAGCGTTAAGCATCCCACCTGGGGAGTACGCCGGCAACGGTGAAACTCAAAGGAATTGACGGGGGCCCGCACAAGCGGAGGAACATGTGGTTTAATTCGATGATACGCGAGGAACCTTACCCGGGCTTGAACTGCAGGGGAACGATAGAGAGATCTTGAGGTCAGCAATGACCCCTGTGGAGGTGCTGCATGGTTGTCGTCAGCTCGTGCCGTGAGGTGTCGGCTTAAGTGCCATAACGAGCGCAACCCTTGTCTGTAGTTGCCATCAGGTGATGCTGGGCACTCTGCGGATACTGCCACCGTAAGGTGTGAGGAAGGTGGGGATGACGTCAAATCAGCACGGCCCTTACGTCCGGGGCTACACACGTGTTACAATGGGGTGTACAGAGAGTCGGTGCATGGCAATATGCATCCAATCCTTAAAGCACTCCTCAGTTCGGATTGGGGTCTGCAACCCGACCCCATGAAGCTGGATTCGCTAGTAATCGCGCATCAGCCATGGCGCGGTGAATACGTTCCCGGGCCTTGTACACACCGCCCGTCAAGCCATGAAA
>JAEEGH010004796.1_pt1 | contig 34410 bp, 29 predicted proteins | sample 9134181 | NCBI WGS metagenome assembly JAEEGH01 (sample SAMN16246544, study PRJNA631951) | gut metagenome | biome: gut microbiome; feature: rumen; material: DP-attached | host: Bos | place: Iran: Karaj | collected 2018-10
TTTTCCTCCGTTTTGGTTTTATTTCAGAAGTGCTGAGATAAACAACAAATCCGAACCCGTCGCCGATACGCTTCAAGTTCGGATTTGTTTTGACTGGCTCCCCAGGTAGGGCTCGAACCTACAACCCTTCGGTTAACAGCCGAATGCTCTGCCATTGAGCTACTGAGGAACGTTCGAGAGGTATTATAGCCAAGTCCGGATGAAATTGCAAGAGGTTTTTCAAAAAAAGTGAGATTATTTTCAGAGGGGGGAAGCGGGGCCCCGGGAAGAGCCCCGAGGGCGGCGAAGGACGTCGTTTTTTGCTTGCCACGGCGGGAGAAAAAAGATATACTGTATATGTTGAAGTATATCTTGAGGGAAGTATGCCTCAAGGCAAGGAAGGGGCAGGCTATGGCCAGCAAAACCGAAACCTACTATCCCCCCTATATGGGCGCGGAGCCCTACATCCACCTGTGCTTCTCCGACCGGGACGAGCGGAAGGTCCGCCCCCTGCTGCGGCGGCTGCTGCTCAGGGGCTGCCGGACCTGGTACTGGGTGGGCTATTCCCGGGACAGGACCAGCGAGAGCGCGCGCAACCGGCGCATGCTGGGAGCCGGGCTCACGGTGCTGTTCCTGACGGACAACGCCCGGCGGGACACGGAGCTGAAGAACCAGCTGCTGGTCTGTCAGAAGGAGAAACAGCCCATCCTGGTGCTGAACACAGACGGCGGGGACAGCGGCCTTTCCCTGGGGCTCACGGGCAAGTTCTCCTCCGTCACCCCGGGGACCAACGCCTCGGAGCTGGTCAACGCTATCTTCCACAGTCCCGACTTTTCTCAACTCTATCTGGGGGACCCGCTGCCCGTCTTCGACCGGCTGCGGCTCCGGCGGATCAGCGTCCTGCTGGTGGTGCTGGCCCTGCTGCTGGCCGGGGGCGCCGGGGTATATCGGTATCTGAATCCCCCCGCCTCGCCGGCCCAGGAGGAGACGGCCCTGCCGGAGGACACGGTGGCCTTCCAGGACGAAACCTTGCGGGCAGCGGTCCGCTCGGCCGTCGGCGGGGGCCCTATCACCGAGGAAGCGGTGGCGGAGCTGGAGAGCCTGTATCTATCCCAGCTGCCCGAATACCCAGAGGAGCTTGCCCTCCTGCCCCACCTCGCCACCCTGATCCTGTCGGAGGCGGCGGCCCAGGGGGCCCCGGAGCAGCCGGAGCTCTACGATGGCTACACCCTGATCGTGCGGGGAGGTGACGGACAATGAGCGCCTTCTTCACCCCCTACGAGGGCAAGCGGCCCTATCTGTTCATCAGCTATTCCCACCGGAACTCCCAGGAGGTCCTGGATACCATCGCCCTGCTCCACCAGCGGAAGGTCCGGCTCTGGTACGACGAGGGCATCCCCGCGGGCAACGACTGGCCCAAGAACATCGAGACCCACATGCGCAGCTCGGCCATGGTCCTGTTCTTCCTGTCCAAAACGGCCCTCGCCTCCAACAACTGTCTCTCCGAGATCGAGACCGCCGTGGCCCTGAAAAAGCCGGTGCTGTACTTCACCCTGGACGACGCCCAGCCGGAGGGCCGGTGGGCGGAGCTCATGCAAAGCTGCCTCCCCCTCCCCACCCCGGCGGACGCCAAGGCCCGGGCGGACCAGGTCACCCGGCACAGGAAGCTCAAGGGCTCCTTTTACCGCCGGTGGTGGGAGACGATCCCGCCGGGCCTGTTCGGGCTGTTGCTGTCCGTGATCCTGTTCGGTGCGGCTCTCGCCGGGGCCTACGGGGTCTACGCCGGGTGGTGGGATCAGCTCATCTCCGGCGGATCGACGCCGACCCCCTCCCCCACCGCCACGGTCACCCCCGCGCCCACGCCTACGGCCACCCCGGACGCCACGGGCACCCCGCCCCCCACGCCCTCCTTCCCCCCGGGCATGGACGAGGTGGACTTCCCTGACACGGATCAGGAGAAGGCCGTCCGGATCATCCTGGGGTCCATGGGGTCCTCCGACAAGATCAAGCTGAACGAGCTGGCGGCGGTGACGGAGCTGGCCATCGTGGGCAACATGTATGCGCCGGATCTCGAACACACGGCCTTCACCCATCAGGGGGAATGCCAGGTGAACGGCACCAAGCCCCTGGAGGGCAAGGTGCAGGATCTGTCCGTCATCGGGAAGATGGCCTTTCTTGAAAGGCTGGCCCTGGTGTATCAGCCCCTGTCCAACGTCGGGGAGCTGAGCGGCCTCGTGATGCTGCAGGAGCTGTATCTGTCCGGCGACAGGTCGCTGAAAAGCCTTTCGGGGCTCACGGACCTGCCCCGGCTGGAGACGCTGCACCTCGAACACAGCGGCGTCCGGGACCTCTCTCCCCTGGCGGAGCTGCCGTCCCTGAAGACCGTCACCGTCAGCGCGGACATGCTGCCCCTCGTTTGGCCGGAGACCTGTGATTTCACCGTGGTGCTGGTGCCCTGAGAAATACCGTACGATCATATTATGGAAAGGAAAAAGCCATGAAGCGAGCCGTCTATCCCCTCTACACCCCCGCTGACGAAAGCCGGGTGAAGCCCATCCTGGACGCCCTCAAGGCAAAGGGCGTCACCGTGCGCAAGGACGATCCCCGGAAGGGGGACGCCCTGGTGCTGTTCCTCTCCGAGGCCGTGAAAGCGGACAGCCCCGCCGTGGACGAATTCTTCCGACTGAACGCGGGCCGGGAGCTGGTGATCCCGGTAAACCTGGACGGGTCCACGCCCCCGGAGGAGCTGCAGAACGCCCTCATGGCCCGCCACGCCATCTTCGCCCAGCGGTACGCCCCGGCGGAGTTGGCTGAATTGATCCGAAAAGCCCTCCCGGAAAAGCGCCCGCTGCCCCTGATCCTGGCCCTCCTGGGCGCGGCGGCGTTCCTGGCCGTAGGCGCCATCCTCCTGTTCCGGCAGCGGCAGACCCTGCCCCCGCCGGCGCCGCCCGCCACGGAGGTCCCCGCCACGGCCACGCCGGCCCCTACGGAGCCGCCCCGGGTGGACGGCATCGATGTGGATCTCGAGCAGGTGGCCGAGGTGGTGTTCATGGGGGACGAGTTCCACTTCTATACCTTTGACAAGCAGAACACCAAGGGCAATTACGTGAACCCGCGCCGCAATGAGGACTTTGCCTACGGCGGCTGGATGGACGACGGCGTCCACTTCTACAGCAAGGAGGACGGTCACGAGTACCCTCACGCGACGCTGGACGACATCAGCTGGCTGGCTCTGCTCCCGAATCTCCGGTTCCTCTCCCTGTACAACGTGACCGCCGCGCTGCCGGACCTGTCCGGTCTGAAAGACCTGCGGGGCGTGATGGTGGGCTACAGCGACCTCCCCGATCTCGAAGGGCTTCGCGGCAGCACGATCCAGCATCTCGAGTACCACGGCGCGGGCGTCAGCGACTTCTCGCCCCTCACGGACTGCCAAAACCTGCGTTCCGTCCATCTGGATCTGGTGGGCTCCCCCCGGGCGGACCTTTCCGGGTTCCATCCGCCCAAGCTCACCAATCTTGGCCTGGGCTCCGGCTTTTCCCTGGAGGGGGTGGACTTCTCCTTCCTGCTCCAGTGCCCCAATCTGCAGGAGCTGCTCATCGACGGCTACCCTCAGCTCACCGATCTAAGCTGCCTCGCCAACGCCGGCAAGCTTAAAAAGCTGGAGCTGCATTGGACGGATTCTCTGCGCACCCTCGCCGGTCTCGAGGGAGCGCCCCTGCTGGAGGAGCTGCGGATCGACGATCTGGAAGGGCTAAGGACCCTGGAGGGACTGAAGGATCACCGATACCTGAAGATCGTCAACATCAACAACGCCCTTCTGCTCAGGGACATCTCCCCATTGGAGGGCTGCAGCAGCCTCGGCGAGTTCCGTCTCTCCGGAAACGGTTCCCTGGAGTACCTGACGGACGTGAGCGTGCTGGGCCGGCTTCCCCGGCTCCAGAACATCGCTCTGTTCGGGGCGAACCACATCGGCAGTCTGGACTTTTTGAAGGAGCTGCAGATCAAGAATAACGTGGTCCTGGAATTCTGCATCGCCGGCCCTTGCGATTATTCGGGTATCGCCGCCATCGACACCTTCCGGTATGTACACGCGAACACCTGCGGCAACTACGCTGCGGTGGCACCCTATCTGGAGGGAAAAACCATCCGCCAGCTGATGATCTACAACGGGGGTCTGGTGGACCTCTCCACCCTGCCCAACGTGACCGGGGAGCTGGACCTGTGCGACTGCCTCAACCGGGACCTGACCGGCATCCGGGAGCTGAAATTCAGCGGGAAGCTCTGGATACAGGACTGCCCCTACTTCACCTCCTTCGACGGCATCGAAAATCTGACCGGCATCGGCAAGGGAGACAGCATCCTGACGGTGGAAGGCTGCCCGAGGCTCACGGACTGGTCCGGCATCGAGGGGAAGCGGTTCGACCGTCTGGAACTCAAGGGCGTGTTCACCCTGCCCGATCTTAGCAAAATCACCTTCACCTCACTGGCCTTGGAATATTTGGAAGAGGACGTGCTGCCGGACCTCACCTGCCTCAACGGCATCAACGAAAACCGACGGTACAACTTCCGCTTCGTGGGCATGGACCAGATCACGGATCTCAGCCCCCTGTTCCGGCTGAAGGGATATACGCTGGAGGTGCCGCCCCAGGTGGGCGAGCAGGCCAAGGGGCTGGTGGAGGACAAGCGGTTCACCAAATGCGAGATCGTCTATCCCGACGGCGGCTGGGATCCCAGCGACGTGCAGGTGCAGCTGCTGAGCCTGGACGAGCTGGAGACCCTGCCCCCCTCCCTGCTGAAGCACGTGAAGAAGCTCACCATCATCGGCGACGAGCTGGTGAACGACGATACCACGAACTTCTGGGCCGATTGGGGCCAGCAGAACGTGCCCGCCTTCGTCGAGGATCGGGCCACGGGCGAGCAGAAGCGGATCGACAGGCCCGGGACCCGGATCACGGACTTCTCCAAGCTCAGCGTGCTGACGGGCCTGGAGGATCTGAATCTGTGGTGGCAGCCCTTGACCAGCCTCGAAGGCATCCAGACCCTGGAAAACCTGAAATGGCTGAAGGTGGAGTTCAGCCCGAACCTGACGGACGTGTCCGCTGCTTTCACCCTCCAGGGGCTCAAAGAGATCAACTTTGAGCGCTGCCCTGTAACCTCCCTCCAGGGGGTGCAGAACCTCTACGACCTGGAGACGCTGGATGTGTGCAACACGAAGATCACCTCTCTCGAGGGCATCGAGGGGCTCAAGCACCTGCGCCAGGTACGGGTGGCGGGGACCAACATCCGGGACTTCTCGCCCCTGGGTCAGGTGGACTTCACCTATGCCATGACGAGAGATTGGCAGCCGGGCGTGTCGCTTGCCTTGAACGTGATGAACAGCAACAGCCTGCCCGCGGATGCCTACGCCTTTCTGGCGGGTATCCCCGGCTTCTCCCAGCTGGAGTTCCCCGGCGTGTCCGCCAAGCTGTGGCTGGATCACTTGGCGGGAAAGCCCGTGAAGCGGCTCAACGCCGACTGCGGTTTTACCAACGAGCAGTTCAAAGCCTTCGTGGAGGCCCATCCGGAGCTGGAGGAGGTGTCCATCTCCTGGACCCCGCAGCTGACCGACATAAGCTGCCTGCTGAATCTGGAGAACCTGCGGAAGGTCCGGCTGTCCTCCAACATGGCCCAGGCCATCGCCTCCCTGGGCGAGGGGCATGGGTTCGAGCTGCAGGTGGAGTGAGACACATCGGACCATAGAAATGAAAGACCATGAAACGAGCCATCTATCCCCTCTACGCCCCCGCGGACGAAAGTCGCGTGAAGCCCATCCTGGACGCCCTGAAGAAGAAGGGCGTCACCGTGCGCGGCGCGGACCCCCGAAAGGGGGACGCCCTGATGCTGTTCCTCTCCGAGAACGTGGCGGCGGACAGTCCGGAGGCGGACGCCTTCTTCCGGCTGAACGCGGGCCGGGAGCTGGTGATCCCGGTAAATCTGGACGGCTGTACGCCCCCGGAGGAGCTCCAGCGCGCCCTCATGGCCCGGCACGGCCTGGACGGCCAGAAATACGGGCCGGAGGAGCTGGCGGACCGGATCGCCACGGCGGCCATGGGCGATAGAAGGAACCGCCTGCCCCTGATCCTGTCCCTGGCGGCGGCGGTGACCCTGCTGGTGGTGGGCGGCATCGTCCTGTTTCAGAAGCGGCAAGCCCCGCCTCCGCCGCTGCCCCCCACACCGATCCCCGCCACGCCCACGCCGGAGCCCGTGTTCCCGAAGGAGGTGGACCTGACGCTGCAGGAGCTGGAGAAGGTCCACGAGCTCATCATCGTGGGGAACGGCTTCTACGCCTTCAGCGAGGACGACGGGACCCTGGCGGACCGGGGCATCGCCCGGGTGGGCGTGGAGCAGGTGGCCAATCGAAGCTTCCGCGTGGAGGAGGGTCGGGCCCGCTGGTACAGCGCCGAGGACGGCCACGAGTACGCCCTGTACGATTGGGGAGATCTGAGCTTCCTGCCCTACATGAAGAACCTGATGCTGCTGACGCTGGTCCAGGTGGAGGGCACGCTGCCGGACCTGTCGGGCCTCCAGAAGCTGGACTGCGTGGACCTCTTCGACTGCGCCATCGACGACATCTCCGGGGTGAAGAGCCGTAGGCTGATGGCGTTCAACTACCACGGCCCGGTGCTGGACTTCTCCCCCCTCAACGAGTGCCCGCAGCTCAACACCGTGTCCATGAACCTGTACGGGACCGCCGAAGCGGACCTGTCCGGATTCGGCCCCGCCAACCTGAGGAGTTTGAACCTGAGCCTGGAAGGGGAGCCGCGGACCGCCAACCTGTCCAGGCTGAAAAGCTGTCGGAAGCTGGAGGAGGTGCGCCTTGCCAACGTACCCATTTTGGACCTGGCCTGCCTTTCGAACGCCAGCGCCCTGATGCGAGTGGAGCTGCGGGACATGGAGAGACTCACCAGCCTCCAAGGCATCGGCAGCAAGGTGCTGCTGGGCTGCGTGGACATCAGCAACTGCACCCAGCTCAGGGACCTTTCCGCCCTGTCCTCCTGCGTCAACCTGGGCGAACTCAACATGCAGGGCTGCCCTGTCAGCGACCTGTCCTTCCTGGCGGGCTGCCGGTCGCTGAAATGGCTGCGCCTCCATAACATGGACACCCTGCGTTCCTTCAGCGGCCTGGAGGACCATGGGACGCTGCGGCAGATCAGCACCTGGAACCTGCGGAACCTGACGGACATCTCCGCCCTCTCGGGCTGCACGGCTCTCGAATCCCTGACCATGTACGAGTGCTTCGCCTTGCGAGACTTGACGCCGGTGACCAAGCTCCCCAAGCTCCGGGACCTGCAATTGTATGGGGCCGACGTCAACGACGTGGACTTCCTCTGGGATATCCAGAGCAAGGAATACTTCTCCTTCGGCATCGCGGAGGTGCCGAACTGGGAAGGCCTGGCCGCCATCGAAAAATACAGCTATCTCAACATCACGGACCGGAACGGCAGCGCCCTGCCCTATGTCCAGAACGCCACGGTCACTGACTTCGAGCTGTGGAACCGGGGCGGTTACGGCAACCATAGTGAGGGGCTGGACGTGACCAAGCTCCCCCATGTGACCAACGAGCTGCTGCTCCACTGCGTCCGGTCCCTGGAGGGGCTGGACCAGCCCAACGCCCGACGGCTGATCCTGGACGACTGCCCCTACCTCGCCTCCCTTTCCGGGCTGGAGGGGATGCCCAGGATGCAGGAGCTGGAGATCTATAACTGCCCCCGGCTCAACGACTGGTCGGCCCTGACGGGGCGGAGCATCTACGAGATCCATCTGGAGGGGCTGTTCAGCCTGCCCGACTTCGGGAACGTGGTGACCAAGAACATCACCCTCACCACCATCTTCGACCTCAAGGACCTGTCCTGCTTCGAAAACTATAAGCAGGACTGGTACAGCATCTCCCTTATGGACGTGGACGGGGTCACGGACCTTTCGCCCCTCTACCACCTGAAGGGCAAGAGCCTGCAGATCCCGGCCCATCTCATGGAGCAGGCCCAGGCCATGGTGGACAGCGGCCTGCTGGAGGCGTATCAGGTCGTCTACCCCGAGGGCGGATGGGAGCCCGTTCATCCCGACATCGCCCTCACGAGCCTGGAGGAGATCGAGAGCCTCCCCAGCGCCCTTCTCGGACGCATCGACCGGCTGACCCTGGCCGGGGACACGGTGGTGCCCGAGGGCGCCTGGGTGGAGGAGGACTGGGCCACGGACCCGCCCGCCCTGTACCTTCGCTACGATGGGGAGGAGGAGCGGATCCCCGTGGAGCCGGGGACGCTGAAGGACCTGACCGTTCTTGAAAAGCTGACGGGGCTTCGGGAGCTGACCGTCTACGCCCAGCCGGAGCTAACCTCTTTGGAGGGCATCCAGGCCCTGGGCGATCTCAAAGACCTGGACGTCCGGCAATGCCCGGCCCTCGCCGACGCCTCCGCCGCCTTCACGATCCAGAGTCTGGAGGAGCTGCGGTTCCAGTACACCGGCGTCGCCTCCCTTCAGGGGATACAGAATCTGTTCGCCCTCCGGCGCCTGGACGTGAACGGCAGCCCCGTGGCGGACCTGTCGCCTCTCTCCGGCTGCCAGACGTTGGAGGACGTGAGCTTCTACCTGCCCATGATGACCTTCGAGGAGCTGAAGGCCCAGCCGGAGGTGGTGCGGCGGTACATCCGGAGCCTGACCGTCGCCGGGAAATACGTCTACGACGGCGGCCCCTGGTGGTTCGAAGAGGATTGGGTCACGGACCCGCCCCAGCTGTATCTGCACAGCAACGAGACCGACGAGCGGCTGTCCCTGCTCGCCGGGGCCGTGACGGACATGGGCGAGCTGGCCGCTTTGCTGCCGAACCTGGAGCAGCTGGACCTGTACGGCCAGGATTTGAGCACGTTGGACGGGGTGGAGAACTTCCCGCAGCTTCAGCGGATCACCATCGAGGAATGCCGCAAGATCACCGACTTCTCCGCCCTGTGGCGGTCCTCCTCCCTGGGGGACATCAGCCTCAGGAACGAGCCCATCGACAGCATCGCGGGCATCGAGCAGCTGCCCCGCCTGATCGGCCTCAGCCTGTCCGGCACCAACGTGCGGGACTTCTCGCCCCTTGCCCGGGTGGATTACAGCTACTGCACGTCGGAGGATTACAACGGCTGGGGCTTTTGGGTGGCGTTGGACGTGACGGACAGCAACAAGCTCACCTACGAGGACTACGGGGTGTTGGAGGCGGTGCCCGTCTACTGGGGGCTGAACATGAACAACGTGCCGGTGGATCGGTGGCTGGGCCACGTGATGGACAAGGAGATGCACGATCTCTCCTGCCACGGCTCGGGCATCAGCAACGAGCAGCTTCGGGCCTTCGTGGCAGCCCACCCCATGCTGGAGCAGCTGGACCTTCGGTGGAACCCTCAGCTCACGGACCTAAGCTGCCTGCGGGAGCTGCCGAACGATCTTAGACAGCTGTTTCTGTCCGGCAACATGCAACAAGCCGTGGACTCCCTGGGCGAGGGGTACGATTTTAGGCTGGAAATCGAATGATCCCCCCTTCCCTTTGGGCGCGGAAACGGGTATAATTGTATCTAAGCAACGAAAGGAGCAGAAATATGAGCAATCTTTCCCCCTTCGTGGACCGGTTTTTTGATCAGCTGAGCCTTGCCGCCGACCTGCAGGAGGGCCACAGCTACAAGTCCTTCCTGCGGGGCGCCGTGTCGACCTTCCTGTCCGGCGAGACCCCGGAGACCGCCTTCGCCGTCTACCGGGCCTTCTTCGACAGCTATCGGATCACCCTGCCCGGCAAGAACGACCCGTTCATCGACCTCGTAGACATCCTGAGGAGCTACGAGGCCACCGCCGCCACCCTCATCGACAAGCAGCGGGACCACTTCATCCACGCGGTGAACGTGTTTTTGACGGGCCTTAGCATCTACGCTGAGAACGAGGCCTACCGGAAGGCCTTCGACAGCGCCGTGCCCGAGAAGGACTACATCTACGCCTACCAGACCCCCCACGAGGAGTTCTTCTTCCGCTGGGGCGTGGCGGCCCTGTTCCACGACGTGGGCTACCCGGTGGAGATCGTGGGCCATCAGATCAACCGGTTCATCCGCATGGTGGCGGACGCGGACGGGGACGAGGTCCGGGTCAAGGCCCAGATCAAATTCGAGAACTTCTCGGAGCTGAACCACATCCGGGAGGTGGTGCCCAAGCGCCCCTTCACCCGGGCCTACTACGACGCCTATGAGAGCTGCTCCTATATCGATTTGTTGACCCCCAACGACCTCTTGGCCCACCACGTGCACCAGACCCTGGGCACGGATCTCATGGAGACCAAGAAGGCCGTGGACCGGTTCGTGGACGACATGGCCGCCTCCGGCTTCATCGATCACGGCTACTACAGCGCCATGATCATCCTCAAGTGGTACGGCTACGCCATCCAGATGTCCGGCGACCACCCGGAGCGATTCTATTGGCCGATCCTGGACAGCGCCACGGCCATCCTGCTCCACAACTACTATCGGAACGTGCTGCAGAAGAAGCCCTTCAATCTGGGGCCCATGGCCGCCCAGAAGAACCCCATCGCCTTTTTGCTGATCCTCTGCGACGAGCTCCAGGAGTGGAACCGGGAGGCCCACGGCATCCTGACCCGGACCTTCACCCTGGCGGACACGGTCCACCTGTCCGTCAAGAATGGGTACCTTTCCGCCACCTACGTGACGAGGCACGGCCATCTGCCCCCCAAATTCTGCCAGGAGAAGATCGAGCTCTTGCAAGGGCTCCTGGACCTCAAGGCCACCTTCCCCCTGGGCTTCGACGTGGACGCGGAGAGCTTGGACAGCTTCGAGCCCTTCAAGCCCCAGCTCCAGAAGGTGAACGCCCGGCCGCTGCTAAAGGACATCGAGCTCTTGGCCATCGCCATCCACGCCCGCTACTGCGAGAAACAGCTCCAGGATCACCCGGAGCGGCCTTTGGATTACCCCGATTTTTCCCAGCTGCCCGACGATTTGAAGTACAGCAACCTAAGGCAGGCCCAGAACATCTGCGACCGACTGGAGCAGGTGGGCTACCGCCTGGGGCCCAAGGGAAGGAAGGGCGCCGTGAAGGAGTTCCCGCCGGAGCTGGTGGAGTTCATGGCCGAGCTGGAGCATGAGGCTTGGATGCAGGAGCGCCTGAGCCGGGGCTGGAAGCTGGGCGAACGGAATGCCGAGAAGAAGACCTCCCCCTACCTGGTGCCCTACGACCAGCTGTCCGAGGAGATCAAGGACTACGATCGAGACGCCATCCGCAACATCCCGGCCCTGGTCGAGCGCAGCGGCATGGCGGTGTATGGAAACTGAACGCATCCCCCTGACGGTAGGGGTCACGGGCCATCGGGCCATCCGGCCGGAGGACAGGCCCGCCCTCATGGCGGGGGTGAAGCGAGAGCTGGAAGGGCTGCGGGCGAAATACCCCCACAGCCCCATGGTCATGCTCAACAGTCTGGCCGAGGGGGCCGATCAGCTCTGCGCCGAAGCCGCCCTCAGCCTGGGCATCCCCCTGGCGGCGGCCCTGCCCCTCCCTGCGGCAGAATATGAGAAGGACTTCGCCGGGGCAGCCCTCAGTAGCTTTCGAGACTTTTTATCTAAGGCGGAGCAGCGCTTCGTGGCCCCGGCCACGGAGGCCGCGCCCGAAGCCCCCGATCGGGATTTCTACTATCGGCAGGCCGGCATCTACGTGGCCACCCACTGCCACGTGCTCCTGGCCTTGTGGGACGGGGGCCCCGGCACCAAGACCGGCTGCGGCACCGCGGAGGCCGTGGGGTTCGCCCTTCAGGGCAGCTATCACCCCGTCCACAGCGCCCCCCTCTTCTCCTCCACCGCAGTGATCCAGCTTTTCACGCCTCGGGGTGAGCACACGGTGGGCGTGCCGGGCAAGGTGCGGCGGCTGGGGGACGGGGAAACCTGGCAGACGCTCATGGACCGGACGGAGGAATTCAACGCCCTGGCCGCCCGGGCCGACGCGGCCGACGCCTATCCCCTGCTGCCGGAGCGCCAGGAGGAGGACCCCCTCCTCGATCGGATCGAGGCCGTCTACCAGCGGGCGGACCGGCTGAGCCTGCGGTTCGCCAAGGTCTATCGGCGGATCCTGGCCCTGCTGGCGGTGCTCAGCACCCTGATCGCCGCCTCCTTCCTGCTGTACGACGAGGCGAATCTGCACTGGCTCATCCTGGTGTGCGGTCTCGCGCTGCTGCTCGCCTGGGTGCTGACCCGGTTCGCCTACCGGTCCAGCTGCCATCGACGGTACCTCGAATACCGGGTGCTGGCCGAGAGCCTGCGGGCCCAGGGCTTTCTGCGCTATGCCGGGGTCCGGCGGGAGGCCATCACCCTCTTGCCCTGGAGCCAGCAGGAGGAGACCCCCTGGATCGCCATGGCCATCACCGTCCTGTGCGTAGGCGAGGCGCCGCAGACGAGCCACGACATCCGGGCCTGCTGGCCGGAGGATCAGTTCAACTACCATCGCAAGGCCCAGAAGAAGGCCCAGACCAAGCTCCGCATCAGCGGCCGGGTGGTGGGCGCGGCCCTGTTGGTCAGCATCGTGCTGTACCTTTTGGCCCTGGTGTTCGAGGTGCTGTACGGCGGGCTCTTCCCGCGCCTCGGCGCCATCCCGGAGGCGGAGGAATATCGGACGCTGTTGAAGCTGGTGCTGGGGAGCATCTCCGCCGCCACCCTCTTTATCTCCAACTACTATGGGAAGCTGTCCCTGTCCCGGGGCGTGGAGGACCATGTGAAGATGGCCGCTTTCTACCAGAAGATACTGGATCGGCTCTTCATCTACGGCCAGGATGAATCGCTCCTGCTGCTCCTTGCCCGGGAGGAGCTCATCGAAAACGGCAACTGGTGCTCCTACCAGCGGGACAACGCCCCGGATTTCACCCTGTAGCGCGAATAGGAACAGAAAAACAGCCCCTTCCGTCTGGAAGGGGCTGTTCGTTTGTGTATCAGTATTGATGGCTGCAGGCGGCCAGGAAGTGCTTCTCGTACACGTTCCCTTCCCCCGCCACCAGGTAGATATCCTGTACGCCCCAGCTCTCGATCAAATCCGACACCGCGCCCATGGCGTACTTTTCATAATACCGGGAATCGTAAAGGATGACCCGGTCGTACACCTGGGCGAAGAAGGGCATGGTGCACAGGCCGTAGGAATCGGAGATCACGAGGCAGGTCTTCTGTATCTGCTCCTCGGGGATGTCCGTGCGCTCCACCACGGTCCAGTTCCCGTTGGCGCCTCCAAGGTACACGGTGTATCGATCCCGGGGATTGGCGTTCTCCTCGATGAAGGGCACCTCCTCATACTTCTGGGGCGTGGTGTACCGGCGCACCCGCACCGGACGGAGGGGCGTCAGGATGTCCAGGGTATCCGGATTCGCCTCCATCTGCTTGTTGAGGGAGTCCCGGTAGAGGGTGCCCAGGAAGGGATACTCCTGCGTCTTGGGGAAGGCGTCGTAGGGCGGCAGGGTCTCTCCCGCCTCCGCCAGCATATCGGAAACGACCAGATAGGCCCCGTAGGGGGTCCAGTGCATGTCGGAGCGGAAGAACACATATTCCCCGCGGATCAACGGCTCCGACAGCCGATCCGCCGTGGAGAAGACAGCCACGTTGTCCGCCGTCACCGCCTGCAGGAAGGGCTCGATCTCGGAGGTCATGCCCTGGGGATCGGAATAGCTCAGCAGCCGGGTGGCCCGGATGCTGTTGGGCACGATGGTCAGAGCGAAGATGCCGCCCTCCGGCAGGAGCGAGGCGTACGCGTTGAACAGGCTGCTCTCGCTGTACAGCTGATTCCTGGATCGGGATATGGCGGCGTTTTTCTTCGTCCCGTCAAGCAGATAGAGGTGCATCTCCCGCGGGAAGGATTCTACGTCCACCGGTCCCTTGGTGGGCCGAGGGGTAGGGGTCGGCACCGGCGTCTCGGTGGGTTGCGGCGTCTCGACGGGGCTAGGCGTATCTTCCAGCGCGGGCATCTCGGTCGCAGCCGGCGTGTCGGTGGGGGTAGGCGCGGGGATGGGGGTCCGGGTGGGCCGAGGCGTGACCATCACGTCATCTTCGAACAGGTCCCCCATATCCTCCATCATCTCCACGTTGTTCTCAGCGACCTGGGCGTAGTCCTCCCAGGTGGCCAGGCTCCCCACCTGTCGGAGCTGTCGGGTGAAGTCGATGAACCCCATGCGGCCGGGGAAGCGATCCGCCAGGTATTTTTCCAGATCGTCCGCAAAGCTGCCGTCAAAGAAGGCCTTCCAGGAGAAAGCGGGCTTCTCCGCCAGCATCCGGTTCTCCCGATCGGAGAACACGGGGCCGGCGGGCAGCAGCAGCTCGTAGACCGCGGCCGCCAGCAGCAGGAGCAGCACCAGGCAGGCCGCCGCCGTCAGGATCAGGCTCTTCCGTTTACTTCTCTTCTTAGCCATCCGCCGCCTCCCTCAGAACCGGAAATACAGGAACGGGTTGAAGCTCTGACCCACCAGGAACATGACCGACAGGGCCGTGATCCCCAGGGCCAGCAGGGCCTTGACGTAGGGACGGAAGGTGTTCCGCCGCCCCGCCTCCCGGCGCCGCTTGAGCCAGGCTTCCGCCGTCTTCCGCAGCGGCAGGCAGCAGAGGACGCAAGCGAGCAGCAGGGGCGGGTTGTTCTTTACGGCATACACCGCGTAGGGGTCGGACAGGGCCACCCGCCAGGGGGCGAACATGGCTTTAAGCTGGAGGGCGATATCCGGGAAGGACTCGTTTCGGAAGAATACGAAGCCCACCACCGCCAGGATCACCGTGACGATATGCTTGATAAAGTTCGGCGTCCGCGCCAGCACCCCTTCCAGCACGGTCCTTTCCAACACCATGAAGAAGCCCCAATAGAGGCCCCAGAGGAGGAAGTTCCAGTTGGCCCCGTGCCAGATGCCCGTGAGACCCCAGACCACCGCCATGTTGAGGACCCAGCGGCCTCGGCTCACCCGGTTGCCGCCCAGGGGGATATACACGTACTCCCGGAAGAAGGTGCCCAAGGACATGTGCCAGCGGCGCCAGAACTCGGTGACGCTCTTGGAGACCAGGGGGGCGTCGAAGTTCTCCAGGAACCGGAACCCCAGCATCCGCCCCAAGCCGATGGCCATCTCCGAATACCCGGAGAAGTCGAAATACAGCTGCAGCAGGAACAGCGCCGCGGCCAGCCAGCCGGAGAAGAAGGACATCTCGGCAGGGATAGGCAGGCTTTCCAATACCTCCCCGCACAGGTTCGCCAGCAGCACCTTCTTGCCCAGGCCCAGCGAGAAGCGGAAGAAGCCCTCCCCCATGCCCTTGGCCGTCACATTCCGATCCTCGATGGCCGCGGCCACGTCCATGTAGCGGACGATGGGGCCGGCGATGAGCTGGGGGAACAGGGACACGTACAGCAGCAGCCACAGAGGGTTCCTCTGCAGCGGCGCCTTGCCCCGGTATACGTCTACGGTGTAGGTGATGATCTGGAAGGTGTAGAAGGAGATGCCGATGGGGAGTTTGGGCTGGGTCATCCGATAGGAAAGGCCCGTGAGGCCGCAGAAGTTGTTCACCAGGAAGGCCGCGTACTTGAAGTACACCAGGGCCGCCAGGCTGATGAGGATGCCCACCACCAGGGCCAGCTTCCTGCCCCCCTCGGTCTTGGCGCTCACGATGACCCGGGCGCAGACGTAGTTCACGGCGGTGGCGAACAGCATGGCCACGATCCACACCGGCTCCCCCCAGGCATAGAACAGGAGCGACGCCGCCAGCAGGATGGCGTTGCGCGCCGTACCGTTTTTCACCAGGCTGTGGAGACCCACCACCAGGGGCAGGAACAGACATAAAAAAGTCAGGGAGGAAAAGACCATTCCGACAGTTTCTCGCTTGTTTTCGTTTATTTTTGTACGGTATCACATTCATTGGGCCTTGTCAATCCGAAGCCGGGGTGATACAGTATCGGAGAATACAGAGCTGAGGTTTTGGATATGAGGGTTTACGATACGCTGCGGACCTGGTGCGAGATCGATCTTAGCGCCATGCTCCACAACTTTATGGCGGCCCGGCGCCATCTGCCGGATAAGGTGCTCCTGGCGGCGGTGATCAAGGCCAACGCCTACGGCCACGGGGCCGTGGAAGCGGCGAAGCTGTTGGAGGGCAAGGCGGACCGGTTCGCCGTGGCCATGACGGACGAGGCCGTGGAGCTCCGCAAGGCGGGCATCGAGACCCCCATCTTCCTCTTGGCCCCCACGCCGGAGAGCGATTTTGAAGCCATCGCCCGCTACGACATCGAGGCGGCGGTGCCCTCCTTCGAATACGGCCAGGCCCTCTGCGCCTACGGGGCTGCCCACGGGAAGGATATCCCCTACCATGTGGCCCTGGATACGGGCATGGGCCGCATCGGCTTTGCCTGCACGGAGCAGTCCCTGAACGAGATCGAAACCCTGACCCGGCTGCCCGGCGGGAAGCTCGTGGGGGTGTTCAGCCATTACGCCAAGGCGGACTACGCCGACAAGAGCTACGCCATCGAGCAGACGAAGCGGTACAAGGCCTTCACGGAGGCCATGGAGCGCCGGGGCATCCATATCCCGCTGAAGCACCTCGATAACAGCGCGGGGCTCATCGAGATGCCCGACAAGTTCGACATGGTCCGGGAGGGCATCATCCTCTACGGGCTCAAGCCCTCCAACGAGGTGGACCTGAGCCTCATCGGCGGGGTGCGGGGGGTCATGGCCCTGCGGTCCCATATCAGCTTTTTGAAGACAGTATCAGCGCCCACCCCCGTGAGCTACGGCTGCACCTACGTGGCCCAGCCCGGGACGAGGGTGGCCACCGTGTGCGCTGGGTACGCGGACGGGGTGAACCGGCTCCTCAGCAACCGAGGCCAAGTGCTGGTCCGCGGGCAGCGCTGCCCCATCATCGGCCGGGTGTGCATGGACCAGTTCATGATCGACGTGACCGGCGTCCCGGAGGCCCAGGTGGGCGACACCGTCACCATCTTCGGCCGGGACGGGGACGAGGAGATCACGGCGGACGACGTGGCGGACCTGGTCGGGACCATCGGCTACGAGGTCACCTGCCTCGTCACCCCCCGGGTGCCCCGGGTGTATCTGGAGGATGATCAGGTGGTCGGCATACACCGCCCCCTGATCGGCTAAATTCACCTGCGGTGAGCTAAATTGCCGCATTTGCGGCAGCTAAAGTTGCGGCGCGCAAGCTAAATTGCCCTTTCGCATGAAGCGAAAGGGCAGTTGTGGTTTTGGATCATGAATTTGGGAAGCCGGCGGACGTGACCACGGTGCCGTCGGTGCGGACGAAGAGGGCCTCCGCCTGGGGGATAGAATCCACCAGCTTCAATCCCTCCTCCTCCCCCAGCAGCAGGCAGGCGGTGGACAGGGCGTCGCCCCAGAGGGAGCTGTCGGAAAGGACGGTGACGGCCAGCAGGTCCCGATCCGCGGGAAAACCGGTGAAGGGGTCCAGCACGTGGTGGTAGCGGCGGCCGTCGTGCTCGAAATAGCGCTCGTAGGTGCCGGAGGTGACCAGGCTCTTGTCCCGCAGGGAAAGCACCCGCAGCAGGTCCCCGGAATTCATGGGGCTTTGGACGCCGATGGAGAAGGGAGCGCCGTCCGGCTTCTCCCCGATCAAAAGGATGTTCCGGCCCAGGTCCAGGACGGCGCTCTTCACGCCTCTGTCCAGCAGCAGCGCCTTGACCTTATCCGCGATATACCCCTTGGCGAAGGCCCCCAAATCGAGGCGCATGCCGGGGCGAGGGAGATAGGCGGTGCCCTGGGCTTCGTCCAGGACGAGGTCCTCCATGCCCAGGAGCCCCAAGGCGGCGGTCAGCTCGCTTTCCGTGGGGTAGTGGCCCCCGTTCCGGATATCCCACAGGTCGATGAGGGGGCCCACGGTGGCGTCCAGATACCCGCCCGTGCGCTCATACATCTCCTTGGCGAAGAGCAACAGCTCCATGGTCTCGGGGGATACGGCCACGGGCTTCACCCCCGCGGCAGCCTGCACCCAGCCAAGATCGCTGAAGGGGTCATAGGCGTCCAGCAAATCGCTCAACCGCCGTATCTCCTTGAAGGCCGCGTCCAGGTCCGCCTCCTTGGCGTCATACAAGGTCAGGGTCACCACCGTGTCCAGCAGGTAGTCCGTGCGCTGGAGGGTCTTGGGCTGGGCTTCGCAGCCCATAGGCGCGAGAAGGAACAATACCAACAACAATGTGATGGTTTTGCGCACGGCCGTCCCCTCCCCTCATTTCATTCTTGTCCATAGTATACATCCATTCTGCCCGTTGCACAATGGGGTGGCGGGGTGTATACTGGGGATATGAAGAAGGTTTTGTCCCTATGGCTCATATTGCTGCTGGTCCTGGCCGCGGGCTGCGCGCCCCGGCCCGCCCAGACGGAGTTCGTCCAACTGACGGACCCGCCGGCCACCGCCGCGCCGACGGAAGCGCCCGTGGACAGCAGTTTGGTACTGCTGACGGAGGCCCCGCAAAGGGAGACGCCCAAGCCCACCGCCAAGCCCACCCCCGCCCCTACGGAGAGCCCGGTGAAGTACGGGGAGGACTACGACGACAAGGACCGGGTGGCCCTGTACCTGCACCTCTACGGGGAGCTGCCGCCCCACTTCATCACCAAGAAGGAGGCCCAGAAGCTGGGTTGGGACGGAGGCGAGGTGGAGTACTACCGCACCGGCGCGGCCATCGGCGGGGACTATTTCGGCAACTACGAGGGGCTTTTGCCCAAGAAGAAGGGCCGCAGCTACTACGAGTGCGACATCGACACCGTGGGGAAGCGCTCCCGGGGGGCTAAGCGCATCATCTATTCCAACGACGGCCTCATCTACTACACCGACGACCACTACGAAAGCTTCACCTTGCTCTACGGGGAGGAATGAACCATGCTTGTTTTGTGCGACTTTGCCCGGCTCGGCACCCCTGACGCGGTCTACGACTATCTTTCGGAGGAGCTCCAGCTCCCGTCCTACTTCGGCCGGAATCTGGACGCCCTTCACGACTGTTTGACGGACGTGGGCGCGCCCACCCGCCTGATCCTCACCGGGGCCTCGTCCCCCTGCGGGGAGCATTTCGTCCGGGTGTTCAAGGACGCGGCCCGGCGGAACAAGTACCTGTCCGTGGAGATACACGAAGGATAAGAGCTGTTTTAGGAAAGAATCACGGAGGATTTTTTGAAATCCTCTGTTTTCTTTTGGAAAAGAATCTGCTATACTATTTAAGTTATGAATCCGAGCCACATAGGAAGGAGAACCCTATGAACTATACGAACGCCGTGGCCGCCGCCCTGCAGGGGTGCGTGGACCTGCCCCTGGAGGAGCTTTTGGGCTTGCTGGAGACCCCCAAGAACCCCAGCATGGGCGACATCGCCTTCCCCTGCTTCAAGCTCTCCAAGGTCCTTCGGAAGGCCCCCGCCGCCATCGCCGGGGAGCTGAAGGAGAAGCTGGTCCTGCCCGCGGGCATCGAGAAGGCGGAGGCCGTGGGGCCCTACCTCAACTTCTTCATCGAGAAGGGGCAGCAGGCCCAGAACGTGCTCACAAAGGTCCTGGACGCGGGGAAAGCCTACGGCGGTTCCGACGAGGGGCAGGGCCGGCACGTGGTGCTGGACTATTCCTCCATCAACATCGCCAAGCCCTTCGGTTTCCACCATCTGCCCAGCACCGCCATCGGCAACGCCCTCTACCGCATCTATAAGCACCTGGGGTACGAGCCCGTGGGCGTGAACCACTTGGGGGACTGGGGCACCCAGTTCGGCAAGATGATCGTAGCCTACAAGAGGTGGGGCAACAAGCCCGTGGACCAGTACGGCATCCGGGAGCTGGTGGACCTGTACGTCCGCTACCATAAGGAGGCCGAGGACCATCCCGAGATGGACGAGGAGGCCCGGGCCTGGTTCCACCGGATCGAAATTGGGGACGAGGAGGCCGTGTCCCTCTGGAAGCAGATGAAGGACGCCACCATCCGGGAGGTCAAGAAGACCTACGAGCGCATGGGCGTCCAATTCGACAGCTGGGCGGGCGAGTCCTTCTACGAGGACAAGATGCAGCCCGTCATCGACGAGCTTCGGGAGAAGGGCATCAGCAAGCTGGACAAGGGGGCCACCATCGTGGACCTCAGCGAGTGGAACATGCCCCCCTGCATCATCTTAAAGAGCGACGGCAGCACCATCTACGCCACAAGGGACCTGGCCGCCGCCTGCTACCGGAAGGAGACCTACGACTTCGCGAAGCTCCTCTACGTGGTGGCCTACCAGCAGGACCTGCACTTCAAGCAGATCTTCAAGGTGCTGGAGCTCATGGGAAGGGACTGGGTCAAGGACTGCGTCCACGTGAACTTCGGCATGGTCAGCATGGAGGGCGGCGCCTTCCACACCCGGGAGGGCAAGGTGCTGTACCTGGACGACGTGCTGGACGCGGCGGTGGAGAAGACCTACGAGATCATCTGCGAAAAGAGCCCGGATTTAGAGGACAAGCGCGCCGCGGCGGAGGCCGTGGGCGTGGGCGCGGTGATCTGGGGGGCCCTCTACAACTCCCGGATCAAGGACGTGGTCTTCAGCTACGACAAGGTCCTGAACTTCGACGGGGAGACGGGCCCCTACGCCCAGTACACCCACGCCCGCTGCTGCTCCGTGCTGCGGAAGGCGGGGGGCTATGACCGGGCGAAGCTGGACGCTTCCGTCCTCTCCGACCCCTACTCCCTGGTGCTTTTGAAGGCCATCGACGGTTTCCCCGCCGCGGTGAAGGCCGCAGGCGAAAAGTACGAGCCCTATCTGGTGGCCCGTGCGGTCATGGCCGTGTGCACCGCCATGAACAAGTTCTACTATGAGATCCGCATCATGGCGGACGACGAAGCGGAGCGGACGGCGCGCCTCGCTCTCACCGACGCGGCGCGGCAAACCATAGCAATCGGATTGAATCTGCTGGGCATCCAGGCCCCGGAAAGGATGTAAACATATGATCGACATCAAGCTGTTGCGCACGGACCCCGACTTGGTCCGGGAGAACATCAAGAAGAAGTTTCAGGACGAGAAGCTCCCCCTGGTGGACGAGGTGATCGCCCTCGATAAGGAGTATCGGGAGGCGGTGACCCGCTGCGACTACCTCCGCAACCAGCGGAACGTGATCAGCAAGCGGATCGGCATGCTCATGGGCCAGGGCAAGCGGGACGAGGCGGAGGCCACCAAGAAGGAGGTCACCGCCATGGCTGACGAGATGGCCGCCCTGGACCAGCGGAAGGTGGAGCTCCAGGGTGAGATCAGAAAGCGCATGCTGGTGATCCCCCAGATCATCGACCCCTCCGTGCCCATCGGCAAGGACGACTCCGAGAACGTGGAGATCGAGCGCTTCGGGGAGCCCCTGGTGCCCGACTATCCCATCCCCTACCACACGGACATCATGAAGAAGTTCAACGGCATCGAGCTGGACGCGGCCCGGGACAAGATCAGCGGCAATGGGTTCTACTACCTGTGCGGCGACATCGCTCGGCTCCATTCCGCCGTCCTCTCCTACGCCCGAGACTTCATGATCGACCGGGGCTACACCTACTACATCCCCCCCTTCATGATCCATTCCAGCGTGGTGAACGGGGTCATGAGCTTCTCCGAGATGGAGAACATGATGTACAAGATCGAGGGCGAGGACCTGTACCTCATCGGCACCAGCGAGCACTCCATGATCGGCAAGTTCATCGACTCCTTCCTGGAGGAGGACAGCCTCCCCCAGCGGCTCACCAGCTACAGCCCCTGCTTCCGCAAGGAGGTTGGCGCCCACGGCATCGAGGAGCGGGGCGTGTATCGGATCCACCAGTTCGAGAAGCAGGAGATGATCATCGTCTGTAAGCCCGAGGATAGCCCCAGGATGTTCGACGAGCTGTGGAAGAACACGGTGGACTTCTTTAGGTCCCTGGAGATACCCGTGCGGACCCTGGAGTGCTGCTCCGGCGACCTCGCTGACCTGAAGGTCAAGAGCCTGGACGTGGAGGCCTGGTCCCCCCGGCAGCAGAAGTACTTCGAGGTGGGCAGCTGCTCCAATCTGGGCGACGCCCAGGCCCGCCGCCTCGGCATCCGGATCAAGAGCAAGGACAAGCAGAAGGGCAACTACTTCGCCCACACCCTGAACAACACCGTGGTGGCCCCGCCGAGGATGCTGATCGCGTTCCTGGAGAACCACTTGCAGGCGGACGGCTCCGTGACCGTCCCCGAACCTCTCCGGCCCTACATGGGCGGCAAGGACCATTTGGAGTAAGCGGCGGTCTTTACAGCATATCGACAGGTAGAAATGGTGCTTTTGAAGCGCCATTTCTTATTTGCTGTTTTTGATGAAAAGCATATCCTTGACAGTCCTATTTATATTTGTTACAATATAATTGTATCAAATGCAATTAGGGGATTGCTTTATGGCCCATGACGATCATGAAACAATGAAGCTCAAGAACCAGCTTTGCTTCCCGCTGTACGCCGCCGCACGGAACGTAACGAACCTGTACACGCCGTATTTAAAGCCGCTGGGGCTCACGTATACGCAGTACATCGCGTTTCTGGTGCTGTGGGAAAGGGACGGGATCCCGGTGGGAGAGCTTTGCGAAACGCTGATGCTGGATAACGGGACGATCTCCCCCCTGCTCAAGAAGATGCAGCAAGCAGGGTATATCGAACGGACCAGAAGCGAACGGGATGACCGGGTGGTCGTGATCACGCTGACGGAGGCGGGCAAAGCCCTGCAGGAGCAGGCCATGGACGTGCCGAAAAAGGTGGCGAGCTGTCTTGCGCTGTCGCCGGAAAAGGCGCAGGCGCTGTACGCGCTGCTGTATGAACTCTTGAACAATCAATGCAGAAAGGAAAAGGAGCAAAACAATGAAAACGGTCTATGATTTCACGGTGAAAGACAGAAAAGGAAACGACGTCAGCCTGTCAGAATACAAGGGCAAGGTGCTGCTGATCGTCAACACGGCAACGGGCTGCGGCTTTACCCCGCACTACGATCCCCTCGAAGCCATGTACAAGGAACTCCGGGAGAAGAACTTTGAAATCCTCGATTTCCCCTGCAACCAGTTTGCCAATCAGGCTCCCGGCAGCGAGGACGAGATCCATTCGTTCTGCACGCTGAAATTCGGTGCGGATTTCCCACAGTTCAAGAAGATCGACGTCAACGGGGAGACCGCCGATCCGCTGTTTGCGTTCCTTGCCATGGAAAAGCCGTTTGAGGGCTTCGGCAAGGGCGTCAAAAACGCCATGCTCGAAAAGTTTGCGAAGATGAACAACAAACAGTTCGGCGACAAGGCGTACATCAAATGGAACTTCACGAAGTTCCTCATCGACCGCGAGGGCAACGTGGTTGCGCGTTTTGAGCCTACCGTCGATATGGCGGAGGTCAAAAAGGCCGTCGAAGCGGCGCTGTGAGGGATCGGCATGCAGGATATTTCGGCAGAAGTTGCCATCAGGGAAAAAACGATCGTCCGCACGAGCGTTATCGGGATCGTCACGAACCTGCTGCTGGTGGGATTCAAGGCGTTCGTCGGGCTCATGTCCAATTCGATCGCGATCATTCTGGACGCAGTCAACAACCTTTCCGATGCGCTTTCCAGCGTCGTAACGATCATCGGTGCGAAGCTGGGCGCCAAGCAGCCGGACAAAAAGCATCCGCTGGGCTACGGCAGGATCGAGTATTTAAGTTCCATGATCGTCGCCGCGCTGGTGCTGTATGCGGGCATCACGTCGCTGGTCGAATCGATCAAAAAGATCTTCCATCCGGAAGCAGCGGACTACGGCACGGTCACGCTCGTCATCATTTCCGTGGCGATCGTCGTGAAGCTCCTGCTCGGTCTGTATGTGAAGAAGCAGGGCAAGAAGGTCAACTCCGGCGCGCTCGCTGCCTCTGGCTCCGACGCCATGTTCGACGCGATTTTGTCCGCTTCGGTGCTTGCCTCGGCGATCGTCTATCTCGTTTGGGGCGTGTCGCTGGAAGCCTACGTCGGTGTGATCATTGCGGGCTTCATTATCAAGGCGGGCATCGAGATGATGATCGAAACGCTGAACGATATCATCGGCAAGCGGGAGGATGCTGAGATCACGAAGGAACTGAAGCAGATCATCTGCGAGGAGGAAGCCGTCCTCGGCGCATATGACGTTACGCTGTTCAACTACGGACCGAACAAAAACTACGGCTCCGTGCACGTCGAGCTTCCGGATACGCTGACCGTGGACGAGGTGGACCGTATCACGCGGCGGATCCAAACCAACGTCTTTCATAAGACCGGCGTCATTCTGACCGGCATCGGCGTCTATTCCTACAACACGTCGAACGATGAAGCGGCGCAGATGCGCAACCGCATCCAGCAAACCGTTCTCTCCCACGAATGGGCCTTGCAGATGCACGGCTTCTATGCCGATACGGAACAAAAGACCCTTCGCTTCGACGTCGTTATGAGCTTCGACGTCGATCGGAAGGAAGCGTTGGAAACGTTGTACCAAGAAATCCGCGGACTATATCCGGACTACGAGATCCTGATCGTACCGGACGTGGATATCGCGGATTGAATCGGAAGAAAGCGCTCCGTTCCGATCAGCAAACAAGGATCTACAGAGTAGCGCTCTGCCCCTCCCGCTTGACGGCCTCGTTGGCCTGCAAGCGGCGGGGCTTTTTTGTTTGTCACGGCGAAACGTAGGCGGGGCAAGCCCCTCCCTGCGATAGCTCCCTTGTCCCACATTCGCAGGGGGCCGCGGCTTGCTCGGCCCGTCTTTCCCGGGTCTTTTTTCCGTTTGCGGCGCATAGGCTGTGACGATAAGAAACCCTATGGGAGGTCATAGCCATGGATGTGGAAAAGGTCAGTTTCAACGTGGATACCCTGTGCATGCGGCTGGAGGAGCAGGTGCCCATCGAAAGCGCCATCCCCCTGCCCCAGGGGCGGACCGCCGGCAGCGTGCTGTCGGTGACGCCCCAACTCCAAATTCGGGAGGTCCGGGTCAGCGAGACCGGCGTCCGGCTCTCGGGCCAGCTGCAGCTCCATCTCGTCGCGGAGACCGGGGAACGGGTGCTGTTCTCCTTCGACGCGGCGGCGGAGTTCACCCACCTTATGAGCGCCCGGATCACGGAGGACGGCCTGCAGCCCCGGATATACGGGCAGCTGTTGAAGTGCGCCTGCCACCGGGAGGACGACGGGCTGCGGTTGAGCGCGGTGCTGGATTTGAAGGTATGGCTTATGGCGCCTCGGGAGGTGGGGGCCGTGTCCGCCATCCGGGGGGCGGTGGGCCTGGAGAGCCGGGAGGAGACCATCGTCACCCGCCGCCGGTCCCTCCAGGGGGCCAAGGCCGTCCAGGTCCGGGACGAACTGGGGGTGGAGGCGGGCGCCAACGTGCTGGAAGCAAAGGGCACGGTCCGCATCCTCAGCAGCCGCCCGGCCGGGGAGGGCATGGCTCTCGACGGGGAGCTGTTCTCGTCCCTGGTGCTGCTGGACCCGGAGGGACGGCTCCAGGAGATGACCGTGCGGACCCCCTTTTCGGACACGGTGAAGCTGGAGGGGCAGACCGGCCAGGGCACCACCCTGACGGCGGAGCTCACCGGCCTGTCCGCCCGGACCGATGGGGAGGCCCTGTTTTTAAGCGGGGACGTGTCCGTGTCCGCCTACGGGGCCGCGGAAAGCCGGCTTCGGGTCCTATCGGACGCCTACGACGAGGGCGGCACCTTCCTCTGCCACCGGGAGGAGCGGACGGGGCTCATGTATCTCGGGCCCGTGCTCCAGGAGGAAACCGTGGAGGGGCCTCTCGCCGTGCCCAACCATATGCCGGAGGTCCAGCAGGTCCTCTATAGCCGAGCCCTGCCCGCCATCACGGGTCTCGAGCCCACGGACGGGGGCACGCTCCTCGACGGCGTGGCACTGGTGACCACGGTGTACCGGTGCGACAGCGGGCTGTTGCACAGCTTCACGGGGGAGGTGCCCTTCTCCCTGACCCTGCCGGGCCAGGGGGCCCTGGTGCTGCCCCTGTCCGCGGCGGCCTTCTCCACGGTCACGGGCCGGGGGCGGGTGCTGCAAGCCCGGGTGGAGCTCCTCTTCTCCGGGGAGCAGTACGCCGAGACCCCCATCGGCTACACCGACGACCTCTTGGCCGGGCCGGGCACCCAGCCGGGCCGCGGCATCCTCATCTACGCCCCGGACCCGGCGGAAAACCTGTTTACCGTGGGCAAGCGCTTCGGCATCCCCCAGGCCCGCCTCCGGGAGCTGAACGGGGAGCTTTCTGAGCCCTTTTGCGGGACGGAGAGGATACTCATTATTAAATAACATGAAAAAGGAGGCCCATCGGCCTCCTTTCTCTTGTCGCGAATCAGTCGTAGTAGGGATCATTCCTGTCCCGACGCTGCTTCTGTTCCGTTTCCATCTGTCGGTCCTGTTCCTTGCGCTCGTTCCGGCTCTTCTTGTCCTTTTTGTTCTGGTCGCCGGTATAGGAGCGTTCAAACTCATCGAAGAAAGACATCTCTTTACCTCCCGGTGTTGTTCGGCTCATGGCCGACAATGGTAGTGTGGCCCGATCCGCAGGAGGTATGCTGGAAAATGCTGGAAGGATTCATTGGGCGAACAGCTCATCCTCCGCCCACCGGCCCGGATTGCCGTCGATATAGGCCCATATCTCCTCATGGTCCTTTTCATTCCGGATCACGTGGTCGTAGAAGGAGCGCTGCCATACGACAAGGTCAGGAGCGAACGCATGGATCTGCCTGCTGGTGTTCATCTTCAGATAGCCGATCACCTTACTCAACATAGATCGTTTCATGTTGACTTGATGCTTTTCCGTCCGTAGGGGCGATTCATGAATCGCCCGTTCATTGTCGATCCGCAACAAAAGATGGACATGGTTGGGCATGATGACATACCTGTCGACAAAAACATTCTCAAATCGGTTTGGAAGCGATCCGATCACGGTTTCCACGATCTTGCCTGCCCTGGTGAGGACGACCCTTTGTGCGGGCGATTCACGAATCGCCCGCCTCTCCCCTTATCTCCCCCTTGCCTTCTCGTCCGCCTCGATCTCGGCCTTCCAATCGGCGGCCACGGGCTGGCTCATGCGCATCCGGCAGAGGGTGTCGCCCACCACCCGGTAGTTGAGCTCCATGCCCGCGGTGTCCTGGACGTACTTCACCGACCGATCCCGGCGGATGCCGATGTCCTCTGCGGCGGAAATGGCGTCGATATTGGCGCCCAGGAACAGAAACTCCCAGCCGTACTTCTCCTTCTGCCGCTCCACCATGGAGCGCACCTCCGCTTTGGTGTACCTGCGGCTGGCATTCTCCATGCCGTCGGTGGTGATGACGAAGATGGTGTGCTCCGGCACGTCCTCCGGCCGGGCGTATTTGTGGACGTTCCCGATGTGGTGAATGGCCCCGCCCAGGGCGTCCAGCAGGGCTGTGCAGCCGCTGGGGACATAGTCCCGCCGGGTCAGGGGCGCCACCTGATCCAGGTCCACCCGATCGTGGATCACCCGGCTCTCGTTGGAGAAGGCCACCGTGGACACGTAGGCTGTCCCCGCCTCCCGGCGCTGCTTGTCGATCATGCTGTTGAAGCCGCCGATGGTGTCCGCCTCCATGCCGCTCATGCTGCCGCTCTCGTCCAGGATGAACACCAGTTCCGTCAAACCCTTCTTCATATCCGTATCCTCCTTACAAAAATGGTCACCGGGCTTTTTCGACCCTGTGACCACAGTATAGGCTATCTGGTTGGAGCTTTGGTCGCCCGGCTGGCGACAAATACAGGCTGTCAAGAAAGTGTGCCAGAAGCCGTTTTGTCCGTGCCCGAGCTATAGTGCGCTATGCGACGGGCCGGAAAAACGGCTAATTTGCGACAGTTCAATTGGGAAAGGACGCCATTATGCGTCCTTTCTACCTCTGCTCTTTCTTTATTATTCCTTGTCGCAAATGGTCTGGCGCCTTTATCGACAGCCTGAAATCAGGAGCCAAGCAAAGGCTGATCGTAGGAGAAGAGCAGTTCGTTCACGTCCAGGACGTTGAAGACGCCCTTTTGGATGCAGGCTTCCACGATGATGTCGAAGAGGAAGCTGTGGGACAGGGTGTACCCCGCCCTGCCGAGGAGGGCCTGGGTCTCCGGGAGGGAGAGCTCCAGGGCCAGGGCCAGGGCGATGGCGGTGGTCTTGGAGGGTTTGTAGGCGGGGTCGGACCGGATTTTGGAGAACAGCTTCCGGTCGATGTTGGCCTTCTTGTAGCACTGGACGTCCGTCATGCCCCTCTCGTCGATGAGCTTCAGCAGCGTCCGGGAAAAGCCCTCGTCCAGCTGGCGGAGCATGCTTTCCAGATCCGGGTCCACCGCTTTCTCCGCCTTCGCCAGAGGCTTGGGCTTCTTCCGAGGCGCAGCGGCGGGCTTGGGCGCCATGGCCGCCTCGAAGCAGCAGGTGTCCTCGTCCAGCATGGCCCGGGGCTCCCGCTCCCAGCGATAGCTCGCCTGGTTCCGGGGCCGCCGTTCCTCCGCCTGGGCGTAGGCGTCGTCGATGAAGGCCCGCACGTCCCCGAACCGGTCCCCCAGCAGGTAGGCCGCCCGGTCGAACAGGACCAGGTACACGGTGAGCTCGTGGCTTTCCAGGAAGGCCGAAATGGCCTCGGTGGCCACCCGGAAGGCGTCGGCCTTGGGGTAGCCGTAGACGCCGCTGGAGATCAGGGGAAAGGCCACGGTCTCGCAGCCGTGGTCCGCCGCCAATTCCAGGGAACGGCGATAGCAGGATCGCAAGAGATGCTCCTCCCCGCGGCCGCCGCCGTACCAGATGGGCCCCACGGTGTGGATCACGTGCTTGGCGTGGAGGCGGTAGGCCCCGGTGATCTTGGCCTCCCCGGTTTTGCAGCCGCCCAGGGTCCGGCATTCCGCCAGCAGCTCCGGCCCCGCGGCCCGGTGGATGGCGCCGTCCACCCCGCCGCCCCCCAGCAGGGAAGGATTGGCCGCGTTGACGATGGCGTCCACGGTCATCCTGGTGATATCGTTGCGCACCAATAAAAGAGGCATACCCGCCCTCCTTGTGGTTGATAGGATGAGTATACCTTGTTTTCAGTCATGACGCAAGACAGACGCCTCATCCACCACCTTCGGTGGTCCCCCTTCCCCTCAAGGGGAAGGCTCGGTCTATTGCCTGCAATGGACGGCGATGGCCCGGGCGGCGAAGTCCCCGGTGCCGGGGCCGCCCACTTTGTCGATGCTCTCGGTCATGGTGCCACCCCCGTCGTACATCTTGGACAGGCTCAGCAGGATCTCGTTGGAGCAGGTGTAGTAGTGCTCCGTGATGTAGCTTTGGAGCTTCTGTACCAGGGCCTGGGCCTCCGGCGCGGCGGGGTCCGTATCCCGGATGGCGCCGAATTCGGCGAAGATGTCCATCATGCCCCGGGCCAGGGCGGCGTTGTCCTCCCGGGTCCGTCCCTGGGCCTTCTGCTCGTATTCCTTCCATTCCTTGGTCTGGCCCCAGGACGCCTTGGCCTCCCGGGCATAGTCGTCGATCTTTTTCGTGTCGAATGCCGTAAAGTCTGTCATACGCTTCACCCCCACCAGTTTCATGCCTCGCGCTAAATCGATCAGATTGTCCAAATGCTCCTTCTGCAGCTCCAGCAGCCGTATCTGCTGATCGAGAGCTTTGTTCCTGTCGAAGGAGGGGCTGTCCAAAATGGCCCCGATGTCCTTCAGCGGAAACTGCAGCTCCCGAAAGAGCAGGATGCTTTGGAGCCGCGTCAAAGAGTCCTCATCGTAGAGTCGGTACCCTGCCTCAGTCACTTCAGCGGGCTTCAGCAGCCCCAGCTGGTCGTAGTGGTGCAGGGCCCGGACGCTGACGCCGGTGAGCTCGCTCACCTCATGGACCGTCATCATCTTCATCGCCTCCCTTCGTGCATAGTATAAACCCTGACGTTACGTCAGGGTCAAGAGGTTTTTTTGAGTTTTTCAGAACAGGGGCAGGATCAGGGAGGTCACGTACGCCGCAGCGGTGGCAACGAGAGCCACCTCGATGAGGGACCGGCGCTTGAGGCCCAGGAGCAGGGCCGCCACGAAGCCCGCCACGGCGGAGATAGGCTCCCCGGTGGAGGTGAAGATGGCGGGGACGGTCATGGTCCCCAGCACCGCAAAGGGCATGTAGTGGAGGACCCCCAGCAGAAAGGGGCTGGTGATCTTTTTGCGGAAGAAGGCGAGGGGCAGCATGCGGACGAGGTAGGTGACTCCCGCCATCACCAGCAGATACAGGTACAGCTTCATAGGTCCCCCTCCCCCGCCTTCACAGGCTTGAGCCAGGCGGCGACGCAGGCCCCCGCCACGGCACTGATAATGATGACGAAGCCCTCGGAGAGGAAGCTGAACAGGGGCACGTACCGGAGGACCAGGCCCAACGATACGGCGGCGAAGATGGCCAGCAGCACCCCCCGTTCCTCCAGGGCCCCCGGCACCAGGATGGCCATGAACATGCCGTAGATGGCGATGCCCAACGCGGCGGAGAGGGCCGCAGGGAGCAGCGTCCCCGCGAAGGCGCCCAAAGCCGTGCCCAGGGTCCATCCGATCCAGGGGAGGCAGCCAAGGCCCATCATGTAGGGAAAGGTCAAGAGGCCCTTGCGGGTGGAGGCCACGGCGAAGATCTCGTCGGTGACGAAGAAGGAGGCCGCCATCCGCTGCAGCAGGCTGAACCGGGGGGAGAGCTTCTGGGTCAGGGTGACGCTCATAAGGGCGTAGCGCAGGTTGATGATGAACTCCGTCAATGCCAGCTCCACCAAAAGGCCCCCCGCCGCCATGACCGTGACCCCCGCCACCTGGCCCGCGGAGGTCAGATTGGTGCCGGAGAGGAGCACCAAAATGAGGCCCGGGAGGCCCTGCTTCACCGCCCAGATGGCGAAGCCGAAGGATACCGACAGATACCCCAGGCCGATGGGCAGCCCGTCCCGCAGCCCCTCCCTGTACCCGTATGCCTCCATGGTCCCCTCCTGGCGTGAAAATATGGGACAGTATACGACAGCGGAACGAAAAACGCAAGGGATTCCTGTGAAAAAGCGGAGAATTTAGCGGGGACGCATGGCAGGCGCCCGGCCCGGCCATCCTATAAGCGAGGTGATGAATATGAAACTGACACAAAAGGAATCCATGCTGCTGCAGGACCTCAAGACTTCGGAGGAGATCTGCATCGAGAAGTACGGCCAGTACGCCCAGAAGGCGGAGGACCAGGCCCTGGCGGACCTGTTCTTGACCATCCGCACCAAGGAGGAGGAGCACCTGAAGACCATCAACAGCCTGATGGACGGCACGGTGCCCATGATGGGCGGCGGCCAGCAGAACCAGCAGGGCGGCCAGAGCCAGCCCGGGGACGGGAAGGCCGCCCAGAAGTCCCACAGCGAGACCGACGAGTATCTTTTGAAGGACGCCCTGGACACGGAGAAGCACGTGTCCAGCGTGTACGACACCTGCATCTTCGAGTTCACCGATCCGAGCGCCCGGCAGGTCCTGAACCACATCCAGAAGGAGGAACAGGAGCACGGGCAGATGCTCTACGACTACATGGCCTGTCATGGCATGACGGCCTGACGATCCCTTTCGATCCCCCCTCCGCGAATCCACGGAGGGGATTTTTTTATTGGATATCGAATCGAGCTTAGAGCCGATCGAAGACAGCCATCTTCACGCCCGTGTCCTGGCAAAGGATGGCGTCCGACTCCCTGTGGAGGCGGTGGAACACGTAGAAGTCCCCCGCCGCGCCGGACAGGTTGAAGACCTGCCACACGTAGGGCACCCACCGCCAATGCACAGGCAGCAGGAACAGCAGGAGCAGGAAGACGAGACCCCAGAACACCACCGGGGCGGCGGCGATGATAAGGTAGTCCCGCTTGTTGAAATAGCAGTCGCTCCCGGCGTAGGCATAGACCAGGGTGAAGCCGTACTTGGCCCTTTTGCCGGAGAAGCGGCGGATGCAGACCCCGTGGACCAGCTCGTGGAGGGGGATGTAGGCCAGCATGCCCACGGCCATCACCAGGGCCTGGATGGGCAGGCCCTCGAAGTGCAGCTCCAGGAAGCCGTACCACAGGAGCTGGAAGAACAGGGCCACCAGCGCCAGCATGATGGCGATGGACAGGCCGTTGACGATCCAGAACTGCTTCTTGTTGTCCTTCAGGTCGATGAGATACTTTTGCCCGTAACCCTCGGGCAGGGTCCAGGTAGATTTCATAGGTTTCTCCTTTATATGCGTTTGAGGATCTCCAATCCCAGGTGGAGCTTGCCCAGATGGTGGTTGGCGCTCTTGAGACCCGAGGCCTCGTAGCCGCTTTCGTCCAGCACGTCCCCGGCCTCCAAAAAGTCGTAGAGGGTGAGGCCGTAGAAGTCGCAGAGGGCCTCCACACCGGCCAGCTCCATCTCCACTGCGAGACACCCCTCGGCCCGGCGCTTCTGCACCAAGCCCGCCGTTTCCCGAAGCATGGAGTCCGTGGTCCAGACCCGGCCCTGCACATAGGGCGCGCCCAGGGCATCGAAGATGGCGGCCACCTGGTCAGCGGTCCTGATCGTAATGTAGTCGGCGGGCGGCGCGTAGTAGTAGGAAGCACCCTCGCCCCGATAGGCCTCGGTGGGGACGATATACTTACCCCGGGTCCTCTCCCCCTCCAAGCTCCCACAGGAGCCGAACATGAGGAACTTGGTGGCCCCGGTCTGCCAATGGACCTCGTAGCAGGTGCCGGAGGCGATGGCGGAGCCGATGGGGGAAAGATAGAAGGCGACCGTTTCTCCGTCCAGGTCGAAGCCGTAGATGGGGGTGACGCCGTTGCAGGCGCCGATGTGGCCCACCACGGCGCAGTCGTACCGCCCAAGAAGATGGTCGTGGATCTCCTTGGAGAAGAGGATCAGGCACTTGTCCAGCAGGCGCTTCTTCGGCCCGTAGAAGGCCGCAAGGTCGATCATGGGCTGGGTATGGGGGTCGTACTCGTGGATGATCATGGGGCTTCGTCCTTTCGGCGGTATGGAAGATATATACCACGAAACGGCGGCCCAGGCAATACCTTCCCCTCTTTTTGGCCGGAAGGCTGGACAAAGGGAGCAAAAGGCGGTATACTGTAGGCAAGCGTTATCTTTACGTAAAAATAACGGGAAGGAGGTGCGGCCATGGACAGCGAGCGAAAAGCTTGGCGGGCGTTGCTGGTGATGGAGCTGGCCCTCCTGTTCCTGTTCCTCGTCTCCTTCTCCCTGGGCCGGTACGGGGTGCCGCCCCTCACCGTGGTGAGGATCCTGTGGACCCGGTTCCTGGAGCTGTTCGCGGGCCGCGGGACCCTCGACAGGACCTGGACGGAACAGATGGAGATCGCCGTGGTGAACATCCGCCTGCCGCGGATCGTGATGGCCTGCCTGGTGGGCTGTGCCCTCTCCGCGGCGGGGGCCGCCTTCCAGGGGGTGTTCCACAACCCCATGGCCTCCCCGGACATCCTGGGAGCCTCCAGCGGGGCCGCCTTCGGGGCTGCCCTGGCCATCCTGCTGGGGGCGTCCACCCGGATGATCACCCTCAGCGCCTTCTGCTTCGGCCTTCTTTCCGTGGGCCTCGTGATGCTGGTGGCTCAACGGGCGCCGGGGGCAAGGCTCATCAACCTCATTTTGGCGGGCATCATGCTCTCCTCCCTGTTCAACGCCGGCACCTCCTATATCAAGCTGGTGGCCGATCCCAGCAACCAGCTCCCGCAGATCACCTACTGGCTCATGGGCTCCCTGTCCGGGACCCGGCTTAGCGACGTTCCCTTGGCCTTCCTGCCCATGGCGGTGGGCTTGGTGCCCCTGTTCCTGCTCCGGTGGCAGCTGAACCTGCTGAGCCTGGGGGACAGCGAAGCCCGGGCCCTGGGGGTGAACACGGGCCGGGTGCGCCTCGCCTTGCTCCTTGCCGCCACCCTGGTCACCGCCGCCAGCGTGTCCTTCTCGGGCATGATCGGCTGGGTGGGCCTGGTGGTGCCCCATCTGTGCCGGAAGGTCCTGGGGAGCGATCACAGGTATCTCATGCCCGGGAGCTTTCTCTGCGGGGCCGCCTTCTTGCTGCTGGTGGACGACGTGTCAAGGAACCTGCTGCCCGTGGAGATCCCCATCGGCATCCTGACCGCCCTGGTGGGCGCCCCCTTCTTCCTGTACCTCATCGCCCGGAAGGAGGAGAAGCTATGAGTTTGACCGTGGAAAACCTGTCCTTCAGCTACGGGCAGCGCCCCGTGCTCCATCAGCTTTCCTTCACCGCCCAGGCCGGGGAGCTACTGGCCATTTTGGGCCCCAACGGCGTGGGCAAGACCACCCTTTTCAAGTGCGTCATGGGCCAGGCGCGCCGATACGAGGGCCGCATCCTGGCCGACGGGGCGGACCTTTCCGCCCTCAGCCCCCGGGCGCGGGCCCACCGGGTGGCCGCCATCCCCCAGGCCCATCCCCTGTCCTTCCGGTACAGCGCCTTCGATATGG
>JAEEGH010004797.1_pt1 | contig 34409 bp, 27 predicted proteins | sample 9134181 | NCBI WGS metagenome assembly JAEEGH01 (sample SAMN16246544, study PRJNA631951) | gut metagenome | biome: gut microbiome; feature: rumen; material: DP-attached | host: Bos | place: Iran: Karaj | collected 2018-10
TTTACGAAACCGCTCGATATCTTCGCTACATACAGAGCGGGCCCTGAAACTATTAACGTTTGCCGCTAAAGCGGCAGGCCCGCTCTGAATGTTTTCAAAAGCCCGGCCTCTCCCTCGCGCCTCTTTCGAATCATTAATTTTTAATCTCTGTGCCCGGTGTGTCAAAGTTGTCCGTAATCAATTTTTCCTTGTCATTCCGTTTTCGTATGTATAAATTATAGGAATGAGCACACTTGTAAAAATCACCGATGACGTAATTCAACTTTCAAGTTCATTAAAAGAAGCAAACTTCGGCCGTACTGACCTCGGAAATTCAATCGACGAAAAAGGCTATGTTATTACCGTAAATGATGACCTTTCCATCGGCTGTGAGGAATGGGCCTTTACAAATACAAAAATCGCTGACGACGGAATAGTTTATTTTGAAGGAAAAACTCCGTTCAGTTTTACAGGCACTACTCTATTCAATCTGCTCGAACAGAATGACGACGCTGCAAAAAAGGCAAAAAAAGACAGCATGCTCGCCATTACATATCTCTTAAAAGAAGAAAAAGCCTTTGGCGGCGCCATGGGAATTTTATATTCAGAAGTGGACAGCAAAAGCAGAATAATCGCGCTGCCGGCAAATCTTTTTGAACGCTGCGCCCGCAATTCATCTGAATACGGACAGAACCAGGGCATTTTTGTTAACCGCGCACTTACCGGCCAGAAAGCAAGTCTTTTTACCAGAAGTGTCATCGCCTACAAGGCTTTGAGCGGCGCCTACCCTTTTACAGAAACCGACCTCGAAAAACGCCAGAACGATATTACAGACTTTAATTTTATCCCGCTTCAATATATGGTCAGCGGAATCGACATCGAACTTGCAGATTCAATCAACGCAGGACTTAAAACCGTAAATCCCGTCAAAGAACGCAGGACAAAAAAATTAAAATCCGAAGACAGGGCTTTGATTCAAATTGAACAGAACCTGAACAGGGCTAAAAGTTTTTCTGTAAAAGCCTTTGTTGAACAGCTGCAGAAAAATCCGCCTTCACCAGATGCTGAGTTCAACAGAAAAAGAGATGAATTCACCAGAAAGCAGAAGCGCCGGATTAAGACAAAAAGATTTCTGGCCCGAAACAAAAACCGCATCATAGGAACTGCAGCAGCGCTTGTAATTGCTGTAAACGTAATTCACAGTTTTAATAAAACAAACGGTCTTCTTGCAACTTCGCTAGGGCTTACTGCAGAAGAAACAGCACGCACGTTTTACACAGGCATCCACAAGGCCGACGTTCCGCTCCTGCAGGAAATTGCAAAGGGCTCAAAGATGAAAAATGTAATCAACATTACGGCAGGTTTTTACGTTACAAACAAACAGCGCGTCATCATGGACGAAAAGGAAGGTACCCTCTCTCCTGTTGAATTTTTACGGAAAAAAGGCGAAACAGATTACTGGCAGTATGGAATCAGCGGCCTCACACTCGACGGAACTCCATACCCTGCTGCTTTTGAATATCCCCGCCGGAACGACAAAAAAGCTCCTCTAAAAACAGAAAACGGAGAAAAGCTTATAAAAGGCCAGACAAAACAGATTCAGGCTTCATACAATCTTATTCACTACGACGGGGCAAACGTAATTGCCGTAAACAAGGTAACAGAAACACTGACCCTCAAATGGAACGGAAAGCGCTGGATCGTCCGCGACGTTGAAGGCAAATCCAGAAACTCTTTGTGGAAGGTTAAATCTTACAAGGCTGACATAACAGGCGCCCTCGAAGAAAGCGGCGGCGACCTCGTAAAAGCCTGCGATATTTTACGCCTAAAATACGACTTTATTCCGCGCGCTGACGAACTTCAATAAAGTTATTTTTTGAATTCTGTTATTAGCAGGGTTTCATATTGACATTTTTTCGGTTTTTGTCATAATCATTTACAAGAGGTTCGATTTATGTCATTTGAATACAATCTTGAAAAACAGCACGCAAAAGGAAAGCTTCACGCCATCGAAAGAATCAATGCTCTCGTTGACAAAAACAGCTTTATGGAAATCTATGCCCAGGCACGTCATCAGTGCACAAACTTTGGCATGGACAAAAAAGAAATTCCTTACGACGGTGTTATCACAGGTTTTGGAACCATCAACGGAAAAAAGGTTGCAATTTATGCACAGGATTTTACAGTTCAGGGCGGTTCGCTGGGAAAAGTTCACGGACAGAAAATTGCCGAACTGATTGAAAAAGCAATCGAATTTAAATGCCCTGTAATCGGTGTCAACGACTCTGGTGGAGCACGTATCCAGGAAGGCGTTGACGCACTCTGCGGTTACGGCGAAATCTTCAGACAGAACGTACGCGCTTCAGGTGTAATTCCTCAGATTTCAATCATCGTAGGACCATGTGCCGGCGGTGCAGTTTATTCACCTGGACTTACAGACTTTATCTTTACAGTAGACAAGATTTCTCAGATGTACATTACAGGTCCAAAGGTTGTTAAGCAGGTAATGTTTATGGACATCACTGACGAAGACCTCGGTGGAGCTGCAATTCACTCACAGAAATCAGGCGTTGCTCACTTCCGCGCAGACAGCGAAAAAGAATGCTACGAACAGGTTAAAAAACTTCTCGACTATATTCCGCACTACTACGGTGAAAAGGCTGAGCCAGAAGAAAAATTCAAGTTCTCTTCCAAAAAGAACAAGGACATTACAACAGTTCTCCCGGAAGCAAGCACAAAGGGTTACGATATCAAAAACGTAATCGAAGATGTAATCGACGATGATTCATTCTTTGAAGTAATGAAAGAATTTGCAGGAAACGCCGTAACAGGTTTTGGTAAAATCGAAGGCCGCACAGTTGGTATCGTTGCCAACAACCCGGGTTACTTTGGCGGCGTTTTGAACTGCGATGCTTCTGACAAAATTTCACGCTTTGTACGCTACTGCGACTGCTACGATATTCCGCTTTTAACTTTTGTAGATGTTCCGGGCTTTATCCCTGGTCCACAGGAAGAGCAGAAAGGTATCATCCGCCACGGTGCAAAACTCCTGTACGCTTACTCAGAAGCTTCTGTTCCAAAAGTTACAGTTATCACACGCAAAGCTTACGGCGGTGCATACATCGCTATGTGTTCAAAACACCTTGGAGCTGACTTTGTTTACGCATGGCCAAAAGCAGAAATCGCCGTTATGGGTGCTGAAGGTGCCATCGGTATTTTGTATGCAAAAGAAGCAGATCCAAATGTTAAGGCACAGAAAGGTGCCGAATACAGAGAGACATTTATGACTCCGACAATCGCAGCTCAGCGTGATTACATTTCTGCCGTAATCAATCCAGAAGAAACACGCGCACGCGTTGCAGCAAGTTTTAAAATCCTTGAAGGAAAAACTTCTACAGACTGTATCTGCAAAAAACACGGAAACATTCCGCTGTAATCTGCGTACATCAACGGATTTTGTTAAAAGCACTCCTGCGGCGTCCCTGCCGTAGCAAACATGCCGTAGCAGTCGTGCCAGATTACACCGTCATCAAAAATTACCTGGCTTAAATAAACAAAATCCAGAACATATTGCCCTGCAGTTTCTTCTGCGGGGCTTTTTATTTTAAATTCAAGGACGCACGACTGCCCCGCTTCGAGTGAGCAGTCTTTTGTAAAAACGTATTCAAGGCCGTCTTCGGTGTCCGGATTGCCTTCGCTGTCGTAAACATTAAAGCAGACGGTAACGGCGCTGATTGTTTTTGGGCTTGTGTTGGTTATTTGAACCTGAACAACCGGATAATCAGACCTTTCATCAGAAAGGAGGCCTCCCGTGTCAGAACCCCTTCCACAAAGAGCGTCTCCGCCAGCCCCGCCCGACCGGACACATGCGTACACCTGGCAGGGAGATTCATTCAACAAGCCTGCAAAGGCACCCGTTGCACACGAAGCAAACAGAGAAAAAAGCAGAAGGCTCAGGCCAAAGATATTGAACAGTCTGAATCCCGTTTTATCAGGCTTTCCAATGGAAGCCGCGCCTGATTTTTTAGGATAATATTTTTTGATTTTGACAGAGGGCTCTTCATTTTTAAACAAAGTTGAATACGACATAAGCGCCGAACAAAGACTGTGGCCCGCCCTGACCCCGTGACTGAAAACCGCATCGATAAAGCAGCCCTCCCCGGTGCAGTTTATGCTCAGGCAGTCTTCGTGCCAGAAAAAGGAATTGCAGCAGTAAAGATAGATTTCCATTACAAGGGCAAGTTTGTAGTTTGGAACAAAGGTGCCTGATGTAACGCCGCCGGATACAAGTTTTTTCTGGGTTGCAAAAACTCCGCACGACACAAATTTTTTATTCAATAATTCAATAAAATCTTTTGCACCCGGATAATAAATTCCGTCGGCAGGCAGAGGGTCACAAACTCTGTAGCCGAGAGTTAACTGTCCCAGAAAATCAAACGACACGGAGCAGGCTTCATTCTGGACAATTTCCCGCTCGGTGCAGTTCTGCAGCTTAAACAGACACTTTCCGTCATCGTACCTGAATGACTGGATATTGCCGCGATGTTCGTAAACTCTCTGCAAAACCATGGATGTCCGTTCGGCAGAAGTCGGTAATTCACTTGAATACAAAATTCCTCCTTGTAATAAAAGCCACCCACCTTATATATAGACGGTGAAATTCAAAAATCAGCAAAAGATTTTTATAACATTGCGTTATATTTCGATTTGAAAAGAGTTTTTTTCTGTGTTAAAATCAAGGCATGATGAAAAGTTTTATTAAGAGCCTTATCGGTTCAATCATTTTTACATGCTCAGCTGCTGCCTTTGCCCAGGAAACTTTTTCTGATCTTGATATGGTAAAGGCCGGTCCCCCTGTCGACGAAGTTTACGACGTTTACGTTATTGGCGACGGAAGCCAGTCTTTTACAGAAAAACGCTGGATAAAACCTTTTTACATCAACCGGACAGAAACCACTTACGACCTGTGGTATTCAATCAGGACCGCGAGCCTTTCAATGGGATACAAATATATAAATCCGGGCCAGGAAGGCTCAAAAGGCAGGCGCGAGGCCGAACCTACTGATTTTAACAAATACCAGCCGGTAACAATGATAAGCTGGTACGATGCAATCATCTGGTGCAACGCTTTAAGTGAATTATCAGGCTTTACTCCGTGCTACACTTACAACGGTCAGGTTCTGCGCGACGCAACAGACACCGCAAAATGCGATTTGTGCGAATGCAACTGGGACTGTGACGGCTACCGTCTTCCTTCCGAAGAAGAGTGGGAATACGCAGCACGCAAAACAAAGAGCGGCTTTCAGTCAGGCGACTGCATGAGCGGCCAGATTAACGAAAAAGGCAAAACTGATTATTCAATTCCGGAAGGTGAATTAAGCTGGACTGCAAACAATTCATCTTCAACCCATGTGGCAGGAACAGCCGGCTCTCCTTTTAAAGAAGATGCCCCGCCGGAAGCAGGAAGCGGAAATCCGAACGGACTCGGCTTATTTGATATGAGCGGAAACGTACTTGAATTTGTATGGGACTGGATGGCAAACTACAAAAGTTCTGAGCCGGGACAGCGTTACAACGGACCTGAAACAGGAAGCCAGCGTGTAAGCCGCGGAGGAAGCTGGTCTGCCTACACACCGTTCTGCTATGCAGGCGACCGCTACAGTTTTGATCCGAACGAAGTTTACAACTACTTTGGATTCAGATTAGCTAAGACTAAATAATTCAGCGGATTTTACAAACCACTTATCGTCTTTTTTATCAAGTTCTGCAACTGCGTATCTTCCCTGAACCAGTGCACCCGGATTAACAACAGTTGTATCACCGATTTTATCTACTGCAAAACTTTCATGAATATGGCCTGTCAGAACAAGGACAGGCTGTCTCTTTTCAACAAAGTTTCTTAAGCCTTCACTTCCCACGTGGAATTGGCCGCCTGCAAGGTCACAGAGTGTGTCTTTTGGCGGATTGTGCATAATAAGTATCAGGTTGTTGATTTTACCGTCTGCGTCAGCGAGGGTGTCGGCTGAGTTTTCAATTATGTCCAGATCAGAAACGAGTTCTTCGTCAGTGCGTTCAAAAGGAGTAACGCCTGTAAATTTTGAACCGCCGCCGGAACCTGCAAGCACAAGCGAGTCATGGAATACCATGCTGCCTTCTACGCTGATGTCCTGCTTTTCAAGTTCATCAAGGAATTCTTCCTTGTCGTTATTTCCGAGAACAGCAAAAATTGATTCATGTTTTTTAAGAAGTGTTTCGAGAACAGGTTTGCCTTCGATATTTTTTTCTGCGTCGGCAAAATCGCCTGCAAACAATACAAGGTCAGCCTTTCCAAATTCACCGGCGAGTTTCTCGATATTAACTGTATCGCCGTGCATATCTGAAAGTAAAAGAATTCTCATCTTACATATCCTCCATTGCCTTTTTTAAAGCAGCCATCTGCTCATGAGTTCCGATTGTGATTCTTAAAAAGTCTTCGATTCCAGGGGTGTTAAAGTGGCGGACCAGAATGCCCTGCTCCTTGATTTTCTGGTAAGAAGATTCGCCGTTCAAACCGTCTTTTTTGCAGAATACAAAGTTTGTCTGGCTGTCCAGAACAAACCAGCCCTTTGCGCGCAGAAAGTCGATAAATTCATCGCGTTCAAAGGCAACGCTTTTTGCGCATTCAACATAGTAGCCTGCGTCAGAACATGCGGCAATACCGGCCTGCTGTGCCATAAAGTCTACAGGAAAGTGGTTCAGGCTGTTTTTTACGGTCGTAATCTGATTTACGAGGGCTGGGCTTGCAACAACGTAGCCGAGTCTCAAGCCTGCGCCGCACAGAGACTTAGAAAAAGTTCTTACGATTACAAGATTGTCAAATTCGCTCAAAAGCGGAATTGAACTTTCCCCGCCAAAATCAACGTATGCTTCGTCTACGACAAAGACCTGGTCTTTTGGAGCGGCCTTGATCATCTGACGGATTTCGTCGCGGGTAAGGCCGAGGCTTGTAGGAGCATTAGGGTTTGCAAAAATTGTGCTTGAGTTATTTGCATTTGCGTGTTCAAGCATGGTCTTTTTGTCTAAAGTCCAGTCGGAATTCAATTCAATTTTGTCCATCGGAACATTATAAAATCCCGCATACACCGGATAGAATGAATATGTATGTGCCGGAACTACAAGTTTTTTGTCGCTGTCAAAGAATGCGTAAAAAACAAAACTCAAAACTTCGTCCGAGCCGTTTCCGACATAAATCATTTCCGGAGTAATTTCGAATGGAATTCTGTCACACGGAGCAGGTTCTACCCTGCCCTGCGAGCCGTTTTTTCTTCCGCCGGTAACTTCCGCATTAACGAGGACTCCGCCTGTTTTGTTAAGCATGTCAGCGATAGCAGCTTTTAACTGATTTGAATCCGGATCAGGATAAAGCGCCATTTTCTGGGCGTACTTCTGGGCAGCTTTTTTTACGGCTTTTACAACTGCAGGAGAAGGCGGATAAGGGTTTTCATTTGCGTTTAATTTGATATATGGTCTATCCTTAGGCTGTTCCCCGGGAACATAAGGATGAAGGTTCTGCATACGTTTTGCAATCATTATTTTCCTCTGAATATTTAAATTCAACAATCTTATTTTATTGACAAATTTGCTTTATATCAAGAAAATAAATATATGGCAACAACTACATCGATAATAGTTCTGCTTAAGTTTTTTGCTGGCAGACAGAACAGCGCAATAATCGATTTCGGAGAGTTTTGCGATTACCTTAAGAGATACTCCGAACATCATCTTGAAGAGCAGCCTTCACTCGTTACCTATCTGTCAGATACAGCGGCAGTTCTTCAAAAAGAACTCGACAAACTCATTTATGACCGCCAGGTTCTTGAAATTGAAACAACCCCTGAAAAAAAACAGATTATAGTAATTCCATTTTTTATTGAACGATTTACAAAACGCTATAACGAAATTAAAGCTACTCCACAGATTCCTTTTCCTCAGGAAACTGATATTCCAAAAAAAGTTCCGAACGAAATCGTAACAAGAAAGTCTGCGGCCGAGCTTATCAACAAACTTCTCGAAAAAGAAACCTTAAACGACAAAACACTTTACGGCATCGTTCTGCCGCACGACTCACCGACAATTCTGCTTCCGTCATCAGTTTCAATCATGACACTGCTTGACTGTTCGATTCAAAAACTTCGTGGAATGCTCACAAAAGATGAACATCACGATTACTTCCTGAAAAAACTCACAGTGTCTAACCCCGGAAAGGAAATGACTGCAAAGAGTTTCTTTAACCGTTTTGTGCAGAACCCGGAAGCAGGCCTCCAGATGCTGCGCATGCCGGAAGATTCATTCTATTTTTTGACACAGCTCCTTTTCTTTATCAGACAGGATTACGAAAAGGTAAAGGATTATACGGCAGAAGACCTTTCAATTCTCCAGTCAGTATACCTGATGGAAATTGCAGGCAACTTCTTTAAAAACCGCGCACAGGAAAACAATAAAAAAGAAAACGCTCTCAAAACCCTTGAACAGCAGCTTGCCCGTCCGCCATATTACTTTACCCTCGAAACAATCACCAAGTTTACAAGTAACAGCGGCGTTCCTCTTCTGGGCCAGTACTCTGAAGACGATCTCAAGGATTACCTTCACGCAAAAACAACAGAAAGCGCCGCAAATGAACTTCCTGACCTGCTCGTATTTAAAACCGACGACAATAACCGCTACTTTATCTTCAAGAACAAGGTTCTTCCTTTGATTCTGCGTCTGTGCGCCGATGCAAGGGTTACAATCCGCGAAACAATCAAAAAGAACTGGTTCAATGTGTTGAAGAAATTTGATGACCTTCCGGAAATGAAGGAACAGCCGGCCTTTGAACAGCGCCTCGAAAAAGAAGTTGCAGTTCAGAGCCCGATTTTGTATGCATTATTGAATTCATCCTTCCTCCAGCTCATAAATTATGAATCAAATACAGATAGTGAAATCGGCGGCGGACGAATCACACTTTTTGAAAACGGAAAACTCATTCCATATTCAGATATTCTCCTGATGAACCGCCAGGAACTTTTGACAGATTCAAAAATTCTTCTTCCTTTCTGGTACACAATTCCGGTTATCTCATGGATTATCAAACTCATTATGAGACCGCCAAAACCGAAGGTTCCTAAAAAAGAAAAAACATCAGCCCAGATCTACCGCGAAAGCGAAGCAGAAAAGAGCCGTAAAGATAATGAAGAAGCAGCACTCGCCCAGAACCCGACAATTTCCAAAAAAGTTGCCCTTCACGAAGCTGCTCGCGCCGCAGAACAGAGTCTTGTTCCTTCAAGTTCAACCTTAAACCGCGAACTGAGTTCTTACGAACACCAGTGGAACAAACTCATCGGTAAGGTAACCCACAACAACCTTACAGAAGACGTTAACTCACTTATCCGCGACTATCTGCGCAAGGTTCTCCGTACACTCAAGGCAGAGAGCTTTACACCGGAACGAATCGCTTCGCTCGCTGATACACTTGTAAACACTCCGGGCATGCAGAAAATCGGCGAACATGACGCCCTTCTGATGTACACCCAGCTTTACATTATCAAGCTTGTAAAAGGAATTCCAATGTAAAATGCCGCGCACAGATGCGGCAGTTTACAGCGCAAAAACATCTTTTCCCTTCCCGGCCGGTAAGCCTTATTCAACTAACCGTTAATTATAACAATTTATTATCCGAAAAATATGCCCGTTTTTAAAAATCTCGGCACTATATATTATGAAGTCCGGGAGGAACTTCTTTTTCTTTGCCACCGGCCGGATTAAAGAAAAAACTTTACCAAGCAAATGCGAAACAAAAAGGAGTTTGCAAATGAATTCAATCAATCAGGTTATCATCGAAGGAAATTTGGTTCGTGACCCAACTTTTAAAGAAACACCAGGTGGAAAAAAGGTATGCACTGTTCCTGTTGCGGTAAACAGATTTTACAAGGACAGCACAGGCAAGCAGGTAGACGAAGTCGGCTTTTATGATGTAGAAGCATGGGGAGAGCGCTTTACGGAAGATGTTGCAAAGGCGGCTGTTAAAGGACGCGGTGTTAAAATCATCGGCCGCCTTAAACAGGACCGCTGGAAGGACAGCGAAGGAAAATCAGTTTCCAAAGTGCTCATCGTCGCCGAACACATCGATTTTAAGCCGTTTTCGCCAAAAAAAGATGGTCAGGACAACGACGAACAGATTGCCAGAGATAATGCAGAGGCAGCTGCTCAGGGAGTTGCCGGGGAGGCAGTTAGTTTTTAAGTTAGCGTCGTCCGCCCCGATTTGGTCCCTTTCTGCCGTAACTGTTTTTACCGGAACGGCCGCGATTGTCGCGGGCTGGACGCCCCTTACCGTTTTGCTGACGATTCTGGAAACGGGCGTATGCTCTTTCCATTTCGTCACGCTCGGCGGCAGCTTTATAGGCTTCCATTTTTTCAGGATTGTAGAATCCGTCTTTCCAGTTAAAGCGGTCTGATTCCGGGACAGGCTGCTGCTTAACAAGGCTTGTCATTACAAGCTTAGTTTCTGCGCGGGTAACCTTAGTCCGGCTAAAGTCGATGAGAATCCGCTTAAAGCCTTCTTTTTTAAGACCTGTTGCCTTATCAACGATGCTGAACGGATTTTCGCTCATTACAAATGAACCGTCCGGGTTTGAAAGCACTTTGAAAGGCATTTCATTTTTATCCCAGAAGTACATGAATTCATAACTTTCAGGAAGCATAAAGCGCATACGGAACAATGCAGGATAGCCGTAAACAGTTATCATAACCCTGTCGCGTACATTCTTTTCAAAGGTATCAAGAAGGTTGTTATGTGAATTTTCAATCGGTGTGATAAAAGAACCGATATTCTGGTTTTCAAGCCAGCTTACGGCCCAGCGGTTGAATGTGTACAGGTAAGGGCCTGCAATCATGTTTACGCCCTTTCCGCGGAGCATTCCGATGTGGGCAACGTTATTAACGATAAATGTCTTAAAGCCGTCAGCGATGAGAAATTCAAGTGTGTCCTGCAGATCGTAGGCTGTGCTTTCCGGACAATACGGATTGAGGGAAATAATTACCTGCTTTTTTGAATACGGCAGAGTTGTCTTGTGTTCAAGCAAATCAACCTTTGTTTCAAAATTCAATTCAAGGATAACACGAACAGGACTCATTGATTGAATTGCAAACATGTCTGCAATCGTACTTACCTGAACGTATGTGCCTTCCGGGAAGTAATTGAGTTCATTCTTTGCTACCGGAGTCAAATCCAGAATCGGCAGCGTCTCGTCGCCAGGCTGCTTTCTGAACTTGCTGATATCAGCCGGCAGAACGCGCGGATAGCGTTTTGACATTGCCTTTGTCTGTAACAGATATACTTCATCTCCGTGGCCAAATCCGCGCGGAATATCAATCCATCGGCTTCCGTCTTCTTCAAATTCAACCGAGCGGACTTTGTGGCTTACGCGTCCTGAGTCGTCCTTTCTGTGCAAACGGATTGAGTCGCCCGGATCAGGATCGTAAGGACCGCCTTTGAGTTCGGCCATTAAAATCTGATATGACTGCGGGTCTGCATCAGGTCCTGCGGCGTCCATTGCACGCTGTTTGGCGGCATCGCTCGGTGCCTTAACGCGTTCGATACGACCGAGGTAGATACCTGTTCCGCCGGCCTGGTTAGGATTTAATATTGCACTTCCGGCATTTTTAACGCCTTCTTCGTTTGTTTTAAAATTATACCAGTAGGTAGTTTTTGAACGTGCAAAGTCGGTAGAGAGCATGCGTTTTGCGGCAGCGATTGCTCCCTTTTTGTCTTCCTTGTAGTGGTCCATCAGATAGCGGTAAGCGCTTACTACTGAACCTACGTATTCGGCACTTTTCATGCGGCCTTCGATTTTAAAGGATTCAACGCCGATTTCCATGAGATCAGGAATTTTTTCGATAAGCATAAGGTCTGACGGACTGAAGTAGTAGCCCTGCTTTTCGCCCGAAGTTGTTTCTGCTGTATAAAAGCGGCGGCAGGCCTGTGTACACATACCGCGGTTAGCGGACTTTCCGCCGAGATAGCTCGAAAATAGACAGAGGCCGCTCTCGCTTACGCAAAGTGCCCCGTGAACAAACATTTCGATTTCGCAGTTTGTGTTCTGCTTGATGTGACTTACTTCTTCAAGACCGAGTTCGCGGGCAACAACTACGCGTTTGAGACCTGCTTTGCTCAGCATGTTTACACCGGCGGCGCTTTCTACGTTCATCTGTGTTGAACCGTGGAGTTCGAGATTCGGGAAGAACTCACGGCACATTCTTAAAACGCCAAAATCCTGAACGATAAGCCCGTCCGGATGAACTTTATCCAGATAGCTTAAAAAGCGGTAAAGTCGTTCAGTTTCGTTTTCTTCTGAGACGGTGTTAACTGTAACATAAATCTTTTTACCCTGGCGGTGTACAGACTGAACTGCGGCTTCGAACTGGTTCCACGCAAAGTTGGATGAACGAAGTCGCGCGTTAAAGCTTTTGAGACCAAGATAAACTGCGTCGGCTCCTTCGCCGATTGCTGCATCGAGGGCTTCGATGTTTCCTGCCGGTGCTAATAATTCTGACATAATGTTACGATTTTACCACATTACGAAAGAATAAACTAGCACGCTCCATACATATCAAATTTCGTTTTTTTCGCATTATCACAACACAAATCTGCCTCTCAGCGAGAACACGCCAGCAAACCTCGCAGTGAGCAAAGCTCAGGCGAGTTTGTGTCGTAACCTCGCTTACGGCAGATTTGCACCTGCTGGTATACGAAAAACTCGATTTTTACTATTTACTTTGTATAAATTTGAATCTTGTTTTCGGCCCCGGGAGTGCCTGTTGTTACGACTGCCCAGTCATCTTTTCCGCCTTTTATGATTCCGCTCTCATCAAGTTGAGGAATTGCTTTGCGGCAGAGAGTGCGCACCGGAGTCTGGTAATCAGAAACTGCACTTCCCTCCTTTGTACTTCCACTAAGCCAGACGCCTTCTTCCACAGCAAGGGCCGCCCATTGCCTCTGGCCTGCGTTTTTCCAGTCAGTTTTGCCTGATTCCATAAACAAAACCGCGTCCATTATTTTTCCGCTCATAGTCTGATTCAAAATAATTACATCGGTTTCTCCGAGCACCGGTGTTTCGTTTTCTGCCCACAAATCAATCGCCGTCGCACAAGTTGCTTCGGCCGATGATAATTCAAGATTTTCCGAATCTTCATCCACAACAACACCTTCTTCCGTCTTACGAAGATGAACCGTAATGTAAGTTCCCTCTTGAACTTCCATCACCGGAAATACATATTTTTCTGATTCTCCGTCTCCTGCCGAAAACAATTCAATTCCGCAGGTGTTGCCTGATTTTATTACCACAAGTTCCACATACTCTGCCTTTTTTAACACACCGGAAGCTGCCGTATGTTTTGTGCGTATTTCGTTTAGGGCAAGAACTGCAGGATTTTCGTTATAGCCCGTAAACGGCAAAGAAAATGACAGGGAGTTTCCGGCAGTATCCTTTGCAATTCCTTCAAGAACATATTTATGCCCGATCTGCATCGGTTCAAGAAGATTGATTTTAACGGCATTTTCTTCGTCAATATAATCGAGTGCACCGACTTGAATCTGACTTTCATCACCGTCCTGAACAAGTAAGTCCGACAGGAGAACCTTTTCGGTGCATACAAGAGAAAGACACTGTTTGTCCTGGACTGTAAAAGCAAGAATTTTTGGACCGGATGTGTCCCCTTCATAAATTTCGATTCCTTCTTCTGTCATCCTGCACGACACGGGAACTGCAGAAGTAAAAATCACAACAGCGCTTATCATAAGCGAAAGGCCGAACAGCCTCAGATAATGTTTTGCATTCATTTACAAAAACCTCCTACTATATGTATTGAAGAGATTTTTAAAAACGAGCAATATTTCGGGATAAAAAGTTGTTATTTTTATTGAACAAAAAAAACGGGTGTTCGATTGAACACCCGTGCAGTTAACCTGAATTATTGAATTAGAGGCGGATTGTTTCTACCATGTAGCGGATACAGGTTCCCTCTTCTGTTTCCATCTGCTTTTCTACAACAAATACAAGGTTGCGTCCTGTTTTGTCAGAAAAGATTCTGTTGATTGTGTAATTGCTTACGCCCTTACGTTTGATGTCAGGGTTACCGACAATATTGCGGCTTACAACGCTGCCCTTTTCATCCTGTTTTTCGAGGGTAATAAAGAACGATGACTTGATTTTGTTTCCGCTGCCTTCAACATTTTTTACGAGATTGATGTGATAAAAAATGTTCTGTTCAACAGTTGAACCTTCAAAATCCTTGAATACGATTTCGCCTGTGCTTGACGGGATTTCACGTGTAAAAAGGAGATTGTCCGGATCTGACTGCTTTAAGTTGTATTTTTTGAGTGTCCATTCAGCTTTTTTAAGAAGATCTTCGTAAACTTCTTTTCCGCTCTTTTTAAAAGTAGCTGCTGATGGTTCTGCCCTGAATACTTCGCCGTCAATCCAGTCGTTTTTTTCTATATCTACACAATAAATTTCTGCATACCCCTGAAAGGTTTTATCAACTTTTCCGTACTCTGCAAACACGTAGGTTTTTCCGTCAGCAGACAGTCCAAGATCGACAAAGGCTGCGGCATCACCTGCAAAAGAAAGAGTAGCGGCAGTTAAAAGCAAAACTGAAAGTAAAAGGTGCTTTTTCATAATTCCCCCTTACATTTATCATCGGATTTTTTTGTGTAAGTCTTTACTTTATTTTTTTGAGAAGTTATCCTTATTTTATGACACTAAAGGTAAGAAACAGAATACTTCAGGGCTTTTTTTTCGCCTCACTTTTTTGCATTGCGACGGCCGTTTTGTGCTTTATTATCGCTTTTGTGAACAAGGCAATCACTCCGCCCCCTGATATCCGAATTCCACAGTTTGTAACAAAGTTTGCGTTTTTTAAATACAGTTTTGCCGCCACAATGATTTCGATTCTTTTAATCATGCTGTACGCAACCGCTTCTGTTTTTATCTGCTGGCAGTTTTTTGAAAACACCCAGACTTCAGAAATAATCTTTTTTATCGGAGTTGTTGCCGGCTGTCTTTGTGAAGGAGTTCGCTTTTTAACTCCACTCTACGGCCTGTGGTCAAGTTTTTCTGACTTTTTGTTTTTCTGCGGACGGATTTTATTTACCGGCCGAATCATGGTTCCATTAAGTTTTGTATTTGCAGCCGTTGCAAGTTCAAACGAAATGCGCCAGGACGTAGAACGAAACCTCCTCACAATTTTTGCCATCGGCATCGTATTTGCCCTGATTGTTCCCCTCAATACTGCAAAAATCAGTTCCGCCGGAGCCGTTACATGGGGCTTTCCGCGTCTGTTCCTTACAGTGCGATACTTATTCATCCTGATTGCATTTGTTTCTTTTCACATCAACGGAAGCAAGCAGTCCGCTCCCGAATACAAAACTCTCGCATGGACAATGCTTTTGATTATGGCAGGTTATGGAATTTTAACCTCTGCAGACAATTTTTTGTTTATGATTACCGGAATTCCGCTGATTGGCTCGGGAACCCTTTACTACCTTAAAACACTGCACAACTTATACATGTGGAAGTAAATTACCCGTCATAAAAGCGAGCAGAACAGGTAAAAGAAGGTTGTCGTAATCTTTTAACGGAAGTCCTTCGATTAAGGTGCCTGTTGCGGCTAAAATCAGTGCCATGGCCGTATTTGCTGTAACAAGATAAGATGAAACAAAAATCGCCGTAAAACAGGTCAGACTTCCGGCGGCGGTTTTTCCGTTTGTAAGTGGAACCCTCACCTTTCCAAAAGTTTTTCCTCCAAGGCTTGCAAGGCCGTCCCCAAAGGCAAGCGCAAAAATTCCTACGCGTGCGCTCTGCTCATCAAAAAGAAGGGCTGTCAAAACAATTCCAAGAACCAGTGTTACAGGCCCAAAGACAAATCCCTTATTGTCACGCTGGCGCGCTGCGGCCTGAGTAATATGTGATACAAGTGGAATTTCAATTCCGCGCAGGCGAAGAATTTCGCTGATTGAATAACACAGGAGGGCGCAGCAAAGCAGGATCAGAGTGATTGTTTTATTCAAATGCAAAAATAAAGGAATAAAGCCCGTGCACATGTGAATTGTCTTTCTGAAAAACTCTTTTTTGAGGGAAATAAGATGTTTTTTCTTGTCAATTCCTACACGGGGACAAATCAAAGGCTCACCGCCTACTTGAGGACTTTTTCGCTTACAAGTGTGCGAGGAATATCTGTGTAAATTGCAGGTTCAAAATCATTTTTAGAAGTTGTGATATATTTTGAGTTCTGCAATGCAAGGTTGCTTCCGCCGAGGCGTACCATTGTTTCAGGGTTACGGGTCAGCGCATCCCAGGCCCGGATTGAATCCGAAAGTCTTACAAGTGCTTCTGCGTTTTTCTGGCTGTCACCGGTCTGTTTTGCAATACGGTGCAATGTTACACCGAGGTTATTGTTAACTTTGAGATAGTTTTCTACGAGCTGGTTGTCTTCAAGACGCTCCTGCGGCATGAGCAGCAGGTGGCGGGCCTTTTCTGCGTCGAGCAGACTCAACAGGTGTGAATAATAGCCCTGGGCCGCAAAGTTATCGCCGCGAAGAGAAAGAACGTTTCCGAGAGAAAGCAGGAGGTTTGTATCCTGGCTCTTTTCTTCTGCAGTTTTGATGAATGAAGTCAAAGCCTTTTCGTATTCCTGTTTACCGTAGTTGATGGCACCGATACGGTAATTTATTGAAGGAGTATCGTTTTTATTGTTGAGAGCCTGTTCATAATTGCTCAGGGCAGCATCCATGTCACCGCTGATAAAGTATTCGATATCGCCCATGTCGGCGTACAAAAGACCTGTGTTGTGATCGCCTTCAAGCCCTGTTCTTTCTTTTTCATTCTGGAACAAAGTGATACCGCGTGTATATACTTCCTGAGCCTTCAGATATTCGCGGGTGTCTGTGTACAGCTCACCCAGAATGCGGCAGGAATCGATTTCGCCGTAGATGTTTTTCTTTGAACGGTATGAAAGCGCATTATAGCAGTCGAGGGCTCTTTTGAGTTCGGCACGTGCCGGGTCAAAGTTTCCGTTATGAATAAAATAACGTGCCATGTTGTAGTGAGCAGCAGGAATTGAAGGGTCTGCCTTTTCTGCTATTTCGAGCATTGAACGGATGTCTTCGATAAGTGAACGAAGATATTCGTCGGAACGGCTCAAAGGACCGTAGTTTTTATCAAGCAGGTAACCACTCAATTCAACCCAGTCTTCGGCACAGAGAGATTTTTCATTCGGATAGAAACGGCTCTTTAATTCAATTACGTTGCGCAGTTTGTCGGTTCTGATAAAGTAGCGCAGCATACGCGACATGTACAAATCTGTGCCGCCGTATAATTGAATCAAATTTGAATACTGTTCGCGTGCAAGATCATATTTTGCAGGATCAGTTTCGGCCCACTCGAGGAATACATCTCCCAGAAGCAAAAGTCCTTCAGGAGCGTTGATATGATAATCGAGAATTTCGCGGCGTGTAATTTTTTCGGCCTGTTCGTAGTTTGCGCGCTCGTAGAGTTCCATCTGGGCCCATTCAATTCCCGCTTCCTTATCGTGGTTAAAAATACCGAGGATATTGCGGTACATCTGAGCGGCGCGTTCGTACTGCTTGTGCTCTCTGTAACCGTGAGCGTACTTAAAGAACCATTTTCGTACAGCCTTATAATGAACAGCGTCCTTAAAACGTTCTTCTGACTGAGGATATTCGTTGTTCTGGAGAAGGGCATAGCCCTGTTTATAGTACATCCGTGCCATAGAAGGCTTGTAAATGAACATAACAGAGGCCTGGAAAAGCAGAGTGCCGATAATTACGATAATTACGCCCGCAATTGCCCCTGGAATAATGCGGTTCTTTAACTGATACTGGAAAGACTGCTTGTATGCTTCGTACTGTGCAAATGAGCGTCTCTCGTAATCGCGCGGAACATCAATTGAAATGTCCAGCATCTTTTCGAGATGGGTTGCAACCTGTCTTGCAGGAGCCTTTTTAAGAACCTTTTCTACAACTTCAAAAACAGCGTCATCTGTAAATTCGTTTTTAACGATTAAGTCTTCGATGGCAAGACGAAGGTTCAGCGGGTAATCAGAAAGATTTTTCTTGAATTTTGCGTATTCTTCGTCGGTAAGTGTATTTTTAGGCTTTACGCCCTGTGCCTGGCTAAAGTCTGCAACATCTACCTTGCGGCGTTTAGGGTCAAAGCTTGCAGTTTCGATATCAGAAAAGCCCGGAATTTCATAGTTTTCATCGAGAATAAAGTCATCATCCGGAGCGGCTTTTGGTTCAGTAACAGGGAATTCATCCGCATCACCGGCCGGGGCCGCTTCATCAGAAAAGTCCACGCCGTCCATTGCAGACAAGTCATATTCTTCTGCCGGAACATCCATTGAAGCATCAGGAGCCTGTCCCTGCTCTGCAAAAGGTGTATCGAGGTCGTCTGTGTTAAAGAGCTGCTCCATTGAAGGTTCAGCAGCTGGCCCTCCTTCTCCGGCAGGCTCAGCGGCAGGTTCTGATGGAATATCGGCTCCTGCATCAGGTATTGCGTCAGGAACAGCGTCCGGGACAACGTCCGGGACAGCGTCCAAACCTGCCTCCCCGATTGAATCAAGTCCTGCATCAGGGACAGCGTCTGCAGAAGGTTCATCAAAGGAAGAAGACTCAGGCAGTGATAAATCATCAAGACTGTCCAGAGAGTCCAGAGCTGAAAGTCCGTCGTCACCACCCTCCTCTTCCGGAGTGCTATCCTGTTCAGCAGGAGCTTCCGGTGCAGGTGCAGGACCTGCGTCTGTTTCTGCTATATCATCAGGTAAATCTTCGTTTAAATTAATTTCTGAGCCGTCGTAGGCAAAGTCATCTACCGGACCGAGTCCATCATCAAGAGGAACCGGCTCTCCGGCTTCAGGAGATTCTGCAACTGGTTCAGCCGGGCTTTCCGGAAAGTCAGAGCCTGCAGGTGAATCAAGGTCAGCAATCGGCTCGGCTGAAGGCGCTTCAAGGTCTACGGCGGGAGCGTCAAAATCTGGAAGAGAAAAATCGTCTGCACTTACAGGTGCAGGTGCAGGTTCAGGTGCAGGTTGAACTAAAGGTGCTTCTTCAAGTGGCTCTGCGGCAGTTTCCTCTGCCGGAATATCAGGAATCTGCTCTTCAGACGGCGCTGAATTCAACAATGCATCCAAATCAAGGTCTTCGAGCGGAGTTTCTTTTGGTTCTTCAGGTTCTGGAGTAACAGGAGTTTCAAATTCACTTAAATCAGGAACATCTGCGGCCCCTCCTGCGGGTGAGGCTCCGGCATTTAAAATTGCATCGAGATTGAGTGCTGCGGCTGCGGCTTCTTCTGCGGATACGTCTGAGTCATCAGAAGGTGTTGATGGAGTTTCTGCTGCTGGAGCAGAACCATCCTCTGCGGCTGCTTCTTCATTTTCTTTGAGAACGTCTGCTGGAGTGTCAGGTACGCCGAGGACAAAGTCTTCGGAGTCATCTGCTTCTGAGATGCCTTCCGGGAGAGGCACTTTTGCAGGCTTTTCACCACGCTGTGCACGAAGTTTAACTTCATCCCCTAAGTCTTCTACGTCACTGGTAAACTGTTTTAGCTGATTTAATCCCGGCATTTGCTTTAATTTTACTCCAGATAACAAATTAGAACAAGCCGAAAAATTTAACGGCTCTATTCCTTTTTTGATAATCGGAATAAAAATTATTGTCCTTTAGAAAGAAAAAAGAAATCTTTTTACTCTAAATAATTGAATCCAGGTGCCGAAAATCTTAGTATGAAAAGATTTGTAATTTCGTTTATCCTGATTGCGTCAATTTTCAACGCATACGCCAAAGAAGTTGTTGTTAAACCGGACACTTATGATTACGACATTATCGTTTCTGATATCCGCGGTGTTCAGAGCCCGCAGATTGTAGACAAGTACGTAATCTTTACGGCAGAAAACAACGCGCGCAACGTGGGAATCGCATTTGATTTTGAAAACTACACAAAGATTCATTCATACAAAATCCGCCGGACTTACGATATCGAAGGCAAAGAAACAGGTTCCTGGTTCTTTTACGTTCTCGAACGCCCTAAAAAGCTTGAATCAATTTCTTACAAAATCATAATCGACGGACTCTGGACAACTGACCCTACAAACGAAAATACAATCTATGACTGGGAAAACGGAGTTCAACTGTCTCAGATTAAACTGCCTGTTGAACATGAACATATTACAGAAACAGTTCTGGAAGGATTTACAAGATTTGTCTGCAACACTGAACCTGGAAAAAAGGTGCGCCTCGGAGGCACATTTACCGACTGGGACAGCTGGATTTACGAAATGACAGAAGTTCAACCGGGAAAGTATGAAATTCTTCTACCTCTCCCGGCAGGAACTTATTACTACTCTTACTATGTTGGAATGAAGAGTTTTATAGACACGACAAATCCTGTCAAAGCATATTCAAAAGAAGGACAGGTCGTTTCAAAACTGATAGTTCAATAATTATCAGAACCCAGGGAATCCGCCCGGCATTTTACCGCCCATCTGGCTCATCTGCTGCATGAGTTTTGCCTGCATGCCGCGGTTCTTTGACAGCTTTTTCATTGTCAGCTTTGTCTTTTCAAACTGTTTGATAAGCTTGTTTACCTCAGCAACGCTTGTTCCGCTGCCCTTTGCAATACGCTTGCGGCGGCTTGGTCCGATAATCAGATGATTATTGCGTTCCTTCTGTGTCATTGCCTGAATAATTGCCTTCTGGCGTTTCATTCCGGACATGTCGATTTTACTTTCATCTACCTGTCCGGCAAGTCCCGGAATCATATCCATGATTGAAGAAAGGCTTCCCATCTTTCCGACACGGTCAAACTGGTCGAGCATGTCGTCGAGTGTAAACTCGTTGCGGGCCATTTTTTCTTCAAGTTTTTTTGCTTCTTCTTCGTCTACAGTCTGCTGGGCTTTTTCTACGAGGCTGACGATATCACCCATTCCAAGGATACGGCTTGCAATGCGTTCCGGATGGAATACTTCAAAATCGTCTGTCTTTTCGCCAGTACCGATGAACAAAATCGGTTTATCTGTAATTGTTTTGAGGGAAAGAGCCGCACCACCGCGGGCATCTGAGTCAAACTTTGTAAGAATTACACCTGAAAGTCCGAGCTGTTCGTCAAAACTCTTTGCAATGTCAACTGCGTTCTGACCGGTCATCGCGTCTGCAACGAGAATTGTTTCTACCGGATTTACTGCCTTTTTAACTGCAACAAGTTCCTTCATCATGTCTTCGTCAATCTGAAGTCGTCCGGCAGTATCAACGATTACTGTATCAAAACCGTTCTTTTTTGCGTAATCAAGAGCATTTTTACTTACTTTTACTGCGTCCCTGCTTCCATCTTCTGAATAAACAGGAACATTGATTTTCTGGCCGAGAGACTTTAACTGTTCAATGGCAGCAGGACGAACAAGGTCGTCTGCGACGAGCAGAACCTTACGGCCTTCTTTTACAAGACGATTGGCAAGTTTGTGAGCGGCGGTTGTTTTACCGGCACCCTGTAAACCGAGCAGGAGGATTACTGACTGAACATCAGGACCATTGAGAGCTAAATCAGTTTTAGTATCTCCCAGAAGTTTAACGATTCTGTCGTAGATTATTTTGACAAACTGCTGGCCAGGGTCAACGGCTCTGAGAACGCGTTCACCCTTAGCTTCTTCGATTGTTGCATTGACAAAGCGGCGTACAACACGGAGGTTAACGTCGGCTTCGAGGAGAGCCATCTTAATCTGTTCAACAGTTTCTTCGATGTTCTTTTCGGTAATTGTCGATTTACCGCTGATTGTTTTTACAATATTGCCAAAAGTGTTTGTAAGTTTTTCAAGCATTTTTATTATCCGTCAATTTTTCCGATTGCAAGAAGATTATTCAAAAATTCCATTGGTTCGATTTCGCGGTTGAGGATTTTGTAGAGTCCGCCGCTGATAATCAGATGGAGACCGTACTTCTGTGCAATTTCGTGTACGTATTTGCAGGCAACGGCACCTTCTGAAAGGTAACCGATTTCGCCGATTCGATTGATAAGATCATCGAGGTTTTTGAATTTTTTGAGGATGTCAGTTTTGATAATGTCCTGACCAAAGCGGCGGTTACGGCCGTACTTTGAACGGCAGGTTACATCAAGGTCTCCGACACCTGCGATTGAAGTAAAGGTTTCTGCGTGTGTAGCACCCATTGCCATACCAAGAGTCTGGATTTCATTCAATCCGGCTGCGAGGAGAAGGCTTTCTGCGTTATCACCAAAGATGTCTGAGTGTTCGGCAACTGCGTCGAGTGCACCGTAAACAATGGCGATTACGTTCTTTGCGGCTGCACAAATCTGAACACCGATTACGTCAAATGAAGAATATACCATCAATCCTGGAACGCGCATCAAATCACGGAAACGGATTGAATTCTTAGGGTTTTCGCTGGCTGCAATCAAACCTGTAAGTTTACCCATTGCAACTTCCTCAGCGTGGCTTGGACCTGCGATATAAACGAGGGCTCCCTTGTAGCATGGAGGAAGAATGTTTTCCAGAGTTTCCAGAACGAGTTTTGGTCCTTCCGGCGAAGTGATAAAGCCCTTTGTGATTACACCGATTGTAGTTTTTCCGTCGCGTACATCAGGTACATCAAGGAGCTGTTTTGCTGTAGCGGCAAGGTAAAGAGACGGGCTTGCAAGAATGAGAAATTCCTTTCCCGAAGCAACTTCCTTAATGTCGGAAGATGCTGTCATATTATTGCTTAATGGATATCCTGGAAGATATCTTTTGTTTTCGTGATCGTTATTAATGCCATCTACAACATCCTGCTCGCGGGCCCACATCTGAACCTTATGTCCGCCCCTGGCAAGAGCCTGAGCAAGACCTGAACCCCATGCACCTGCACCAATGACACCAACTGTTTTTGATTCCATAATAATCCTCGATAAAGCCGTTTTGGCAATTAGTACCAGAGAGAAGCTTCGTCTCTCCAGTCAATAAGCTCCTCTGGTTTAAAGAAAAGATTGATTTCGCGTTCGGCGCTTTCGTCGCTGTCCGAAGCGTGAATAATATTATGATTTGTATGTGAACAGAAATCTCCGCGGATTGTACCCGGCTGAGCTTCGCTCGGTTTTGTGGCACCGACAACCTTGCGTACCAAAGTTACGCAGTCGTCCCCCTGCCATACCATGGCTACAACAGGACCGCTTGTGATATAAGAAACAAGTTCGTCATAAAAAGACTTGCCTTTGTGTTCGGCATAATGCTTAGCGGCAAGTTCCGGGGAAATCTGCATGAGCTTTAATCCCACAAGTTTGAGCCCTTTGTTTTCCAGGCGGCTGATTACCTGTCCCACCAGTCTGCGGTTCAAAACCCCAGGCTTACACATAGTAAAACAACGTGTACCGTTCATAATCACTATATTATAGTGCAGTTGGAAAGAAGGTGCAACAATCTTAACAGCCCTTTAAAAGACGGCTCTCTACGCGGTCTATTACGCTGTCAGGAGTGCTGGCGCCGGCGGTGAGACCGACAGTTTCCAGGGCAAAAAACTCCGCCGGAATCTCTGAGTCAGTTTCTATGAGGGCAGCGTGAGAGCAAAGTTTTTGGGCGGTAACAAAGAGGCGGCCTGTATTGGCGCTTGTTTTACCGCCGATAACGAGAATGCCGTCTACCCTGGCGCAGAGGTCTACAAGGGCGTCCTGGCGTTCATGTGTTGCCGGGCAGATTGTGCTTATTATCTGAATTGAATTTATCTTTTCTTTTAAGATTTTTGAAATTGAATCAAATTCTTTTATGCTGAAAGTTGTCTGGCTCAAAAGAACTGCGTCCTCAGGCACATTACCGTCTGCAAAAAGTTCTCTCGCCTCGTCACTGTTTTGAATCAGATAAAATTTTCCGCCTGCACCCTGGCTGATTGCTTCTTCTGCGTAGCCTGCAATTCCGGTTGTTTCGCCATGGTTTTTATCTCCTGCAAGGATTACGGCAAAACCTTTCTGAACAAAGTCCGCTGCCCTCTTCTGGCTTGCGGTTACAAGCGGGCAGGTTGCATTCAATATTTTTGCGCCTCTGGATTCAAGTGCATGATGAGTTTTAGGCGGAACACCGTGCGCACGAATCAAAACTGTGTCTCCGCTTTTAAGGTCGTCTATGTGCTTGCTGTCGAGGATTTTTAAGGAACGTTCTGCAAGTTCAGCGAGGGCAACAGGATTGTGAATCAAAGGCCCGAATGTATAAACCTGTCCTTCATTATTTTGAGCAAGAGCTTTTCCGGCAAGTTCAACAGCCCGCCTGACTCCGGCACAAAATCCCATTTTTTCTGCCCGTAAAACTTTCATGCAATAAATATAACATGTTACGCGCTTTTGGTCATTCGGTATTGATAAAAAAAATCAGGCAAAGGCACTGGTGCAAAAAAAAAGACTGTCCTGCATAAAGTGCAGGACAGTCTATTGTTTATAGGAAAAATTACTTGAACTATTCTTCCATTTTTACAACGTTTGCCTTAGGCATTGATGCGGCAGGCTTCCAGTTTTTGCGAACTGCATTAATGAATGAACCTGCGATAAACATAGAAGAGTAACAACCACTGATAAGACCTACAACAAGAGCGATTGCAAAGTTTTTGATGTCGCCTGTTGTGTAGATAACAAGTGACATAACTGCAAACAATGTTGTAACAGTTGTAATGATTGAGCGGCTCAAAGTACCTGAAAGAGCGCTGTTCAAGATGTCTGTAAAGCTTTTTGCTTCAACAATCTTCATGTCGCTGCGTACACGGTCAAGAATAACGACTGTAGCGTTGATTGAGTAACCGATGATTGTAAGGATAGCGGCAATGGAAGTTGTTGTAAATTCAAGACCTGACCATGAAAGGAAGGTAATCATAATCAATGCGTCATGAATAATTGCGATTACAGCTGCAAGAGCAAATTCCCACTTAAAGCGGATCATTGTGTACAGGAAGATCAGAACCAGTGTTGCGAGAACAAGGATGATTGAATTCTTGATAAGTGATGAAGAGAACTGGGCACTGATTGCCTGGCTCTGTTCAACAGTTACATTTGCTTCTCCGTATGCGGCAGAAAGAGCAGCCTTGATTTTAGATTCAGCGGATTCATCTTCGCCTGTGCGGATCTGATATGAATCTGCGTCACCTACAGCTTTTACAGAAGCCTTGATGTCTTTTTTGGCAAGTACATCTGCAATGCTGTCAGCATGAGTTTCTACATTAGAAACAGCAACCTGTACGTTCTGGCCCGGTTTGAATTCAAGACCCCAGTTAAGTCCGCGTGTGCAAACTGCAAAAATACCTGAGATAATTACCAGAGCACTGAGTACAACTGCTACAGGGAAAAATTTATTAAAACGAATTACTTTTTTCATTATTTTACTCCCCAGCCAATGCTCATCTTCTTTTTTCCGACTACTTCAGTGTTAAAGTCGAAGATAAGGCGTGATACAACAAGAGCTGTAAATACAGAAGAACATACACCGATTGCAAGTGATACAGCGAAGCCCTGGATTGAACCTGTTCCCAGCTGAGAAAGGAAGAGGGCTGCGATGAATGTTGTGATGTTTGAGTCCATAATTGCCCAGAACGCATTGTCAAATCCGGAAGCAATTGCTGCAGCGCGGCTCTTGCCCAGGGCAAGTTCTTCCTTGATGCGTTCAAAGATAATTACGTTGGCGTCTACAGACATACCAACAGTAAGAATCATACCGGCGATTGATGAAAGTGTAAGTGTAAGATTGAAAGCAGAAAGTACAGAGAACATGATGTACATGTTGAGGATCTGTGCAACGATTGCGTTAAATCCGGCTCCCAGATAGTAAACGAGCATGAATGCAAGTACCAGAGCAAGACCCAGGGTAATTGCCTTCAGACCCTGCTGGATTGCCTGTTTTCCCAGGGAAGCACCAACAATCTGCTGGCTTTCAACTTTGAGCGGAACTTCGAGGTAAGAAGTCTGGAGAACTTTCTGAATGTTCTGAGCTTCTTCTACACTGAATCCGCCTGAGAGGCTTACGTTACCGCCTGTAATTGCCTGGCGGATTGTAGCGGCTGATTTAACCTTTGAATCACTTACGATTGCAAGGCGTTCGTTAACGTGAGCACCTGTAAACTTAGCAAAGATTTCGGCACCTTCAGAGTCGAGGGAGAAGTTAACTTCTGTCTGACCTGTTGTTGTGTCGCGGCTTACTGTTGCGGCTTTTACGTGGTTACCGTCAAGAGCGATTTCTTTTTTAACGGCGATGTATCCCAGGCGCTGGTCAAGACCGTAAGCGTCTTTTGTATAATAACCGAATACTTCGCAGTCAGATGCGATTACAGAAGGATCTGCAAGTGAACCGTCAGCCTTGAAAGCATCAGGACCAACACCTGCATAATACTGAGCGAATTTAGATGTTGCTTCTTCATCAACGAGACGGAAATTCAAAATTCCCTTACCCTGTACGATTGAGTTAACGCTTTCGCCGTCAGCTGAACCAGGGATTTCTACGTAGATACGGTCTTCGCCCTGCTGGCGGATTACCGGAGAAGTAAGACCGAATTTATCGATACTTGAAGTCAAAGTTTCTACAGCCTGTGTCATAGCCTGAGTTTTGAAGGCTTCAGGATTATCAACTTCTGATGTTTCTCTCTGTTTTGCAAGAGCAGCATCAAGGTCAGCGTGGATGATGATGTTCATACCGCCTGAAAGGTCAAGACCAAGCTTTACAGAGTTAGTGTAAGCATTCTTTGCCTTGAGATAGAAGCTGCGGTAATGTTCTTCGAATACAGCCTGCAGTTCAGCGGCACTGCCGAAGGCACTCAAAACTGCTCCAACATTCATTACTGCAGGAACTTCTTTGTCTGCAGCCTTGTATGCTTTTTTAGCAGCTTTTACAACATAAGCATAAGAAGAGTCGAGTTCTGCATCGGCACTTTCTTTTGCTTTAGCCAGGAGTGAAGATACTTCATCTCTGGCCTTCTTTTCAGATTCGTCCTTAATCTTTTCGAGTGAACTCAAGGCAACCTTCTGAACATCTGCTGGTGTTTTGAAATACCATGTGATAGATGGTCTGAGGAAGGCGTAGCAGAGAGCAAGGACAACCAAAATAAGAATAAAACGACTTCGTTTGTTCATAATCTTGTTACAACCCCAATTATTTATTTGTTTTCTGAAGCGCTTTCTGTAGATTCAGCGGCTTCTGTTTTTGCTTCCGGAGCTGCTTCTTCTGCTTTAGCTTCTGATTTGGTTTCTTTTTTTGCTGATTTTGCTGCCTTAACTTCATCACGAACTACAGCAGCAATGGCAGAGCGGTTGAATTCAATACTTGTGTTTGAATCAACTTTTACAATGATGGTCTTTTCTTTTGTTGAACTTACAACACCGTGGATTCCACCAATTGTAACTACTTTGTCGCCCTTTTTGAGAGCGTTGATCATTTTTTCTGTTTCTTTCTGTTTTTTATTCTGCGGGCGAATGATAAAGAAATAGAAAATTGCAATGATGAGGATGAACGGCACAACCGACATCAGGAGATTTTGCTGCTGAGGTGCACCCTGGGCAGCCTGCAATAAAGGTATAAAAGACATTTTTCCTTCCTTCTTTTGAAATTTATAGCCTTAAAAAGATAACATTTATAAGTGGTAGCCGTCAAGTTACCGGCAGGGGAAGGGCTTTATTTTGTTGATAAAAATCAGCGTCCGAGAAGGGTTTCGAGTTCAGAATTAAGTTTTAAAAGAGAGTCGTCGTTCGGAGAAAGTGCAACTACCTGCTTTAAGTAGTACTGGGCTTTTCTGTATTCTTTTTTATTGTAGTAAATATTATACAGGCGGAACAAAGCGTCACGGTTACGAGGGTTTGCAGTCAGGCTTGAACGCAGATCCACAAGAACCGCATCTTCTGAGGAAGCAAGGAAACTTCTTTCATAATAGAGAAAACTCTTCATTTTTGAAGTTGAAGACGGAAGAATCTGTGCTATTAAGCGCGATACTTCCGAGCGGCGGTCTGTTGCAACGAGAACTTTTATATAACTTTGAATTACCTGCTCGTCCTTTGGAGACTGGCTGTAAAGGTTTGAAGCAATCTGCCATGCTTCGTCCTTGCGGCCTGCTTCAAGACAGATGTCGATATGGGTATGAACGGAAAACTGCGAAGAAGAAGCTGTCTGCCTCAGGTTTGAACTTGCACGGTATGCTTCCTGCCACTGCTTTCTGCGGACAAGTTCGTTGACGCGGATGGTGAGCGCCTGTACGTTCTTAGGGTCTTTTGCAAGGATTCTATCTGCAAGTTCTACTGCGCTCACGCCGCCGATTTTAACGCCTGTTTCTGCGCTGATTGCGGCGGCGGCAAGAATAATTTCGCTGTCGTCAGGATAAAGGGTAAGGGCCTTTTCGATTGTTGAAGCGGCTGCAGTAAGGTTACGGTTCCATTCTTTCTGAACTTTGGCACGCAGCAAAAGATAATCACGGCCTTCCCCGTCGCTTCTTCCGTAAACGTCGAGTAAGGAAGCGGCGCGGATATAGTCATTTTTTTGAATCAGAATGCGCGCCCGGAACAAAACGTAATATGCGTTTTCCGGTTCCTGCTGAAGTACGCGGACTACAAACTGCTCGCACTCGTCGATGCGGTTTGTTGCAAAGGTAATTTCTGCACTGAGCTTGAGGGCAGGACGGTAAAGCGGATTTTTCTGCAGGATTGAATCACAGACAGAAAGTGACTTTTCGAGCTGGTTTGATTTGTAATAGCAGTCAGCAAGTGCGTAAGAAACTTCCACGCAGTCGGCTGCCCCTTCCTGAGCCTTTGAAAAATAATTTATCGCACCACTGTAATCATTTGTGCGGCGGCTGAGCACACCGCGGAGGTAATTTGCAAGCACGCTCCCCTCTTTTAATTCAAGGGCCTTGTCAAGGCTTTCGCGGGCTGTATCGTAATAATCGTTTCTTGACTCGGAAGTTACAAGAACCAGGGACGGCAGAACAAGGGCAAGAAAATCTCCGTTGCCGGTACTCATATCGTAAATCCCCTGACGCGAAGAATCGATTGCTCCTGTGTACGGATTTGCCGATGTAACCGGCGGGATTTCTACGGCAACAGTCTGAGTCGGCCACAAAATCTGCATCAGGGACTTTGCTATATTCAATAAAATCTTTTCTGCTTCTTCGTAGGAAGAGCTGTCTTTTCGTAAAAGAGAAATTGCAAGGTGCAGGCTTTCCGGGTCTCCCTTTTCTACTGCAGCAAGGGCGTCCTGATTAACGGAAGAAAAATAAGTGCGCTCCTTTACGGCAGGCACCGTAATTGCAACCGCTTCGGACGGATCAGCCGTGTAAGTTGACTCGATTGCCGGAGAGTGCGGCAGGGCTTTTGGAGTCGATCCGCAGGAAACCAGGAGTGAGGAAACTAAAACTGAATCAAGAACAACCGCGGCAAATCCACGGTTTACCAATTTCATTCTTTTACTTCTCCCTCTTCTTCCTGGTATTCAATTTCGTAAGGGAAGTGCGCCTGCGGGTTGCGTTGAATCATAAAAATCGCAATCAGAGCCGCCCCGAAAAATACAGGGATAAGCGGCCACCACATTGCAAAAAAGCGCGAAAAGGACATTTTTATAATATCTAAAGAAAAAAGCAGAAAGAAACTTCCCATCAAAACCAGAAGGAGTGTCGGGAACAAAAAGGCGTTTCTGATCCGTCTGTCTTTTGCAATTCCTGTTACAAGAATACAAAAACCGCACAAAATTACGGAAAGCGGCCAGTAACCTTTTACTCCTTCCCTGAGGATGCCGGAAGAAATGAACATCAAAAGCGCGCCTTCAAAACAGGCATAAAGCCCCAGGAAAAAAAGAACCGCATAACGGAGAAGAGTCAGGGAAAGATAAAAAATTACAGCGCCGGCAACCATCATAACCACAGTCCACGGTTCAATAACAGCATGGAGGTTAGATGCAATACGGGCAAAAAACAAAAAACCGGCAAGCAGGCTCAGAACACCGAGTGCCAGAATCATATTCATTGTTGCTGCTGTGTATTTTTTCATCGCTATCCCCAAAGAGAAAAACTTCTCCTTTATTGTAACATATAGAATACACCAAATTTGCACCTCTTGCCAATAACAAAGCACTCTGTTAAAATTTAATCATGAAAGTGTTTTTTAAGCGGCTCCTTGCAGCAACTGCACTCTGTCTGCTTTTTATTTCCTGTACAAAAAATAACGCAAGTTCAGATATCAACCAGCTGCAGGTTCTTTTAAATGACCCGTCCTTATCAGGTCCGTCACGTTACGCAGTTATAAACCGGATCGCAAACACACTTTACAGCCAGAAAGACTACCGCGGAATGCTTTTGTTTCTGACAGACTGGGTAGAAAAACATCCAGACGACATTTACAACTCATACTGGCTTCTGATGGTCGCTTCCAACTATCTTGAACAGGGCGCAGAACCGGTTGCAGAATACTACTTTGACCGTATTTTAAAAAACTACCCGGACCTTCTGATTCAGGGAAAGTCGATTCACTTCAGATGTCTGCAGAACCTGATTCAAATCAGCAAAAAACCTGCCAACCGCATCTCATACTTCAACGATCTTGTAAGCCGCTTTCCGTCGCTTGTCAGCATTACAGAGATGTACGTCAGGCTCGCTCTTGAATACGAAAAGGAAGGTGAATTCAACCAGGTATTAAAGTCATACTCAATGTTCCTCAATCAGCCGGATGCTTCTACAATCCAGATTTCAGGAATTCCTGATGCGTACGCAAACGCGCGCAAAATGGTAGACTTTTCAAATTCATCAAAAGACTGGACCTTCCCTTCCCTCGACAAGCTGGAAAAGTCGGTTAAACTTGCAATCAGACAGTACGACTGGCGTTCCCTCGACAAATACCGCTCAAAGGTCAACTTTTTTGCCATGAGCTGGAAGTCGAGCGAAACTGACGCAAACGCCCTCGAAAACTTTTCCATGCGGGGCTTTATGGTCGGCCAGAGAATCCGTTATTCAGAAAAACTCGACGAAACTTCAAACCCGAACGAAGCTTATCTGAGAACAACAGGCTGGAGCCCTTACATGCCGGTCTGGTATCTGTACTTCAGAAAGGTAAACTTTCCTGCAGACCCTGAAATTCACGGACGCTGGGAATGGGCAGGAATTTATTACGGCGAAAAACTGTAACAATTCAAAAAATCAAAAGTTTAAAAACGGAAAGTTGAAAATTGAAAAATAATATTTTTTTGAATATACGCCATTTTTTCATAATTTCTTTTCTTTTTGTTTCAAACGCGGTTTTTGCAGGAGCTCCGCTTCCTGATACGGCAGGTGGAATTCAAATACCAAAAACTCAGTACGCAGCTGAGATGATTCAAAAATACATCGACCAGTACTCAAAGCCTTTCGGGCGGAAGCAGCTTTTTGACACGCTCGACAACGGCGAACTTTACCGCCTTTATGTAAGGCAGGAATTAAAAAAGCGGAAGATGCCGGCTGCCCTCGAATACCTTCCGGTAGTAGAAAGTGAATACAACCCGCTTGCAGTAAGCAGGAGCGGGGCCCGCGGATTATGGCAGTTCATGGACAATTCAATCGCACCGTTCTTAAAAAAAACACAGTACGTGGACGAACGCTACGACGCCTGGAAAAGCACGGACGCAGCCCTCACAAAACTCATGGACAACTACACACAGTTTAAGGACTGGCCGATTGCAATCGCAGCCTACAACTGCGGCGCCGGCGCAATGAAACGCATTCTAAAACAGGCAAGGCAAAAGACCTTCTGGTACATCGCCGAAACGGGGCTTTTACGCGACCAGAGCGTTCAATACGTTCCAAAACTTCTTGCAATCTGCATTTTGAGCGAACACGGACAGGCTTACGGTTTTGAAATTCCAGAGATTACAGCGTCCACAAGATACGCAGAATTTGATTACATTACGACAAAAGAACAGATTTCTCTTTCGCGTCTTGCAAGCGAATTAAAAATGGACGAAGAAATCCTCAAAAAATTGAATGCGTCACTTCTGCAAAACTACACTCCGCCTTCTTCAATTTATCAGCTTCGGCTCCCGTCCGGAATGAAAGAAAGCGCCCGTATTGCAATTGAAGAAATCAAAAAATCCGCTCTCCCTTCCGGCAGAAACGGCGGTACAAACACAGGCATTTCCGGCACAGCAGGACGAATCCACACGGTGCAGAAGGGAGAAACTTTGTGGTCCATATCACGGCTTTACGGAGTGCCTGTGGATTCAATCAGAGAGGCAAATTCTTTAGGCCGCGACAGTGTGCTTTCAATTGGAAAAATTCTTTATATACCGTAAAAAAATACCGATAAATAGATGAGGACTGCCATTTTTGCATAGTCCGGGAGAAAAAATTTTGAAAAAGACTATCTGTTTTACAGCCTTGGGCCTTCTGGTATTTTTTGTTCACGCACAAAACGAACAGCTTGCATCAACCAGCCGGATGGACTGGACCCAGAATAAATTTTCTTCTTCGGTAACACTCGATATCGACAGGGCCGGAATCAATATGCCTTCCGGAAAACTCACCGCAATCAATAAAATCAACACTGAGCTTCCTGATTTGATAAAGGAACCGCTTCTTTCGCTGACAGTCGATTCAGATTCGCAGCTCCAGGATTATGTAATTCAGGATAATATAACGCTCGAAGAACTTACAAAAATCGTTGACTCAGGCAAAAAAAGCCCGGCTATTTTTGTAAACCAGAGTTCAGTAATGAAAAGCGACCACATTCTGGACACGCTCAAAATCAGCCGTCTTTTAATCAAACACCGCTTTCCGTACAAAAATCCAAAACCTGTAGACTCAGTTCCGAGCCGTGTGTACACAGGAATTATCATCGATGCACGCGGACAGTTTGCTGTTCACGGGGAATATGTAAAGGACGACGTAAAGCCTTGCTTCTTCCCTAAAATCTGGGATTCAGAAATGAATCTGATTTACGAACGCAACATGGGAGAGCCTCAGCACGAAGCAAAATACGGAATGGTCCGTTACGGCTGGAGCGACGGCGAAAACGACTATACTTCAACAGTTGGAATCGATCCGCTGCGCATAAGTGCACGTAAAGTTTACGGACGCTTCAGGACAGACCCTGTAATTTCGCGCAATGATGCGCTCAAAATTCTTTCAGTTCCGGAAAATCTTGAATTATTGAAAGAAGGCAAAATTGTAGTTCTGCTCGACAAAGAAAACCTCGTCTGCGATGTTGCAGTTCCGGAAAAGAAAACTTCTTACTACAGCGACTTTAAGACAATCAAGGAATATCTGTTTAACGCAGAAGACGCACCGGTTGTTCAGGATACAGTCCGCGGAATCCAGATTCTGTATGATCTGAAGTTTGTTGCCGACAGTGCACAGCTTTTAGACACCGAATATGAAAAAATCAAAAACCTCGCAGACAGCCTTAAAAAGATAAACATCGACAACGCATACACAATCCTCGTAGAAGGTCACACTGCCGACGTGCAGAAACCTGAAGGCCAGATGAGGCTTTCAATCCAGCGTACGCAGACCATTATAAACGAACTGGTCAACAACGGACTCGACAGGAGCCTGTTCAGCTACCGCGGATACGGCGGAACCCAGCCGATTGCGACAAACTCAACAGAAGACGGCCGCGCAATGAACCGCCGTGTAATCATCACCGCCCGCCCGAAGGCAACATACATTCAAAGAAAATAGATAGTTTTTTTTCTGTCAGTGCCTGCCTCCGACTCACTGTCATTATCAGGCACTAATAGTTTTGTTTAACGTCACTCATTACAACCGTGCCGTCTGCAAACTGAACGACGGTCGTATAATAATTTGTATAAGGGATTAAATCCTTATCTACAACATAGGTAAAACTTGTCTTTTCTGTCTGCCTTTGTGCTTCAAATCCCCGGTTTATCCAGTCAGGAGCGTCCTGCCCCAGATTATAAGTGCAGTAAAATGTCTGCACGAGACACGGCTGGTCGGTAAAAACAGTTATTCCCCTTGAACCGGCTGATAAATCTGCAAGTTTATAGTTTTCTGAAGCTAAAGAAGGATAAAAATAAGCATAGTTACTTACATAAGTCCCGACGTAGTTATAAGTCCAGACGCGCACAAAAGACTCTTTTTCTTCATCTGTAAGGGTATAACTTGTTGAACCAATACCATTCCTGTCGTTTATAAAAGCCCATTCATAATTCTTACCATCAATCTTTTTTAAGTATTGAACATAAGCATACGAATAAGGTTCAAGCGTAACTGTCAGTAAACCGCTATCCTTGTTGTAATCAATTTGAGGAGACTCTCCAGATTGTGTACCCAGTACAATTTTTTCTTCCGTGTAATTTGAATTATTATCGCTGAAGCATAAATAAAGGTTTTTCTGAGTATTTGAATCTTTATAAACGGTAAGATTTTCTGT
>JAEEGH010004798.1_pt1 | contig 34409 bp, 24 predicted proteins | sample 9134181 | NCBI WGS metagenome assembly JAEEGH01 (sample SAMN16246544, study PRJNA631951) | gut metagenome | biome: gut microbiome; feature: rumen; material: DP-attached | host: Bos | place: Iran: Karaj | collected 2018-10
AATAGATTACGACATCTCTTGTAATGCCGCTCATGCGCCAGAAATCCTGTGCCTCGAGATACGAGCCATCACTGAAACGATAGACTTCCAATGCCAACAGATTTTTCTCGCCATAATTAATATAAGGTGTGATGTCGAACTCAGCTGGTGTCTTCGAATCCTCGGAATAGCCCACAAACTCACCATTTATCCACAGATACATCGCCGATTTAACAGCACCTATTTTCAGATAGACGTTTTGATTTTTCCAATCATAAGGCACCTCAAACTCATGTCGGTACTGCCCCACTGGATTGTATTCTGTCGGGGCATATGGAGGATTCGACTTGAATTCGTTTGCCACGTTCACATACACAGGGTTGCCGTAGCCGTTGAGCTCCCAGTTGCCAGGCACAGGCATTGTACCCCAATCAGTTGCGTCGTAATATGTCTTGTAAAAGTCTTTGATTCTGTCTTTCGGACTCTCGCAATATGCAAACTGCCAGTCGCCGTTCAAGCAGATTCCTGATGCGACCGCCACATCGGCACGTGGCGGCATTTTGTTGACCTGATACACGCTCAAATCGTTCCACCATTCGCCAATTTCGGTGGTCTGCGCAAACAACAGCGTCGCTAACTGAATGAATATCAACGTTAAAACAAATCTTATTTTCATAGCAATCGAGTTTTTAAACCAAATTCATTAAACAACAAAGTTAGACATTTTTTTACAAATCGAAACATCATCATGAAAAATTAATTTTGAAAATTTCTTTGGACGATTGGCAAATTATTGTTATTTTTGCAAGTTAAACTTTGTTCTTATGAAAAAGATTTTGATTGTATTATTGTTGTTGGCAATTATCGCTATTGTTTTCCCGTCGTGCGAGCGCCGCTGCATCTGCACCTATCTTGAAGACGGCAGCGAAGAGCTGATTTACAATGCCTACACCAAGAAAGACTGCCGCACATACGAGGAAGACCTGCACGCCCTTGGAATGGACGTGGATTGCGATTTCAAATAAAAAAATCACAGATTATGAAAGAAAAACTGTTATTTTTCAGCGTAAAACACCCACTTCTGCTGATATTGCTTCTTGCCATTATCGTAAAGATTTTGGCTGCGATATTCACTGACGGATGGTTTTCTGATATTAATTTCAATTATTACCACATACCATCATGGTGGAAGGTTAATCCTTGGATTGTATATATCTCGCGACTGCTTTTAGGTGCTTTCTCGTTGTTAATCATTACGATAGCGTATAGAATTACAAAAATCATTGCTGATAAGACCACGGCTTTGGAGATTGCCACTTTCGGAGCTTTGCTTTGGGGTGTGCCAATTGTGACGGTTCATCCGTTTGAGTCGATTGTTGCGCTTCCATTTATTCTTTATGGCACATTGCTGATTATAAAACAGCATAACTTATTGGATAACAATGAGATAGAAAAGTTTCACCGCACAAGTTTCATCATCGCGGGATTCTGTCTCGGACTTGGTTTTGCAGTTTATTATGGAAGCCTAATATATTATATAGGTATCCTGCTGACGCTTTTCATACTGAAAAATTGGAAAGGCGCCTTGGTGACACTGATTGGCTACGTTGTGGCTGTCGGCATCACTCAGACGATTGTCGACTTGGTGATATATCACAAGCCATTCGTGGCAATGACGAGATTTTTCGGCGATTTCGGCTGTTGTTTCAGCAATATTCCCAGCAATTTCTATTGTATTTTCGGTTTGGAGTTCAACATAAAAGCAGTGGGATTGTTTTTGCTGCTTGCACTTGTTCCACCTATGTCGCTGATGCTGATATTCGGCTTTTTCAGAGTGTTTCGCAAATACATCTTGTTGGTTTTACCTACCTTGCTGACCCTGCTCTATGCCATCGCCACTTTACATGATTTGGATGCTTGGTTGCTGACAGTGCCGACATACGTTATCGCAGGATATGTCGGATGGAAGGAATTCCACAAAACATCAGCATTTTGGACCAAAAACAAATGGGTGTTGTGGACCTGCTACATCATTTTTGCGTTGTTGAACATAACCTTGATGGTTTATACATTTGTTTCATAAATTATGACTACTGACGAGGCGAGAAAACGGATTGCCGAACTGAGCGAAGTTATTGACAATCATAACTATAAATATTATGTCTTGGCGCAGCCGAGCATCAGCGACTACGATTTCGACATGCTGATGAACGAGCTCATTGCGCTTGAGAAGGAATTTCCGGAACTGGCGTTGCCGACATCACCGACACAAAGAGTGGGCGGCGACCTCACCAAGGAGTTCCCGACCGTAAAACACCGCTACCCAATGCTTTCGCTCGCCAACTCATACAACCGAGACGAGATCATCGACTTCATAAAACGCATCGAGAAGACCATCGAAGAGCCAGTGGAGTTCGTCTGCGAGCTCAAATTCGACGGCGTCTCAATCAGCCTCACCTATGAAAACGGCATCCTGGTACGCGCTGTCACCCGTGGCGACGGCACCCAAGGCGACGAGGTGACCAACAATATCAAGACAATACATTCTGTTCCACTGAAACTACGTGGCAACTATCCCGAGTTTCTTGAGATGCGCGGCGAAGTCATCATGCCACACGACAGCTTCAACAAAATCAATGCCGAACGCGACGAGCTTGGAATGTCATTATTTGCCAACTGTCGCAACGCAGCCGCCGGCACCATAAAACTGCAGGACCCCAAAGAGACAGCCCGCAGGCGTTTGGATAATTTCTGCTACTACATGATGATGGATAACGTACCGTATAGCACTCATTATCAGAGCCTTATGGCAGCCAAGGAATGGGGTTTCAACATCTCGCCTCATATAAAAGTGTGCCGTAACATCGACGAAATCGAGGATTTCATCAACTACTGGGACGAGAAACGCCGCAACCTGCCATTCGACATCGATGGCATCGTCATCAAAGTCAACAGCTTCGCACAACGTGAACAACTCGGAATAACCGCCAAGTCACCACGCTGGGCAATCGCATACAAATTCAAGGCTGAACAAGTCAGCACCAAGCTATTAAGCGTTGATTTTCAAGTGGGTAGACATGGCACGATAACTCCTGTTGCAAACCTCGAACCTGTGTTTCTGGCAGGAACGACAGTGAAACGCGCGACCCTCAACAACGCCGACTTCATCAAGCAACTGGATCTGCATTATGAAGACATTGTGAAAGTGGAAAAAGGCGGCGAAATCATTCCGAAAATCATCGAAGTCGACATTGAAAAACGCAAAATCGACTCGAAACCTGTCGAGTTTATCACCAAATGTCCTGAATGTGGCACCGTCCTGACACAAAAAGAAGGCGAAACAGCTTGGTACTGCCCAAACAGCATGGGATGTCCGCCACAGATAAAAGGCCGCATTGAGCATTTCATCAGCCGTAAAGCCATGAACATCGAAAGCCTCGGCGAAGGAAAAGTGGAAGTTATATTCGATAACCACTTGATTAACAACTACGCCGACCTCTATGACCTCACGTACGACCAGCTCTACGGTCTTGAAAAAGTGGAGACATTCGTCGACGAGTCGAGCCTCTTCCCTGAGACGGTGACACGCAAGGTTTCCTTTAAGGAAAAAACCGTCAACAACATACTTAACTCGCTCATAAAATCACGCGAAGTGCCTTTTGCAAGAGTGCTTTATGCATTGGGAATCAGAGAGATAGGTGAAACGACAGCTAAGATTTTGGCGAACGAGATGGGCAATATCGACAACATCATCAACGCGTCGCTGGAAGAGCTGACGGCCATCAACACAATAGGCCCGACCATCGCACAAAGCATCAGAGATTTCTTCGACGATGAGCGTAACATACAGATTATCAACAGATTAAAAGTCGCTGGATTGCAATTTTCACAAGAGAAGAAAACCACTTCGTCTGAAAATCAGATACTCGCTGGCAAAACGATAGTCGTGAGCGGCGTGTTCGCCAACTTCTCACGTGACGGTATCAAACAACTGATTGAGGATCTTGGTGGCAAAAACGCGTCTTCTATCTCATCGAAAACCGACTTTGTGGTGGCTGGCGAGAAGATGGGACCAGAGAAGAAAAAGAAAGCAGAGACCCTCGGAGTTAAAATAATTGACGAAACAGAGTTTTTGAATATAATTAATAATCCAGTCATTTCGAGCGAAACGTAGTGTAGTCGAGACCTGAGCTATGCGAAAGCATTCGCCCAAGGCGAATAAATCACAGCCATTTGAATTATTTAGAAATTTTATGCCAGTGATTTCTCCACTCCGCCTAACGGCTACGGTCGAAATGACGATAAAACAAATAAAATGTTAAAAAAACTTAGAATAACATTAGCTATCATCTGCTTCACGCTGATTACGCTGCTATTCCTTGACTTCACAGGCACCCTTCACGCCTGGTTCGGCTGGATGGCGAAGCTGCAGTTTGTGCCCGCTTTGCTGGCATCAGGCTCCATCACTGTCCTCGCAATCATCATTGTCACCATGACATTCGGGCGCATTTACTGCTCCATCCTCTGCCCTCTCGGCGTGTATCAGGATGGCATCTCTCGAATGGCAGAGAAACGAAAAAAGAACCGTTACAAGTTCAAAAAGAGTCGTAAATGGCTGAGATACAGCATATTACTGGTGTTTGCGGTGCTCCTGTTTGTCGGGCTCAACTCGATAGCAATCCTCATAGCCCCATACAGCATCTACGGACGCATCGCCTCGAACCTGTTTGCGCCACTTTATCAATTGATTAACAATGTTTTAGCATATTTTGCCGAACGTTGGGACAGCTATGCTTTCTACCACGTCGACGTGTATATCAAGAGTCTGCCGATATTCATAGTTTCCATAGCTTACTTCTTGATTATCACCATCTTATCGCTTACTAACGGACGCTGGTATTGCAACACAGTATGTCCTGTTGGCACAATTCTCGGCTTTTTTGCGAGATTCTCGCTTTTCAAGCCTGTCATCGACACTGAAAAATGCAACAGCTGCGGTCTTTGCGAAAGAAACTGTCGTTGCTCAGCCATTGACTCTAAAAACCATAAGATTGACTACACAAAATGCGTCACGTGCTTCAACTGCATAGAAAAATGCCATCAAGGCGCGATGCGTTACCGTCTGGCCGGCAATATCGATAATGTCAACAAAGTAAAAACATTCGGTGACGAGACCAACAATGGCAAGACATCACGCAAGACTTTCATCGCCACTGTCGCAACTTTGGCAGCCGCTACAACTTTAAAAGCTCAGGAGAAAGTCGTCGACGGCGGTCTGGCGACCATAGAGAAAAAGAAAGCGCCGAAGCGTGAGACACCAATAAAACCTGCCGGTTCAGTAAGTCTCGACATCTTCAGTTCACGTTGTACAGGCTGCCAGCTTTGTGTGCAGGTCTGCCCCAACGACGTATTGCGTGCCTCGTCGAAACTCGATACTTTCATGCAGCCAGAGATGTCGTACGAGCGCGGCTACTGCCGTCCGGAATGCACCAAATGCTCGGAGGTATGCCCCGCTGGCGCCATCACTAAAGTGACACGCGAGCAGAAGACTGCCATCCAGATTGGCCACGCCGTGTGGATTGGCAGAAACTGCGTACCGTTACGCGACGGTGTTTCATGCGGCAACTGCGCAAAACACTGCCCGTCAGGCGCAATCACCATGATGCCTTACGACCCGGAAGACGCCACATCACCATTGATTCCTACAATAAATACAGAGAAATGCATCGGCTGCGGCGCCTGCGAACACGTCTGCCCGGCACGGCCGTTCAGCGCGATTTTCGTCGAAGGAAATGTAACACATATAATTATATAACTGACTGATTGAGATTTCTCCGCTTCGCTACGGTCGAAATGACGGATGGGAAATCGGTCAAAACGATGAAAAACATGGAAAACAACAATATATCAAGAAAAGATTTCCTCAAGGTGGTCGGTGCCACAGCAGCAGTGTCGGCAGTGGCATTAACTGGCTGCAAATCAGAGAATTACGATAAAGAAACAACATATTCCGTCGGGGACATCCCGAAGGATAAGATGACCATGCGCGTCAACCATAACACGGGCGACCGCGTGTCAATCCTCGGCTATGGCATGATGCGACTGCCGTTCAAAGACGATGCCATAGACCAGGAGATGGTCAACAAACTGGTGGACTACGCCATGGACCATGGTGTCAACTACTACGACACCTCACCTGTGTATTGCCGCGGAAACTCTGAGGTTTCCACAGGAATAGCGTTGAGCCGTTACCCTCGTGAGAAGTATTTCCTCGCCACTAAATTGTCAAACTTTGCACCTCAGTTCTGGAGCCGCGAGGCATCAATAAAGATGTACCACGACTCGTTCGAGAAGCTGCAGACCAACTATTTCGACTATTATCTACTGCATTCCGTGGGCAACAGCAGCAAGGGCTTGAGTGGCTGGGACACCTTCCAGAAACGCTACATCGACAACGGAATCATCGACTTTGTGCAGGAAGAGCGCAAAGCCGGCCGCATCCGTAACCTCGGATTCTCGTTCCACGGCGACCAACGCGTCATCGAATGGCTCCTCGACAATCATGACAAATATCACTGGGACTTCGTGCAGATTGAAATGAACTACATCGACTGGGAGCATGCACACGATGTCGACGAGGACAACGTCAACGCCGATTATCTCTACAAACGCCTGACCGACTTGAACATCCCCGCAGTCATCATGGAGCCTCTGCTCGGCGGTCGTCTGTCGAAACTCCCTGACATTCTTGCGAATATGCTGAAACAGCACGCCCCACAAAACAGCGTGGCATCATGGGCGTTCCGTTTCGTCGGCACCTACCCTAACGTGCTCACTGTCCTTAGCGGAATGACATACATGGAGCATTTGCAGGATAATTTGCGTACTTACTGCCCGTTGGTCCCATGTACCGAAGACGAGATCAATCTATTAATGGACATAGCGAACAAATACCTGCAATATCCGATAATACCATGCACCTCGTGCCAGTACTGCATGCCTTGTCCTTATGGTATCGACATCCCGACAAACTTCAGTTTCTACAACAAGTGCGTCAACGAGGGAAGCATCGTAGAAGATTCACAATCAAAGGACTACAGACAGGCTCGCCGAAGATTCCTGATAGAATACAACCGTCAGCTGGAGGCCGACCGACAAGTCGAGCACTGCATCGGATGCAACCAATGTGTGTCACACTGCCCACAACACATCAACATCCCCGAGCAACTCACGAGGATCAACACTATTGTGGAAAAACTGAAAAGTACGCTTTAGTCAGTAAGACTATTCGATTCTGAGGTCCTGGATGCCGGTCACCTCGTGTTCGCTTATGCCGTCGATGACGACACGCACCGATTTTACTGGCTTTTCAGGATGACAATAGGCACGATAGCCGTCGATGGCATCATATTCAAAACGGTTGCCGCGATGATATTCCTCGCCATCGTAAGAATACTCTATATATCCGTTCAAAACGCCATACACCGCCAAGGTGTAATAGCCGGTACACATCCCAATTGACTGACACTCAACAGGTTCATCAAACGTAAACTTAATGTAGTCACCGTCGCCAATCTCACGTGAAGTGAAGCAATAAGTGTTCAAATCATAATCGACAAGCCGCTCAATATCTTCAAAAAACGGGATATTCGACTCTACCGTCGTCTTCGGCTTCAGATAATGGTGCAACTCGATGTTTTGAGCGCCTCTCGCAATGCTTGAACGGCCATTGTAAAACGTCGCAAACCTATAATTTTCAGGCGTTTGCGTCTTTATTGGGTCATAATATCTATCAGATTTCGTGGTCGGCTTACTACCGTCATTGGTGCATCTGATTTTCAGATGTTTGTTGTTGCATGTCACTACGAGTTTTCCATTCTCATAAGACACCTCAGGAGGCACTATCCTGAACTTCCATCCCATCGCGTCAAGACGTTCATATTGGGAGTTGTAAAGCACATCTTCAAACTCCCGATAATCAGGCTTATGTTGGCACCAAGCTATTTCCGACAACGCCAAAAGCTTCGGAAACACTTGATAATCAACGAAGTCTTTCACGCCGAGGCACTCAGCCCAGCAGCCGCCTTGAGGTCCCAGACAGCCCTCATTAGGCTCAAAACTGTATGTTTTCTCTAACGAGTTAACGCCCGCCCATTTCAGTCCGCGCTCGTCTTCGCTCTGTTTCATGTCGAAATACATGTACTGCGCGATTTGCATCACTGTCGGATGGCCTTCTTCTATCGATTTCAAGCCTCTCTCAGGACTCGCCCACGCATAAACCACCGTCTCAGGCATCAGCTCGCCACCGTCGATAATCTCATCCCAGCCTGCCATCGTCTTGCCATGTTTTGCCAGAATCTTCTCCATGCGTCTGACAAAACAGTTTTGCAATTCAGCAGGCTGTGTCATTCCTTTTTCATTCATAAGTGCTTGACAATGTGGACATTCCATCCAAGAATCCATATTCACTTCGTCACCACCAATATGGAAAATCTTAGATGGGAACAACTCAGCCATCTCGCCAATGATAGTGTCAAGCATCGCATAATTTTCCTCACGTCCGACGCACCAAACATTATTCGATTCCCACTGAACGCTATAGTGTTTACCCTTCGTCTCACACAGAATCTCGGGATATGTCACCGCCACCGCCTTACTGTGACCCGGCAGGTCAATCTCAGGAATAATATTGATATTTCTGTCGGCTGCGTATTTAACTATTGATTTTATCTCTTCTTGTGTATAAAAACCGCCATTACGCTCCATTCCCGACGCATACGCAGGCTTCAAAACCTCGTGAGGGCCACGCCACGCACCAAGTTCCGTGAGTTTCGGATAGCTCTTGATCTCCACTCTCCAGCCCTGGTCGTCGGTCAAGTGCCAATGGAAATTATTGATTTTATAATATGCCAATGCGTCAATAAATATATAAATAAAATCGGTGTCCTGAAATGTCCTTGACACATCCAGATGCATGCCACGATAAGCAAACCTTGGGGCGTCATAAATTCTCATCTTCGGCATTTTGACACGACTTATCTTCTTGTTTTTCTTATTGTTATCAACTTTATAAACATCAGAAGGCATCATCTGCATCAGGGTCTGGACGCCATAAAAAGCGCCTTCCTTCGTGCCTGCTATAATCTTGACATTGTCCTTGTCGACTATGATATTATACGCCTCTGACAATTCAATAGTATCGGTCAGTTTTATCATGATACAGTTCGAATGCCGGCGCACTGTCTTCACCTCAAAATCGCCTTTTCTAAACACGTTTTTCAGATGCGACTGCAGATATTCGGCATTGAACCTATTCTCTTCATTATCAATGTAAATAATGGTTTTCTTGTTGATTTTGAAGCCTTGACCCTTCTCCACCGCCATCATGCTCGGCTTCGGCACTATGTCCAAATTCGCCTTCTCAGTATGTCTCCAAAGGCATAGCAATCCGATGACGATGATTGCGACGACTTTGTCGGTCGTGCTCCACTTATTCCATCTTACAATCAGTAAAACGACTAATACTATTATTATCAATTTCATGGTACTTATTATAAAAAAAGCCGCTCGAAAGCGGCTCTTAATTTTACTTGATTTTGTTGATAAGATCCGGCAGCATTCTCACGCACGCCATCTCTCTCCACTTCTTCTTGGCCTCCATAGCAGGCATACCGAAGTATGTCACGCCTGGCTCAGTGTCTTTGTCGACAGCTGTGTAAGCCAACACTGTTGTGCCTTCTGCAATGACGAGATCTTTGTTGACTGCCGACATTGACCAGATCGACACGTTGTCTTTCACTCTCGACACTCCTCCGATAGCGCAGTGTGCACCGAGGAAGCAGTTTTTGCCGACTTTGGCGTCGTGACCCACCTGGACGAAGTTATCTGTCTTGGTGCCTGCACCGATGACGGTGTCGCTTGTCACTCCGATGTCGATGGCGCATTGTGCGCCGATCTCAACATTATCCTCAATCACCACTCTGCCGCATGACTCGAATTTCACCTGGCGGTCTTTGCCGCGATGCTGGAAATAGCAAGCGTCGGCTGCGAGCACTGTGCCACTGTTGATGATGACGTTGTCGCCAATGACCGTCCAGTTGTTGATGGTCACGTTGGCGTGGATTATGCAGTTCTTACCAATTTTCACGTGGTCTGCCACGAATGCGCCCGGCTCGATGATGGTGCCTTCGCCAATCTGGGCTTTCTTGCTGACCATCTCTGTTGCAGGCTCGAAACGGCGATACGACAAGATGATCTTGTTGAATGCGTCGAACGGACAGTCGTGGACGATGAGAGTCTTACCCTCTGGGCATTCCACATCAGCAGTGTTGATGATGATGGTTGTTGCCGCTGAGCTCAGCACTCTCTGATAATATTTCGGATGATCGACAAATGTGATGTCACCGCTCTCCACCTCATGAAGCTCGTTGAGCCCCGTGATGACGCGGTTGGCATCGCCGATAATCTTGGTGGCACCAATAAAATCGGTCAAACATTTGACGGTCGTTGCTGGTTCTATTCTCATAATTATTCTCTTACTCTTTCTGTGTACTCGCCAGTGCGGGTGTCAACTCTAATCTTATCGCCAGTGTTGATGAACAACGGGACTCTCACTGTAGCACCTGTCTCTACCTTTGCGTCTTTCATGGCGTTGGTGGCTGTGTTGCCCTTCTCGCCTGGCTCGGTGTAAGTGACCTCGAGGACAGTCTTCACTGGCAATTCAGCGAACAACACTGTATCGGTCGATGTGTCGAAAACAACGTCGCAAACATCGCTTTCCTTAAGGAAATCAACACCTGTAATAAGATCTTTCATAAGAGGGATCTGCTCGTAGTCTTCCTGATTCATGAAAATGTAATCATCACCTTCTTTGTAAAGATACTGATACTGACGATGTTCAACGCGAACGTCCTCAAGTTTTTCACCGATATCGAAACGACGCTCCAATGTGCGGCCGTCGACCACGCTCTTCAGCTTGATACGCATGATAGTGTTACCTTTGCCTGGTTTCACATGCTGGAAATCAACGCAAAAATAAAGTTTACCATCCATTCTGATGCAGCTTCCAATCTTAATGTCTTGTGAGTTAATCATATTACGAATTTTATAAATTACTGAATGTTAATTATTTACAATAAAATTATGGCTATTTTTAGCCAAAATTCGGTGCAAAGATACAAATTATTTTTTAATTAATAACAATATCTTTCAAAATTTCACTCTCTGCCTTCGAATTCAGCTTTTTCAACAGCATCGACTTGGCGTAAACCAGCTCGTTACGCAACGAATCAGCGTCGACTTTAACGTAAAAAACACCGTTTTTTATAGATTTTTTCAAGGTGTGGGCAGCTATGAAATCACCAACAATGTCATTCCACGAGTCCAGAATTCTCTGCTCGTCCAAAGCGCTATCTCTATGATTATCATGATAAAACGCCTTTATCATCTCGCCCAATGTAGTCAAATTCGGATCAGCCATCGTCTCTCACCTTTCCTTTTTCAACCTCAAAAATCTTATGGTTGCCTTCAATGTTATCCAAAAGATATTGTATCCTAAGTCGTTGAGTGTCAGTGATAAACACCTGTCCGAAATAGTCATTCCCGACCAACTTCACCAACTGCGCCACCCTGTTATCGTCCAATTTGTCAAAGATATCGTCCAAAAGCAAAATGGGTTTGAAGCCGACCTTGTGGTAATTGAAATCGAACTGGGCGAGCTTCACAGCTACAACAAACGACTTCTGCTGACCTTGCGAGCCGAACTTCTTAACCGGATGATTATCAATGCGGAAGCTCAAATCATCTTTATGAATGCCGACATTGGTATACGACGAATATCTGTCTTTTTCAAGGCTTTCCTGAAGCAATTCGGCCATTGTCTTCTGATGCAAGGCACTTTCGTAAACGATGTCGACTTTCTCCGAGGTGCCCGAAACGATGTCGTAATATTTTTGGAAAATAGGCATGAAATCTTGCAAAAACGCCTTTCTTTTCTCGTATATCGGAGTGGCGTAACGAACGAGCTGATCGTCCCATAGCGTCAGCAGATTCCGGTCAAAATACCGGTTATCCCAAAACTGTTTCAGCTGTGTGTTACGTTGGGCCAACACCTTGTTGTATTGCAGCAAATCGCCAAGATAGACCGAGTCGAACTGCGAAATGACCCCATCGATGAATTTACGGCGTAATTCGCTGCCGTCGTTTATCAAGTCGCGGTCGTAAGGCGAAATCATTACCAGCGGAATCTTCCCGATATGGTCGGCAAGGCGTTCGTACTCTTTTTTATTACATTTGAATGACTTCTTCGAGGCCTCCTTCTGGACACAAGAGATGGTCTGTGTCTCGTCGTTGTCGGTTACGAAATCACCGTGGATAGCGAAGAAATCCTCGCCATGACGTATATTTTGCCTGTCGGTTGTCGTGAAATAGCTTTTGCAGAATGCGAGGTAGTATATCGCATCAAGGATGTTGGTCTTGCCAGCTCCGTTGAGTCCCACGAAGCAGTTGATTTTCTCAGAAAACTGCAGGTCTGCCGACTCGCAATTTTTGAAATTCGTCAACTTTAACTCCTTGAGAAACATTTATTTACCTTTCTTTAATAATCTGTCGAGATTGGTTGAGATGGTAATGTAGTTAGGCGAGCCATAGAGATGCATCTCCGATCTTGAATAGTTGATGCTGAGCTTCCAAATGTTGATACCCAGACCGTATGAGAATCCGCAAAGGCCTTTCTTTGTCGGTGTTTTCAAGTTCTGACGCATGCCGTAGTTGTATGCGAGTCTCAACACGAGGTTTTTACCGATGTATATCTCGCCTCCGAACACCAAGTGACGCATGAGGTTGTCACCGAATTTAGCCCCTTTCGACTTCTCTTTCACCGTGCCCGTTATCGGGTCGTAATTGCCTTCAAGGTCAAGCGGGTCGTCATAGCTCAGATCCCATTTCTGGATGTTTTCATAAACGATGCTGAACAGGAACGGCACATGCTCCAATCGTTTGGCGACACCTGCCGACAAACGGAAAGGCAGCTTGTTGCGGTCACCTTCGTAATTGGAATAAAGCTCATATCCGATGTTTCTGGCTGTCAACGAGAACATCCAGTCGTTGTCGGTACGGTAGCTTCCTGCCACGTCGACAGCGATGGCGAATGTCTTGAAATGCTCGTATTGCAAGCCGGCAAACTTAAGGTTTGCACCTATGCTCCAATGTGGTGTTAGCTGACGGCCCCATCCAATCATGATGTTGTAGTCCGACGGTTTGAACGTGCCGCCAGTGAGATTGCCTTGCTCGTCGGCATAATCCATCTTGCCGTAGCTGTGAAACTGCACTGTCCCGACGAAACTGCCGATTTTATTGAAGGTACGGCCATACTGTACCATGCCGTAGTTGATGTCGGCGTAATAATTGACATACGACAGCACCACATCGTTGTGCATGTCGCTGTTAATCAAAGCAGGGTTGTATATCCCAAGCTGTATGTCGGAGTCGTAAATAGACAAATCGGTGTTACCGAGCGCTGCCACCCTTGCAGAGCTTGTCATATCGAGAAAGCTATATGTGCCGTTGTTTGTCTGTCCTTGAATATCAACGACAAACAGCAACATTGCGATAACCGATAACCACCGTTTTATTCTCATTTATACACTTAACGTTCAAAAATGTGTTTTATTGTTATTTATCCAAAAGTCCAAGTCCTTTTTTCTCAATCATGCCCCTATCTGCCATCTTTTTCGCCAGTTTGTCGAGGATTCCGTTGACGAAAATCTTGCTCTTAGGCGTGCTGAAATACTTTGAAATCTCAATATATTCGTTCATCGTGACCTTCACCGGGATGTATGGGAAGCACACAAACTCGGTTAGTGCCATTTTCAGGATTATCATGTCCATCAGGCAGATACGCTCTTTTTCCCAGTTGTTGGTGTTGTCGGCGATAAGCTGGCCGAATTCCGCATCATGGTTTATTGTCTCGCGGAACAACTCCTGGATAAATTTCTCGTCGGCATTTGCCTCGGCCAAATCCGTCTTGTAAATCGTCGGAAGCGGAGTGTCGGGACCGAAACTCTTCATCTTCGAGAAAAACTCTATCAACATCGAGCTAACTAAATGATAATCATCGCAGAAATAGATGCTCTTATCTTCATAAAAATCTTGGAGCACGTCCAAATCGGCGAAGTAATTGCCAATCATTGTGACGATAAACTTTTTGTCAGCCGCGAAATTGTCGGTCTTGTCGGCCATATATTTCTTGTATTCCGGCGTATCTTTCATCATGGTGTAGAATTTTTTCACCACATCCTGATGGTCGTCTGCCCAGTTGATTTTCAGCGCAGCCTCCTGTTTCTTGAAATCCTTATTATCCTCAATCGCATTCAAAACGCGGTTGTTGACATATTTCAGATTTGGATGCAGATCTTCGTATGTCGGAATGTATTTATGTTTGTTTTCTGTAATTTTATTATCTGCAAAGCGTTTGGTTTCAACGAGAAACGACAGCTGCCAGATGAACAGTTCATAGAGCTTGTCGATGCTTTCCAACAGGTGTTTGATGCCGTTGTTGACTTTATCCTCACCTGATTCAATGTACGCGTAAAGGGCTTGTAAAACTTTGATTCTCAAAAATCTTCTGTTAAGCATGATATAAAAATTTAAATCATTTTGGGCTGCAAAGATACAAAATTTATCGATTCAACAACACTCTATACAAGATATTTATATCTTTCAATATTGTGTAGTCGCGAGCATACATCACGTTGAGACGGCCAAGGGCCTCGTCGTCAAGCTGTCGATTCACTATAGAAGCCGGGTTGTAGATACCTTTCTTAATCTTCGGAAGTCGTTGGCCTTCAGCCATTTCGACGGGACAATAGCCCACCCAGGAATAGCGTCCGAACATCACCTTGAAGCAGTCGCCGAGGAATTTGAACGGCTTCTTCACAAACCAAGCTGCGAAGATCCAGAAAACGATGCCGAAAAGCGACAACGAGAAGTCCAAAAGACGTTTCTTACGGCGGTTTTGGATTGTGTTAATCGTGCGAATATCAACGGTATAGAGGTCACCGCGGGTGTTTATCGAGTTGCTTCCGATGATGGAAAGCGTGTCGTCTGGAGCAATCTTGTAGTCGAGGTCACTGGCATGCCATTCCACCATCTTGTCGATGATTTCCTGGTGTGTGATGTCTTTGGAGCAGAAAATTATCTCTGTAATTTTGTAAATACCAATGATATCAGGCACCTGGGTGATGTTTCCGAGATAATTGTCGGGCACTTCCTTATCGTGATTTGGTGCCACCAATCCGATGAAATCAGGTTTGATAGAGGTGCTCTTCAGGAGATGCTCCACACGTTGTGTCTCGTCGGCGTTTCCAATGACTAAAAAGCGTTTTTTCGCATTTCTACCATATTGGAAATCAGATAGTTTAAGTATATAACCTAAAGTTCTACTTAAAGTCATCTGTAATGCCATCCATACGGTGCCGAGGAGTATCAGCATTCGCGAAAAGCGCAAGCTTACGGGCACCAAGGCGTAAAGCATGAGGATGATGACACTGCCCACCAGCACTCCACCTATCGAAGGAGCTATACGATATGGCTTGTCGTAACCGCCGGTGAAATACGCTGTCACAAGCCAAATCAGCAGATATATCGGCAAGATTATGGTAAACAGAGGCGTTATCGGGTAAGAGCCCACACCGTCGTAAATCATATAATGTCCCCATAAATAGCTGATAGCCGCAAGGCCGGAATAGCCTAATACGACATCGATAAGAGGCATGTAAATCTTACGTAAAAACTGCGACAGCAACGCCAGGAAAGCCCTGAAATATATGGCCAGATTGATGACAAACGAGAACAGTCGCGCACGTTTCTTGGCGAAGTGTTTCTTGGCGAAGATCTCCATGGCCTTATAGAACACCAACACGTAGTTTACGCTGGTTTTCTTGGTGCTTTCACCTTTATAATGTATGATGCGCGTCTCAGGGAAATAGTAGTTTTTATAACCTGCCAACGTTATGCGGTACGACAGGTCGATATCCTCGCCGTACATGAAGAACGTCTCGTCGAGAAGTCCACATTTGTCGAGGGTTTCGCGACGCATGAGCATGAAGGCGCCTGCTAAGATATCCACCTGGTTGACCTCGTCTTCCGGAAGGTATCCGAGGTGGTATTTCGAGAAGCGTTTTGAATGCGGGAACAGCTTGGAAAGCCCGAAAATCTTATAGAAAGCGGTCATCGGGGTCGGCAGTCCGCGTTTCGACTCAGGCAGGAACTGACCTTTGCCGTCGACCATCTTCACGCCGAGGCCGCCAGCGTCGGGATGCGAGTCCATGAAGGCGATGCATTTGCTGAAAGTGTCGTCCTCCACCACGGTGTCGGGGTTCAGCAGCAAGACATACTCACCTGTCGAGATCTTTATCGCCTGGTTGTTGGCTTTCGCAAAGCCCACATTGTCTTTATTGGCGATGACTTTCACCTCGGGAAACTTCGCCGCGAGCATCTTCAGCGAGCCGTCAACAGAGTTGTTGTCGACCACAAACACTTCACCATCAACACCTTGCATGGCGCGACGCACCGAGAAAAGGCACTGCTCCAGGAAATGCTCGACGTTGTAATTGACTATGACTACCGAAAGCTTCATCATCGTTATTAAAACTGCAAAAATACGCAAAATATTATTGCAACGATTTTTTATTTTTTAAAATAATTTCAATATCTTTGCAGTTTAATTGTTATGACTGTTTTGGGCAAAACGATACGGTTTGGTGTGATGCTCGACGGCGACGCCGTCGAGCAATGGCAGTTTGACACCATAAAGCTGTTGATTGACAACGGCATAGAGCTCGTTTTGGTCATCAAAAACGGTGACGAATCAAAGCCGTACAAGTCGTTTTGGGACAAGGTTTTACATTACCCTTACCGACAGATTTTGTTCAGGATTTGGCATCGTTATTTCTTCAAACCCGAGGCGAAACAACAAACCAATTTCATGGAGGAGATTTCTCGATTCCGCTCCGCTACACTCGAAATGACGCGTGAGGAGTCCGTCATTTCGACCGAAGTGGAGAAATCTCCTGCATTAATGACGGTAATTCCAATAATCAAAGGCTTTTCCACATATTTCAGTACCGAGGATATTACTGAAATCAAGTCGTATGACCTCGATTTCATATTGCGTTTCGGTTTCGACATCATACGTGGAGAGGTTTTAAACAGCGCGAGATATGGCATCTGGTCGTTCCATCACGACGACGAACGCGTGGTGCGTGGCGGTCCTCCAGGATTCTGGGAGTTCATGCGCAAGATTCCGAAAAACGGAGTGATATTGCAACAACTGACTGATAAATTGGATAAAGGACTGATTCTCAGACGTTTGCAATTCGACACAACATTACATTCATATAAATTCCATCTCAACAGGATATATGAAGAATCGGAGATGTTGCCGTTGCAAGTGACTAAAGAATTGATTGTCAACGGGAAACTGGAGCCAGAGTTGTCACAATCCGAGGCGCCGATACAGCATCCGCCACGTAACTTCATGATGCTCAAATACTTCTGGCTGTGTTATTGGCGTAGAATAGTGTTCCATTTCAATTATTTCTTTCGTCAAGAAGACTGGAATGTGGGTTATCGACTCAAAGGAAACAACAGTGTTCATTGGCTAAAACCGCCGAAATCGGATTATTTCGCCGACCCTTTCGTGATAACCACCAACAATGACACATATCTGTTTTTCGAGTGGTTTTCAAACAAAAACGGCAAGGCTGATTTGGCGATTGCTAAGAAATCAGAGAATTTCGATGTTTATCATAAGATCACCGATTTTCCAAAGCACCGCTCCTACCCTTTTGTCTTTGAATATCAAGGTGTTATATACTGTATGCCAGAGGCGAACCAGACAAACAAGGTGTCGTTATACAGATTCATTGAGACTGACGGTGAACCGTCGCTACAGTGGGATTGTGATTTGTTGGACGGATGTTATGTAGATGCCACGTTACATCATCATTCGGATGGCAAATGGTATCTGTTCACGACGCCCCAGAAACAGTCGCATACACATTTATTAATTTATGTCGCCGACGACCTGCGTGGGCCTTACCGTCCACACTTCAACAACCCCGTCAAGGTGGACTGCAGCGTCTCCAGAATGGCTGGCGCGATACAGAATGCCGACGGAAAATTGGTTCGTCCGGCACAAAACAGCACCCATCACTATGGTGAAAGTATTACTTTAAATAAGATAATTCAATTAAATGAGTATCAATATATTGAAGAAACAATAGATGAGATAATACCAGACAAAAACTGGACGTACAACAAAGGCACGCACACCATCAACAGCGACGAGGTGATGACGGTGTTCGATGCCAAGCGTTTCACGTTCACTTGGAAAGGTTTTGTACAACAATGGAGGCAAAAAGTCGTTAGTCGCTAGTCTCCAGTCATTAGTTGTTCACGACTAAAGACTAAAGACTAAAGACTAAAGACTAAAGACTAAAGACTATGATAAAAAAGATATTCGGCACATTCGGCACTCGCGTTTTAAACGCCATCTGCGGTTTCATCACGCTGTGGTTCGGCTCGCACTATCTCGGTGCGGAGGCTTGGGGCGTGGGTGGCATCGTGCTTCTCGACGTGTCGTTGCTTCTCATCGGAGTGGAACTGCTTGCTGGTAGCGGCCTTATCTACTTCACGCCGAGGAAGTCATTTCGCACCTTATTCAGGATTTCGTATATCTGGACGGCACTTATCGTCGCTTTCTATGCCTTGATGATGTACGTTTTCTCTTTCATTCCCGACAGTTTCACCCATCATTTCACTAGGTTTATTGGCGAAGAAGCTGAGTTCATTCCGGAAGGCTATCATGGCCTGGTACTGCTGCTCGTGTTCATCTACAGTCTGCATAATGTCAACCTCACCACCCTTCTTGGAAAAGAGCGCGTCGGGACGAATAACATATTGTTTATCATACAGTTCATGACGCAGCTTTGCTCAATGCTGGTGTACATCTTCGTTTTCAATATCCGCGATGCCCATGCCTTCGTTTACTCGCTTCTCACCGGCTACTCCGTGGGTTACATCTGTGGCTTGACGCAAATATGGCCATATCTGAAGGAAAAAGGCGAAGAATCGTATTTGAAGACCATCAAGGAGATGTTCCAATTCGGCAGCATCATTCAGCTCTCCACCCTTGTCTCTATGCTCAACCGTCGACTTAGCTTCCTGATTATCAAAGGATTCTGGGGCAATGCCAAGGTCGGAGTGTACAATGCGACATCGCAAGTGTCGGAGTCACCGCAGATGATAGGCATAAGCATTGCGATGGTTCAGTTTTCAAAGATCAGCAACCTCAATGACAATTCCGCTGCCGTCAGAATCACGATACAGCTGTTGAAAATCGCCACAATTTTGACAGCGATTTGCATATTTGTGGCCTGCATCATCCCGACAAGCGTCTATTCATGGCTGTTCACCTCCAATTTCGCGGCGATGCGTGTAGTAATGATATCGTTGGCGCCAGGCGTGGTATTCCAATCAGCCAGAATGGTGTTAAGTCATTATTTCTCTGGCGTTAACATGCCAAAACACAATCTATACGGAGCTTTGGTCGGGCTCGCTGTAACGATACCGTCATTATATTTTTTGATACCTCCGTTCGGAATGGTCGGAGCTGGCATCTCCGCATCGCTAACACATTTGTCCATAATGCTTTACCAATGGATTGTCTTCAAAAAACACAACAACGTCTCTTTAAAGGAACTGCTGGTCACTAAAGACGATGTGAAACTGTTTGTGTCTGAAGTTAAAGCTGTTTTGGGGAAATAATTGAACGTCTTCCACAATATGCAAACATCAGTCTGGGTAAATACTGTCGTATTCACCAAAAGGCCTGATTTTTTTGCAAATTGTTACAGACTGTACTCTGAAATCGTCATTTCGAGTGAAGCGAAGCGGAATCGAGACCTGAGCTTTGCGAAAGCATTCACCTTTGGTGAATAAATCACCGGCATTTTGAATGTTTAGGAATAATTGAGAGGCGGTGATTTCTCCACTTCACTCCATTTCATTACGTTTCGGTCGAAATGACGATTAATGATGTTTTGGTTGATAAGCAGTGATTATCACAGCACTGAGAATCAGCACGATACCGATTGCAAGGCGGATGCCGAACGGTTCGTTGAAGACAAAGATGCCGATTATAACAGCCGTGAGAGGCTCGAGGGCACCGAGGATGGCTGTTGGTGTGGCTCCGATATATTTTGAGGCGTAAACCATCAGAACGAGCGACAATGTGGCAGGAACTACCGCCAACCATGAGGCATAAAACCAACTCACAGCATTGTGAGGAAGTTGCAAAGGCTGTCCGGTAAGCCAAGCAAACACTGCCATTCCAATGGCACAATACAGCACCACGTAAAAATTTATCTTGAACGACGACATCGCAAGAGGACAACGGTTCACCACGATGATGTATATGGAATATGTCAAAGCCGAGACGAGCACTAAAACAACACCGAAAATATCCAAAGTGCCGCCATCACCAGTCCAATAAAGCAAAAGCACGCCAATGAGCGACAAAACTATTGCCACGATGGTCTTAAAACCGGCTTTCTCTTTGAACATCAGACCCATGATAACAGCCGTCATGATAGGATAAGTGAACAAAAGCGTGGAGGCTATACCTGCCGCGATGTAATGGAAGCTGAAATAAAGCGTCATCGAGGAAGCTGTGAAAAGCAGTCCGAGAGCCGTCAATGTGCCAAACTCTTTTTTGGTCACTTTCAGACTTTCCTTCCTGATAATCAATATGATAGAAATGATAATCCACGCCATGCCGAAGCGGCTGAACAGCACCGAGTTGGTGTTCATGCCCTGCTCATATAGCTTCAGCGCTCCCAAAGGGTTGGTGCCATAGAACATCGCCGCCAGGATGCCGCAGATTGTGCCGAAAAACTTTTTGTTTGCAGTAATATCTGTTTTCATTTTTAATATCAAAAAAAAACGTGCAAAAATACATCTTTTTCTCACGCAGATAACGCAGAAAAAGCAGAAATTTTAAATACAACAAAAGCTAACGGCTAATGGCTCAAAAATCTTTTATCTTTTAACTTTTATCTTTTAACTTTTTTTACTATTTTTGCAAAAACTTATTTTGAGAACATGGCGGAAGACTTTATCGAAGACAACACATTAGAAGACAACGAGTTAGACTTTACCACAAATGTAAATCCGGTCGACTACAACGACGATGCTATCCAGCATCTGTCGTGGAACGAGCACATCCGCAAGCGTCTAGGAATGTACATCGGAAAGGCTGGCGACGGCTCGGCTCACGACGACGGCATCTACATCCTGTTGAAGGAAATCGTCGACAACAGCATCGACGAGTTCAACATGGGTGCCGGCAAGACCATCGAGATTGACATCAACGACGGCAAGGTGCGTGTTCGCGACTACGGCCGTGGCATCCCGCTCGGCTCGTTGAAAGACTGTATGGGCCAGATGAACACCGGCGGCAAGTACAACACCGGCGCATTCAAGAAAGCTGTGGGTCTCAACGGCGTCGGAGCAAAAGCCACCAACGCAGCATCTTCCTACTTCCGCGCACAGGCTTTCCGTGACGGACAGACAAAAGTCGTCGAGTTTTCCAAAGGCGAACTGTTATCAGAGTCGGACATCATCCCGACGGACCAGAAAAACGGCACAGAGATAACATTCGTGCCCGACGCCGAACTGTTCGGAAACTACCATTTTCTTATGGAATACGTCGATGAGATGATTTGGAACTACGCCTTTTTAAATAGCGGTTTGACATTGATTCTCAACGGACAGAAATATCAGGCGAAAAACGGCTTGTTGGACCTGCTGACACGTAAGATCGGCAAGGTTGACAGCTGCGCCTACCCTATCATACATATCAAAGAAGGCGATTTCGAATGCGCTTTCACACATTCCAACGTGACGAACAACGAGGAGTATTTCCCGTTTGCCAACGGACAGTACAACCCTCTCGGCGGCACACATCTCAACGTGTTCCGTGAGGCTATCGCAAAGACAATCAGAGAGTTCTACAACAAAGAATACGAGACGTCCGACATCCGCAGCGCGTTCATCGCATCGTTGTCGATAAAAGTCGACGAGCCCGAGTTTGAAGGTCAGACGAAGACCAAGTTCTCGTCGAACTACATGGACAAGGAGAGCGAGACGACCATCCGTCAGTACATCACCGACATCATCAAACGCCATTTCGACAAGTTTTTGCACATGAACCCCGACGTGGCGGAGAACCTGATGCGTAAGATCATCCAGAACGAGAAGGAGCGCAAGGGCATGGCGAACATCAAGAAACTCGCCCGCGAGAGCGCCAAGAAGGTCAGCCTCAACAACCGCAAGCTCCGCGACTGCCGCATACATTACAACACCAACCAGGAGAAACGTCTCGAGTCGACGCTGTTCATCACCGAGGGCGACTCGGCATCAGGCAGCATCACCAAGAGCCGCGACGCTCAGACACAGGCTGTGTTCAGCCTCCGTGGAAAACCGCTCAACTGCTACGGCCTGACAAAGAAAATAGTGTACGAGAACGAGGAGTTCAACCTCTTGCAGGCTGCTTTAAATATCGACGAAAGCATTGAGAATCTGAGATATAACAACATCGTCATCGCCACCGATGCTGATGTCGACGGCATGCACATCCGCCTGCTGATGCTCACCTTCTTCCTGCAGTTCTACCCCGACGTGGTGCGCGGCGGACACCTGTATATATTACAGACACCGTTGTTCCGTGTGAGAAACAAGAAAGAGACGAGATATTGCTACACCGACGAGGAGCGTGTCAACGCCATCAAGTCGCTCGGCGCTCATCCCGAGATAACACGATTCAAAGGTCTCGGCGAGATCTCGCCCGACGAGTTCAGCTATTTCATCGGACCTAACATGCGTCTCGAGCCTATCATACTGCGCCACGACATGACGATTCCTGAGCTTCTGAAGTATTACATGGGCAAAAACACCGACCAGCGTCAGAAGTTCATCATCGACAACCTGAGGGTTGAAGATGACTCGAATATTGATAAGTTGGAATAAATCTGGTTAAAACCCTATTTCCTTGATATCACCGACATTGTGCTCTTTGAACAATGTGCGCATCGCGTTGCTAATAGTATCGCGTTGCTGTCTTTCTTTGACAGTGAGCAGTGAATCGGGCTCGTCCAACGGGAGAATTCGGTAGTTATGCTTAAAACCGTTGTCGTGGGGACGGCTCACCCAATAAGGGATGTAGCTGCAGTCGGAGAGCATCGTCAATGAGTCGTTTTTGACAAAATCGAGGCGTACCATATAACCCCCGTATGTGTTCGGCTTCGACTGGTTGCTGATGACGTTTCCAAGCGAATATGCCACAAAATTTTGTCCGTCGTTGAGCAGTTCCATCGGCTGTGCCACGTGCGGATGCCCCCCGATGACATGGTCTACACCATTGTCCAACAGCCACTTAGCTATCATTCGCTGTTCTTTTGACGGCAAAGTCTCGTATTCGATGCCCCAATGTGGTATTGCGATGATAACATCCGGATTCATCGCCTGTGCTTTCACCAAATCCTGAGCAATCACTACAGTATCCATCATATTGACGATGTTTGGTGATTTAGCCGTAAGTCCATTTGTGCCGTATGTGAAATTCAGGAAAGACACACGTATCCCATTTAATTCCAGCAGGTAAGGATAATAATAATCGCGGTCTTCCTCATCCAGATAAGTGCCCATGCGAGGGACACCGATAGAATCGAGAACGTGAATTGTGCGTTCCAGACCATGTTTTCCGGTGTCGAGACAATGGTTGTTTGCCGTTAATATTATGTCTATTCCAGCGTCGATTATCGCCTGCAGATATTCGTCGGGTGCGCTGAAACGTGGATATCCGGCGTATGGTTTTCCACCAAGGGTAACCTCAAAATTGCCGATAGCAACATCTGCATTTTCGAAAACGGGGCTCACTCGCGCAAAACACTCATCGTAGTTGTAGGTGCTGTCGGGCTGCAAGGCCGCCTGAATCTGCGGTCCGTGCTGCATAAAGTCGCCCGCAATCAAGATACTAAGATGTGATTCCGTCTGTATCGGGACCTCTTCTGTATCAACAATAATTGTATCAATTATTACATTTTCGTTGATTACGGCATCACTTTTCTGCAGATTGGTGTAATTGTCGCTACCGCATGAAAATGCTAATAATGACAGAAGGATTATCGCGAGTAACCTATTGTTTATCATCATATTAAATCAAGATTATTTTCTCAAAAACTCAAATACTTTGCCTATATGTTTCGAGATGTCGCTTGCTATCATCGACTCCATTCCGAGTTCCGATGCGGCGAAATCGCCAGCCTTGCCATGCATGAAAACGCCAATAATAGCGGCTTCCTCAGGTGTATAACGTTGAGCCAGAAGCGATAAGATGATGCCTGTGAGCACGTCGCCGCTGCCGGCAGTAGCCATGCCGGGGTTGCCTGTCGAGTTGAAGAAACAAGAGCCGTTCGGGAATGTTATCGAGGTGTTTGCGCCTTTCAGGACGATGATGATATTATGTTTGACTGACATTTCGCGTTGAAGCTCAATGCGTTGCGCCGAGTTGTCGGTCTTGCCGAACAAACGTTCAAACTCCTTCGGATGCGGCGTGATTATGGTGCGTTCAGGCAAGAACGAGAGCCAAGTCTTGTTTTCCGAGATGATATTCAAAGCGTCGGCGTCGAGCACCATAGGCACTTTAGCGTTTTGGATGAGGAGTTTCAGGGCTGTTGCAGTCTCTTGAGCTTTTCCAAGTCCCGGCCCCACTCCTATTGCGTTATACGGCTGTAAATCAGGCAGTTGCGAGAAGCAGCAATCCGACTCATCGACGCTCATCATGGCTTCAGGCAGATACACCTGAAGAGGCAGTGTCGCTGATTTAGGCAGATGCGTGGTGAGCAGCCCCACACCCGAGCGCAGACATGATTCAGATGCCAACATAGCGGCACCCGTCTTGCCTGTTGAGCCTGCTATAAGCAGCGCATGACCGTAAGTGCCTTTGTGTGAGTGCTTTCCACGCTTGTGAAGCAATGGCTTTATGACGTCGACTGTGGTGTAGAAATTGGATGTTTCCAAGTTTTCTATAAAATCAGGATGTATTTTGATGTCCATAACCTCCCATTTGCCAACGAATGGCTCGTTTTCCGGATACAGGAATGCCATTTTCGGGAACTGCATTGAGAGAGTGTAATCGGCATGAACTATTGGACTTGACGGATTGCCAAGTGAATCACCATTTAATCCAGAGGCTATATCTATTGCGATTCTAATCGCATGATTATCATTGATATGCTGCACCAGTTCGGCGGCCACGCCTTCCAGTGGACGGTTCAGGCCCGAGCCGAAGAGAGCGTCGATAATGATGTCGTTGTCATCGATTTTCGGGAAGTCGTCTTTTGAGAAGATGCCATACATCGGCACCTCGGGGATAGCTTTCAGTCGCTCGTAGTTAACCTCGCAGTCGTGGCTGAAGTTCTCGCTCACATGGAGTATAAAAACTTGAGCGTAGATGTCTTGCGTGGCGAGCAGCCGTGCCAGCACCAGTCCGTCGCCCCCATTGTTGCCCATTCCGCAGAATATCTTTATCGACACCTCTTTCGACTTGAGGTTACGCATCAGCCAGAAATAGGCTTGTGTGGCGGCCCGTTCCATCAGGTCGACGGAACTAATCGGCTCATTCTCAATGGTGTAGGCATCGGCCAAGCGGGCGGTTTTTATATCAGGAATCTTCATGATGATAAAAATTATCAATGCAAAAATAGATAATTATTTTGAGATAGCAAAAATAAAGTTTACAGTTTACGGTTTACTGTTTATGGTTTTCAGCGCCCTTAAAGCCTTTCAAGCGGCAACCTTAAGGGCCTTAATGCCATTAACGCCCTTAAAGCCATTAAGGCAGCCGCTTAAGGTGGTTAAGGCAATATTGAGGTAACCGTTAACCGTCGCTGGTAAGGTTTTCAGATTACAACCTTAATATCGGATTATTTCGCAAATTGTCAATTATATCCTGATACAGCACTACATTTTCGACTTTTGTTATTGATGATACTCGTTTTCCAACATCTTTCGACGAGCCACCGCAATGGAATATCATCTCGTTTGCGGTACCACTATCAATAAAAATGTATCGGTCATGACGGCCACCTCTCTTTTCTTGTTTTGCGGTCAAAAATTTTGACCTCAAAACAATTGTATCGTCATTAATCGTTGATTCAGAATGAGTTCGCTGAAATTTTGAGGTGCGCACCTCAAAATTGACATTTCTTCTTTTGTCAGTTGAAACATGAAATCATCAGGAAACCTCTCAATATTTCTTTTCACTGGCAAGCTACGCCTCAGTGTTTATCAACCATCTTCTTAACCTCGTCAACTTCCTTAATTAATTGATCCGAAGTCGGAAGATACAGTTTATATTCACTGGCAAGAATAGTCTTGTTATCTTCAGGCATAGTCATTTTTACTACTGTGTCATTCTTGGCTGTGCAAAGCAGAATACCAATTGTCGGAGTTTCATCAGGTAGTTTCTCACAACGGTCATAATAATTTACATACATCTGTAATTGTCCCAAATCCTGATGCGTCAGTTTATCTGTTTTTATTTCTATGATAACAAAGCAGCGCAACAGACGATTATAAAGCACAAGATCAACAAAGAATTCATCGTCTTCCAGCATTATTCGTTTCTGGCGAGCCACAAAAGAAAACCCCTTCCCCATTTCAAGTAAGAAATCGGTGAGATGTGAGATAATTGCACTCTCCAGATCTTTTTCATAATAGCTTGCCTCTTGATGTAAACCGAGAAATTCCAGCATTACCGGTTCTTTAATCACTTCTGTAGGCGATTCCGGGATTCGCTCTTTTCTAGCTACAGCCAATACAGATTCCTTGTCGTTTGACATCAATAATCTTTCATACAAAAGAGAATTGATTTGTCGTTCCGTTTCTCGCGCAGTCCATGCATTGTTGACTGACTCCAATTCATAATATTCTCGTTTGTCAGGATCTGTGATACTAATAAGTAACTTGTACTGCGACCAATTCAATTGCGTCCGCACTGCAGACGCAATTGGATAAATGCGATAAAACGCACGCGCTCTTTCCAATTGTCTTACGCCGAATCCGCTGCCATATTCAGGCTCTATCTGCTTAGCCAAATTCTTAATTAGATAAGTTCCGTAGTCTGCCCGCTCCTTGCCTTCTTGTTCTTCTTCAAATATTCGTTTCCCCAGATTCCAGTACATCTGAACTCTGCAGAAGTCGACACTATGCAATGCATTCTTTCTTGCCGTTTCAATTATTTGACGTACATCCTGATAAAATGAATCTATATTTTTTCTCATTGCCTTAAAAATTTAAAATTTCTTCGGCAAACTTAAATATAGAAATTCAAACGGATATCATCAAAACACGGAAAAATGCCGTTCAAAGTGCATTTTTAACTTAAAGTTCAGAATTTTGCACCAAATCTTAAAAAGTTTACAGTTTACTGTTTAAGGATTGAGGTTTTTCACCCCCATAATTACTCGGCAAGAGTGACGAGGCGCACACTCTTAGCGCCTTGGCTGCCAGTGCCGTCCGCAGGACCCAAGAGCGAATCACCGAAGTACACGCCGTACGCACGGCCACCACCGTCGTATGTAGCCGAATAGTAGAAGCCATAGACATCTAGGAAGCCGACAAACGTCCCGACACGTTTGCCTGCGGCAGGCAGGAAGACTGCCCCGTTAGCTTCCAACTTCGAGGTCCAGTCGCTTTGTGAGATGCTGTTGCTGCTAAATCTCGCATCCGATTTGTTGGTCTTACGCAATTTATAGTTGATGATATTCCAGTTGTCGGGCAACAATATCACGCCGTTTACACCGTTTACCGTAGCTTTCGCGTATCTTATGCCGCTGTCTGTGCTTCGTGTGTTAAACACATAAACCCATTCATCTTTGGTGAGGGTGAACCATTTCTTATTGCCTCCGTTTTGTATAGTATTGTTGCCCCAATCGCTGAAGCTGGTGTAGTCTTCGCTTTTTTCCGAGATCTTTGTCGGGTTGTTTCCAGTGCCATAACCGAACAGGTCTATCCAGCCGCTATAGCTCGTGGAAATATTTTTGTTATCGTCGCCTATTATATCCCACTGGTGCTCGGCAAAACGCCATGTTTTGGTTGAGGCTTGGTACTGGAGGTTGCCTTTGGAAAAGATAATTTTCTTTGTTGAGGAAACAGAAAATACACCATAGATTGCACCTTCATAGAACATCAATTGCACCGAGGTGGTACCGCCGTTTTGAGCCACACTTATGGTTTTCTTGCTCTCTTTGTTGTCGCGCACGGCTTTAACCTCATGGCTACCGAAACTCAGAGTCGAGGTCAGAGGGCTCACACCAATGTAATTGCCGTCGACATAGATCTTGTCGCCGCTGCCGTCGGTAGAAATAGCTATTTTTTTGCCAGTAGGCAGTTTTTCATTGACAGACAATATGTTCTTATCGTCAAGAGTGATGTTTTTCACAACAGGAACGCAATCGCTTTTTTCAAGTCTAAGCTCATGAGTGCCGACAACAATGGTAGTTATTTCGGCAGGAGTAACACCATAATTTGTCCCGTCAACTAATATACTGGCTCCAGATGGTTCTGATGTGACATAAAGCTTGCCGTACAGATATTGCATGTCAATTTCAATAATTTTATTGTCACCATCTTGAATGTCAATGGTTTGTGTTGTGGTTTCAAACCTGTTTTTCGATACAGTTATTTCATATTTTCCGGAAGGGAGCATACTATTTGTATAAGGTGTACTCGCATTCAGGTCACGTCCGTTAAGAAACACACTTGCACCACTTTCAGGTATGGTCCGAATTGTTAATGACGCCCAGCCGGAACTAACTGCTACGGTTTTATTCACCAACGTCATCTCATAACCTTTCTTGGGCTGCAAGTCGAAAGGTATCGTAAACTCAATCGAGCTGAAGTCGGGATGCGAGATTTTCAGATAATCGGCATATTTTGCCGTGAGATACACCCACACCTCACCATCTTTGTATTCCAATACAATATATGTGCCAGCATTTCCACTGAATTTAAGTTCGCGGCGCTGTTTATCGTTAATATTTTCCGTTCTGACTTTAATAACCGCGAGAGGCAAGTCGTTATCATCAGCCTGATAATCAGGATCAGGATTAATATTCACAAAGCCCGGCACTTCTTTAAACGAGCCATGCTTAACCTCCAGCTGAGCCCATAGCGGAATTGACAAAAACAAAACAAGAACCAGTAGTATAAATCGCCTCATAAAGCTTATAGTTTAATTAGAGGCGCAAAGTTAGGGATAATTTTGGAGAAAACAAAATGTTAGAGTAATTTTATTTTGACATCGGCGCAGTCCTCACCAATCGCACGGCAAGACCGGTCCATCTCGGCATGTCACCTTTCAATATAGCAACATGGTCTCTTATAAACAAGTACGTGGCTGTAATCTCGTATGCAGGGCTTGTAGTCCAATAGCCGCCCTGACTACTGTAGTATTGCTTACCATCCACACCAGTGCTAAAACCGGCGTTAGGCAGAAACACAGCTCCTGCGCCTTCCATCTTTGCCCAGTCATCATAGGTGTAATTATTTGCTTCATGTGACAATTCCAAGCCCGGCTGAAACCAACAGCCATCAGGCAATTCCCATATCTCGGGAAGAATAATTATACCAGGGAACCCGCCGACATAGCATTGACCCGCTTTGTCACCGGCATTAGGGCGTTCAAAAAGCAGATAGTGCCACTCGCTGGAGCTCATAGCGAACCAGTCGTCATGACCGTTGAGAGTCCCTACAAATCCACCATAGCAGCTATGATCCGGACCCGGAGATAAATCAAGCGGATTCATCCCCTCACACCATCCGCCCCATGGGAACATGTCAACCCAGGTAGTGGGGTCATAATCATTGGGAGTGTCGTACTGATGCTCGGCAAAACGCCATTGTTGAGTGCTGCCGTTGTATTGAAGGTTACCTGGCGAGAAATACACTTCGTGATCATCTGCGATCTTGAAAGTGTTGTGGGAATTTCTGATTACAATTCCTTCTGTGATATAGGCATTTTCCGTTATATCCGGAAGTGAGACAGCGTAATTCTTACCACCTATGATTGCATTAGCCGCATCTATCCTATACTGAGGCAACACCACCGCCCATTTCTCTGTGTCACTGGTCGAATACAACTTGATATATCCCTGGTTCCCCGGATTTAATGTGCCTTGACTGTCAAACGGGACACTAAAATCGGTATAAAAGAATCCAACTTCAACCGTTTCGTCGGTGGGCGATTGCAGCGAAAACTTGACCAGAGCGCATTTGTTGTGGAATCGGCAAGAATACTGAGTAACACCTTGGTAATATGTTGTTTGGCCGAACAACATCACAGGAAGCCTACCGGTCTGGTCGGATAGGGATACCGCGATACCTGTCGGCACGTAAGGATAGTCGTCAGTTTGATTGCTCAGATAGTAAAAATACATCTCGGCTCCATCTTCCAATGGCTCAACAACACCCTGAAACACACCGTCAGTCCGCTTCATCCTTCCTATACACCTTGTGCCGTCACTTATAAGAAGCCTGTCGTTGTCAGTAAAATAAACATCGCCGTTATCGGGATTGACTCCGTGTCTGTCGCCATTGTCGGTTCTAAGCGTGATTGCGACACCGTTGGGTATGGTGTTTTCAATGGTATCGACCTGTTTTTTGCATTGTGTCATGCCAAGTAGCATCATTATAGCAAACATTAGCGCAACACCTTTATTATAAAAGCGTTTGCGTTTCAGTGCCACATAGCCGGCACCCGCCAGCGACATTATCAGCAGTCCCGAGCCAAGCGGGGCGCCACCTCCGAACGGCTCGACAGTCATACCGCCGCCATCGGTAATATCGACATTATCCCTGTTGTTATAAAAATCGTTATATGGACGAAAGAAATAGTCATTTTGGGCATTCAAGCCATTAAATGCAATCAACACAAACCCAATAACCGCTAGGATTTTAACAAATCCGTAGTTTTTCATAGCCAAATTTCAAATGGTCCGCAAAAATACAAAAAAAAATAAATAATGAGATAGAGTTTTAAAAAAGTTCAAACTATTTTTGTATCTTTGCAGAAATCTAAATCATCACATCATGGCAACAATTAAAGGAACTTACAAAGGCAATTTGCGCAACGAGATGACTCATTTGCAGTCAGGAAACACGATAATAACAGACGCTCCGACCGACAACCACGGCAAGGGCGAGGCCTTCTCTCCCACCGATTTGGCGTGTGCCGCACTGGCAGGCTGCATGATGACCATCATGGGAATCACAGCGCAGAGCAAAGGCTTCAACATCGACGGCGCCACCTACGAGATTCAGAAGACCATGGCCGCCGACCCGCGCCGCATCGGACAGATAGACATAGTGATAACCTTCCCTAAAAACGACTACACCGACGCCCAGAAGGCAATGCTTAAACACGCCGCCGACACCTGCCCGGTCGGAAAATCGCTGCATCCGGATGTGAAGGTGAATCTGGAGATGAAATTTTAGTATTTTTCGTGTTTTTCGATGTAAAAATTTCTTATCTTTGCATCGAAAATTTTGAAACGTGTCAGACATCCTCAAATATTTGAATGAGCCTCAGCGTGAGGCAGTTACGACGATTGAAGGCCCAGTGATGGTCATCGCGGGAGCTGGCTCGGGCAAGACCCGTGCCCTCACCCACCGCATCGCTTATATGATAGAACAAGGCATCAACCCGTTCTCAATCATGGCGCTGACGTTCACCAACAAAGCCGCCAAGGAGATGAAAGAACGCATCATGCAGCTCGTCGAGCCGGGCGCCGCACGTAACGTGTGGATGGGCACGTTCCACTCTATCTTTGCAAGGATTCTGCGCATCGAAGCGGCAAGCCTGGGCTACACCTCAGAATTTACAATCTACGACACCGACGACTCCAAGACACTCATCAATTCTATTTTAAAAGAAAGAGAAATAGACACCAAGGCTTATCCCGCAAAATATATCTTACACCGTATTTCGATGGCGAAATCAGCGCTCTACACCCCTGAAGACTACTGCGACAACGCTGAGATCCAGGAGCAGGACCGCCGAGCCAACAAGCCGCTCATCGGAGAGATATTCAAGACGTACAACAGCCGCCTGAAACGCGCCAACGCCATGGATTTCGACGACATCCTGTTCAACACCAACGTGTTGCTGCGCGACTTTCCGGATATCCTGCTGAAATACCAGCGTCACTTCGAGTATATCCTCGTCGACGAGTACCAGGACACCAACTACGCGCAATACCTTATTATTAAACGTATTGCCGCCATGCGCGAAAACATCTGCGTGGTAGGTGACGATGCGCAGTCGATCTACGGCTTCAGAGGCGCTAACATCCAGAATATTCTGAACTTCAAGATAGATTATCCTGAACAGAGACTCATCCGCCTCGAGCAGAATTACCGCTCGACCAAGACCATCGTAAAGGCGGCTAACAGTGTGATTGCCAACAATAAAGACCAGATCAAGAAAAACGTGTGGTCAGACAAGGAAGAAGGTGAACTCATCACGCTTCTGCGCGCCACATCCGACAACGAGGAAGGCACACTCGTCGCCAACTCGATATTCGGATACAAGATGTCGCGTCAGTTGGCAAACAAGGATTTCGTGATTCTTTATAGAACAAATGCACAGTCGCGTTCGCTTGAGGAGGCGCTCCGCAAGCAGGATATACCTTATAAAATATATGGAGGCCTCTCGTTCTACGACCGTAAAGAGGTGAAGGACCTCCTCGCCTACTTCCGCGTGACGATAAACCCCACCGACGAACAGGCTTTGCTGAGAATCATCAACTATCCGGCACGAGGCATAGGTGACACAACAAAACAGAAGCTGCAGGTCATCGCCGACGAGCGCAAATGCACCGTTTGGGATGTCTTGACATCGTTGAACCAGCAATCGACAGAGTTCAACATGGGAACTGTCAGCAAGCTGAGCAACTTCGTCACCATGATACAGAGCTTCCAGACTCAAATCGACAAGATGAACGCCTTCGAACTGGCGAAACACATCACAGAGACCGTCGGTATCATCAAGGTTTTGAAGGAAGACGAGAGTCCTGATGGAGTGATGCGCGTGCAGAACATCGAGGAGCTTTTAAACGCCATCCAGGAGTTCAGCGACAAACAGGTAGACGAGGTGACAGGCGAACAGATGACAGTGAACCTGCCGAAGTTCATGGAAGACGTGGCACTCCTCACCGACCAGGACGAGAAAGAAGACGAAAACGCCGACTATGTCACGCTGATGACCATCCACAGCGCAAAAGGCCTTGAGTTTCCTTACGTTTACATCGTGGGACTCGAGGAAAACCTTTTCCCTGGCATACAGTCGTTGAGCACTCGCGAAGACCTCGAAGAGGAACGTCGTCTGTTCTACGTCGCATTGACTAGAGCAGAGACCAAGCTTATCCTCAGCTATGCTGAGAGCCGTTACCGTTGGGGCAACATCACCCTCAGTGAGCCGTCGCGTTTCATTGAGGAGATCGACCCCGAGCTCATCGAACGCCCGAAGAGAGCCAACTTCAGAGGAACTACCATCAAAGAAGACAGAAGCTTCAACCCGTTCAGCTCAAGCAGAGGAGCATGGACATACAGCGGAGACAAACGCTATGAAAAGCCTCGCTACGAAACGCCAAGCGAGAAACCCGCTAAGCATTACCCCAAAGTCCAGCCTTCCGACTTCATCCCCGCCGACGCCGACGAGATCCAGGAAGGCATGCGTGTTCTCCATCAGAAATTCGGTCAGGGAACGGTAGTCAAAGTGGAGGGTCTCGGCCCTAACCGCAAGGCTTCCGTCGACTTCGACGAGGGCGGCAACAAGATGCTCATGCTCAAATTCGCCAGATTAAGCATCTTAAAACAATAATTTTGAATATTTTAAGTTAAAAATATAAAAAAGAAAACCATGGAATACAATACAGGACGCGAAAAGATAGTGATTTCGGAATACGGACGCAACATCCAGATGATGATACGGCACCTTTTGGAGATCGAAGACCGCAAGCAGCGCACCGAGGCGGCTTATTTCATCGTCAGCGTGATGGCGCAGATGAACCCGCAGGTCAAGGAGTCGAACGACTACATGCACAAGCTCTGGGATCATCTCTACATCATCTCCGACTACCAGCTCGACGTGGACGGCCCATACGAGAAACCGACACCTGAGATGCAGAAAAAGAAACCCGAACACGTTGGTTATCAGAAGAATAACATCCGCTACGGACACTACGGACAATATATCGCCGACATCGTGAAGAAGGTGAAAGAGATGGAAGACGGCCCGAAGAAACAGG
>JAEEGH010004802.1_pt1 | contig 34383 bp, 26 predicted proteins | sample 9134181 | NCBI WGS metagenome assembly JAEEGH01 (sample SAMN16246544, study PRJNA631951) | gut metagenome | biome: gut microbiome; feature: rumen; material: DP-attached | host: Bos | place: Iran: Karaj | collected 2018-10
CCGGTCGTCCTCTCGAACTTACCTGACTTTATGTGCCACGCACTCTCATGCGCGGCACCTGTCTTCTTTCCCTTCCCTGTTTATTTCACTGATCTCTTTGTGTCCCGGCCTTTCTCCGGAAACTCTATTTATGCCCCATCCGCTTCTTCCCGGCGGGTGAGTGTCAAAGACTTTACCACATACATGTCTGTTGTGTCAAGTATTTTCTTCTTTAATTTTTCAAAAAAACTTTTTATCACCCTCTGTTTTAGAAAGTGATTAAGAAGATAACTCATATTCCTAAAAATGTCAAGTAAAAACTTATTGTTTAATACATTTTTTAAGAATTTTTCTGTGATTCTTCAAGCTCCGATTTTCTGCTTTCAATCTCCGCCCTAAGCTTGTCAATAACAGCTAAAGCCGCAGAAACTTCAACATCTGACTTATCTACAGAAGCCTCACCCTTTATAGAAAGCTTTTCATAGATAAGAGTACCCAGAGTCAGCAATTCCTTCTGCGCCTTGCTTTCAAGCTGCGAAATCTCAATGCGCACAACGCTTTTTCCGCCAAAATCAGCTACTTTTTCACTTGCTTTTGAAATAGCATCTTTTGAAACCTCGACACCCTTATCAAGATAATCTTTCATTCTGTTTATAAAATCGTTCATTGCCCCTCCTTTGAACAAACAACAGTAAAAAAAATTATACCAGCTCTGCCAGCATGACAAAGCTTCAGAATTCTAGTGCTTTGCACTGAATGCGCGGTAATTTATCCAAGAGAAAATCTTATGCTGACGCTCCATATTCGTAAGCCATTCAGTACTTATCGAATTAGAGCCAAGCGAATCATAGACAGTTGTAAAAGCCCCCACGCTTTCACGGAATCTGTTTGAAGCATAAGCATCAAAATCCTGTTTTTTTACCATTTCAGGCCAGTCGCCTGACTGCGCAAGCAGAACCTCTTTTGCGGCAAGATTCAGAGACCTTTCCTTTAAGCCTGAATCCGACGGAAATCTTGTTGTAAGATCTATCATTCTTTCGACAGCCTTCCGCACATAGCGTATCATCCAGTCATTGGAATGATCTATCATATCTTCTGCATAACCTGTGCCGGAAGCAGCCGAATTAAACGGAGTAATCTTCTGCAGTGAAAATTTATTTTCAAGAAGCTCAGAACACTGCGCAAGCTTAATGTCATCACGCTCAGCAGCTTTTCTAAAAACAGATTCAAGCCACGCAATACCTTCGTACCACTTCTGCCCGAAAAATGAAGCTTCAAAACAACATACAGACGAAACATCGGTATTATCAAGCTCTTCACTTACCTGTGAGAGTTTTTTCGCTTTCATATCAAGAAAAGTGTCTGCGTCATCAGAAACACTGGCAAACGCCTTTGCAGCATTATAAATTGAATCAGTTTCATTAGCCCAATATTTGTAGCCGGTAGGAAGCCGTGCGTTTTCTTTGTTCAAAAAGCCTTCAAGCTGTTCAAGAGGACTTTCAAAGCCGATGTCACGGTTCTGGTTGCGGTATTCGCCCTTCAATGCGTAAAGTTCAGGGTTGTCGTCAAAACCGGCAGCAGCAGCATTGTCGCGCGCAAAAACTGCAAGAGAATTAAAACACCTTGCCGGAGAAAAGATTCCCTTCATTGGAACTGGCGAGCCGAACAAAAGCCCGTGCGCATCAAGAATTGTATAGAAAAAACCATAAGGACGGATAATCGACTCAAGACCTGGAGTGTAGCCCATGTACGGAAGCCAGAAACCTTCCGGCGCTGTATCAAAATAATAGCGGTGCGACATCAAACCGACTTCAACCTGAGCCTGCACAGCCTGCGGCAAGTCTACATACATCGGCAGATAGCAGTTTGTCGCTGCCGTCGCCATAAGCTCAATATTACCCTTCTTTGCATAATACGAAAATTTTGAAAGCAGATCCTGCTGATAAGTCTCTACAAAATCATGTTTATTCTGTTTTGCCTGACGCAGCTGCTCTTCTGCAAGCGCACACCGCGGGTCGTCATCTCCGTATCTTTTAACTTCTTCCTCGCCTAAGGCAATAACCTTATCAAGCCAGTTTATGTAGCAGTTCTGAACGGTCGGGTCACCCAGCAGGGCACAAAGCGACGGCGAAAAACACATCATCAGTTTAAACGGAACACCGTCTGCCTCAAGGTTCGAGAACATATTAAGCATAGGCAGATATGTTTCTGAAATGGCGGAATAAAGAATCTCATTCTGCGAAAGAAAATCATCTTCCTTGTGCCAGATATATGGTTGATGTGCATAAATAGCGATAACTAATGATTTTTTAGACATTATTCACTCTCATATCACGAAAAAGATTGGCGGTGGTTCATATAATGACTGCGGCACAGCTCAGGAAAACCTGAAAGCTCAAGAACCGGGTCTTTCTTTTCAGAAAGAGACTTTGAAGTAATTTCAGGACAACCCTTTGGAATCAGAATTTTTCTTGAACGTGCAAGGATTCTCGGTTCATGGTTCTTGAATTCCGCTACAAAATCAATTCTTACAGCAACTTCTGCCTGTGAAAGCAGAATATAGCGGTCAGAATCTTCGTAACGGACTGGAATATCATAAATCTCTGTTGTTGAATCATCTTCTAAACTTGAAAAATATACAACACGGAGCATAAAAGAAGAAAACGACTTTGTCTGAACAGCTTCTCTGTAATCCAATTCATTCAAATCCCAGTAAACAAAAGCCCATGCCGGGTTTCTAAGAATTACAGTAATCTGTGTTTCATTATAAGTTTTTGGCAGAACAACCGGAGTTTGAACTTCACTATTATCAGCAACTAAATCATTTCCATTATCATAACGGGGTTCATCAATCGCCTCTAGAAGTTCACCAATCACGAAACGGCGGCTCAAACCTTCCGGAATATCTATGCCGTATTCATCAGCAAGTTCAATCAAATCGGCTGATGTGAGTGTTTCTAAATACTGGCGTGAAAGGGTCATATTTTCCATAGCTGTAAAATGATGAACAGAATAGCCGTCTGTGTCAAGCCCCCAGCGTTTCTACATGAAAACTTTACATAGATTTTATTGAACACCAGGGAGCACTGTCTCATCGTAATCCATAAGTACACATGCTTTCGGGCAGCGAAGCACGGTCCAAAACCGCGCGCTAGCGCGCTACACGCTGCTTGTTGTAATGAAACTATAATCTCGTCGCTCTCGCGACGACAACAAGCAGAGTGTTTTTGAACCGCACTCCGCCGCCCTCGCGCCTTTGTACATAAGCCCTCACTGTTAGTCATTTCGACTTGGTTCGACTACGCTCACCAACCAACGCTCAATGACCAGATTAATCTGCAAAAGCGAAGCTACATCGATAATGTTTGAACAATCTGGGGGTTCTTAGGGGCGCGAAGCAAGCCCCTAATCGCTGCTGGAAAAAAGAGGGGTTTTAGGGGAGAAAAGAACCCGCTTGCGAGTAGAGGTTCTTGTCTCCCCTAAAAAAGTTCGTGACACTTCCAAGTGTCAAAGTTCAATGGCTTCAGCGAACTGCTGCATATGCTCAGGCAGCGGAATTTCAAAAGTTCTGACGGTTTCTCTGCCGTCTGCATTGACCGGAATTGAAAGCTTTACAGCCGCAAGCATAAGCTTTTTTGCGCCGAGAGCCTTCTTCAAGATTTTGTTGATCTTGAAATTACCATGCTTGTCGTCGCCAATAATTGGCGCACCGAGCTTTGCAGCGTGAATCCTAATCTGGTGCATACGGCCGGTTTCGATGTTCCATTTAATCTTACAAAGATTGATGGCGGAGCCTTCAGTTTTAAAGACAGACTTAGCCATAACCTGATAGCGTGTCAGTGCAGATTTTTCCGCGCCTTTCTGCTCAACGGCAGTATCAATTACACCGCTCTCTTTCGGCGGCAGACCGCAGCAAAAAGCGCAGTATTCTTTTCTGGCTTTTTTAGTACCGAAAATTTCAGTGTATTTTGCGGCAGCCTTAGGATTCTTTGCAACAACAAGAATTCCGGCGGTGTCGCGGTCAAGACGGTGAACCAGAAAAACTTTCTGTCCAATCTGTTCCGCAAGAACTTCATCAAGAGGATGTAAAATTCCTTCTCCGCCCTGTACCGCAAGCCCGCTTTGTTTGTTTACAATCAGAATGTCGTTATTTTCATAAAGAATTGGAATAACCTGCATTCACTAAGTATAGATAAATTCCGATTAAATTTCAATTTTGAGATTATTATGGGAGACTAAAATGAAACACCGATTTTTCGTCACTTGCTGCATTATACTTTTGCTGGTAGTACAAAACCTCTCCGCAGTTCAATTTTCATCGCCTACACTGAATTATTCTATAAATTTACCGGACGACTTTTCGATGACAGGCTCAAACGGAAATGACCGCTATCAGTTTTCAAGCTCTATTCTTCCAGTTGAACTTCTGCTCTGCACTTACGAGAAGAACAAATACAAAAGCTCAGAAGCAGTTGTCAAGGACATTGCAAAGCAGCTTTACGGTACAGCAGAAGCCGCTTCGTTTGAATGGCGCAACAGAGACGCGGCGGTTGCACAAATTTCTCTTGCTTTTGACCAGTATTCGGCTAATCTCGGCTGGGCGGTTGCGGTAGAGCTTCCACAGGACAAAGGTTATGTTGCAATGCTCGGCTTTTATCCTGAAAACGAGCCGGATGCATCTCTTTGCGAGACGCTTATAATTTCGTCTATCGACAGCCTTACAACTGACTACGGCTCAAATTTTGAAGCAGGTCCGTTCACAACTTTTGCCTTTCCGTCTGAAGGTGAAAAACAAATTTCGCTTGAAATTGCCGGCAGAAAAATCAATACGCTTATTGACCAGTCTGACGGGGACGCAAACCAGTATGTAATTGACCGCGAATATACGATTCTGGTAATTGAAAACAAATACGGGCTCGGTCAGGAAGCCTGCAGCCGCTTTTACAAGACTGTCTACAGAGACGCATACAGGCGCTTAAAAAACTGCGCATTTGCAATTCAGAATGAACTTACATTCGGCGAAAATGCAATAAAAGACAGGCGCGAGCTTGCAGAGACGCTGCTTAAGTGGACTCAAGGCTTTGAATATAAAAGAGACCTTGAAGGCAGCGACTTAACATCTCTGCCGGGTGCGCTTACAGGCATGGGCTGTGACTGCGACAGCCGCTCTCTTCTGCTGGCGGTACTTCTGCGGCAGATGAACTATAGAAGCGCGTTCTTTGTTTCAAGCGAATACTCGCACGCACTTGCCGGTGCAGAACTTGAAGGCAGCGGTGCAAGAATGGCTATAGACGGAGTAAACTACGTTATCGGCGAAACAACAGCGCCTGTTAGTTTTGGTCAAATCGCAAAAGAACAGAGCGATGCATCAAACTGGATGGGAATAACATTCGATCCGGAAAGGCGCTAGATAAGACACGGGACAAAAAAAAGGGCTGCCATTCTGGCAGCCTTTTTCATTATTAGACACAAGAGATTGCCGCATCAAGTACGGCAATGACACTAAAACTTAATTTTCGTTTATCAAAAGATTGTACGCATCCATAGGATTTTCTACAGACAAAAGAGCATCGCGGAGCTCGCTGTTCTTAAGACGGTTACTGAAATAAGAAAGTGTCTGCAAATAATATGCATGCTGATTATAAGCCGCCGCAATCATGAAAAGCAGGCGGACAGGCTCATCGTCAATAGCCTGAAAATCAAGAATATTAACTTTACTGATACCGACTGACATTACAAGATCTGTAACAGAAGCAAGGCGCACATGCGGAATTGCAATACCGCGGCCTATTGCTGTAGACATCAAGCCTTCTCTTTTCAAGATTTCAACAGAAAGCTCCTGACTTGCTTTTACCTGAGGAGCTGTACTTAAATTATCTGCAAGTGCCAGAAGAGCATCATGCTTTGTTGAATGATTCAAAAAGATAATTCTGTCAGGTGAAAGAATGCTCTTAACCTGAATCTGATTATTCTGTAATGTTGGTTTTGAACTAGATGACAGGCGGTCGTTAACCCATTTTTCTATCTCAGCTTTTTTAAAACGCCATACAGTACCAATTTTTCCGGAAGGAATCTCACCTTTTTGAGCCCAGTCATAAACAGTGCGTTCAGAAACTCTCAAATAACGCGCAACTTCTTCGATTGTAAGAATATCGTCTTCCATTACATCTCCCTATCTATCTGAACAAGAGTGACAATTAATTTTGTCATAAAAACTCATTGTAATTTTATCAACTCTCTTGAATATTTTGCATTGATTGCGCTTTCTTGTCAAGTATTACAGAGCACTTATATCTGAAACCTTGACCTTTTGCGCGGTGATACTATACCATTGTTTCTATGAATTATAGAGATTATCTTAGATATTTTGTGGTTTTTGGCATTCTTTTTCTATTAATATATTTTGTTACCGCAATTAAACCTCTTAATAAAGAATTCTGTTTACAGACAGAACATTCTGTCTATTTAGATAATGAAGAACTGACCGAGGAATACACAGGCACTTTTAATGCCTCTGAAAACAAAGCATATCCTTTCAGACTGAAAGAATATGCAGGCTATTTTACGGAAGACGGTAAAATAATTTTTGCACGGAAAATACCTTTTAAAGCAACCCTTTCAAGTTATTTCCAGTCATTTTACGACAACAATTCTGAATCAATCGAAATAAAAAATGTCGACGGCTCTGTTGCCGCAACAATAAAAAGCGCAGGCTTTCCATTTATTCAAGATGACCGTATTTATCTCCTTCCGCCTGGTGGAAATTCCATAAGCGAATACAATCTTACCGGTACAAGAGAATGGACTTATGAGAGCTACACGCCTGTTACAGCTTTCAGTTCATCAAAGAAAGGCAGTGTAATCGGTTTTGCAGACGGAGCTCTTGTATGTCTTGAACCGAACGGAAAAGAAAGATTTGCGTTTTATCCTGGCGGAAGTGCCAACGAGATTATTCTTGGCGCCGACATTTCAGAAACTGAAGACATGGCCGCCTGCATTGCGGGCATCAACAAGCAGAGATTTATTCTTACAAGCTTTGACAGCTCTAAGCACAAGGTTATTTTCCATGAGTATTTGAATTCAGATTCACACTCACGCAGTCTTGTTCAATTCAGCAAAGATTCAAATTATGTGTTTTATAGATACGAAGGCGGGCTTGGTGTAGTTGACTGCAAAAAGCTTAAAAGCACTCATATTCCTCTAAAAGGTACTGTAATTCAGATTGAAGAGCTTGAAAACAATAATCTTTCGCTGGTTCTTTCCCATGAAGACAATGTTTTTTACCTTTATCTGCTTGAAAATGCAGTAAATTGCGTCGGGCATTTTTCTTTTAATGCGCAAAGCGCCTTTATAACAGCCACACCAAGCGGCTTTTTTGTAGGACACGATATAACAATTTCAAAGCTTAATATTGAACTGAAGTGAGGCAGAAAATGAAACTACAGAAATCTTCGATAATTAGAGCAATTATTTTTTCAGCTATCACAGTTTTTTCATTGGAATATGCAGCAGCTGTTGACTGGCCTCAGCAAGTACAGACAAAAGACGACTTTTCTGTTGAATTTGCAAGACCATGCGGAAATACATTTTCTACAGGCATTATTTTCGCAAACCCGGATACAGTAAAAGCCTCTGACACAGCAACAATTCTTCTTCAGCTTGAACCTTCGGACAGCCTGTCAATGTTCGATTCTCCGCTGGGAAATGCCATTATTGCAGTAAATGAAGAAAACCTGATGAACACATACGCAAATCTTGACGAACTGAAAATCGCTAAGGACGATTATATGCTCGTTGAAGGCGAAGAAATTGCAGTAAGCGGAAAATCAGGCTGGCAGAAAGAGCCGTGGGGGCTTGAATTCAAAATTGCTGACATTCAGAGCCAGACTGTTATAAATCCTCTTGTTCTGCTGCCAAAAATAATAGAAACAGAAGTTCCGCACCTTTACAACATCTCGCTGGTAAACAAAAACGGGCTTCCTTACAATCTTACGCAAAACAAAGCCCTGCCCGCCGGCACTTACAATCTTTATTTTGAAGGCTACGACCCTGAGCCGCCTTTTAAAGTTACGGTGCTTATAAACGGAAAAGAAGCTGAAACAATTACATATAACATGTTAAAAAAAATCGGACGTTCGCTTTTTGTCGGCGGCAAGCGCAACTATGCTTTTGATGCAATTTTTGCAGGGCAAAAAAAGCAGCTGCTTGCTACAACTTCCCTGACAAAAGGAAAAACACTGCTTGTTATTCAGTCTTTCGATTTGAATGGAAACGAAAGAAACATTTCTTATACTCTTGATATTTATTAATTTTCAAGTCACAAACACCGGGCATTTAAGCTCCCGCACGAAAAAAAACGGCTGTTCCGGATTGCTGCAAAAGCTAGTCCAGTCAGCCGTTTTTTGCTTAATCGACCTCGGTTTTAACCGTACAAATGCTCGAATTCGTGAAGCTTCTCAAGCGCGCGCTCTTTGCAGCCGCCGCAGACTGTTCCGATTTTTGTCTTTGCCTGCAAATCTTCCCAAGTTCTTGCACCTGCTTTGAAAGCATCTTCTATATCGCGGTCTGTAATGTTAAGGCATGTGCAGATAACTTCAACAGCTTCTGAACCGGCAAGCGAAGGCAAGCCTTTCTTTGCGCAATAATCGTCGATAGCGGCGCGCAAAGCTTTATCGCCAAGCACAGAGCAGTGAATCTTGTTGTCCGGCAGACCGCCGAGCTTTGCAACAATGTCCTGCGGCTTAAGCTTGTACGCTTCTTTTATATCCATGCCTTTGATGGCTTCAGACAAAATAGAAGTAGATGCAATCGCGCTTGCGCAGCCGTATGTCTTCCAGCGCACGTCTTTGATTGTCGTTCCTTCAATTCTAAGCAGAATCAGCATCTGGTCGCCGCATTTGATGTTGCCGACAATACCGCGCGCGTCGCAAGGCCATGCAGATTCATCTTCAAGAAGCACGTTCTTCGGATTTGTAAAATGCTCTTTTACAATATCGCTATATAACCACTGTTCAATTGATGACATATAATTCTCCCATTATTACGAGTCTTATCTCTATTTATAAAATACCGAAATCAATGACTTTCGGAAACATGATTTTACTTCTTTGCCGAATAAACTGTCGACATTTTTCTGAGATTTTCGATTACAGGCGGAAATTTCTCAAGAATATAGTCAACGTCTGATTCTTCTGAATACAAGCCGAAGCTGAAACGGATTGAACCGTGTGCAAGCTCAGGGCCGAGGCCTGTTGCAAGCAGAACGTGGCTCGGCTCAAGGCTGCCAGAAGCGCAGGCAGAACCTGTTGAAACAGAAACGCCCAATAAGTCAAGGTGCAGCAAAATTGCCTCGCCTTCCGCGCCCGGGAAAGAAATGTCGATTGTATTCGGCAAAACCTTTTCCGGGTGGCCGTTTATCTTTATATCCGGAATTTTTGCAAGAAGGCCGTCGCGGAGCTTGTTGCGCAACGCCCTTGTGTGCTTTTCGTATTCAGCAAGATTCTGCTTTGCAAGCTCTGCCGCATAGCCAAAAGCCGCGATGACAGGCGCATTGTATGTACCCGCCCTCAAACCGTGTTCCTGGTGCCCGCCAAGAATGAACGGCGAAACCGGTGCGCCTTTCTTTACGAACAATGCGCCGACGCCTTTCGGTGCGTAAATCTTGTGGCCAGAAATTGTCAGATAATCTACGTTCCAGTCCTTAACATCAACAGGAATTTTTCCGGCAGCCTGAACTGCATCAGTGTGGAACAGTGCGCCGGCTTCATGCGCCATTGCGGCAAGCGTCTTTATATCTTGAATCGTGCCGATTTCATTGTTTGCCGTCATAATAGAAACGATGAGCGGTTTCTTTTCAAGCAGCTTCTTATAAGCGGCCATATCAACAACACCATAAGCATCAACGCCAAGACGCTGCACGTCAAAGCCGAAATCTGCAAGACGCTTGCTTGATTCAATTACACAAGGGTGCTCAATCGAGCTTGTCACAATCAGCTTTCTTCCGTTCTTTTCTGAATATGAAATCATCGAATTGAAGACGGTGTTGTTCGATTCTGAACCGCCCGAAGTAAAGATAATTTCCGAAGGTTCTGCATTTATCAAGGCAGCCACTTGAGAACGCGCCTTTTCAAGATGCTTTCCGACTGTTCTTCCGTCTTCATGCAAGCTTGAACCGTTCGCAAAAAAATCAAGTTCCTGCACAAAAAAATCGCGCACCGGCTTTGAAATCGGAGCCGTAGCGTTATAGTCCATGTAAATACGTTTTATATCGCTCATAGGGAAAATCCGCCTCCTAGTTACAATTGAATCTATATAAAAGACCGACCGCCAGGACAAGCTGCCCTGCTCGATGTGTCTAACATAATGTATAACATCGCCATTATTTGTTCAATATTCCAGCAGCAAGATTAACCTATTCTTTTACAGGGTAAATCTATGCAGCAGCTAAAGATACTGAATTTTATGCAGTTGTAAATAAAAAGTTTTTTTTTTATAATCACGGAAACGGAGATTTTAATGAGCATTTTCAGCAATTTATTCAAAAAACAAGCTTCAGAACAGACAGCCAATGCAGGCAAATCAAACGAAATAGACAAAATCTTTTCAGGCACGATGCCATCTTTTGAAGACGTGCAGCAAGCTTTAAGCGCAACAATCCTTTCGGCTTCAGGCTGGCGGCGCGTTTTTGCACAGTCTAAAGACCAGCAGGACAAAACCACAAATATCGGGGCTGTAAACGCGGTGCTCGCCGCGCTTATGGCAAAAGCTTTTGCAGATTTTATAAAAGCCCAAAGCGGCAAGGCTTCGCCTGTTGTTGCGCTTGCCACAGACACAAGGCCGACCGGCGCTTCAATTGCAGACGCAATGCTCCGCGTGCTGATAAAATGCGGAATCAATGTGCAGTATTTGGGCATAAGCGCCGCGCCTGAAATTATGGCGTACAGCCACCACGTTGACGGCTTTGTCTACATTTCGGCAAGCCACAACCCGATTGGGCACAACGGCGTCAAATTCGGCACGAACAACGGCGGCGTAATTGCTGCAAAAGACGCGGCCGCTCTTGCAGAAAGCTTCAAGTCGTTCTGCCGCGAAACAAGCTGCGTTGAAACAGCAAAAGGACTGTGCAATTTCAAAGACAGGCAGCCGCTTGACGACGCCTACGCAAAATCAGCTGAATTCAAAGCTAAAGCAATTGAAGCTTACAAAGCTTTTACAGAAGAAGTAATTTCAGACAAAAAAGATGCAGACGCACGGCAGCAGTTTTTCAATCTTATAAAAGAAAGCTGCAAAACAACGCCGGTAACAGTTGTTGCAGACATGAACGGCAGCGCACGCACGCTTTCAATTGACAATCAGTTCATTTCAAGCTTGGGCATCAGCTATCTTGCAATCAACAATAAGCCTGGCAACATCGTTCACGAGATTATACCGGAGCCTGAAAACCTTGTTTTCTGTGCCGAAGAAATGACGAAGCTTCATGCAAAGATGAAAGGCGGCAAAGACAGGCCGCTCTTTTTGGGCTATATGCCCGACTGCGACGGCGACCGCGGGAACATCGTCTATTGGAACGAAAAGCTGCAAAAAGCAGAAGTGCTCAAGGCGCAGGAAGTCTTTGCACTTTCTGTACTTGCGGAGCTTTCGTTTTCAGTTTATCAGAACGGCGGAACCCAGAAGCTCGGTGTTGCCGTGAACGACCCGACATCGATGCGCATAGAAGAAATTGCGCGTCCGTTCGGTGCAGAAGTTTTCCGCGCCGAAGTTGGTGAAGCTAACGTAGTAAATCTTGCCCGCGAAAAACGCGCCGAAGGCTACACTGTGCGCATCTTGGGCGAAGGCTCAAACGGCGGCAACATCACTCACCCTGCAGCAGTGCGCGACCCGCTGAACACGCTTTTTGCGCTTCTAAAGCTGCTTCTCATAAAAGACACACCGCAAAAATCCGGGCTCTTTCACGAATGGTGCAGAAGGTCAAACCAAGAAAGCAAATACAGCGAAAGCTTCAGCCTTTGCGACATAATTGCAACGCTGCCAGAATACACCACGACAGGCGTATCTGAAAAACGCGCAGTTGCAGCCGTTACGCAAAGCGACCACGCAAAGCTCAAGGCAGCTTATCAGCATGTCTTTGAAGCAGAATGGAACGCAAAGAAAGACGCGCTCAAGCAAAAATGGGGCTTCTGCTCTTACGAGCCTGTCTGCAACAACGGCACAACTGAAACGCGGAACATAACGGACTACAGCATTTCTAAGAAAGGCGGTCTCAAGATTATCTTCAAGAATGAGCATGGCGAAAACATTGCGTTCCTTTGGATGCGCGGCTCCGGCACAGAGCCTGTTTTCCGCATAATGTGCGACGTTAAAGGCACAAACTCAAGAGAAGAGAAAGAGCTGCTTGAGTGGCACACTGACATGCTCTTAAAGGCAAACGAAGCTTCGCTTAAATAAGCTTGAAAACAATGCAAAAGCTTTGAAAAATGCGCAATATTCAGACATTTTTTACAGCATTTTATGTTGCGCAAAAAGTATTCGTATGCTAAAGTTAATTCAAGTTTTGAAATATCTTGATCTTAATTTTAACTAAGGAAGGAAAACATGGGCGTTCGCGGTGAATTGTTTACAAAACAGGTAATTCTGGACAACAGGTCTTATTTCTTTAACGTAAAGGAAAACCGGGCTGGTGACGTATTTCTGCAGGTTGTAGAAAGCAAAAACAAGGAAGGTGCAGAATTTGACCGTCATGCAATTGTAGTTTTTGCAGATGACATGCAGAAATTCTGCAAAGGTCTTGAAGATAGTCTAGGATTTATTGAAAAAGACCGGAAAGCAAAGGCTAAAGCCAGAGCGGAACGCAAGCTTGAAAAAGAAGCAAAGTACGGTCCTAAAAAGAAGATTCACCGCAACAGCAAAGACTCTGACGAAGCACCAGAGCAGATTCACAAAAGCCCTGTAAAAAGAACTGGCCGCGTGCATGTAGTTTCAAAGCTTCCGGAAAACCAATAAAGCTACAGGGGTTTACCCGAAAATGACAGGCTAATATGAAAAGGTCCTTCTCTGAATAGGTGAAGGGCCTATTTTTTTGCAGATTTCGCGGTGCGCCTTTGTGGGGTAGCCTTTATGCTTTGCATAGCCGTATTCAGGATAAAGCCTGTCAAATTCGCACATGCGGCGGTCGCGGTCTTCTTTTGCCAGAATAGAAGCCGCCATTACAGGCTGATAATTCCCGTCTGCTTTTGGTTCAGCCCGGCATTCAACGTCAATTTCCGGGCAGAAAGTACCGTCAACAATTGCAGAAACATCAGCTTTACTGAAGCCCTTCTGTTCAAGCATGGCGCACATTTTTTCAAAGGCACGCTGCATAGCCAAAAGCGAAGCATTCAGTATATTAATTCCGTCAATTTCAACATGAGAAGCTTCTGCAACCCCATAAGCGAGCGCATTCTCTTTTATGAGCACTTCAAGAGCGGCGCGTTTTTTGGGCATAAGCTTTTTTGAGTCGTTTAAGCCGTCTATCGGGCAGTTTTCATCTAAGATTACAGCAGCTGCCGTAACAGGCCCTGCCAGCGGTCCTCTGCCGGCTTCATCAATGCCACAAATCAATTTCATACTGAAACCTTTCAGAAAAGCGGAGCTATTCCCTTTTTACAGGAAGAATCGTACCACAACGGCGTAAAGTCTTGGCTCGTGTGCATTTCGTTCTGAAACACGTTCTCGTCAAACGCATAGACGGTCGCAAAAAGCTCAGCACACCTTGCCTGTTTTGCAACGATAATAAAACGCGGAGATTCAAGTTCAAAAAGCGAATCAGACAAAGAAAAAGCAACGGCACTTTCGCCTGAAAGAGAAAAACGGTCACTGTCAGAGCGGACCGAAGAATGCAGGCTTTGAACACCGACAGCCTGTCCCAAAGTCTGAACGGTTATTCCGCTTGAATTCATGCCGAGCCGGCATTTTACAGCCTGAATCAAGCCCTGCGGTGTGCTGATATTAGACACAAGCTCGCATTTTTCGACAGACACATCAGAATCGCGTGCATCAATAAGCGGAACGCCGCTTGTCAAAAAAGAGCGCACGTCCTGGTCGTAGACTTTTTCAAGCATACAGTTTTCAAAAGCCACATTTGAATTGCGTATAATCAAGCCGGAATTATTCTTAAACGAAAGGCACGCATTTTCGTGGCCGACAAAACGGCAGTCTGAATTCACCGCAAGACTCTGCGTAATTACAAAAGTGCCCTTCAGGTGAAGCACAGTCTTTTTTCTGGAATTAACCACAGCAAGCGCATCAAAGATAGAGCCGAAAGGTCTTGTAGAAGAACCGTCCGCATCAAGAGAGTAACGGCTTGCCGCATCTACATAAATATTGTTTGTTGCCACAGACGAGCGCACAGCTACCGTCTCGCTTTTGTTTCCGGCTGCATCGCGTGAATAAGCATAAACAGTATAAACCGAATTGTTCTCGCCGCCGCCAAGTATAAGCTTTGTACCGGCAAAAGGCATGAACACAATATTGTCATCCGGCTCTGAATCATGGGCAAGAGGCGAAACCGACTCGCCGAAATCCAAAGCCGTAGTTCTTGTGTCAATTGCGGTGTATACATCATCAGTTGCAAAAACAGACACCGCAACAGCGTTATTGCCTGAAATTGCATCATCCTCAATTGACAGAACCGGCGCTTTAGGCGGCAGCTTATCAATTGTAAAAGAAACAGGAATCTCGCCCTGTTTTATGTTGCCGTAATAGACGTTGAGCAGCAAATCAAAGCGCCGCTCGTCACCGGCGAGCGTATCAACATAAAACGAAGTGAGCGGCTTTGAAACACCGTTCTCGTCTTCAATGCGGAATGTGTAAAGCGGGTTAGAAAACTGAAGCTCGACGCTCTTGTTTGTAATGCCGCGTTCAGGCAGACCTATGACAGTCGGTCTTTCGGGCAGCACTATAGATTCAATATGAGAGCCAGTCTGCCAGCTTATTTTGTGGCTTTTCGTTCTGTCAAGATAAAACGGCTCAACATAGACCTGCCAGGCACCGCCATCAATGGAATACATAAGCCGCTGCCCTGCCTTGAACAGCACAAAATTCCAGTCGATAATCTGAAGCGGCGAGCTGAACGTTTTGTCTTGAATCATTGAAGTTTTCGGCGCATCGTTCGTAGTTATAACATAGCGGTAAACAACAGAACCGCTCGTTATTTCAAGCGGAAGCATAGCGTTTATGCATGAAGGCAGATTCTGGTACAAAGTTCTGCCGCTTAAAGCCGCGTCAAGGTGTGTGCCGATGCCGTAAGTGAGATTCTGCGAAACAGGCACAGGTTTCTGTACACCGCAGACGACAAGCGGATTAAGCATTGAAACTGAAAGCGGCGGCTTTACTGCAGCCGGTTCATTCACAACATAAGAGATTTTTTTCCGCGTCATAGTGCCGTCACCATGAACGGCCACAAGATTCAGCGTAACTTCGCCGTCCAAATCAATAAGCACAGGACCGTCGTAAGCAAAACCGAAATCAAGCGGGTCATATTCACTGAAAGAGTAAAAAACTTCAGTTTCTGGCGCGCAGTCTAAGACAAGCACCTGCCTGTTAGCCCAAGTTCCTTCAACCGGGCTTAAAACGTCAAATTTATGGGAATTTACATTCTGGACAGTGTTTTTGCCGAGCATTATCTCATGGCTCTTTGTTCCGCCGTAAGTTTCAGTCCAGGCAACTACAGTATCGTTGTGGCTTATCGCCAAAGTTTCGCCGTTCATTGCAGAACCAACCGAGATTCTGCCCGTAAAAGAATCGAAAACCCGGTAGCGCACTATGTTGTTTGCCTTTACAAAAAACGTGTAGACATATCCGCTTTTTGTACGCTGAACGCTATAAGACGGAACTGAAATTGACAGCGCAAAAACAGAAACACAAATCAATAAGAGACAAAAGACAGCAATAGTTTTTCTGGGCAGCTCCATCTGTGTCTTACGCTTTACCAAGTAGCGGTTCAAGAGCATCCCTCAATTCCGGATCATCTTTATAATAGTTCTGCTCAAGCTCTTTTGCAGAAAGCCCGACAAGTTCATGGCTCATATAATGAATCCATCTGTCTTCATCTTCAGAATGAATCTCAAATTTGCGGCACCAGTAGTCAGGCTGAATAGGCAGCTGCTGTTCATGGTACGTGTAATATTTGTAGTCGTGCACAGCAACCTTAATGTCGTCGCGCGGAACGCCCTTCTCTAACAGCACTTCAACAAGATAGTTGATTGTTCTTCCAGTATCGAAAATGTCATCTATTAAAAGAATCTTGTCGCCCGGGCGCAGATGCTCCGGCGAATATGTCCAGCCGTCAATCATTACTTTGTCGTGCGCGCGGATGTCTGTATAAGAGCGGGCAACAACAGCCGCATAAAGAACAGGATGCACGTCTTTTCTTGCAATTTTAAAATATTCGCTGACGACATTGCCTACATAAGCACCGCCACGAAGCGAAACATAAATAACATCAGGTATAAAACCGTCTTCAAGAATACGGTGAGCCATCTTGAGCGCACCGTTTCTGACTTTATCATAAGGCAAGAATTCTTTTATCATAGGAAACCTCGCAAAAAAGCTAAAAAGACTACGGCCAAAGCAAAAAACCGTTCTTAATTTTACACCGAAGGAATTAAAAAAACAACGGAATTTTTTATTTTTTGACGCTTGAAAGCGCGGAACTTTTTAAGGGAGGACACCAGCTCAGAGTCACGGGTGCGCATAAGCCTAATCAATGGAAAAGCTTAATTAGCGCACCGCTGCAAGTTTCGCGCTCCGCGCAAAACTTGTAATGGGTATACAAAAGGACTGAGTGTATATGCTGTCTGTTTTTGTTTTACAAAAACAGACACTTTTCGCCGATTAAACTTTGTTCATAGATTAGGCTATTGCGAAAATAAACCTTCCTTGGCCACGGCCTAAGGGCTCTGCCCTTAGGAATCCCGGATTATCTACGAATAGCAGTCATATACATAATCTGCCGGTTTTTCTGAAAGAAAAAGCGGCGCTTTTCGCTGAATAAACTGTAATTGTAGATTAAACTAATGCGAAAAGAAGCTTTCTGTAAAATTTGGCATATTCGCGGACTTGTGTGGTTGCAAACAGGGCAAACTGTGGTATTATAATTTACATTATTTAGATACTAGTTTCTTTATGACGAAAATATGACATATTAAGTGAAGGATTATATTTTGAAAAAGATTTGCCTGTTTTTGATAACGATATTTCTCTTTGCATCAGTAATTACTTCTTGCGGAGGAGGAGGCGGTGGCGGCGGTGCAGTTTCATTTCAGGGCAGTGGCGCGCAGTACCACAACGGCGGTGATGCCAGCGGCTGGGGCACAGGCAACCAGACCGGCACAGGCTTTAACCCGCAAGGCCAGGGCATAGAAGAATCAGAAGCCGGCCTGCTCATAAGCCAGATGGCCGCGCTTTCAGGCATAACAGGCGTAACGATTGAGCTTACCATAAACGGCACACCTTATCCTGCAATTAATGCGGATGAAACAACAACCACGGCAGTGCTGCCAAAGATAAAAGCCGGAGACAAAATTTCAGGCAAAGCCACAATAAACCTATCTAACGGAGACCCGCGCGTAGCATATCTAGACGAAACAGAAGCAACGCTGCACGGCGTGCTGAAATTCAAAGTTCCTTACAATTATACAGCAAACGACTTGAGCGGCCAACCAGTGGCAAGCGGCACATATTATGCACGCGACGGCATCAATCTGTTTACAGACGAAAACATTGCCGGCTGGCACTGCGTTGAAGACGACACCGTGCATTACGGCAGCTACGTTACCGGCGTGCGCGGCGACATTACGCTAAACGCCGTGTCTGCCAGCGGCGCACCAGTCTTGAACGCAAGCGCAAGCCCGGAAATTCTTTATGCAAGAGCAACAAGCTCTGACACGACGACGATTACCATAAGGAATGTAACAGGCTCACTTACAATTACACCAAGTCCTGCTTCTGTGTTAGCAAATGACCCGCCTGTGCAAGATAACTCAGATCCTTCAAAATATACAGTAAATATATACTTTTTAGGCGGTTCTAACCCTGCATGGTTTACTGACAGCGCCCCTGCAAGTGTAAGCATAACAGACAACGGCAACGGTGTTACAACATCTGTGCCGCTGACGCTCAAGAACAAGTACAGCTATCAGCTGCAAACAGTAGGTTCTGAATGGACCGATGATCCAGGCTTGGCTCCTACTTATAATCATACCACCTCGCCTGTTGAGATTGAGCAGGGCGGAACTCTTACATTTTCCGCTGCTGCTGCCGTACTTACAGGACATTATCCGTCAGACCGCGAAATTGTTTCGTTCTATTACAACGACCTGACGTCCACTTATTATAATAAGTTGCCAACGCCGGCAACGATAACGTTCAGTTCAGCAAGCTTTACATCGCGCAGCGTTTTGCTGAAAGCCTTGCCCAACCTTACAATCAGTCGCAACATCAATAATGGCGGTTATGCCAGCACGTCACCGCAAGACGGAAGTTCTGCTAGACCGTATCTGCTGAATTATTATGGAACAACTACAGAAAGGAAAATTCAGATTGAGATACACGATTATGCATGCGGTGATGGAGATTTGACCTTAGTGCCAGATCCATCGCAGTCAAATATAAATAATATTATGAATGCTATGAATGCTATGTTTGATAAAAATCATGCAGGTAATAATTTCATTTACGAGCTTAAATCGGGACTTGCAGAAAATAGTGTGTATACCGATCCGATAAAGCTGATTGCTACAGACCCGACGACAGGTGCAAAAAAAGATGTTTATATAAGGGTAATGAAAATCCAGCCTTATACAGTCACATTTGATACTGGCGCGGGTAACAGCACTGTTGCAGCCCAGTCTGTAAACCCTGGCGCAAAAGCTACAAAACCGGCTAACCCGACAAATGCAAACTCAAATCTTGGTTTCTGCGGCTGGTACACATCAACAGACGGTGGAGTTACGCTCTCTGCAACGCAGTATGACTTTGACAACACAACTGTTACAGCAGACATTACGCTTTATGCAAAGTGGGGATACACCAACTTTACAGGAACTGCTGCGCAATTCACTGCAGCGGAATTTGGCACGACAAGCTCATATTCTAACAAATATTCCATAACAATTACGGATGCAAGTGATGCTAATATTGATCAAATTTTAGCACATTTCAAAAATGATTTATCAGCTCTCCATTTTAATCTAATACTTCAGGGAACCCTTACGGAGATACCGGCAAATGCTTTCAAGTATGGCAGTTATGTGAACCTGTATAGCATTTCAATGCCGGCATCTGTCAAGAAAATAGGCAACAGTGCTTTCGAGAACTGCTCATATATTAATATAACCTACCCTTCAGGTCTTGAAGAAATAGGTGACATGGCAATCAATGGTCGAAACATGAGTTCCGTCAATTTAACCGGAACAAACATAAAGAAAATCGGCAAGCAAGCTTTCTTTGATATGAACATGTCTGGCATAGGAAGTATTAGTATATCTGTTCCTGCTACGGTAGAGGAACTGTATAGGAATTCTTTTGTTACAGCTGGTGCCAAATCTTTTGTTGGAACAATTAACGGTACGAACTCTTGGAAAAGAATGAATGGTGATACTGTTGTGGCAACCGGTGTTGCATTAACAGTGAATGATATTACAAAAAATACAAACCCTATATACCACTATATCCGCCAACCATGATGAAGCAGTGTGTACAAAGACGCAAAAAAGTCTATGTCGCAGCGTAATGCGACACACTGTCGCAGTATAATGCGACACTCCGTCGCAGCATAATGCGACGCACTGCACCATTATAATGGTGACATGATTCCCCTCTATGCAGGTGACATTGTTCCCCTGTATAGGGGTGACACTGGTCCCTCTTATGCTGGTGCACCGGGTGCGCATAAGCTTAATCTTCGGAAAAGGCTAAATCTGGCGCACCTCTGCCAGTTTTGCTTGCGCAAAACTGGTAACTGGTGCACAAGGACTGCTCTTCTTGGGCGGTTGTACAAAGGCGTAGGGCGTGGCGGTGTACACAATCTTGAGCTTTTGCTTAACAAAAGCGACGCTTTTCGCGGATTGAACTATATTTGTAGATTAGACTACAGCGAAAAGAAAACGCGTATTGTATTTTTTGCCGATTCTACATATACTTGTCGCATGTTCCGTCTTTATATTGAAAGAAAATCAGATTTTTCTAATGAAGCAAAGCGCATATATTCTGAAATCACAGGATTTCTCGGAATAAACGCTGTTAAGGCTGTTCGCTATTTGAACCGCTATGATATTGAGAATGTTTCAGAAAACATTTGCCGTGATGCTGCAACACGCATTTTTTCAGAGCCGCAAAGTGACATCTGTTATTTTACGCACTTTCCGCTTAACAAGGATGAAACGGCAATTATCTGGGAATATCTGCCCGGTCAGTATGACCAGCGCGCAGACAGCGCAGAGCAGTGCCTTTCATTGCTTGCTGCAAACGCCGGTGAAAAAGATGCCGCGCCAAAAGTGCGCTGCGCCAAGATTGTTCTTCTTCAAGGCGCTGTCAGCGAAGACGAGCGCAAAAAAATTGAGCATTATCTTATAAACCCTGTTGATTCACGTCTTGCGTCACCAGAAATTCCAGAAACGCTTACGATGAACGTAACAAAGCCGGGCGACATTCCGGTTTTTGAAGGCTTTACTGAAATGTCTGCCGCAGAGCTTTCTGCTATGCGCGAAAAAATGGGTCTTGCGATGGACGATGCAGACCTTGCTTTCATGCAGAAATATTTCAAAAAAGAGGGCAGAAACCCGACCGAAACAGAAGTGCGCGTGCTTGACACTTACTGGTCTGACCACTGCCGCCACACCACGTTCAACACCGTGCTTGATGACATCAAGATTGAAGACGGCGGAATTTCTGCACCGCTTACGGCTTCTCTTGAAGAATACCGCGCAATCCGCGACGAGCTTTATGGTGAAAGAGCCAAGAAAGGCGCTGCAAACGAAAAGCCGCTGACGCTTATGGACATGGCGTGCATCGGCGCAAAATATCTTAAAAAGCACGGAAAGCTTGACGACATTGAGCTTTCTGAAGAAATAAACGCCTGTTCAATTTATATTGACGTTGATACAGCCGATTATTCGACCGGCGTGATTGAGCCTGAACACAAGACCGAGCGCTGGCTGCTTCAGTTCAAGAACGAAACGCACAACCATCCGACTGAAATTGAACCTTTCGGCGGCGCTGCAACTTGTATCGGCGGCGCAATCCGCGACCCGCTTTCTGGCCGCGCCTGGGTTTATCAGAGCTTGCGCGTAACAGGTGCAGCTGACCCGACAGTTCCGCTAAGCCAGACACGCGAAGGCAAATTGCCGCAGATGAAGCTTACGCGCGAAGCGGCTCAAGGTTTCAGCTCTTACGGAAACCAGATTGGTCTTACGACAGGGCAGGTCGCCGAAGTTTATCACCCTGGCTTTGAAGCAAAGCGTATGGAACTTGGCGCAGTTATTGCCGCTGTTCCGGCTGATGTTGTTATGCGCGAAGAACCGGATGCAGGCGACTGCATTGTGCTTGTAGGCGGCGGCACAGGCCGCGACGGCATCGGCGGCGCGACAGGCTCTTCAAAAGCTCATAACGTAAAGTCTGTAACAACGGCTGCAGCCGAAGTTCAGAAAGGAAACGCCGTAGAAGAGCGCAAGATTCAGCGTCTTTTCAGAAACCGCGACGTAAGCCGCATGATCCGCCGCTGCAACGACTTTGGCGCAGGCGGTGTTTCAGTTGCCGTTGGCGAACTTGCGCCGGGTCTTGAGATTAACCTTGACCTTGTGCCGAAAAAGTACGAAGGCTTGAACGGTACAGAGCTTGCAATTTCTGAAAGCCAGGAACGCATGGCTATCGTTGTGCGCAAAAAGGACGTTGAAGCCCTTATTGCCGCCGCAAAAACTGAAAACTTGAACGCGGTTCAGATTGCAACCGTAACAGATACAAACCGCCTTATCATGAAATGGCGCGGCAAGACAATCGTAGACATTGACCGCGCTTTCTTGGATACGGCCGGTGCAAGCCGCAACGCAAAAGCTGTAATTGCGGCTGTAAAAAAAGAAGATTCACCGCTTTGCAGACCGCTTGACTGCGTTGAAAAAGCCTTTGAAAAAGGCGCAAGTTTGAACGAAGCTTGGATGGCCGACATGAAAGACCTTGCGGTCTGCTCTCAGCGCGGCTTGAGCGAGCGTTTCGACGGCTCAATCGGCTCAAGCACAGTCACTTTCCCGATGGGCGGCCGCTATCAGTCAACACCGGAAAACGGCTGCGCCGCAAAGATTCCGGTGCTTCCGCCTTTTGAGACTGAAACTTCAAGCCTTATGACATTCGGCTATGACCCGCGCATTGCAAGCTGGTCGCCGTATCATGGCGCACAGGTTGCAGTTCTTCATTCTCTTGCAAGAATCGCCGCAATGGGCGGTCTGCCAGAAAGCTGCCGCCTTACGTTCCAGGAATATTTTGAGCGCACTGCATCAGAAACAGCTTGGGGCAAGCCTGCCGCCGCTCTTTTGGGCGCGTTGTCTGCGCAGACCGCGATGGGCACAGCTTCAATCGGCGGAAAAGACAGCATGAGCGGCTCTTTTGCAGAGCTTAAAGTTCCGCCTACGCTCGTTTCTTTTGCCGTTACAACTGAAGACGCAAGAAACATTACGAGCGGCGCATTCAAAAAAGCCGGAAATTCAGTTTATTTTATTCCGTGTGCATACACAGACGACCTTACGCCGAATTTCAGCTCTTTCAAGGAAACCACAAAAGCATTGCACGCTTTGACGGACAAAAAGCTTGTGAGCGCGCTTTACCCAGTTGCGGCTGGCGGTATTGCAGAAGCCGTTACAAAAATGGCATTCGGCAATAAGGTTGGTCTTGCATTTGACGCTGATTTCTTCGCAAAGCTTCAGAACGCCGTTGCAGTGCTTGCTTCAAAGACAGGCGGCGATGCGCTAAAGTCTTTGTTCCTGCCGCTTTATGGTTCGATTATCGCCGAAGTTGCACCTGATAATTGCGCCGCTTTTGAGAAGGCTTTGCCGACATCATTTAAGCTCGGCACAACTTCTGCTGAACAGAAAATCACAGTTAAAGACACATCAATTTCTCTTGATGAAGCATATAAAGTTTGGGAACAGCCGCTTGCAAAGGTTTTCCCGCCAGTTACGGCTGGAAGCGACGATGCTGCAAAAGCCGAAGCTTTGCCTGATTTTGCGCTTGCAACTCACAAGAGCCTGCAGGAAGCGCGCGACAAGGCTTCTTTTGCAATCGGCGGAAAGGCAAAGCCGAAAGTGCTGCTGCCAGTTTTCCCGGGCACAAACTGCGAATTCGATATGGCACGCGCCTTTGAGCTTGCCGGCGCTGAAACTAAGATTCTGGTTTTCCGCAACAAAGACGAAGAAATGCTTGAATCGTCGCTTAACGAGCTTCAGAAAGAGCTTGCATCGGCGCAGATTCTCGCTTTGTCGGGCGGCTTCTCTGCCGGCGACGAGCCTGACGGTTCGGGCAAGTTTATCGCAAACGTTTTGCGCGAAAACCGCATTGCACAGGCTGTAACGTCATTGATTGACGACCGCGACGGCCTTGTGCTCGGCATCTGCAACGGTTTCCAGGCGCTTATAAAGACAGGTCTTGTGCCGTATGGCAAGATTCTTGCGCCGTCAGAAGAAATGCCGACATTGACGTACAACAGAATCGGCCGCCACATTTCGCGCGTCGTCCGCACACGCATGGTCAGCGCGTTGAGCCCGTGGGCGCAGCATCAGTCTGTCGTTCAGAGCCAGACGCACCTTATTCCGATTTCTCACGGTGAAGGCCGCGTAATCATCGACAAAGCTTTTGCGAAAGAGCTTTTCGAAAAAGGTCAGATTTTCACCCAGTATGTTGATGAAACCGGCAAGCCTGTGATGACAGAGCCGGACAACCCGAACGGCTCAATGTTCGCCATTGAAGGCATGACAAGCCCGGACGGCCGTGTTCTTGGCAAGATGGGGCACAACGAGCGTACGATTGGAACGGCGCATCTTGGTTCTTCTGACGAGCTTATTAAGAATATCGAAGGCAACAAGTGCCAGAACATTTTTGCCGCCGGTGTAAGATATTTCGGCTAAAACGAATAATATGTCATTCCCACGCCCGACGCGGGAATCTTTAACTTAAAGGAGTTTTTTGTGGAAGAAAACGAAAAAGAAGTAGAGCAGGTTAATGAAACTGCCGCTGTTGAAACAGTTCAGACTGAAAGTGCGGCTGCTGCTGATGAAGGCAAAAAAGCAAAAAGCAAGAAACCTGCAATTTTGGGTGCAGTTGCCGCTGTTGTTATTGCTGCCGGCGGCGCAGTCGGTGCTTTCTTCGGACTGGACTTGAATGTTCCGGCTGCAAAAGAATGGGTAAAAGACTACGAAGCTGTTCAGACAACAGCTAAAGAAAGAAACAAGAACATTCTTCTGGCTTTTACCGGCACAGGCTGGGATGGAGTATCTGTTAGTTTTGAAAATGACATTATGCAGGACAAGGAATTCATCAAGAAAATGGGCAAAAAATTCGAGCTTGCCCAGATTGATATTCCCGCCGGTGAAAATGAAGTTTCTGAAGAAGAAATGCAGAAGATTTTTACTTATGCAATGATGTTCAATTTGGAAACAACTCCAAGTCTGATTCTGCTTAGCCCTGAAGGTGTAAGTTATGGTGTTATTGCATATCAGCAGGAAATGGGCTTAGAAACCATAATTTCAGCTATTGAAAATGTAGAGAACGGCTACAAAGCGCTGGCAAAACTTAAGACAGACATTGAAAAAGCAAGTGGCGTTAAAAAAGTTCAGCTGATTGACGAGCTTTATGAAAAATCTTCTGATGAAGAAAAAACCAAAATGACAGATTACATCCTTGAAGTGCCAGCCTTAGACCCTGAAAACCAGAGCGGTCTTGTCGGCAAATACAAGCTTCTGGCTGCTTATAGCGAGGCCGGGCTTTATATGCAGCGCGGTGATGTTGTAGGTGCAAGAGATGTATTGCTCCACATGGTAGAAAGCTCTGACGTTGAGCCTGAATATGCACAGGAAGCTTATTATACAGCAGCTTATATTACGGCGCTCGGCGGTCTGCTTACAACTCAGAAAGAAATTGATTACACCTGTTCTTTAATTGAAAAGGCTATCGCTGCTTATCCAGAAAGCGAGCACATTGAAGACTTGAACAATTTCTTGAGTCTTGTAAAACAGCAGCCTGTTCCAGACGACACTGCTGAATCTGCTGACTCTGCAAATACAGGCAAATAGAACGAATCATTGACGGGGCTGTCTAAAAAAGTTTAGGCAGCTCCGGCATTTTGGAGGCTGTTTTTCTGAACGTTCACCTTGTAATCAGCTTAATTGTTCTCATCGTGCTGATTCTGCTTTCAATGGTTTTTTCAGCAACAGAAAGCGCATTCCTTTCCATTAACAAACTAAGGCTCCGTGTTCTGCGCGGCAAAAAAAACAAAAAGGCCCTGCGCACAGGTCTGCTGCTTGACTCAAAGACAAAGCTTTTAAACACAATTCTGCTTGGAAACAATCTTGCAAATGTCGGCTTAACCGCGTTTTTGACTGCGCTTGCACTTGAGCTTTTCGGTGAGAGCGGCGTTGCAACGGCGACAGCTGTTTCTACTGTTGTCTTGCTGATTTTTGGTGAGATTACGCCAAAGATAATCGCATCGGCTTACCCTGAAAAAATTGCATTTGCTGTAACGCCTTTCATAAGTTTCCTTTCAAAAATTTTTGCTCCGCCTGTTTATTTTTTCGAGAAAATTTCCGATTTTATAGCGCGCCTTTTCGGTGTAAACATTGCTGCAAAATCAGTTTCTTTTACAGAAGAAGACATTAAAACCTTTATTGACGCCGGCGAAGAAGAAGGCGTAATCGAACAGAATGAGAAGAACATGCTGCGGCAGGTCTTTAAATTTACAGACTTGACCGCAAAAGAGATAATGATTCCGCGCACTGAAATTGTGGCGATTCCGCTTGATTCAACTTATCAGGAAATTCTTGACCTCGCTGAAAAAACTTCGTATTCAAGATTTCCTGTTTATAAAGACGGAATAGACGACATCTGCGGCTTTGTTTATTTAAAAGACATGCTTTTTTTTGATGAAACCGAAAATTTTTCGGTCAAAAAAGTGATGCGCCCGCCGCTTTTTATTCTTGAGAACCGCCGCATTTCTTCGATTAGAAAAATATTTAAAGAAAACAAACAGAGCATTGCCATTATCATTGACGAATATTCGGGCACTTCGGGGCTTGTTACCATAGCAAATTTGACGCAGGAAATTTTCGGAAACGTCTACAAAGAGCCGGCCGAAACAAAAAATGAATCCGGCGGAACTTCAGAAGATTCTTTTACAGTTGACGGCTCAATGCGTTTAAGCGAATTGTCTGAAAAAATCGGATTTGAGCTTAAGTCTGAGTTCTACGACACAGTCGGTGGTTTTATAACCGAAAAACTCGGCGACTTTCCGCAAGTTGATTCAGAAGTCAAGCTGGATTTCGGTTCTCTTGTTGTAAAAAAGCTTGACGGTTACAGGGTTGAAACTGTTCTGGTCAACCTCAAATTTGAAGCTGAGGACGAAAAATGATAGTTTCTGTTCTTCTGCTGTGCTTTTGCGTTGTCCTGGCTGCCATTTTCTCGTCTTCAGAAACCGCGTTTATGTCGCTTTCTTCAATAAAGGTCCGCCAGCTTTTAAAACGGCATGAAAAAAACGCAAGGCTGATACATAAGCTTAAATCTCAGCAGGATAAGCTTTTAACCACAATTCTGATAGGCAACAACCTGCTGCATGCGCTTGCTTCTGCGCTCGGTACAGCTGTGGCAATATCATTTTTCGGGGAATCCGGTATAGGCATTGCAACCGCAATAATGACTGTAGCCATTCTGATTTTTGGCGAGATTGTGCCTAAAACGGTGGCTTCAAATCAGCCTGAACTTTCTGCCGCCCGCCTTGCAAAGCCTGTGCTTTTTTTTGAGATTGTGCTTTCGCCGTTTGTCCTAATTTTTTCGGGTATTGTCAAATTTATTACAGCTTTTATACGGCGGTTTTTCAGTGAATCAAGGCCGCTTGTAACAGAAGAAGAGCTTAAGACGCTTATCGATGTGGGTAACCAGGAAGGCACGCTTGAAGCGGGCGAAAAAGAGATGATGAACAAAATCTTTGAATTTACTGACCTTCATGTTTATTCAATTATGGTAAACCGCCTGCTTGTAAAGGCTGTAAGCGTTGACGCTTCTTACAAAGAGGCTGTCGCGCTTTTAAAAGATTCTGGCTTTTCGCGGCTGCCCGTCTTTGACGGCGACTTTAATTCGGTTTTAGGCTATGTGCATTATAAAGATGTGCTTTACGCAAAGAACAAAGGCGAAGATTTCAGCATAAAAGACATAATGCGCCCTGTCTGCTTTGTGCCCGAAACGAAAACTGCAACAGAGATGCTTGAATTTTTTATAAGTGAAAAGCAGAGCTTTGCAATTGCGGTTGACGAAAACGGATGCAACGCCGGTATAATTACGATGGATGACCTGCTTTCTGCTGTGTTCGGCCGTCTTGCAGACGAATACGACAAAAAGGCTGTTCCAATAGAAGAAAGAATTGAATTTATAAGCCCCTCTGAGCTTCGGCTGCCGGGCGACATGCTCTTAAACGATTTCAACGACTTTTTTAAGACCAACCTTGAAAGCGAGTATTATCAGACACTTGGCGGCTGGATGCTGGAAAAATTCGGTGTTCTGCCTTCTGTCGGCGATCTGCTTAGAACCGATGTGTGCACCTTCATTGTAGAGCAGCAGTATCAGCGCTGCATCAAGACCGTGCGCGTAAAATTCGCCGTCTGACAGAGTGTGCTCAGTCAATTGTCAGCTTGTACGAAAAACCGAAAGAGTAATTTGTGTTTCCAGTGCCTCTTCTGCCGTTTTCCTGACCTTGCCCTTTAACACTTATCTGACGCAATTCGCTTTTGCCTTTTACGTTCTGGATTGTCTGCCCGCTCGCAAAAAACGAAAGAGTGTGATATCGCAGAAATGACACATCAACTCTTATGTCACCGAAAAGGCCGAAGCCCTGACGCATTGAATCAACAAATTCAAGGTCTCTTTTCCAGTGCTGGTCAACAGAATTTGCATATATATATGGAGAGGCAGAAAAGCCTGCCTGAATTGAAATAAAATTGAAAAAACTTGTTTTCATTTGAATTCCGGTAGTTGGATACAACATTGTGTTTGTGTAGCTTATAACTTTGCCTGTAACCGGATCTTTTGGAAGATTCTCGTTCCAATAATCTTTACCCTGTGGATACTGAGAGTATCCGTCAAATGAATCCCAGCTCATATAGTTGTAATTGATTCCCGCATACGGTGCTAAAGAGAAATTTTCATCAAATTCAAACCTGAATGCTATGTTTCCAGATGCTTCAAGACTGGCTGTAAGTTCTGCTCTGTGTTCTGAAAATTTTGTCGCTTTCCCGTCAAAGTTTTCAAAGTCCCAGTCATAAAGAATTCCGTTTTGAATATGATTCATTCCAAGAACTGTTGTTGAGAATTCAAGAGGACCCCAAGCTGAGCAGATTGTGCCGCCCATAAGCACTGCGGGTCTGAAATGCCACTCTAACTGGCTTAGTTTGTAATCAGGTTTGCCTTCCTGCACATAAAATGAGTATTCATAAAGCGTACCGCTTTTTATGCCATAAAAAGGTTCTATAGAAAATCTATAGCCTTCACAAAACAGTGCGGGGAGAATTGAAATAAGCAGAAGAAGCAGAAAAACTTTTTTCATGAAATCGGATCCGTTCCGAATAATTTTGCAAGCTGTTTCCGCGTAGAATCCAAATCTTTTGAATACGGGGCTGTAAAAGTCATTTCCTCTCCAGTTAATGGATGCTTAAGCGTAATCTTCCATGCGTGAAGCGCGAGCCTTGAAAGCAAAGGTCTTTCTTCGTAAATGTCGCCGCGCCATGACCGCTTTATATCAGAAAGGCGCACTGGCTTCTGGTTGCCGCTGTAAAGCGGGTCGCACACAATGCAGAAGCCAAGCTGCGAAAGATGCGCGCGTATCTGATGCGTTCTGCCTGTTTTGGGTTTTGCTTCAATCCAAGAATACGGGCCGCATGGACCGATGCATCTGAAATAAGTCTCGGCATCTTTGCCCATTCTGTTGACAATTGTTCTGTGGCGCAAATCGCCGTTTGCAAGCAGCCGCATTGTCGAAGTTGTTTCTTCCCAGAGGGGGCGGCCGTGTACAAGCGCATGATATATTTTATCGACCTGCCGTTTCTCAAAAGCCATAGAAAGAGCGCGCTGTGCTTCCGGTGTCCGCGCATAAACAATAGCTCCAGACGTGTCTTTGTCTATTCTGTGAACTGCAAAAAGTCTGCCGTAGTTTTCTGAGGCTATTTTATCCAGTCTCGGTGCGTCCAAATCGTAGCGGTCAGCCGCCGTTAAAATGCCCGAAGCTTTGTTCAAAACAACTATTGAGTCATCGCAATAAATTTCAGTAAACGGTGGTGTCTTTTTCATTATAGAAAGAATATAGCATGTTTAAGGCTTTCTATGGAAGTTCTGCCGCTCAAACTTTTCATATTAGGCGCCCTGTACATGCGCCCGCAAGTTTCCGAAGGAAACTTGGTGTAAGGCAAAACACTTTTGCTTGAAAATCTGATAAAAACGGTATACTCTGTTTTTTGGGTGAAGAGCATCTTGTATTAAGGAGCAGGCATGAAAGGAAGATTTGATTTTACTGTTGATTCATTGGGCGAATGTAAAGTTCCGTCACCAATTAAATTGTCTAACGAGCGCGGTGATTTCATAGCAAACTACGTAAAAGATAACGAATATATCCGCTACAATTTGGATGTTTATGAAAATGTTCTGGAAACAGAAGCTGACGCTTATAACAATAATTTGATTTCTAAAGCCGGTCCGCGCGAATTTATCTACTTTAATCCGAAGCATGTGCACGCAGCAATCTGTACATGCGGCGGTCTCTGTCCCGGCTTGAACGACGTAATCCGTGCTGTTGTACGCTGTCTGTGGAACAGATACGGTGTGCGCCGGATTACCGGAATCCGTTACGGCTACAAGGGCTTTTTGAATGAATACGGCTTTGACACAATAGAGCTTGACCCGGACAAGGTTGACGATATCCACAAGACAGGCGGCTCATTCCTCGGCACAAGCCGCGGTGCGGGCAACCGCGTAATTGATATTGTTGACGCAATTGAAAGACTGAACATCAACATTCTGTTTATTGTCGGCGGCGACGGTACGCAGCGCGGCGCTCTTGAAATTGCAGAAGAAATTGAAAGGCGCGGTGCAAAAATCTCGGTAGTCGGTATTCCAAAGACTGTAGACAATGACCTTCTGTTTATTCAGAAGTCATTCGGCTTTGATACAGCTGTTGTTAAGGCGACAGAAGCTGTTTCTGCCGCGCACATGGAAGCACATTCGCAGATTAACGGCATAGGTCTTGTAAAATTGATGGGACGCGAATCTGGCTTTATCGCGACAGCAACGGCGCTCGCCAGCCACGAGGTAAACTTCTGCCTTATTCCGGAAGTTCCTTTTGATTTGTACGGCGAGCATGGCTTCTTGAACGAACTTGAACAGCGCATTTTAGAGCGCAATCATGCTGTTGTTATTGTTGCTGAAGGTGCCGGCCAGGAGCTTTTACAGGCAACCGGCGAAAAAGACGCTTCGGGAAACATCAAGCTTGGTGATATAGGCACTTTCCTGCGCGACAAGATTTCAGAGCATTTCAAGGAGCGCAACATTCACATCAATCTGAAATATATGGATCCGAGCTATCAGATCCGCTCAGCGCCTGCCGTTGCGGTTGATTCGATTTACTGCGAACGTCTCGGCAATAACGCCGTTCATGCGGCAATGGCCGGCAAGACAAAGCTTGTAATCGGTCTTGTACACGACAAATTTGTTCTGCTTCCTACAAGGCTTGTAACGATTCAGCGCAACAAGGTTAACCCGGAAGGTTCGCTCTGGCGAGATGCGATTGACGCGACAGGTCAGCCTCTTTATATGGGGGTAAAGCCTAAAGTAGAACCAGAGAAACGGGGAAAACGGGAGAAATGATCGGACAGGCTTATAATGCTTGACTAAATCATAAAAAAAAGATTAGAGTGACAGAGCACAAATTTTTTGTCAAAATGGAATTTGTGCCGATATTTTGAAATATGGAGATGAACATGAAAAAGACAATAGGTATTCTGATTCTTGCAGTAATTTTAGTTTTTAGCTTGACTTCTTGCGGCGGTGGCGGCGGCGGAAGCGGCATAAGTGGTCTTATTAATAAAGTTACTGGTAAAAGTGACAAGGCAGATAAAGACAACTTTGCTGGAAAAAGATTTGGTGACACTGGCGGACCATGGGGTAGCGGTTTCACGGGTTTCGAATTTGGTGCAGACGGTACTGTTACTGTTACATTGGAAGGTACTAGCAAAGGGGCTTGTACGTATAACAAACCGAAAGGCCTTTCAAATGTAACCCTTGAAATAAAGGATTCTGGCGGTGCAGTACTATTTAATCAAGTAGTTAATTTTGATAATGAGGCACATTCTTTTAATACAGCCAAAAAAGGTGGCAGTGGTAACGCATCATTTAGTCTATACTAGTATTTGTTGATACTTCTTAAAAAGCTGTCTGATAAAGTTCAATCTTATCGGGCAGCTTTTTTTATGCCCGCACAGCTTCAGCAAAGCCCTGTACAGACCAGAAAATTTGCCGTGGCGTGTTGTCAAAAAACTGATTATATGCTAGTATCTTAAAACATTCGGGCCATTAGCTCAGCGGTCAGAGCAGAGGACTCATAATCCTTTGGTCCCCGGTTCAAATCCAGGATGGCCCAAACATCATTTTGCGCAAGCAGAATGATGTTTTTTATATAATTTCCAATAGCCAAACGACGCAAAGCGGCGTATGGCCCAATATTTTCGTAACGAAGAGAAAAAGCTTGTCTACATTCAGACAAGCTTTTTTATTTCAACAATGTCATTGTCGGGCTTGACCCGATAATCTCTGCTTCGCCAGATAAAGTTTATTGCAAGATTGCCTGGTCACGCCGGGCAATGACAAATCATCATAGACCGCAATACCTATGAATTGCGCCTTACGACAAATTCTTTTGGCTTATCGCTGTCAAAAACTGAGGCTTTTTTCATCTGTTCAAGGTAAAAGAAAGCCTGTGCTCTTGCCGGCTCTTCTGAGGCCTGTTTTCTCTGCCATGTGCCGTCACTGTTTAGCTCAAAAGACTGAACCGTGTCTGCAAAATATGCGCCCAACGCATCTTTCAGCTGCTTTACAAGGTCTTCCTGCACAACCGGAAACATAAGTTCTACGCGCCGTTCAAGGTTGCGCGGCATCCAGTCTGCGCTTGAAAGATAAAGCTCTTCATCGCCGCCGTTCTGAAAATAGAAAATGCGCTCGTGTTCCAAATATCTGTCGATTATGCTCACAACCTTGATGTTGGCGCTCATGTTTTTTACGCCGGGCACAAGCATACAGATGCCGCGCACGTTCAGCAGAATGTTCACGCCGGCGCAGCTTGCCTTGTAGAGCGCGCGTATAATCTCTTCGTGACCGAGGCTGTTCATCTTTGCCATGATTAACGCGCTCATTCCGCGCCTTGCATGCTCTGTTTCGCGCTCAATCATCGTAAGAAGCCGCGTCTTCAAGTCAATCGGGGCTATTGAAAGCCATTTCATAGTCTGAATTGAAGAATAGCCCGAAATCATGTTGAAAAACACAGTGGCGTCGTTCGCAATTTCAGCTTTGCTTGTAAAGAGCGAAAAATCTGCATAAGTTCTTGCTGTCTTGTCGTTGTAGTTGCCGGTCGAAAGATGCACATAGCGCTTAATGCCTTCGCTTTCGCGGCGCACCACAAGCAGCATCTTTGCATGTACTTTAAGGTTTGCAATGCCATAAACAACGATAACGCCTGCGCGTTCAAGCTGCGTTGCCCAAGAAATGTTGCGCTCTTCGTCAAAGCGCGCCTTAAGCTCAACAAAAGCAGTTACATGCTTGCCGTTGTGCGCCGCCCGCTCCAGCGCCTGCACCACAGGCGAATTTCCGCTTGTTCTGTAAAGCGTAATCTTGATTGCAAGCACGTCAGCGTCATCAGCCGCCAGATTCAGAAAATTCACCACAGGGTCATAAGATTCATACGGAACATGAAGCAGTTCGTCTTTAAGCTTGAGCACATCCCACGGCGAATTCCGCAAAAGGCTTGAAGTTTTGAAATGCTTCCATTGCGGATATTTGAACTCTGGCGCGGCGTCTATGCTGCCAAGCTCGGTGAGAAAGCCCAAATCGACAAGCCCGTCAACCTCGTACACGTCTTGTTTTTGAAGTTTGAGCCTGTCTGTCAAAGCTTTTTGAATTGATGGGCTGGAACTGTTCGTCATGATGCGGACGATGAACGAATTTTGCCGCTGCTCAAGCACTTCTTCCATTGCCTGAATGAAGTCGTTGCTGCGGTCTTCGTCAACCGCAAAGTCCGCATCGCGCGTAATCTTAAAGATGAGCGTTTCTTCAACAGAAAAGCCCGGAAAAAGGTGCGTACCGAAAGTCTGAACTACGTCGTCAAGCGTGGTGAACATGCGCAGATTCTCTGAATTTTTCGCTGAATCTTCCGGCAGCCAGACTATGCGGCCTATGCTCGAAGGAATCTGCACAATGGCGAGCGGCTCTTCTTCAAGCGGGGCAGCGCCGAGCAGCATGTTTGTTTCTTTGTCTTCGAACATCGGCTTAAGCAAAAACGCCGCATGAAGGCGCAAGTTTGAAACATGCGGAAACATTTCGGTTGAGCTTGTGCGTAACGGCGTTAGCAAGGGGAAAATCTCGTTGAGAAAAAGCTTTTTCAAGTAATTGTGCTGCTTTTCGGTGTAATCGTTCCGGCTTATATATTTGATGCCGCACTGCGGAAGCGCGGGCAAAATTTCGTTGTTGAAGCAGCTGTACTGCTGCTTTAAAATTTCGTGCACGCGCTTTGAAATTGCGTCAAGCTGCGCACTAGCCGTCAGCTCAGAAATGTCTTTCCATTCGGGGTTCTTGCGCTGCTGCCGCTTTAGGCTTGCAACCCTCACCATGAAAAATTCGTCAAAATTCGAACTTACGATGCCTAAGAATTTTACGCGCTCCAAAAGCGGCACATCTTTGCGTTCCGCCTGCGACAAAACGCGCGCGTTGAATTCAATCCATGAAAGTTCTCTGTTGAAAAAACGATATTTCTTGGGCATAAGCTTCCTTGTTTCAGTTTCTAAATGTCAGTGCAAAATCACTTTATAGCCGAAAATGTTCTCAAACAAGTCGGCTTTTTCGGCAAGCGCATTGCGTTCAAGCGTTGTG
>JAEEGH010004803.1_pt1 | contig 34379 bp, 19 predicted proteins | sample 9134181 | NCBI WGS metagenome assembly JAEEGH01 (sample SAMN16246544, study PRJNA631951) | gut metagenome | biome: gut microbiome; feature: rumen; material: DP-attached | host: Bos | place: Iran: Karaj | collected 2018-10
CCTGCAGCCAATTGACGAAACGTAATCGCACACCCGACGAGCCGTAACCTCATGAACGACGAGATTACGGCTCGTTTTTCTTGACAAATTTGCGGTCAAAAGTATTAACAATATTTAGCGAAAATAATAGCAGATATATTTGGAATTCTCGATTATTTTTAGTACCTTTGTAAGCAAGAAAGGCAGGAAAGTCCTGACCTGGATATGGTTTCATTTAATAATCTAACATCATGAGTAAAATTCTTTACGAAGTTTACAAGAACGACATCAAGGACTCAGAGTCCGTGATGTATGGGAAGTGGTACGCCCGACTGAAGAGTACCGAAACGATGAGTCTGGCTAAGATGGCCAAGCACATCTCTGAGCATGGTTCGGTTTTCACCGATGATGTGGTCGAGGGTGTGATGAAGAAGTTCAAGAACTGCCTGCTGGAGATGCTGCTGAACTCTCGCAAGGTGAAGATCACCGGACTGGGCACGTTCTACCTGACTGCCGAATGCCAGAAGGGTGGTGCCGACAAGGAGGAGGACTTCAACGTGAGGGAGCACCTGAAGGCACTGCACATCCGCTTCTTGCCCGACCAGACGGCTGAGGACAACATCTCGAGTCGTGAGTTCATCAAGAAGGCCGAGTTCGTGAACGTTAAGAGCCTGCTCTCTTCGAGTGATGACGAAGAGGAGGGCGGTGGTAGCACGGGCGGCGGCACTGGTGGTGGACCTTCTACTGAAGGGTGAAGCCTTACCCCCAACAACCTCACCCCCAACCCCTCTCCAAAGGGAGAGGGGCTTTTTGTATGTCAAGTACCAGTCCCTTGGCAACTAACTCAAAATGTACTTCTCGGCATTCAGGTGGAAGACTTTTTCTTTTTCCTCTTCCGTCAGATCCAAAGAGTTCATGAACTTCATCATATCAGCCAGGCACACATAGGGATAATCGGAGGCGAAAATGATGCTGTCGATGCCAAATGCCTGCTTGGTACACTCAAAAGCGAGTTTGGACATATTGCCGCTGGTTGTCATCACCACATTCTTGTTCTCGAAGTAGTAGGCAACCGTATGCTTCATCTTCACCTCGTCGTCCTTGATCCATGCAAAGCGGTTGTCCACTCTGTCTATGATGAAAGGGAAGAACTCGCCGAAATGACCGAGAATCATTCTCAGCTTGGGGAACTTGTCGAAGGTGCCGTTCAGAATCAGGCGCAGCGACGTCTTCATAGCATCCAGTCCGAAGCCGAGACCTGGCGAGGAATACACATAGCCCATATCCTTCATATCCTTGTCGTCGGAAGCCTGCGGATGAACATAGACGGCACAACCCAACTCTTCTGCCTTTGCCAGCAGAGGCAGGTATTTCTCATCATACAGATGCTCGTGCATATAGTTGGAATGTGTGTGCCAGTATTTGAATCCCAGCTCTTTGACGCAACGCTCCAGCTCTTTGATGGCCTCATCGACGTATGGCGTCGGCAAAATGGCAGTGCCCAGGAAGCGGCCAGGGAATTTCTTGATGAGTTCTGCCACAGCGTCGTTGGATTTCTTGGCGAAATACACACTCTCCTTTTCGGGCAGTTCCTCCACAGCGGGCGAGCTGGACATCACACCGACATCAATGCCGTTGCGGTCCATCTCAGCCACGCGCTCCTCGCCGAAATTCATCATTTCGTCAATGAAAGGATAGGTGTTCGTCACACCACCGAAATGGGCATAGACATGATCCCTCACTTCCAGGACTTTTGTTTCCGGATAATACCTCATGGCCTCATCTCTCGTAGCGAGATAGTCCATCAACTCAGGCAGATAATAATGAAATTCGCAATCAATGATTTTCATATCGTTTTATCACCTCGACTAACTCAAAATATACTTCTCGGCATTCAAGTGGAAGAGTTTTTCCTTTTCCTCTTCCGTCAGATCCAGCGTTTTCACGAATTTCATCATGTTAGACAGACACTCGTAGGGGTAGTCTGAGGCGAAGATGATGCTGTCGATGCCGAAAGCCTGTTTGGTACACTCAAAGGTGATTTTAGACATAATGCCGCTGGTGGTCATCACCACATTCTTGTTCTTGAAGTAGTAGGCTACCGTGTGCTTCATCTTCACCTCATCGTCCTTGATCCATGCAAAACGGTTGTCCACCCTGTCGATGATGAACGGGAAGTATTCGCCACAGTGTCCGAGTATCATTCTCAGCTTGGGGAACTTGTCGAAGGTGCCGTTCAGAATCAGTCGCAACGACGTCTTCATGGCATCCAGTCCGAAGCCAAGACCTGGCGAAGAATACACATAACCCATCTCCTTCATATCCTTGTCGTCGGAAGCCTGCGGATGAACATAGACGGCACAACCCAACTCTTCAGCCTTGGCTAGCAGAGGAAGGTATTTCTCCTCATACAGATGCTCATGCATATAATTGGAATGTGTGTGCCAGTATTTGAATCCCAGCTCTTTGACGCAACGCTCCAACTCCTTGATGGCCTCATCAACGTATGGCGTCGGCAAAACCGCAGCACCAAAGAAACGACCGGGGAATTTCTTGATGAGTTCTGCCACAGCGTCGTTGGATTTCTTTGCGAAATACACACACTCCTTTTCGGGCAATTCCTCCAACGCAGGCGAAGAAGACATCACAGCGACGTCAACGCCGTTGCGGTCCATTTCCGCCACGCGCTCCGCTCCGAAATTCATCAGCTCGTCAATCACAGGATAGGTGTTCGTCACACCGTCGAAATGGGCATAGATCTTATCCCTCACTTCCAGAATTTTTGTTTCTGGATAATACCTCATGGCCTGATCTCTCGTAGCGAGATAGTCCATCAACTCAGGTAAATAATAATGAAATTCACAATCAATAATTTTCATGTCGTTAATAATTTTTGGTTTATAATGTTTGGATTACTCCGCCTTGACTTTCATTTCGGGGGCTTTGTGGGTGACATTGGTATCGGTGCAGTACCACTTGATGGTGAACTCTGAGATACCAAGGTCCTTGGCATAGCCCTTCAGTGTCTGCAAGGCATTAGGGTCGTTAAGCATTTTCTTCGAAGTATCGACCAAGTAATTGATAGTGTTCTCGCTATCTGGTGTCTTGTCTGCCAATACTATGGTTGGCTGGTAGAGGTCAGGGAACTGAGTCTGGAGATAGTTCGTCAGCTGTCCCTTTTGTCCCTCATGACCTGCCTGTCCAATCTCCGGGAAGTCCACATCCATACGCCACGTCTGCTTTGAGCGGTTAGGAACCAGGAGGGTATAGGAAGCAGTATTGTTGTTGGCATCTGTAGAAGAGGTGGAACATAATTTACTGTCACCAAGAAGGAATAACGGTTCAGAAAAATCACCATCACCATCTGTACAGCTTGAAACAAGTGAACACATCGTTGGCATGTGGTATGTCTCTAAGGTGTATTCTCCATCTGGATTAGCAACAGACCAGCATGCCTGATTGTCGATATTAACATCTGTGGTAAGAGCATCAGGTGCTATGGCATGTGTGGCATCTCCTTTGTCAATATCTCCCATATCAGTCTTGCCGCATTCGTATGTCCAGGTCACCTTGTTTCCCTCTGTATTCTTCACACATTTCAACTCCTTCGCATTTTCCGTAGTTGTCAAGGTGTATGATGTGCCTGTTGTCCAACCATGAGAGAAATTGAGTCCGAGTGAACCACTTGGATTACTTCCTACAAAACCGGGGCTAAGGGAGCCACCAATGGTATTGGTTTCTGACTCTGTTGTACCTACGGCAACTGAACGGCTGATGTTGTTGTTGTCGGTATCAGGGACAGCATCCTCAAGCTGTATGCTGCCCTTGCCTGTAAGGTTCAGAGAGAAATCGCCCTTGTTAAACCAAGCACCATATACAGCACAGCCAATATCATCTCCATATAACCCCATCGCCCATCTCATTGCTTCTTCCATTTCGGAAAAGTCGAAGCCTAATGTATTGTCCGGGTCACTATATCTGCTTTTTTCTACCCCTATCCACTTATCATTGTTATACGGACCTCTATAGAGTGTCTTTGAGACATTCCAGAGATCATCGCCTTCACGCTTGCCGCCTACTGAGGTTACGACTTTCTGCTCTGTGTAATAATAGTCTTTGTTGGTCTCCATGTTATGAACACCCCATACGCGGATGATTTCCTGATAGGCATTGTCCTTCTTGAGAGGATTGTTCACCTCAAGGATTTTATTGCCGTCCTTGTCTTTGCTAACCAAAACAGCAGAGAGCGCATTCTGATAGGTGTGCTCCTCGCTGGCACTTGTCAGGCTGTTGATGGCACCACTTCCGTCAGCACGAGTGACGCTTCTGGTGAATGGCGCTTGGGCACTCTTTACATTTAGCCAACTGGCTGCACCATCGGCGAGGTAACCACTGCTGCATTGGTCATATTCCTGCGTGATGGTTTTTGTCTTGGTACTATTCGAACCATCTTTATTCGTTACAGAATAAGTAATAGTTCTAGTGCCATAAGGTGCACACTGATAATAACCCTTACGAGAGAAGATGACCATCTCGGCAACCGGTGCTGCATCGCCTACCCCACTGCGAGTGGATGCCAGAGCATTGATGTTGGCAATGCGAGTCTTCATCTTCGCTGCATCAGCATTGATAGTATTGCTGGAAGTCAGGGTGTTTGGTGGAACGATATTGACAACAACACCACTGCCATCATCTTTTGTAAGAATATCGTATGTTGCCTGCTCAAATCTTGCCGACAACTGCTCCATCAGATGTACCAGATGTGCATTATGAGGCTTCTCTATTGCGATATAGCCACCAGTCAGATATATCTTCGTTGCTTCCAGCCATTCAGTAAGAGGGCGATTTAGGATATCCTCACCCTTGATGAGCACCATCTTGGTATTGTCATCGACACTGGTGGTGGTATTAGACAAACGACGCACAAGGGCTGCACCCATAGAGTTGTCGTCGAAGGAACTCATTACCGCTGTAGGAACATCGGCTATCACCTTGACATTCAACTCATCCACCTTCACGTCGGTAGGATTAACTCCGCCGCCGTTATCATTGCTGGCTATGTCTTCTTTGACACAGCCTGTTATCATCGTCGCAATCCCCATCATTAGGACTGCAAGAAAAATGTAATTACGTTTTTTTGTCTTCAAAATCATTTCAAATTTTAGATTCTTAGCAAATACGATGCAAATATACAACTTTTTTTTGATATATATACAAAATCGCGTTTTTATTAAGGAAAAGTTGCGCACAGGGGGCTCCTTGCGAGCATAATTATATGAGGTCGTCTGAAACGCTGATAAATAAAGGCTTTAAGCGAGGTGATTTAAGCCTCCAAACGAATTAATTAAAGGCTTTAAATGAATACCTACGCCTGCCATTTATGTTTATATTTTGCCCACAAAGTTAGTATAAATAATCGGAAATGAAAAAAACGAGGACTATTTCCCTGTCTATATTTTGTCATGTCGTGGATTTGTCGTATATTTGCAGGCAATATAAATGAATAAGGTATATGAAATCAATCTTTGGAAGGATTTTAACGACAGGTTTAATTGGTTTGACAATGGGATGTAATAGTAGTGTTGATATCGAGCAACAAGTGGATGAGCTCTATGGAAAGATGACGCAGGAGGAGCGTATCGCCCAACTGCAGAGTCTTTATATGGATGTGCTGTTCGATGAGCAAGGAAAGCTGGATACAGCAAAATGTCGCCAGCTGATACCAAACGGTATCGGACACTTCTCCCAGTTTGCCATGCAGAAACCCAGAGATCCCAATGAGTTGCGAGACCGTGTCGCCGCCGTCCAGGATTGGCTCATCAAGAATACACCCAATGGTATTCCTGCCCTCTGTCATGAGGAAGTGCTGACAGGTGTGAACACCTTAGGCTCCACCATCTATCCCCAACAGATAGGACAGGCGTGCTCCTTTAATCCGGTACTTGCGGAGCTGAAGACGAAGCAGACGAGTAATGCCCTGCGTAAGATGGGAGGTATACTGGCACTCTCTCCAATGGTTGACGTATGCAGAACACCTAGTTTCAACCGTTTGGAGGAGTCATATGGTGAGGATGCCTACCTGTCGGCAGTGATGGGTACAGCCTTCGTCAAAGGACTGCAACAAGGTGACCTGAAGAAAGGTGTTGGAGCATGCTCAAAGCACTATCTCGGCTATGGCGGTGGCGGTGATGCGGAGGAAAAGGAACTGATGGAGGAGATCCTGATGCCCCATGAGGCGATGATCCGTCTGGCAGGAAGCCGCGTTGTCATGCCTGGCTATCATGCCGTGCATGGTACCAACTGTGTCGCCAATGGTGAGATCCTGAATGATATCCTTCGTGGCTATGTGGGATTTGACGGTATGGTGGTGAGCGACTATACCGCTATTGGTCAGATTCCTGGTACGGAGGATCCTGTACAGAAAGCCGCTGCAGCCATCAATGGTGGTAATGATGTCGATTTCCCGACAGGTTCTGATTATAAGTATTTGCCAGATGCCATCAAAAAGGGACTCGTCAAGCCGGAAGTGCTGGAGCGAGCAGTGAAGGATGTGCTGCGACATAAGTTCCGTGCAGGACTGTTCGACAAGGATGCGTATCTCTATTCCTCAGAGAAAATAGTCCTCGACACCCCGGAGGAGCGTAAGACCGCCTATGATATCGCCACTCAGTCGGTGGTGCTGTTAGAGAATAATGGTGTCCTTCCCTTGAAGGATGTCAAGAATATCCTGCTGACAGGTCCTAACGCCAACAGTATCTGGGCGATGTGTGGTGACTATACCTATCCTGCCATGTCTTATTTCTGGAAGATGCAGGAGGATGTGCCGGATAACCCCCATATCGTGAAACTGCTGGAGGGTATGACGAAACAGAAACCTGAGGGTGTCAACCTCATGTACTCCCGTGGCTGTGACTGGACAGAGGAGATAGAGACCAAATATGGTGAGGTGGGTGATGCACGAGCTTGGGAATACGCACTGCTCCATCGTAAGGTGGACGCTGGTGAGAAAGCTGACAAGCAGGAAGCGCTCCAAATGGCAAGCCAGAGTGACGTGATTATCGCCGCTGTGGGTGAGAATGTGATGCTGTGCGGAGAGAACCGTGACCGCATGGGACTCCGGCTGCCAGGAAAACAGGAACAGTATGTCGAGGAACTCATCAAGACGGGCAAGCCTGTTGTGTTGGTCATTTTCGGCGGTAGGGCACAGGTGGTGTCCGGACTGGCAGAGAAATGTGCCGCAGTCATCCAGGCATGGTACCCTGGTGAGGAAGGTGGCAACGCTGTGGCAGACATCCTCTATGGTAAGGTGTCTCCCTCCGCAAAACTGTCTGTCAGCTATCCCAATACGGAGATCAACACTCCCGTCTGCTATAACTATAGCGCAGAGAAAGACGCACGGATCCAGTGGCCCTTCGGCTATGGTCTGACCTATACCACTTTTGAGTACGGCAACCTTCATGTGGACAAAGAGACGGCTACCACCAACGAGAGTATCAGTCTTTCTTTCGAAATAAAGAATACGGGTAAGATGACTGCTGACGAGATAGCACAGATATACCTGAGTCCTGCTGACGGACAGTCTATCCGTCCCATCCAACTGCAAGGCTTCGCACGTGTCAGTTTGCAGCCTGGTGAGCAGAAGACGGTACAAGTCAAGCTCTATACGGAACAGTTTGGCTTCTATACTCATGAAAGTCAGCGACAGTGGAACATCCGTCCGGGTAAATATATCGTCAAGGTGGGCAGCTCCTCAGAGGATATCAAACTACAAGAGACGATTACCCTTACCGGTAATCCTGTCGTCAAACCCATCAGGGATTTCTATTTCTCAGAGACATTATAATATATGTATGTAGTATTAGCCGACAATCAGGATATCACCAGGGCAGGCATGATGTATGTCTGTCAGGAGCTGGGGCAGGTGGAGATGCACCGTGCTGAGGATAAAGTGGAGCTGATAGAACAGTTGAAACAACATCCTGAGGCAGTGGTAGTATTAGACTATACCCTTTTTGATATCAATGATGTCGAGGAACTGGAAATCCTGTATCAGCGATTCCCTCAAGTACAATGGATACTCTTCAGTGTGGACCTGTCGGGTGATTTCGTCCGTAGGGTGATTGCCATCTCCCCACGTTTCAGTATCTTGTTGAAAGAGTCACCTATACAAGAGATACGAGAGTGCCTGTTGTTTGGGCAGCGGCATCAGCGATATATCTGTCAGCGGATGGCAGAGCTGTTGTTGGCTCCGCAAACGAAAGTGGTGGAGGAGGATGTGAAACTGACACCTACGGAAATAGAGATTCTTAAGGATATCGCACTGGGACAGACCACCAAAGAGATCGCGGAGCGTCGTTTCTCCAGTTTCCATACCGTGAATACCCATCGGAAGAATATTTTCAGGAAGCTAGGGGTCAATAATGTCCATGAGGCTACCAAATATGCCTTGAGAGCAGGACTTGTAGACTCTGCGGAATACTATATATAATAAAGGTTTTCGTCGCTTTTCAGAATAAAAAAAGTAGGAATTATCTCACGACAACTCCTACCCAATTTCTAACTAACTTATTATCAACTATTCATTACTCATTCTGAATTCACATTGCAAAGATAAGTACTTTTTTTGATATCTGCAAGAAAAAAACAAAAAAACTTCGAAAAAAGTTCCGTAAACGTTTGCGTAACTCGGAAATTATTAGTAATTTTGCATGTGATGAGTAAAATTAAGCAACATAGAACCTCCTTAAAAGATCTGGCAAAAGAGTTGAATGTCAGTATTGCCACAGTGAGTCGTGCCTTACGTAGCTCAACAGAGATAGGTGAGGAAATGCAGCGTCGTGTGAAGGAACTGGCAAAGAAGATGAACTATCGCCCGAATCCCTTCGCACAAAGTCTTCGCAAAGAGGCTCCCAAGATTATAGGGGTGGTGGTGCCGAATCTGGTGACCCACTATTATGCCGCTGTCCTTGATGGTATTGAGGATGAGGCGAGAAGGGCAGGGTATAGCGTGATCAGCGCCAACAGCCATGAGGACTGCGAGAAGGAAGCGAATGTGGTGGATAACTTCATCGGCTTGCATGTGGAGGGTATCATTGCTTGTCTGGCTCAGACAACGACAGACTATAGTCATTTTGAGGAATTAGCCTCAATGGGTATCCCCTTGGTGTTTTTTGGACGGACCTGTCTTTCCGACCGCTTCTCCAGTGTGACAGCTAATGGTGATGAGGCTGCGATGATGGCTACACAGCATCTGATAGATACGGGCAGCCGTCGTATCTCCTTCATCGGAGGCCCTAATCATCTGGATATGGTGCAACGACGTAAACACGGCTATCTGGAGGCTTTGCGTGAGAATCGTATCCCCATAGAACGCGACTTGGTGATTTGTAATAAGATAGACTATCAGGTGGCATTGGAGGAAACAGTGAAATTGCTACAGAGGGAGGATCGCCCGGATGCGATACTTGCCTTTAATGATATCATCACCTTTGCCGCTTTTACGGCTATAAAACAGCTAGGACTGCGCATCCCGGATGATGTTGCCCTTATAGGTTTTACGGATGATGCCCATGCGGCTTATGTGACCCCCCGGATGTCTGCCATAGTAGATCAGTCGTATCTGATGGGTGTTACTGCCTGTCAGGTGTTGTTGGGGCATATTCAGGGGGATACCAAGGTGCAAAAGAAGATTGTTCCCCAGCAGTTGATGATTCGAGATACTTCCGCGAAAAACAAAAAGTAAGCATTTTTTTTGGTCATATTGTAAAAAAAGTGTATTTTTGCAGATATTATTAGGAAAGATACATTTTACCAATGACTAAGAAACTTGTTTTACTATCCTTATTCATATGCCTGATGCCATTGGCTACGATGGCGGGGATACCTGATGTGAAGTTCAGTCGCTTGGATACACGCGACGGACTGAGTAACTCCCAGTTGTTATGTATTCTTCGTGACTCGAGGGGTATGATGTGGTTTGGAACGCCTTACGGATTGAACCGCTATGACGGGTATCGTTTCAAGACGTTCTATTCCTATCCCAAGGATACGACTACGATGCGTAACAATTATGTGGATGAGATTTATGAGGCATACGACGGGAAACTGTGGCTCCGCCAGAGTATGAACTATACCATCTATGATCCTGTGACGGAGAAATTCGACCGCCATCCGGAACAGTGGTTGCAAGAGCATGGTATCACAGGAGGTATAGAGCGTCTTTTTATCGACTCGAAAAAAGACTTCTGGGTGAAGACATATGAGAATGGTTTCTGGCATTATAGTCCTCGTACGGGCAAATTAAAGCAATACCACTTTGGCTATGGTCGTCAGGAGTTCAATAGTGACTTTGGCGTCTCTGGCTTTACAGAGTTCGGGAAGAGCGTGTTGATATCTTCTTTCAATGGTGAGATCATCTGCTTTAATCGTGAGAAAGACTGGATCAGCTGGAAGAGTGACTATCTGCGTAAACACGGATTCGTCAACAACCAGGACTGTAAGCTGCGGGTAGACAATGAAGGTAACTTGTATGCTATCACGATGCAGGGAACCTATATCTTGATGAATGGCAAAAGACGATGGTACCATTCCCTGCCAGAGTTGTTTCATAGCTGGGGAATTAATGACACAGAGGAAGTGCAGAGCGTCTGGGATGTCCAGTTGGACCATCGAAAGAGATTATGGCTTGCCACAGACCATCATGGCGTGATAATCGTCGATCGTAAGTCGCAGGAGATTCGCCAATTCTTGAATGACAAGCATGACGAGACCACTGTCAGTGACAATACCATCCGTTTCATCTATCGCGACCAGTTGTCTCGCATGTGGTTGGGATCCTATATGAATGGTGTGTGCTGCTATACGGAGAGTAGTTCGAATTTCCAAAATATCGAGTTAGGGAATATCAATACTATCTGTGTCGACAAGGCTGGCTACTATTGGTTAGGTACTAACGACAAGGGTATCATCCGTTTTGATCCCCGTACGGAGGAGCAGGTTGTCTATGACAAGGCGAACAGCGGTATCGCCTCTAATACAATGGTTGGCTCTTTGGCTGCTCGCGACGGTTCCGTATGGTTCGGAACCTATGAGGGTGGTCTGATTCATATTAAGGACGGACAGGTGACTAACTATCGTGCTACAGGAAAGCCCAACGACCTTGCTAATAATAATGTATGGACTGTTTATGAGGACCAGTGGGGATATATATGGATAGGAACCCTGGGAAGTGGTGTACAGCGTATTGACCCTAGAACGGGACACATGGATGAGCCGATCAACACCAAGAACTCTATCCTTCCCAGTGACTATATCTCTACGATTAGCAGTACACAGAAGGGCTGGCTGATGGTGTCACACTCTGTTTACTATTCTATTATCAACCCTAAGACAAAGAAGGTTATTAATCGTAATATTGCGGACAACCATAATAATATTAGTATTACGGAGACTTCTATCAATGCGATGCAGGATAGTCGTGGGTTGTCATGGCAAGGCTCATCCTCTGGAGCTACGATATGGGACCCAAAGACTAACGAGGTCTATCTTATCGACATGCGTTCTGGTATGTTTGGCTCTACTGTAAACAGTATGATAGAAGATGAGCGTCATACGATGTGGCTGGTAACGGATCACGGAGTGACAAATGTGGTGCCACAGAAAGTCGCAGACAATAAATGGAACTTTGTGGTGCGTAGTTTCAACAATCGTGACGGACTACATGGCAGTCCCTATAACCAGCGCTCACTTTGTTATACTCCTGACGGGAAAATCCTGGTGGGTGGTCAAGGAGGACTTGACATCATCAATCCTAAGAAAATGGGTAAGGGACGTTTGAGGGAGGTTCCTCTTTTTAGTGGACTGAAGATCGGTGGTCGTGAGGTGGAAGTTGGTGAGGAGATTCATGACGATATCGTATTAGATGAGGCTCTTGACTATTGCCGTGAGATTACTCTTAGGTATGACGAGGAGTTCACGGTACAGTTGGCAAGTAATAGTGGTGAGATCCATAACCGTTCCCGTTTTATCTATAAGTTGGATGGCTATAATGACGAATGGCTGCGTACAGAAGAGGTGAATCCTAATATCACCTATCAGAGTCTTCGTGCAGGCTCTTATGACTTATGTGTCCATATGATGAACGATGACGGAACGATGGGAAAGGAAGAGAACCGTATCTCCATCACCATCCGTCCTCCCTTGTGGCGTACTCGTTGGATGATATTACTTTACATGCTATTGATAGCTGTCGCCGCATGGATCTGGAGGAAATGGTATATCAAACGTCACGAGCGACGAATAGAGGCAGAGAATCTCCGTCGTGAGACTGAGAAGATATCCTGGATGTCGGAAATGCGAAGGAAAATGGCAGAAGAGCAGTCTGATGAGACTCTTGTGGTGAAACAAGATAAAATGGAAGCCCAGATGCAACAAGCAGACATCGTCGCTTTCATCAAGAAGGTATGTGATGAGTTTAAGGGGTATGAGAATCTGCCTTTCAAGTTGTCTATCGTCACTGCCGTCAACCAATTGCAATTGATGTTTGACCCTGAACTGATGAAACGTGCGATGAATATCCTCCTGACGAACTCCGTCAGGTTTGCTCCTACTGAGAGTCGTATCAGTGTGGGGGTTGCACGGATGTCAACTGGAGATGCTCAGATACAGGTGGCAGATAACGGGGTAGGAGTTCCCGAGCAATATAGGGAACACATCTTCGATCCTGTCCCTGAGGGTGAGGGCGTTCAGCTCGATAAGGTGAAGGCAATTGTGGATGCCCATCATGGCACTATCCGAATGGAGGATAATCCTGGTGGCGGCTCTATCTTTATCATCACTCTTCCTGGAGGTGATGTCATAGAAGAGGCTGAAATCATAGAAGACTAGCAAAAACATTAAATAAATCAATGAAAAACTTTAAAATGGTGACGACAGGAATCCTGTCGATGATGATGGCAACACTGACTGCTGCTGACTATACTGTCAAAGGTAATTTCGTGACCATCCCAGTGAAAGAAGTGAAGGCAGGTGGTGCTAAGGTAGTGCGACTGCAAGTAATCAACGACAATATTATCCGTGTGCAAGCTACCTCGGAGAGTGCACTGCCGCAGAAGCAAAGTCTGATGATCGTGGAGCAGAAGGCTCAGCCGATATTCGACGTGAAGGAAGATGATGATAAGGTCTGCGTGAAGGCAAAGAACGTAGAGGCTCGCGTGGATACGGAGTCTGGTAAGATTACTTTCTATGATGCCGCAGGCAAGAAGTTGCTCAAGGAGGACGACAAACAGTTTAAGAACTTCACTGTTCCTGAGCGTGAATATGGTCTGAAGGGTGGTGCTCCTCTGACTGAGGCGATGAAGCATGGCATCCAGTGGCAGATGAAGTTTGATTCTCCAGATGATGAGGCTTTTTACGGACTTGGACAGCACCAGTCGGAAGAGTTTAATATGAAGGGTAAGAATGAGGACCTGTTCCAGTATAATACGAAAGTCAGCATTCCTTTTGTCCTATCTAATAAGAATTATGGTATTCTGTGGGACTCCTACAGCTATTGCCGTTTTGGTAATCCCAATGATTATCTCCAGCTTAACCGTGCCTTTAAGCTCTATGACAAAAAGGGAAAGGCAGGACATCTGACAGGTACGTATGTGGATAAGGACGGCAAACGTCTGGTTCGTGATGAGGATTCTATCTATTATGAGTATGCCTTCCCCACGACCTCTGAGATTGCTGTCAAGACAGATAATGGTGGTATCAAAAACCTGCCGCAAGGTTTTAACTTGCAGGGTGCCAGCGTGGTCTATGAAGGCTTCATCGAACCTGAGTGCATTCCCGAGCAAGGCTCGCCTACCCGTAGCCTTTGCGGTAAGTGTACAGGTAAACAGGCTGACTATCAGTTTATCCTCTATTACTCTGGTTATGTGAAAGTATATATTGACGGAAAGGAAGTCGTTCCTGAACGTTGGCGTACAGCATGGAATCCTAATACCTATAAGTTTACGGCTAAGGTACGTAAAGGGGTGAAGAACCAGTTGCGTATCGAATGGCAGCCTGACGGCGGGGAAGCCTACTGTGGACTTCGTGTCTCAGAGCCTCGTAGTGAGGAGGAGCGTGGTAAACTGAGCATTTGGAGTGAGATGGCTCGTGACATGGACTATTATTTCATTGCTGGAAAGAATTTCGATGAGGTGATTAGCGGCTATCGTACCTTGACAGGTAAGGCCTCCCTCTATCCGAAGTGGGTGCTGGGATTCTGGCAGAGTCGTGAGCGTTATAAGAGTGCCCAAGAGATTGTGGAGACGCTTGCAGAGTTCCGTAAACGTCATATTCCTGTTGATAATATCGTGCAGGACTGGAATTATTGGAAGTTGGACTCTTGGGGTAGTCACGTCTTTGAGTCTGAGCGTTATCCTGATCCTCAGGCAATGCTGGACAATGTTCATAAGATGCATGGTCGTTTCATGATTTCCGTATGGCCTAAGTTCTATGATACTGTTGAGAATTATAAGGAACTGGATAAGAACGGTTGGATGTATCACCAGGCTGTCAAGGATGATATCTATGACTGGCTAGGCTTCCGTGGCTCTTTCTATGATGCCTATGATGCCGGTGCCCGTAAGATGTTCTGGCGACAGATGGATGAGAACCTATATTCTAAGTATAACCATGATGGTATCGCCGGAGTAGATGCTTGGTGGATGGATGCCTCTGAACCGAATGTGCGTGACTGTACGCCTATGTGGTATCGTAAGGCTCTCAGTGGTCCTACGGCTCTTGGAACATCAACGGAGTTCTTCAATGCTTATTCTACTGTTAATGCGGATGCGATCTATAATGGTCAGCGCAGTATGTGGAAAGGTAAGGACAACGAGCCTCGTGTGTTCTTGCTGACACGTAGCGGCTTTGCGGGAGAACAACGTTTCTCTACTGCCACATGGAGTGGTGATATTGGTACCCGTTGGGAGGATATGCGTGCCCAGATGACTGCTGGTCTGAACTATTCCATGTCGGGTATCCCGTTCTGGGGCATGGACCAAGGTGGCTTCTGTGTGGAGAACCGTTATGTGGCAGCTCAGCAAATCTATGATAAGACGGGTGTGGAGAACGAGGACTTGAAGGAATGGCGTGAGTTGCAGACGCGTTGGAACCAGTTTGGTGCCTTTATCCCCCTCTTCCGCGCTCATGGACAGTGGCCCTTGCGTGAGATATGGAATATTGCTCCAGACAATCATCCTGCCTATAAGTCGTTTGTCTATTACGACAAGCTGCGCTATCGTCTGATGCCTTATATCTATTCTATGGCTGGTTGGGCTCATTTCAAGGATTATACTTTGATGCGTGCCCTTGTGATGGACTTCAACGGTGATAAGGAGGTAGAGAATATTGGTAACCAGTGGATGTTTGGTCCTGCTTTGATGGCTTGTCCTGTTGGCTATTACAAGGCACGTAACCGTAACGTTTATTTCCCCAAACAGTGTGGTTGGTATAATCTTTATACCAATGAGTATGTGGAAGGTGGTCAGTCGCTGGTTGTTGATGCTCCTTATGAGTGTATCCCTGTTTATGTCCGTGAGGGTGCTATCATCCCCTTCGGACCAGAGATGGAGTGGAGTGACGAGAAGCCTGCTGAGCTGATCAATCTTTATGTGTATGCGGGACAAAATGGCTCGTTCCAGCTTTATGAGGACGAGGGTGTGAATTATAACTATGAGAAGGGTAAATACGCTACTATAGAGATTTCCTATGATGATGCTTCAAAAACGGTGAGGTTTGGTGCTCGTAAGGGGCAGTTCAATGGCATGCTGAAGAATCGCCGTTTCAATGTCGTTCTCATCACGAAAGATACTGCTAAACCTCTTAACCTTGACAATCCTGAGGGTAAGATGGTGCAGTATAGTGGTAAGGAAATCAGTGTAAAACTGTAGTAAATGAGATTAAAAAATATATTGCTAGTTTTAGCCGTAGCTACTGTGAGCGTAGCTGTCCAGGCTAAGCCGGATGAAAAATATAAGGACACGAAGGAATACCTTACCCTTCGTGACACTATGCACCATGCCTTCAATAATGGGGACAGCGCACACTTTTTTGTGTCTGTTCGCAAACTAGAGGATTACCTGTTGGGTCAGGGCGACTTACATGCTTACTACACACAACGATGTAATGAGATTGTTTTCCAACTGAACCGACAACGTATCTTCGAGGCATATAAACTCGCCACCCAATTGTCGAAGGAGTTGACGGAAAAGAAACTCGACAAGGAGATGTATATGGCGATCAATATGATGGGGCATATCTATAATTACAGCGGTAATAAAGAAGGGGCGAAGAAATGCTTCTGGGAGGTTATCCGTAGAATGGAACAGGAGGGGTATACGGAAAGCCAGCCTCCTATCTATATGAATCTGGTGAATATCGTGATGGAGGAGGATCCGCAAGAAGCATTGCGACTGATAGACCAGGCAGCGGAAATTGCTAAAAAATCATCACCAGAACGCGTGTTTGATATTGAGACACGCCGTACCCTTGTCTATTATCGCTTAGGTGACAACCAGCGTTTTCTGGATGGCTATAATGCATATCGTGAAGGATTGGAAAAAGGACTCTCATCAGTTCATGGCAGGATATTGGAAGTCTATTATCTGGCTTCGCAAGGGCTTGTTGATGATGCTGCTCATTTGGCAACTGAGAGTTCTGATAATCCTTTTTCGACACAAGCGGAGATATATGCTAGTGCAGGACGTTGGGAAGAGGCTTATGCTGCTTTGAAGAAGAATGTCGCGGAGACCGACTCCCTGAACAGTCTGATTCTTAGCAGTTCCATGCAAGGCATACAGAACGAATTAAAAATCTATGAGGCAGAGCGAAGGGTCAGTCGTCTTTGGTTCTATGGCTTGGTGGCAATTGTTATATTGTTGTTCTCACTCGTCGTGGCATTATTCTATATCGTACAGATGCGACGTCGTCATTGGCGTGAGATGAAAAAAGCCTATGACAGAGTCCTGGAGTCTGATAAGCTGAAGACTGCTTTCATTCAGAATGTGAGTCATGAAGTCCGGACACCGTTGAATGTCATTAGTGGCTTCGCACAGGTGATGGCAGCAACAGAATATGACATTACTCCTTTAGAGCGTCGTCGAATTGCTAATACCATGATGAATAGCACCAGACGTATTACGACCATGGTTGATGAGGTGTTGGAGATGTCAATGAATGAGGCTGGTGTGGTAGAACAGAACCTCTCTGATATACAGGCTAACGTGGCGCTTCGTCGTATTATGGGAGATTTCCGCAGAGAAGTAGGACACCTTAGTACTAAGTTCTATTTCGAGAGCTCCCTTGATGAAGATTTCAAGATAAGGACGAATGAGAGTGTGTTGCGCCGTATTATCACCCCATTGCTTGATAATGCGGTGAAGAATACGGATGATGGCGAGGTGAGGATGATCTGCACAAAGACCACCGATCAATTAGTGATAGCAATAGAAGATACAGGACGAGGGATTCCGGCAGAAGAGGCAGAGCATATCTTCGAACGTTTTGTGAAGTTGGATAATTTCAAGGAAGGAATGGGAATCGGACTGACTTACTGTCGCTCTATGGCGAACCGACTGGGTGGACATGTCAGACTTGATACTTCCTACGCAGGACCAGGAGCTCGCTTTGAGATTATGATTCCTTTGGTAAAGAAAGAAGAAAAAGCATAACAATATGAGAAAAGTTTTATTCCTTAGTTTTTCTGTTATCCTTATTGGATTGACAGCTCAGGCTCGTGACCGTCAGAACTTTGACATTGGTTGGCGGTTTATCCTTGCCGATTCGGTGCAGATGTCGAGTCAAACGTATAATGATGGACATTGGCGGATATTGAACCTGCCACATGATTGGGCGATAGAGGGTGATTTTTATGCAGGTAATCCCAGTGGCGCTGGAGGTGGTGCATTGCCTGGTGGTATCGGTTGGTATCGTAAACACTTTTCTCTCGACTGCGAGGCGGTGCCTGGTAATCGTTACTTTATTGAGTTTGACGGTGTCTATATGAACTCTACTGTCTATGTCAACGGACAGGAGGTAGGGCATCGTCCTTATGGTTATTCAAGTTTTGAGTACGATATTACTAAATTTCTGAAGCAAGGTGATAATGTCATTGCGGTGAAGGTCGACAATTCCGACCAGCCTAACTCCCGCTGGTATAGCGGATGTGGCATCTATCGTCATGTTTGGTTGACAAAGACTCATTCCGTGCATGTCAAACACTGGGGTGTTCATGTCGTGACGGATGCGAAGACGGGACAGGTTAAAGTCGATGTGGAACTGGATAAGTATCAAGCGACAAATACTCATCGTCCGACAATCAAGAACACTGTCTTCGACGCGAATGGTAAGGAAGTCGGGTTGAAGGTTAAGAATCCACATCTATGGTCGGTAGAGGATCCTTATATATATAAGGTTCGCACGCAGGTGATGATTGATGGTAAAGTCGTTGATGAGGTATGGACGACGACGGGCTTCCGTGATTTTAAGTTTGATGCAGAGACAGGCTTCTGGCTCAATGGCAAGAACTTTAAGTTGAATGGAGTCTGTGAGCATCATGACTTCGGTTGTCTGGGCGCTGCTGTCAACGAGGATGCCATGCACCGCAAGCTGTCGAAACTGAAGGCAATGGGTGTCAATAGCATCCGTTCCTCACATAACCCTCCAGCCCCGGAGTTGCTGAATATGTGTGACACGATGGGTATCATCGTGATGGATGAGAGCTTTGATATGTGGAGACGTAAGAAAACGGCAGGCGACTATGCCCGTTTCTTCGACGAATGGCATGAGCGTGACCTTACAGATCTGATACTCCGTGACCGTAATCATCCCAGTGTACTGATGTGGTCTATTGGTAACGAGGTGCTGGAGCAGTGGTCGTCAGCTGAAGCAGATACATTGACGCTTGAGCAGGCGAACTTGATCCTGAATGCAGGACATGATGCCTCTACGCTGGCAAAAGATGGTGAACTGTCCGTACAGTCTTTGCTCACGCGTCATCTTGCTGAGATTGTGAAGCGTTATGATACGACACGTCCGATCCTTGCCGGTTGTAATGAGCCGGATCCTAATAACCACCTTTTCAAAAGTGGTGCGATTGATATCATTGGTTTTAACTATCACCACCAGTGGGTAAAAGATGTTCCCAAGAAATTCCCCGGGAAGCCTTTTATCTTCTCGGAGAGTGTGTCGGCACTACAGACACGCGGCTATTATAAGATGCCTTCCGATGAGATTACCTGGGCACCGCAAGAGTGGTGGCTTCCTTATACGGACCCCTCCTATATGTGTTCTTCATATGATAATATGCACGCTTCCTGGAGTTCTACTCATGAGGAGACTTGGGACGTGGTGAAGCATAATGCCTTTGTGGGTGGACAGTATATCTGGACAGGCTTCGACTATATTGGTGAGCCGACACCCTATGGTTTCCCTGCCCGTTCTTCGTATTTCGGTGTCATTGATCTTGCAGGATTCCCCAAGGATACTTACTATATGTATCAGAGTGAGTGGACGACAAAACCTGTGCTGCATCTTTTCCCCCATTGGAACTGGGTACCAGGAGATGAGATTGACATGTGGTGCTATTATAACAATGCCGATGAGGTGGAATTATTCATCAACGGCAAGAGTCAAGGGGTACGTCGTAAGACTGGTGAGCAGACAGAGGGACGTTATGACATGCATAATACAAAGGCAAGATTGAATTCCGAATATCATGTTGGATGGCGTGTCGTCTTTGATCCTGGTGAGGTAAAGGTGGTGGCTCGTAAGGATGGCAAGGTCGTTGGTGAGCAGACGATCAAAACAGCTGGAGCACCAGCAAGGATTCGTCTCTCAAAGGACTATCAGGGTAAAAATACTACCTTTATCACCGCTGAGGTGGTGGATAAGGACGGTAACCTTTGTCCGTGGGCAGAGGATCAAATCTATTTCATCTATGAAGGTGACGGTCAAGTATTGGGCACAGATAATGGTTGCCAGACTTCTATGGAGAATTTCAAGGCTCCCCAGCGTAAAGCATTCTTTGGCAAATGTATGGTAGTGGTAAGTGGTAATGGCTCGATAACAGCCAAGTCACCTACACTACAGTCTGATGTGATACAATTGAAAGTTAGTAGATGAAAGATAAGAGATAAGAGATGAAACGCACGTTATTATTCTTTTGTGTAATAGGTAGCGGCTTTACTGCCACTACCACCTACGCCCAGTTGCAGACTTCCGCAGGTGTCCAGTATCTGCAGTGTATGCCCAAGGATCAGTCGGGTGATTTCTCTGATTTGAGTAATACCTATTTCCTTGCTGACTCGCTGGCATCATTCGATGGGACGAAAGGAGAGGGCTTGTTGAATTGGAAGCGATATCGGATGACACCTCGTCAAGCCTTCAACCTCAACGGTTATTGGCCTGTGCGGATGCAGATGCTCGATTTCCCGGATACACAGTACGATAATGATCCTAACTTGTCGTTCAAGATAGACTTCGTTAGTCCCCGTTGTATACGAATCAGGATGGCTACCTCACCCATTGAGGCTCCAAGAAAAGATGAAGAGAGTCTGATGCTGGCAGGTCCTGTGCCTACCACCTCTGCCTGGAAAATGAAGAGCGACGGCAAAACCATTGCTTATACTACCGATTATGGGACGGTGGAGATCCAGAAATATCCTTGGCGTATCGTGTTGAAAGACAAGAACGGGAAGGTGCTGACCCAGACACGCCATATCATTGATAATGACTCCAGTCAGGTGAAACTCCTGCCGTTCTCGTTTATCAAGCGTGGCTCTGATAATTCTCGTAGCGTCAACCCCGTATTGACGATTGCTCCTGGTGAGCGCATCTATGGATGTGGTGAGTCATTTGGTGCTTTGAACAAGGTAGGGCAGAAGGTACAGATCATGGTGACTGACCCACAGGGACCAGAGACGGATGGACAGTATAAACCAGTTCCGTTCTATTTCTCCAACCGTGGCTATGGTATCTTCATGCATACCTCGGCACCCATTACTGCTGATTTCGGTGCTTCGTATATCGGAGCCCAGCGTCTGTTTATGGCTGACGAGCAGATTGATTTCTTCGTATTCTTCGGATCTCCTAAAGATATTCTTAACGAGTATACGAATATTACAGGAAAGTCGCCGATGCTGCCATTGTGGACTTTTGGTACTTGGATGAGTCGTATTACCTATTTCTCACAGGAAGAGGGTCTGGAGATTGCTAAACAACTCCGTCAAAACAAGATTCCAAGTGATGTTATTCATTTCGATACAGGATGGTTTGGTGTTGACTGGCAATGTGACTATGAGTTTGCCAAAGACCGTTTCAAAGACCCGAAAGGTATGCTCGACCAACTGAAACGTGACGGTTTCCATACTTGTCTGTGGCAGTTGCCATACTTTACACCCAAGAACCGTTTCTTCCGTGAACTCGTTGATGGCGGTATGGCGGTGAAGAATGCCGCAGGCAGCCTGCCTTACGAGGATGCTGTCTTGGATCTGAGTAATCCCAAGACCGTGAAATGGTATCAGGATAAGATTGCCAATCTCATTAAACTCGGTGTCGGAGCCATTAAGTGCGACTTTGGTGAGGCGGCTCCTTACGACGGCTTCTATTATAGTGGTCGTGGTGGACTCTACGAGCATAACCTCTATCCTGTCCGTTATAACAAAGCCTTGTTCGAGGCGGTGAAGGCGAATAGTGGCGAAGGTGTCATCTGGGCACGCAGTGCCTGGGCAGGTTCTCAGCGTTATCCGTTACACTGGGGTGGTGATGCCGCTACGACCAATACGGGTATGTTGGGTGACTTGCGTGGCGGACTCTCCTTTGGACTCAGTGGTTTCTCCTTCTGGAGTCATGACATGGGTGGCTTTGTTACTGCATCCCCTGAGGATATCTATCGCCGTTGGTTACCTTTTGGTTTCCTGTCTAGTCATACCCGTGCACATGGTGCACCTCCAACGGAGCCATGGCTCATCAGCGAGTCGTTCACAAAGGCTTTCCGTCAGGCTGCGGAGATGAAGTATAAACTCATGCCGTATGTCTATGCCCAGGCGAAAGACTGCTCTGAGCGTGGCTTGCCGATGGTGCGTGCATTGCTCGTAGAGTTCCCGGAAGACCCAGGTGCTTGGCTCGTCGAAGATGAGTATATGTTCGGTTCTCAGATACTGGTTGCCCCGTTATTGGAGAGTGGCAACAGTCGTACCTGTTATCTGCCAAAGGGCAAATGGATTGACTATCAGACAGGCAAAGTCTATGAGGGCGGTTATCAGACCATCAAGGTTGGTGAGATTCCTGCTGTCATCCTTGTCCGTGACGGTAGTCTCATTCCCCATGTACCTCTTGCCCAGCGTACCGATCAGATACAATGGGACAAGGTAGAGTGGAAGGTATACAAGGCTGATGCGAAGAAATGTACAGGTTTGCTCTTTAAGCCTGGCGATACGTCGTTACAACGCATAGAGCGATAAAAGAAAAAGGGATGTGTCTGTACGCACATCCCTTTTTCATGACTTATTGATAGCACTCGAATATCTTGTCGACTGTCTCGCGATTCATTTTCGGCGAGAGGAGACTGACAATCCATACGACAGGGAAACCACCGACCATGGCGATAGCTCCGCAGTTGATGGGGTTGATGGGATTACCTAAGAGCATGTTAATCACGGTCAGTCCTACGCCCCAGATGAAGCACGCCCATACACTTACCGTTGTCACACCACGCCAGTAGAGTCCCAGCATGAAAGGAGCCAGGAAGGCACCAGCCAGCGCTCCCCATGAGATACCCATGAGTTGGGCGATGAATGTTGGTGGGTTGAGAGCGATCAACAAGGAAATGGCAATGAAGAACATGATGAGCACACGCATCACCACGACTTTACGACGCTCGATCTTCTCTGCGACGATATCGTCAATAGATCCTTCCTCCACCTCTCCCGGCAGCGACTTCTTGTCGCGATAGATGAGGTCGAGTGTCATCGTTGAACTGGAGGTGAGTACCAGCGATGCCAGTGTTGACATTGATGCGGAGAGTACCAGCAGTACCACAAGGGCGATGAGCACATCGGGCAGGGTGACGAGCATGGAGGGTACAATGCTGTCGAAAGCAAGTTTGCCGTTCGGCAGGACGGGAGGCATGCCGTACAGACGTCCGAAACCGCCGAGGAAATAGCAGCCGCCAGCCACGACGATGGCGAAGATCGTGGAGATGATGGTACCACGTTTGATGGCACTCTCGTCCGTGATAGAGTAGAACTTACCCACCATCTGCGGAAGTCCCATCGTACCTAAAGAGGTCAGGATGACAACACCTAATAGTCCCCAGGGGTCAGGTCCGAACCATGAGGCAAAGCCACCGTTAACAGCCGGGTCAGTATCAGAGGGCAACTGCGCCAACTTGTCGACAGCCGCCGTCAGTCCACCTTGTGCGTTCAGTACGGCAAGGATGACGGCAACGATGCCAAAGAGCATGATGATACCCTGTATGAAATCGTTCATTGCCGTTGCCTTATAGCCGCCAAGGATGACATACACCGCTGTCAGGATTGCCATGATAATCACACAATACTCGTAGGGGATGCCGAAGCCCATCTCGAAGAGGGTGGAGATGCCTTTATACACACCGGCGGTATAGGGGATGAGGAATACGAAGGCAATGACTGAGGCGACGATACGCAGTCCCTGGTCTGCAAAACGGGTGCCGAAGAAGTCGGGCATGGTACGTGACTCAATATGTTGTGTCATCAGTTTGGTACGGCGACCTAGCAGGATCCATGCGAGGAGCGAGCCAATCAAGGCATTGCCGATACCGATCCATGTCGACGACATACCGTATTTCCATCCGAACTGTCCGGCATAGCCCACGAAGACCACAGCAGAGAAATAGCTCGTCCCGAAGGCGAAAGCGGTGAGCCATGGTCCCACAGCACGACCGCCTAATACAAAACCGTCCACACTACTTGCCTGTTTGCGGGTATATACACCCACGCCAATCATCACTATCAGGAAGATGATGGTCAAAAGGATCTTGATAATCATTGTTTTATCTTGTTATTTCTTTCTTGAATAATCTAGTCTAACCTGCATCTGAGCCATCACCTGATGACTGGCGCCATGGGTGAAGACACCATTGGCGACATAGGCACTCTTATAGACATACTGTACCTGGAAACGGCACTTCTTGAAGAACCAGTATTGCAGACCTGCAATCGCCTTATGCTGATCCATGCCGAGATTGGTGTTGAAATTAAAGAAATCGTAAGAGCCGACGAACTCCAAACCTTTATACAAGGGGACGGCACCAGTGACGTAGGCACCACGGCTGGTGGCATTCCCGTCCTTACCTTCCAGATACTCCCCATGTACGTTGAAGTCTTTTGATTTATAATCGAAACCTACTGTCCAACGGTTACGCTTATAGTTGTCGCCATCATGAATATCGGGGTTATAAGGTGAGTTGGCGATGGCATGCCCTCTTCCTATCTGTCCTGTGGCAACGAGGTTGAGTCCTTTCACGGGACGGTACTCCAGTCGTCCGATGAAGTCCTTTTCCTTGTTACCGTCTTTCTTGTTGATACCCTGTCCGTTCATCACCTGAGCCTCGTAGCGGAACTTACCATCGTTAGTCTCACCAAATATGGCGAGTCCGAGGTCACGACCATACTGCACACCCATTAGCGGGTCACTGCCGCAACCTGTCAGGTAAGTCACACCTTCAGAATAGACATCGATAGCCTCCATGGCGGTAGGGGATAGGGGGTTCTCGAGCGAGACACCGTTCTTAAACTGTCCAAGGCGAACGGTCAGAGCCTTGTTGTTGGTAAAGCGATAGTCGGTGTAATACTCTTGTACGACGCTCGAGAAGTCGTGCATAAACAGGAACGACCATCTGTCTGTGATACGGGCATCTACCCAAAAGAGGATGCGCTTGAGCTCAAAAGTACCTTTGTCGTCAGCATTTTGATGGGTGTAGTTGAAACCGCCTTGTGCATAGCCGTGTAAAGCGACACGGTCGGATGCGTCTTTCAACCAGTCAATCACCTCTTTCTTCTGCCCGTCAGATTGTCCCATGGCAGCAGTACTGCTGAAGGCGGCAAGCGCAACGGCAAGCAACGCCTCCTTGAAAAATTGTTTATTCCCGCACTTTGTGCGCCTACCCGTAGCCTTTCTCATCTTGTTTAATTTTTATTTGGTTTAATCGGAATTTCGATATTTCGGGTTATTTATATCTCCGGATTCTCACGTCGATGCCACTGCCTCCCAATAACATCGTCACCTTACGGATAGGGGTGTCGCTGTAATGATATGGGAACAGCACCTTCGGTTTGATGGTCTTTGCTGCTTTCGCCAATTGCTCTGGAGTCATGGTATAGGGCTGGTTGCAAGGCAGGAAGGCGATGTCGATGTCTTTCAGGTCTGCCATCTCTGGGATGTCCTCAGTGTCACCAGCCACATAGATACGCAGGTCCTCCACATTCAGGATGTAACCATTGTCACGTCCTTTGGGATGGAACTTCTCATGTCCGGGAGTCGTGTTGTAGGCTGGTACAGCCTCTACGGTCACGTTGTCGCAGACCTCTGCTTGATCACCATTGGCAAGCACATAACCACTTCCCCATTGGGTGTAGACATTATGGTTGGTATAGATAACGGTATAGCTCCTGCGTAATTCCGTCAGCGCCATTGAGTCAAAATGGTCGTGATGCTCATGGGTCACGAAAATGTAGTCAGCTTTAGGCCATGTGGTGAAGTCAGTATGCGGCTCCATATTGATGACTGGGTCGAAGTAAATCGTTTTCCCGTCATACTCCATCATGATACTGGCATGCTTGATACATGTGATTTTCAGTGTTTTTCCGGATGCTGTCGTAAACACGTCCTTCTCAAATTGCTGTGCCATACAGCCGATGGTAAGGCAGATGGTCATTAAAACAACGCAAAGTCTTTTCATTTTGTTCGTCTTTTTTGGTTAATTGGCGACAAAATTACGTATTTTCATTTAAACAACCAAGCATTTTGTCGTTTTTTATACGGGGTGATGCGAGTAAAATGCCATCCAACGCATTTGTAGGTGCCTATGTTTTCGATGTGAAGTGCCGTTGAAATCAATCGTTACAAGCGTCCTAACTAACTGTTGACTCCAGTCGACAGGCTTGCTGACTCCAGTCGACAGGCTTGCTGACTCCAGTCGACAGACCGTTTGACTCTAAGTCAACCAGTGTCATGCTGGTTGAGGTGTAAACGTTTACGGTAGAAAGAGGGGCAGAAAAGCATGAGGTATAAGGACTTTTTCGTATTTTTGCATCATAATAAAACAAAATAACTAAAAAGCGAATGAAGAAATTTTTACTTTTTTGCGGATTGTTCCTGCTGTCGATGGTTGCGATGGCGGACGGGACAGAGCCTGAGAAGATCGACGTGAAGGAACTTACGAAGATTACTTTCGAGGGTGATAACGTGATCCTTCATTTCAAGGATGGTTCTAAGGCAGACTTGGAGAAAGACCTGGAGACTATCGTTATTGATTTCTCTTCAGTAACGGCTATCGAGACATTACGCCAGGTGGAGCCCATGAAGAATATGAGTGTTTACAACCTGCAGGGTCAGTGTGTAGGTCAGGGTGTTGAGGGACTGAAGAAAGGACTTTACATCGTGAATGGAAAGAAAGTAATTATTAAATAAGGTATAGGAGGAACAGACGATGAAAAGACATATAACGATATTGACCCTGCTCGTCCTGATGCTTGGACTGAACATGAGTGTGAAGGCCCAGACTTGGGACTTTACGAAGACACCAGACGCGGATGTCGCACTATTGAAAGCTGCCACCTCGGAGTGGGGGTATACTGAGACAAGTAACCGCTATGAGAGTAAGACCGCTATCAATGGCGCTATCAAGGCTGGTGGTACGGAACTGTCTATGACCAAAGGACTGACTGTTGATGCCGCAGCGACTAAAATCCGTATTGACGTGAATAACCGCATGCAGTTGGCTGGTAAGAATATTCCATTGTCTACTCCGATATTGAAGAAGGGACAGGTGGTGAAGATTGTCTTTGCCTCTACAGGTTCTACTGCCGTGACTTTCGACAGCAACACGAATCTGTCGGGCACCTCCGGCTTTACTGCCGCAGATAAAAATACCACCCAGACAGGAACCGGAACAGTTACTGCTGATGGCGTAGTTAGTTTTAAAAGCACTGGCGGTTCTGTCAACGTATTCAGCATTGAGGTGACTGGTGAAGGAGGTGGTGAGCAAGGTGGTGAGGATACCCCCGCAGCTGATGATTATTCCACCACGTCTAACCTGACAAAGAACCAGGCGATACTGACTTTGTCGGATCAGAGTAAGAAATATTATAACACAGAGTCCCTGAGTGATATTTCTTTTGATGGACAGGATGTGACGGTCAATCTGAAAGACCAGGAGACTTATACTTTCAAGGCAAATGTCTCAGAGATTAATTTCCGCAAAGCCGACAATACCTCCGATGCCACTATCAACAATACCACAGGTGGTGTACAGATTACAGAGGCAAAAGGATGGCTGGAGTCTGCCTATGTGAAATTTGATCTCTTCGAGGGAGCCAAGACATATAATGTGTATGTAAAAGGTGGACAGTATGCTGACTATACCAAGATAGATGACCAGCTCGTTCGTAACTATGGTACCTATGGGCGTGCTGATGTTGTTGGTCTGATGATGGCTGACTATGCTATTAAAGTGGTTCCTGTGGATGCCGACAAGAAAGAGCTGACAGACAAAGGCAGTGAGGCTACTCAGATCATCGTGAAGAACTATGATCGTGCTGGTTTTGCCCATAAGGGAACGACAGGTGTAGGTGCCTATAACGATGATGGTACGCTGAAGGCAGGTGCCAAGGTGTTGTATATCACGAAGAACAACTTCAATACTGTTACTCTTGAATTGAATGTTGATAACAAACCTCAGACATTCACAGGCTTGGGTAAGATATTGGAGGCAAAACAAAAGAAGAATCTGGACACGACTCCGTTATCCGTTAGGATTATTGGTGAGATCAGAACGTCAGATGTCGACGCAGCACAACTCTTGAGTGATGAAAAAGGTCTTCAGTTGAAAGGTAATTCCGAGACATCAGAGATGAATGTGACGTTGGAGGGTATTGGCGACGACGCAACCTTCAATGGTTTCGGCATGACATTCTATAATGGAACGAGTGTGGAGATGCGTAATATCGCTTTCATCAACTTCAATCTTGATGGTGTCCAACTGAAAGGTACTCAGCATGCTTGGATACATCATAATGACTTCTTCTATGGAAATGCAGGCGGCGACGCTGACCAGGCAAAGGGAGACGGTTCCCTTGACGTAAAGGACAACTCACGCTATTGCACCTTCTCCTATAACCACTTCTGGGATAGTGGAAAGACCTCTCTTTGTGGTATGAAGAGTGAGAGTGGAGAGAACTGGCTGAGCTATCATCACAACTGGTTCGACCATTCCGACTCTCGTCATCCACGTGTCCGTACTATGACGGTTCACGTATGGAACAACTATTACGATGGCGTCTCAAAGATCGGCGTAGGTGCTGTTAAAGGTGCTAATATCTTTGTGGAGAGCAACTATTTCCGCAACAGTAAGAATCCTATGCTCATCTCGGAACAGGGTACGGATGGCAGAGGTGGATTCGCTGATGATCACGATGGTGGTATGATCAAAGCTTATGGAAATGTCTTGACAGGTAAGTCTGCTACGACATTCATCCCTCATACGAAGAGTGCGACGGAGTTTGATGCGTATGTCGCGGAGACCCGTGAGGAGAAGGTCCCGGACACTTACAAGTCTGTAGTTGGTTCCTATACTTATAATAATTTCGATACGGATGCCACGAAGATGTATGAATACACACCCAATGCCGCTGATGATGTCCCTTCCGTCGTTACAGGTTTCTATGGCGCAGGTCGTATGAATCATGGTGACTTGCAGTGGACTTTCAATAATGACACAGACGATGCAAAAGATGCTATAGATACTGGACTGAAGTCAAAGGTTACTGGCTATAAGACGTCTCTCGTAGGTATCTTCGGTGAAGAGAATGCCGGAGGCGGTGAAGGTGGTGGTGACGAACCCGGTGGTGGTGACACACCTGTCCCAGAGGGTACGATTACCTGTTCGTTCGATGGAGCGTCATCGAGTACGATATTTACTGCTGCTAATAACTATGGTGATGGTAAGATTACATATAATTCAGTGTATTATAAGAAGGGTGAGAAATTGGATTCCAAAGGTTCTATAGTCTTCACTCCGGCAAAGGATTACAATATGACTATCGTTCTGAGTCTGGCTAAGACTGGCAGAGATGTGAAGATCAATGGAACAGCCACTACCGTCGAGGGTACTACTAATACCGATGGTAATTATTACCAGATGAATGCCATCAAGGTAAATGCCAATACCCAGTATACGATTACTAAGGGTTCTGCAGAATCTATCGTCATGCTGATCATCCTTGACCCCATCTCTGAATAACCGATTCTTAACTTGTGTGGGGAAACAAAGAATTGTGCAAACGTTTACGAAAGTTTTTTGAAAAAAATGTATTGCCAAATGAATCTTTTTGCTTACTTTTGCAATCACAACACGAAAGAGAAAGATTTACATTGAAAACAATATAGCTACTAATTCAAATCAAAAAGGAGCCATGCGTGATGTATGGCTCCTCTTTATTTATATATTGTTGTTAATAAAAGCAAACCAATGTTATAAAATATGTAAAATATAAAAGAATGATAAGGGAATGTACAAATAATAGCTATCTTTGTGATTAGAATATAGATTAATAAAATAACCAATAACTGATAATATGAAACAAGATGAGACTTTTGTAAAGGGTGGTAATAACCCTTATGCACGTTCCCATGGTGGTCAACGTACAGGAAGCGAGACTTATATCCCAGGTATGAACGACTATACGCCAGGCAGTGCTCCGCAGGCAGCAAGCCCACAGGCAAAACCAAATACTCCTGTGGTGGGATTCTTGTATTCCATTTCCCGCAAAGGTATTGGTGAGTACTGGCCTCTGCACCTGGGTACCAATACTATCGGCAGAGCAGACGATAATGACATCTGCCTGAAGGAAATGTCGGTGTCAAGCAAACATGCTACCTTGAGCATCAAGCAGATGAAGAGCACTCACAAACTGATCGCCAGTATCCGTGATACTGGTTCGAAGACGGGTATGTACCTGAATGATGAGGAACTGGATTATGAGAATCATTCCTGTAAGACGAATGACATCATTACTGTGGGTGCCAATTATAAGTTGCTGCTCTTGTTGATTGACGCAGAGGAGTATGGTCTCTCCGTCGCCGAGGAGTTTGTGGAGGACAAGGATGCTGCTCCTGCTTCCAGTGGCGCATCTTTCCAAGGTGCGCGTGGCGGGTTCGGCGATGATGCCACACAGAATAATTTCCGTCCTTACAGTGCAGAACATCGTAACGTGGATACAGGAACGGTAGACTTGAGTGGTGCCGGTTTCGACGAACCAGGTGGAACGGAAATGATGTAAGACTAATCTACAGATAATACCATGTCTTTAATATATATACAAGGAGAAGAGGAAAAACGACAACACATACACTATGAGGTAGACCCGGAGGTGCCTTCGCTGGGCGAAGGTGGTATGGGACAGGTGTTGAAGGGTGTCAGGGTGAACGAGTCTAATGGACTCCGTCAGGATGTCGCTATTAAGTTCTTGTTCGAGGATCTGCCTGCCCATGCCATTGAGCGTGCGAAGCGTGAGGCATCCATCCAGATTCATAACGAGAACCTGGTGGAGATGTTCGGATTCATCGAAGTGGTGGAGAACCCTGACAGTGCCCGTCCCGTCAAACGCTACCATGTGGTCAGTGAGTTGTTACAAGGTGTGATGCTCTTTGACTTGCTGAATGGAAAAACAACAGATAAGAACGGCAATGAGGTGCCTTTCGCCCAGGAACTTTATAGCAAATACCAGAACGATCGTTTTGGCTTTGCCGTCTTCATCGTGAAGAATATCCTGTCGGGTCTGATGGCACTTCATGACAAGGGCTATATCCATCGTGACCTGGATCCGAGTAATATCATGATTACCACAGACAGGAAGGTGAAGATTATCGACTTTGGTATTGCCAAACGGTTGGATAACTTGAATACACAAGACCAGCAGCTGACCAGTACAGGACAGTTTATCGGCAAGGCAGCCTATGCCGCCCCGGAGTTGGTACTGGGTGATGTGCATAACCAGGACAAGACGACGGATATCTATGCCGTGGGTATCATGCTCTTCCAGTTTATCACAGGTTCCATGCCCTTCGAGGGAACAATGGCGGAACTCATCAAAAAACAGTTGAATGAGAAGATTCCCTTGAAAATGATTCCTTATAAGGCGGTGCGTAATATCGTTGCCAAGGCTACAGCCAAGAAACAGGCTGACCGCTACCAGTCGGCAGCGGAGATGCGTGTGGATATGGAGCATCTGTCGAAGAAGGATGCAATACCTTCTGCCACTAGTACAGGACAGGTAGTCGCCACTATCGCTGATGTGAAGAAAGGTAAAGGAAAACTGATAGGTATCGTCGCTGGTGCTGTGGTTCTGCTGGGCGTAATCCTTGGTGTGGCACTGAGTGGTGGCTCTAAAGAGGAAGCCGAGGAAAAACCACAAGTTGCCGTCGTACAAGAACCTGCCTTTGACGTGGCAGCAAGTTTTACAACGGCAAAGGACAAACTGTCGAATGCTGCTACCATCCAAGAGGGTGTCAACCTGTTGAATGAGATAGCTGCCAAGCATAGTGACGACGAGAAAGCTGCTGATGCCATTGCTTTGTTGGCTGCTCTGACACAGCCCGAGGACGCGGAGATCAGTCCCGATGAAGTCAAAGAGTTCAGGTCATTGACAGCGAATATCGTCAAGCGTGATGCCAGGAAAGCTCATCAGTTGGCGGAGAAAGCTTATCAAGCTAATCCACAGAGTTATAAGGCAACCTTTGAGCTTGCCACGGACTATCTTGCTGGTGCTATCCGTACTGGTGACGCTAATGTGCAGGATGTCGCAAAGGCAGCTAAGTTGTTTGAGGAAGGCATTAAGTTCGCCCGTCTGGGGGGTGACAAGGAGTATGTAGAGTTGTTCACCACGCGTTTAGAGCAGGCTCGTAGTCTTGCGGCTAGTGAATAGTATTTATAAAAACAAGGTGTATGCCAGGAAAGGTAACGAGAGAAGGAAACATCATCTACCTCAACGCCTATGGCCGTTGGTATCAGTATGATGAGACCCGTCCGCCACTAGGGGCGGGAGCCATGGGGGTGGTGTATCTCGGACAGGACTGTCAGACACGTGAGCCGATAGCCGTCAAAAGGGTTGTCGACCGCTATGCCAATAATCCGGAGGTGCGCCGCAGAGCGCATCAGGAGGCAGATTTGATGTTCAGTCATCCTAACCTGGTGGAGATGCTGGGCTGTTGTGAACTGGATCCCTATCAGGGACCAATCTTTATCATCAGCCGTTTTGTGAAAGGGGAGAACATTGATAAGTTTATCAACGCACATGTTCGTTCGCTACCGAATGCGGAGCATCGCATCTGCGAACTCTTCCTGCCCGTGCTCGACGCCCTTGCCTACATCCATTCGAAAGGGATTATCCACATGGATATCAAACCCTCGAATATCATGATGGAACAGGGACGTAATGTGCGACTGATGGACTTGGGGATTTCTGACGTGACAGAGACCGTCAACAGCTCTACGTCGGGTATGATGGGAACTCCCAAATATGCCGCTCCAGAACAGTTCTCGGATGTGGAGAACAAGCCCCAGCTCACTTCGGCAACAGATATCTATGAGGCAGGAATCACCTTGTATGAGTTGATTACCAAACAGAACCCGTTCTCGGCAGCGACCATTGCGGAGGCGAAAGAACTACATCATGGCATGGTACTCCCGCAGGTACCAGGTATCTCTGATTCCGTCTTCGAGGTGACACGTAAGGCGACAGCCATCCATCCTTCTGACCGTTACCAGAATGCGAATGCGATGAAGGCGGCATTGAAGGCGGCACTGCCTCCTCGTAACTTCTCGAAGTTCGACAGGTTCATGAAAAAAGTACAAGACAGTAATGTGTCTGTCATAGCAAATATTCTTAAGAAATAATATATGAATGCAATTAAGACAGCCATGCCGTTCGCAGGCTATTGGGACACCCGACAAGGAGGCCGCCCTGAGAATCAGGACTCTTGCGGTTTCCTGGATACTGACAAGGGATTGATTGCCGTAGTCTGCGATGGAATGGGAGGTGGTCCTGCAGGACGACTTGCCTCCACAATCGCTGTTCAGAAGATTGTGGAGTATGTGGTCAACGCACCCCAAGACATGCCCCGTACAGAGATGGTTGCCCAGGCGATAGAGTATGCCCATCAGTCTATCCATGCCAAGGTGGCTGAGACTCCAGCGGTAAGGGGTATGGGCTCTACGGCTACTGTGGTACTGATTAACGACCATTCCGCAATTCTCGGACATGTGGGCGACAGTCGTATCTACCAGTTCCGCCGGGGTAGGAAAATATTCCGTACCGCCGATCACTCGATGGTGGGAGAACTGGTACGTAACGGTACATTGACAGAGGAGCAGGCAAGACTATCATCACAATCGAATATCATCACCAAAGCACTGGGGAGTAAGTTGTCAAACCTTGCGGAAGTTACAGAACGACCTTATGAAAAAGGTGACCGTTTCATGCTCTGTACGGATGGCATCTGGGGAGCACTTCCTGAACCAGAGCTGGTTAAGAAAGTCGCTAAGACCGTCTCTCTGTCGGGAGCCGTCGACGGCATTGTATTGGATGTGGATGAGATCGGTCGCAAAAATGGTAATAAGCATGATAACTTGACCATCGCGTTATTAGAAACAAAGAAAGATTCATTATTGAAAGAGAAAATGAGTAAGACAACATTACGAACCCTTATCGGACTGGCAGTTATCTGTCTCGTGAGCATTATCCTGAACTTCGTGCTGCTCTTCCAGCAGTCCTCCGATAAAAATGATAGTGAGATGGAGGCACTTCTTGTGGAGAACGAGGCAAGGGGGAATCGTATCAGGAACCTGGAGGACAGTATCAATGTGCTACTGGGACATGTAGCAACTTCAAAACAGGAGGCTGCCGATGCTACCATGCAGGTGGCGAAGGAAAAAGAGAATCAGGCAGAGAAGGCAAAGAGTGAAGCGGAGCAGAAAGCAAAAGAAGCTAAGGAAGCTGCCGACCAGGCAAAGCAAGCTGCCAGTCAGGCTCAGGCTGCCGCTGACGCCATCCAGAAGTCACGCAGTGGTGTCATCGCACAACTGACGAAGATCAAGGACATGCAGGAGA
>JAEEGH010004808.1_pt1 | contig 34369 bp, 25 predicted proteins | sample 9134181 | NCBI WGS metagenome assembly JAEEGH01 (sample SAMN16246544, study PRJNA631951) | gut metagenome | biome: gut microbiome; feature: rumen; material: DP-attached | host: Bos | place: Iran: Karaj | collected 2018-10
TGAGGATCAAGAGCAGAAGTTGCTTCATCACAGAATAGAATATCCGGCTTGTTTGCAAGGGCACGAGCAATGGCAATTCGCTGTTTCTGACCACCAGAAAGTGTACTGATTCTGGCATTTTTGCGGTCTGAAAGTTCTACAAGAGCAAGCAGTTCATCTACACGGGCGTTAATCTGTTCTTTTGGGACACCGCAAATTTCCATTGGGTATGCAATGTTTTCTGCAGCAGAACGAGAGCTAAAAAGATTGAAATTCTGGAAAATCATACCAATGCGGCGGCGGCGCAAAATCAGTTCTTTTTCTGAAAGGTTATCTACCCGCTGTCCATCGTAAAGAACTTCGCCCTGGTCGGGATGTTCCATCATACTAACAAGTCTTACCAGAGAAGATTTTCCGGCTCCACTGCGTCCTATAATTCCAAAAATTTGATTAGAAGGGATTTTCAAGGAAATGTCATTTACTGCGATTACTGTACTTGATTTGTCCGCAGAAACATAAGATTTCTTGAGATTTTTAAGTTCAATTTCCATAACGAAGCATTATATAAGATTGCTCAAAAAATGTTTAGTACACTGTTAACGAAGAACTGAATCTACCAGGGCTTTAAATTCCGGGTCCTGAATTACGTCGCTGTATTCAAGGTTTTCGGTAATAGAATATACCCCTTCATTTTCTACAATTGTCTCGGCTGATGGTAATTCTGTTCCGTAAAAGCTGTTTTCCTGGGCAAATGTGGTCATAGAAAAGTAATTCTGCTCCTTTGTAAGTGGTACTTCTTCTGTAAGTTCTTCTATTTCTTCTTCTGGCTGATTGTCCCAATCCTCATCATCTAAAGAGTAAACCTTAAATCTTGACAGCACGTTCTCTTCTGTCTGAATATGAGGGCTGGTGTCTATTGTTCCCAAACCGAGTGGTTCGGCCAGGGCTGGGTTTTCTTCATATGGATCATGCGAATTTAGCGGAAAGAGGTCGGTAATGTCAACTTCTTCGTCTACGGGTTCGGCGTCTTCGATTTCTTCGGCGTCTTCAATTGGTTCTGCATCTTCGACTTCTTCGGCGTCTTCTACTTCCTCAGCATCCTCAATTTCTTCGGCGTCCTCAATCTCTTCAGCTTCTTCTATTTCTTCTGCCTCTTCAATCTCTTCGGCGTCCTCAATCTCTTCAGCTTCTTCTATTTCTTCTGCATCTTCTATCTCTTCAGCGTCGTCAACTTCTTCGGCTTCTTCTATTTCCTCAGCTTCTTCTATTTCCTCTGCATCGTCAATTGGCTCTGCATCCTCAATTGGTTCAGCGTCATCAAGCTCTTCTACGTCCTCTACTTCCTCGGCGTCGTCCAGCTCTTCTACGTCGTCTATTTCCTGGGCAGGCGCAACGGGAGCTGCGGGTGCAACTGTCGCAGTTGGGGCAAGTGGTGCACCAGGCGTAACAGCTGCGGAGCGGGCAGAACGTACTTCAAAGAGAACCTTTTCCATCATGCGGCGCATTTCTACAATCATTGCCTGGTCAACTGCCCCACCGGCCTGTGCCTGAGTCTGTGCGCCTGGAGCCATCGGCTGACCGGCACTTTCTACAGGGAGCCTGCTTTCCATGGCGGCAATAATGTCATTCCAGCTGGCATCCAGATATTCAGAAAGTTCGCGGCGCTTTTTAGAGGAACGAACGCGGAATCCCTTCATAATCTGAGCAGACATGTCTGCGCGGGACGATCGCAACTGATTAACAGCCTTTTCCCATTCAAGTTTGTCCTTGCTTTCGATAAAGTCGGAAATTAAAGCGTACTGCAGCTTTTTAATCCGCTTTTTCATTTTAGAAACCGGCTCACCAAAGCAGCTGAAAAAGAGGAAAAGAATAAGATATAGAGTCATGAAAATTGCAGTGTAAATTACAATTTCCAGTTCGGTTGTAATTTCAAACATGTCGCTGGTATAAACGCCGCTAAAGCTGATGGCCCCATCGCCCGAATCTGAAAGGAGAACCCAATAACGGCCATCGTCCATTTCCAGAAGTTTTGTCGGGAAGGTTACGTCTTTACCAGCAGACTTTTTACCAGAGTCCAAATTTTTCTTAATTTCTGTGCCAATTTCTGCGCGGATTTTTGATGGTACATCGGTAACAAAAAGACCGCTCATTTTATCATCAGCAAACATAGAAATTGTTTCGCCAACATTTAAGGCACCTTGCACACCTAATGCACGCTCAACATTTCTTACGTCCAGATAGAACAATCCCAAACCAGAATAAAGGTTGTCTATCCAGAAAAATGGAACAGAAAGAATGAGTCTGTTTCTTGCTTCATCAAAAAGGATGCGGCTTTCTGCTTCCGAAGAAGCGCGCACAATTGTGTCGAATGGGAGCTCGTTACCATCCTTTTGAATGTCGTTGTAATACTTGTAGAATTTAGTTACGCCACTTTGTTTGAGCACATCGGTATCATCAAACGTGGAAAAATGAACAGTTCGCCCATTTTTATCAATAATTCGTAACCCGGAAAGAGAAGGAATTGCTTTGAAAAGCTCTTCGGTAAGCTGACGACGTGCAGATACATCTTTTTCTGAAGGATTTTGCATATAAAAACTTCGGATTGCCTCCGATTTCATATAGGCATCATCACTTTTTTCTATTAGATAGAGAATATTCGAGATGTAAGTGTTAGAGCTTTTGGAAAGCGAATCAAGATGTTCCACATTTTCGCGAATTTTAGATTGAGCGTAAAAACGGGTTTCCAGTTCTTCAAAAACTGAAGTTTTTACGGTCAAAACAAAGCCCGAAAACAGGAGCAAGGTAATAAGCAGACTAAAAGCTATCTTCTGGCCAGAAGTCATAGTCGTCTTTAAATTATCGGCATAATGGTCCGGAAACCGCAATTATTTTGTTTGCGGATTTTGCATTCATGGGGTATAGTTATTGTCATGATTGATGTAGAGAAAGAACAGAATGCTGTACCACGAGCCCTTCTTGTAGGGGAGCCAGGTAACGACTTGCAGGAATTAAAAGGATTGGTTCTCACACTCGGAATGGATGTAATCCAGAGGCTTACTTTGAGCCGTATGGAAATACAGCCAGCGTATGGAATGGGCACCGGAAAGGCTCAGGAAATTGCAGAGCTTGCCAAGCAGATTAAGGCCGACTGCATTATCTTTGACTTCAATCTGGAACCACGAAAACAACGAAACTGGGAAGAATTATCTGGAATTTCTTGTTTTGACAGGCAGGAAGTTATTATACGCATTTTTGGACAGCGGGCTCAGACTAAAGAGGCCGCTTTGCAGGTAGAGCTTGCGCGGCTCTCGTATTCTCTGCCGCGCCTTGCGCACATGAACAAAGACTTTTCGCGCCAGCGCGGTGGTGCTTTTGGTGCTAAAGGTTCGGGTGAAACCCAGCTGGAATTGAGTCAGCGAATGATTCATGACCGCATTAGTGCGCTGAAGAAGGAACTTGCTGAAATTGAGTTGAACCGGCAGACGCAGAGGAAACAGCGCGACCGTATGCCATCTTGCGCCCTTGTGGGTTATACTAACGCGGGAAAATCTTCTTTGTTGAACGCGCTTACAGGTTCGGAAGCTCTTGTTGAAAACAAGCTTTTTGCTACGCTGGACCCTTTGACACGCAAAATGCCTTTGAATGAAAACGGAGCTGGAGTTCTGCTTACCGATACAGTTGGATTCATAAGCAACCTTCCACATCATCTTATTGACGCATTTAAGTCTACTCTGGAAGAAGCAGTTTACGCAGACCTGCTTCTGCTTGTTCTGGACGCTTCTGATCCGAATGCCGAAATGCAGTATCAGACTGTATGCGACGTTCTGGATGACATTGGCGCTTCAGACAACCCTAAGCTTTTGCTTTTGAATAAGATAGACAAGGCTGATGATGAAAAAGGCACTCTTCAGGCTCTGCGACTTAAGTTCCCTGATGCAATTTGTGTAAGTGCAAAAGAGGAAATTGGTCTTGTAGAACTGAAGGATGTTATTTACGGCCTGCTCTTTGGCGAAATTTCTGACTATGTTATTCCAATGAGTCAGACTGTGCTTATAAACGAGCTTAAACGTGCCGGCTGCATTCAGAGCGAAGAATGGCTGGACGACGGTGTTCACATTTCTGCCCGCGCAACTGGCCGCCTGCTTGCACTTATCAGTCCTTTCCTTGTAAAAAAATAAGATGTCACTTTCAAAAACAGACCTATTCAATAAGGTTCTCCTTGCAATCATAATTTTTTTAATAATTGTGATTGCTTCGGGAACTTTAATTGTTAAGTTAGCACCTAAAAAAACTCAAGATTCTCACACGCTGATTGCCCAGGGCAAGGCTATCAATTTAGCGGAACCTGCAGACACATCTGACGTAAGCTATTTTGAACTTGGCACCCTCCGCATAACAACATTAAATGAAGACGAAGAAAACATGCTGGGAATTGGCATGGTGCTTTCCCCATGGCTTGCCTACCCTGCAGGAGATTCAGTTTTTTACGAAGAACTTGCCCGCAAAAAGGGCGTGCTTAAAGCTGTAATTCAGCAGTATTTTTCTGAGCGCACAAAAGAAGAGATTCTTTCCCAGAGCGAAGAGCTTATTATCCAGACAATTATGAACCAGATAAACAAGAACCTTTCGCTTGGAAAAGTGAGCGATGTTTACTTTACAGATTATTTGTTTTTAGAGTAGCGCGGGGGAGACTTCCCCCTACATCTCCCTGGTAATATTCCTCAACCACTTTTTCTTAAAATAGCGGATTACGATAACCGGCATTTTTTCGAACTCGTCCAGGTAGACAATTAGGTATACCCAGAGAGGCGGCAGCTTAAAGACAAAGGCGGCAAGCAGGCCCAGGGGAACAGAAATGCCCCACATAAAGACGCAGTCCATAATAAAGCCGAACTTTGCATCGCCGCCGGCGCGGAAAATACCGCAGATTAAAACAGTATTAAAAGCGGCACCCGCAACCGAAAAGCCGTTGATATACAAAATGATGTCGCGGTAGTGGGCCGCAGTTTCAGACAAATCTGCAATAAGAGGCAGAACCGGTTTTAAGAGAACCAGCAGCACCGCGCCCACAATACCCGCAAGAGTGGTACTTTTAATGAGCCGCTTAGCATTGCGCTCGGCAAGCTCCATGTCGCCCGCGCCCATTGACTTTCCAAGAACAACGGCACCACCGTAGGCCATACCAAAACACAAAACGGTACACAAATTGCGAAGCACGTTTACAACAGAATTGGCCGCAACTATGTCTTCTCCCATATGTCCCAAAATTACAGAGTAAGTTGCAAAACCAGCTCCCCAAACCAGTTCATTTCCCAGGGCCGGAAGCGAATATCTGAAAAAGTCGCCGGTAAGCACTTTATTAAAGCGGAAAAGGTTAGAGAAACGAAGTTTTACGTCCTTCTGCATGTAGCCATAAATTACACAGAAAAGAAGTTAGATAAATCGGGAAATTGAAGTTGCAAGACCAACTCCGGCAGCACCAAGTTTTGGAGCGCCAAAAAGTCCAAAGATAAAGACAGCATTTAAGCCTATGTTCAGAGAAAGTGCCGTAACTGTAATGACCGTTACAATTTTTACGCGTTCAATACTCTTAAAGCCGGCCTGAAAAACCTGCGAAACAGCAAAGCAGACATAAGAAAGAGACATGGCTTTTAAGTAAGCGGAGCCTGTTTCAATCAGCAGGGGGTCAGAAGAAAAAATCTTCATTAAAAAGTCTGGTTTAAAGAATGCGACGATGGTAAAAATCAGCCCGATGATTGTACAGATTCGCAGGGCAACACCATGCAGAGTGCGGATTGATGCGTAATCTTTTTTGCCCCAATACTGAGCCGCCAGCATAACAAGGCCGGAAGAAAGCCCCGTAGCCACCATAATCAAAATGAACATAACGTTGCTGGCAAGCGAAACCGCCGCAATAGAGGTCTGACCAACAAAGCCCAGCATAACAACATCGGCCGAACTTACTGCCGCGCTGATAAGGTTTTGAATGGCAATTGGCCCAACAACATTAAAGAGAGATTTATAAAAAGCTTTTGATTCCGACTCCATGTTATCCATGCGGAGAGTATATAAGTTTTGCAGAAAAAAGAACAGAAAGAAAGTCTACAAAATTGGTATGATGACAAAAGAAGGCCTGTATTTTATAATGCAAACACAAAAGAATGAAAACTCCCGTAATTTTTACAACACTTTTAATAGAAAAATCTCCTCAGGCGCTGCCGCTGGGTGCTGCCTGCGTTACTTCCGCCGTTAAGCACGATTCTGTAACCGGCCCCCTCTGCGACGTAAAACTTCTTGCCTTTTGCAAGGAAGATAAAGATTTTTCAAGCCATTGCGGGAGCGAAGAAGACGCTGCAAAGTATATAGCAGAAATTCTTTTAAAGGAGATGGCCCCACGCACCCAATCCGCTGAGCAGCCATTGCCCGCACAGGGCACTCGCTCCGTTGAGAAGCTTCCCGCTATCTTCTGTTTTTCTATATTTGTGTGGAACCGCCTTATTCTGGAAAAAGCCGCAGAACTATTACGAAAAGAAGGCGCTATCTGCATAGCGGGCGGCCCCGAAGTAACCGCCGCCCCAGAAAGCTTTACCGCCTTTGACCGGGTAATTTCCGGCGAAGGAGAAGGTAAAGTTCCCCAGGTTATTGCAGAGCTTCTTGGTGCAAAAGCAGGAGCCGCCCCAAACACACTGGACACCTTTCCTTCCCCATATCTGGACGGTACCTTGAACCCGGCAGAATATGAAGGCGCCCTCTGGGAACTTGCCCGAGGCTGCCCTTTTAAGTGTTCTTACTGCTATGAATCTAAGGGAGAAAAAAAGGTGCGCCGTTTTCCTCGCGAACGCCTGGAAAAAGAGCTGGACCTTTTTGCCCGTCTTAAAATCCCCCAGGTTTTTGTTCTAGACCCAACTTACAACGCAAACAAAAAAGACGCAATTGAACTACTTCGTCTTATTGCGCGTAAAACGCCGGACACTTTTTATTATTTCGAAGCCCGTGCAGAGTTTATTGACCGGGAGCTTGCCCGCGCTTTTACAAAACTGCGCTGTGCCCTGCAGATTGGACTGCAATCCAGCGATGAAAACGTTCTGCGCCTTGTAAACCGCCCTTTTAACCGTAAGCAATTTGTGCGCAATATTGGATTTTTAAATGATGAGGGAGTAATATTCGGCCTGGATGTAATTTACGGCCTTCCCGGCGACAGTCTGAGGGGCTTTAAAGAAAGCGTAAACTTTGCCATCAGCCTCTACCCGAATAATCTGGAGCTTTTCTGCCTTTCGGTTTTGCCAGGCACAGACCTGCACGACCGCGCCGAAGCCCTGCACCTGGAATACGAACCTCGCCCGCCCTACCACATAATCCGCACAGACAAGTTCACACCGGAAGACCTAAAGCGGGCAGAAAAAATTGCCCTGGCTTGTTCCTGCTTTTACAACCAGGGGCGCGCTGTTCCCTGGTTCAACACAATTTTACACGCCCTTCATATGCCGGCCGCCCAGTTTTTTGAGCGCTTCTACGAATGGGGCGATCAGAAGAAAAAACTGGACCTCATTAAAAACTGCTGCGACCACAAAAGTGTGGAAGAGCTGCAGAAAGACTTTGTACGCGAACTGCTTCTGCAGAAAAAACAGAACCGCCTAGTTACGGCGGCGCTGGACATCATCAGTTTTAACGGGGCCCTTTCGCGTTTTACAGACACCGGCCGCCACGAAACGGTGAACCTGAGCTATCCTGCAGAATATATTGATTCTCAGTACGCGCTGGATTTGGAATTTTTTGTAAATAATGTTAGAGTGAAGAAAAATAGTTTTAAAATATAAGGAAAGAAAATGAGTGAAAAAATAAGAGCACGCAAAGACGTGCCTGCAAGCGACAAATGGAATCTTGATTCAATTTATAAATCTGACGCAGAATGGGAAGCAGACTTAAAAGCTCTGCCAGAACTTACAAAAAAGGCAGCAGCTTATAAGGGCCGCCTGGGACAATCAAAAAAAGAACTTTTGGACGCCCTTAAGGCATACGAAGCCGTTCTTTTGAAAACAGAAACTGTTTATCACTATGCTTCTTTGCAGCATTCCGCAGACGAAGGAGACTCTTCTGCAACCGAACGCGAAGGCAAAGGCATGATGGCCTACACAGAAGTTTCTGCCACATTAAGCTTCTTTGAACCAGAACTTCAGACTATCGATGAAAAAGAACTACGCAAGTGGATTGCAGAGCCTGAATTTGCAGATTACAAGGTTTACATAGAAAAGCAGCTTTACAAAAAGCAGTACATTCTTAGCGAAAAAGAAGAGCGTCTTTTGAGCCTGCAGATGCAAAGCGCACAGACTGCAGATACGGCCTTTAGCATGCTTACTAACGTAGACATGAATAAGACCTTTGGAACAATCAGCGTGGACGGAAAAGAAATGCCGCTTACACAGAGCACCTTTTCTACGCTCATTAAAAACCAGGACCGCTCAATCCGCGAAAAAACTTACAAGCAGTTCTACGGCAAGTTTGAAGAAAACCAGAATACAATTGCCGCCCTTTATGCAGGAAGCGTAAACCAGGATGTTTTCCAGACCCGTGCCCGTGGTTTTAATTCCAGCCTGGAAGCAGCCCTCTTTGGCAACAAGGTTCCGGTTTCTGTTTACAAAAATCTGATTGACTGCATCCACAAAAATCTGCCTGCCCTTCACGAATATTATTCTATCCGCAAAAAGATGCTGGGCGTTTCTGAACTGCGCCATTACGACGTTTATGTGCCGCTGGTAAAATCAGTTTCCGTAAAAACTACTTACGACGAATCTGTAGAAATCTGCCGCAAAGCACTTAGCCCGCTCGGTAAGGAATATACAGATCGATTGTGCAGCGGTCTCTTAAATGGCTGGGTTGACCGCTACGAAAACGAAGGTAAACGCAGTGGAGCTTTCAGCAGCGGTGCCTTTATTGGAGAACCATACATTCTTTTGAACTTTGACGAAAACGACATCCGAGATGTATTCACTATGGCTCATGAAGGCGGACACAGTATGCACAGCTGGTATTCCGTTCATAATAATCCTTTTATGAGTTATGATTACACCATTTTCGAAGCCGAAGTAGCTTCTACTTTCAACGAAGAGCTTGTCTTCCAGTACCTGCTTGAAAATGCCCAGTCTGACGACATGAAAAAGTACCTGCTTGCAATGCGTGCCGATGACATTCTTGCAACCCTTTACCGCCAGACTATGTTTGCAGAATTTGAGCTTAAATGTCACGAACTGGTAGAAAGCGGAACTCCTCTTACTGCAGAAAACTGCCGCAAAATCTATCGCGAACTTCTGGAACTCTACTTTGGTCCTGAAATGCATTTTGAAAGCAATTCTGATATGGAAGGCCTGCGCATTCCTCACTTCTACAGTGCATTCTACGTTTACAAATATGCAACTGGTATTTCTGCCGCAATTGCTCTGGCAACTAAGGTTAGAAAGGGTGATGATTCAGACCGCGAAGACTACTTTAAGTTCCTTAAGAGTGGTGGTTCACGCTACCCAATTGAAAGCTTAAGAGTTGCCGGCGTTGATATGGAAAAGGTTGAGCCTGTTCAGGCTGCCTGCGACGTCTTCAAAGACATTATTGAACAGCTTAAGCAATTCTAAAAGGGTTCTCTAAAAGACTTCTAAGAATAAAAATATTGATTTCTCACATAAAGGGTGATAAAATTATCTATATTATTCTTGGGTAAGAAAAGAAAAAGTAGGAGTGAACGTTGAATAAAACAGATTTTGAAACTTTTCTGAAGCCTATTCCAAAAGCTGAGTTACATCTTCACCTTGAAGCAGTAATCTCCATGGAAGGAATCAAAAAGCTGTATAAAAATAAATTCGGAAAGGCTATGTCTGCCTCAGAGCAGAAAGAGCTGTTTTCATACGAAGATTTAAACGGATTTATCCAGTCTTTCTTAAAGATTCAAGGAATGTATTCTTCTGTAGAAGATTTTAGAATCGTTTTTGATGAACTTTGCAAATATCTTACTGAAAATGGTATCACTTACGCTGAAGTGTTCTTCGCTCCTACAGCATTCCTTAAGATGGGCTTCAAATATGAAGACATGGTAAAGATTTTCCACGAAAAGATTGTGGAAATTAAAAAGAAAGCAGGCATTACAATCAAACTCTTGATGGATGTTTCAAGAACCTTTGGTTGCGAAAATGCTATGAATAACTATAACCTTCTTAAGGCTAATCCTTGTGAAGATATCATTGGTATTGGACTTGGTGGTGCCGAAGCAAAAGGTCCTGCAAAAGACTTTGCTCCTGTTTACGAGCAGGCTATTAAAGACGGCTACAAGGTTGTTGCTCATGCCGGAGAAGACGTTGGTCCTGAATCTATGTGGGATTCAATCAACTGTCTGCACGCACAGCGCCTTGGTCACGGAATTACTGCCATTCAGGATGAAAAACTGATGGAAGATCTTAAGGCTTCTCAGCTTCCAATTGAAATCTGTATTACATCAAATACATTTACAAAGAAGGTTGTTCAGAAGGCTAAAGACCATCCTGTACGCGCTTTCTTTGACCGCGGAATTGCAGTTAATATCAACACTGATGACCCGGTTTTCTTTAAGACAACACTTCTTAATGAACTGTGGATCTGCTACCACGACTTGAACTTTACTCTGGAAGAGATTAAAGAACTTGTGAAGAACAGTTTCCGTCATTCATTTATGAGTGATGCAGAAAAAGCTGATGCAGTTGCGGCTGTAGATAAAGCTTGGAAATAAACTTCAAATGCCGGGTTCGCCTGGCATTTTTTTTACACTTTTTACCAAAATGACAAAACTTGAACAATATTACAACAAATTTCACGAAGAACACCGGCTGACTACCCGTCACGGGCTGGTGGAATTCCGTACAACTATGCACTTTATTGAAGAAGCTGCAGCTGGTCTGCCTGCACACGCAGACGGTACCCCGCTTAAAATTGCAGATATTGGAGCGGGCACAGGACGCTACAGTGTGGAACTCTGCCATCGTGGCTATGACGTTACTGCTGTTGAACTTGTAAAACACAACCTTGAGATACTGAGGGGCAAGCACGAAAATATAAAAACCTGGCAGGGTGACGCCCGCGATCTGCACTTTTTGGACGATGGCACCTTTGACATTACACTTTTGTTCGGCCCGCTCTACCATCTGCATGGGGACCAGGAAAAACTTAAGGCTATTAACGAAGCAAAGCGCATTACAAAAAAAGGTGGGACAATCCTCATTGCATATGTAATGAATGAATACAGTGTGATTTCTTATTGTTTTAAGGAACACAAGTGGGCTGAAGTTGCCGCAAAGGGCGGACTTTCGCCAGACTTCCACACAATCTGCACTGAAGACGACTTATACGACTATGTTCGAGTTTCTGATATAGACCGGCTGAATAAAGAGGCAGGCTTGGAACGCATTAAACTGATTTCTGCAGACGGCGCTGCAGACTACATGCGCCGCGAATTAAATGCAATGAGTGACCAAGAATTTGACGCCTTCTGCAAGTTCCAGCTGGCAATCTGCGAGGCGCCGGAACTTTTAGGCGCCGGCAGCCACTGTGTTGATATCGTAAAAAATTAGTGGACTAGAAATTATTTTGCGTAGAACTTTATGACCTTATCCATAAATGGGTCGTCGCGGTCGGTAACGTAGTCATTGTACTTTCTAAGACATGAAATGCATGAAAGCAGAATGATAATTCCAAGCGGAACAAGAATAACTCCTACAGCAAAAACACCAATTGCAATAATATTAAATGGTGGTTTAATTCCACGCATAATGAAAATGCGGGACACAACAATACACAAAATTCCTGCTATGATTCTTGAAATGTTAAACCAGACATTGTCCTTAAAATATCTGCGGGTCATATATGCAAGAAAAAGGCCGTCATCTTCAGGAGAAATTCCTTCAAAAGCCTGCGGATTTTTTTCAATCTGCTTTTTCTGATATTCCACGAACTCTACAAAGTATTTATTGTTTTTAGAATGTTCAATGGCTGTTCCAACTTTTGCCGATCCTTCGTCCATTTTTATCTCCTGTGTAATGTGTAAGTTCGCAGATAACTAGCGTTTTAAGTAAACCTGTGCGTTAAGAAACGCGAGCAGTGGCGCAGCGTTTCATTACATTTGTTCAACCGAATATTTGAAGCGGTTTACCGCTTCAAATACACCATTAACAGCATGATGTCGCTGTTGCGGATACCACTGATGCGGTTAGCCTGGCCCAGTGTAACCGGACGGATTGCTTCCAGCTTGTTGCGGCTTTCTGCAGAAAGTGACGGAATGCTGCCGTAATCGAAGTCTGCAGGAATATGGGTATTTTCCATTTTGTGCAGCTTTTCTACGCGGCGGTCCTGCTTTTCAATATAGTATTTGTATTTTGCTTCAATTTTTGCCATTTCCCAGTCGGCTTCTGGATAACCTGGGTTTTCCATATCAGGCTTTTTTAGCAGCTGGGCTTCAATTTCTTCTACGCGAGCATATTTTTCGTTGATAGCATCGTACTGAGCCTGAGTTTTAAGCCCGCAGCGGAAGGCGTATTTTGCAAGACGGCGGTCTGCTGTGTCGTGGCGGAGCTTTAAGCGGTACTCTGCGCGGGCTGTAAACATGCGGTAAGGCTCTTTTGTTCCAAGTGTAACCAGATCATCAATCAGAACACCAATGTAACCTTCATCGCGGCCAAGAATTACAGGTTCAAATTCCGGAACCTTGTCAAAGGCATCAAAGCCGGCATTTTTCTGAACGCCGCGCTCGTATTCGTTGAGCTCGTGAGTTTCACGGGCAGAGATTTCTGCAAAGCGGTTTTTTTCTTCGTTTGTCATGTCTGCCTTAGGGCGGAAAGCACCAGGCTCTGTACTAGAAGGAACACCGTTTAGACTATGTGGCAGTTCTGCAAGAGGACCGCAAAGATCTATGTGGGCACGGGCGTAAAGTCCGGCGTTCATTCCGGCAATAAGGCCCTGACCGGCAGCTTCTTCGTAACCGGAAGTTCCGTTTATCTGACCGGCATTAAAAAGACCTGCAACTCGTTTTGTTTCCAGTGAAGGATAGAGCTGGGTTGGCTCAACAAAGTCGTATTCTACGGCATAGCCCGGGCGGCTCTGAACGGCATTTTCAAAACCAGGCATTGTGCGCATAAAGGCATCCTGAACACATTCAGGAAGGCTCGAAGAAAGTCCGTTCAGGTAGATTTCATCAGTTTCCAAGCCCTCCGGCTCTACGAAAATCTGATGACGGTCGCGGTCTGCAAAGCGCATAACCTTGTCTTCGATAGAAGGACAATAGCGTGGACCAATTCCACTGATTTTACCAGAATAAAGTGGCGAGCGGCCAATATTATCACGGATAATCTTATGAGTTTCTTCGTTTGTATAAACAATGTGACAGTTTACAAGGGGGCGCTCTACGCGTTCGGTTTCAAAACTGAAAGGAATAACTTCTTCATCACCAGGCTGTTCTTCCAGCTTAGAAAAATCTACAGTTTTGCGAAGGATGCGGGGTGGAGTTCCTGTCTTAAGACGACCAGTTGTAAAACCAAGACGATGCAGGCTTTCTGTAAGTCCGTAAGCGGCTGGTTCGCCGACACGTCCGCATGGAGCATCATATTCACCGATAAAAATGCGTCCGCCAAGGAAGGTTCCGGTTGTCAAAACAACAGAGCGAACTGGAATAACGCGACCGCGTTCAGTTACTACGCCTGTTACCTTCTGGCGCATTCCGCTTTTTGCAGCGTCTGTTCGCCCTTCGCCGCGTTTTTCTCCAGGGATGGTTCCAAGGTCAGCGGAACTATCACTGTTTGGTGGAAGCGGTGTGCTGCTGGCAGTTGTAAGGATATCGATAACAGTGTCCATCAAGGTGTAAAGATTTGGAGTAGTTTCGCAAACCTTGCGGGCAAGCTGTGAATAGGTAATTTTATCTGCCTGAGAACGTGGAGCCTGAACGGCAGGACCGCGACTTTTATTGAGCATGCGGAACTGAATCATCGACTTGTCTATCAGTTTGGCCATCTGGCCGCCCAAAGCGTCAATTTCGCGTACAATATTTCCCTTGGCAATTCCACCAATGGAAGGGTTACAGCTCATTCGGGCAATAGCATCGGGAGTTTGTGTGATAAGTACAGTTTTTAATCCCATGCGGGCACAGGCAAGTCCCGCTTCAATTCCTGCGTGACCGGCACCTACAACGGCCACGTCATAATAATCGTAAAAACCAGGCATAGTGGCTAGATTATACTCAAAAACAAAACCTTACACAATAAATTAGAAAAACTTATATTTTGCGCCCACTGTGAGGGAAATGCCGGGCATGGGGTAGCCGGTTACAGACTGGTAGCTCCAGTTGAGCAGGTTGTCTATTTTTAAGAAAGGCATAAATTTACCTTTGCCGATTGCCCCGTTTACCGGAACGCCTTCGGCAGCTAAGTTCACCAGAAGATATGGCTTTAGATAATAGATATTCATATTAGAAGTGTATCGGCGCCCCATATATTGGGCAGACACATGAATTTTTGCCAGTTCAAAATTAAAGGCCGCGCTTGCAGAACAGACAAAATCCGGCGTCCACATAATGCGTTTGCCGTAAGTGTATTTATTAGATTTGTCTAAAAGACGATTGTAAAGATATTCTCCGTTCAAATCTAAATCAATAAAACCATTAAGGAAGGATGCTCCGGCAGAAAAGTCCAGACCAAGATAAAAGGCCGACGAAAGATTTTGTGTTGTGTTGCTGGACCATTGAATCTTATCTTTATAGTAGTTTGAAAAAAGAGTCAGGCTTCCGTGAAGGAGCGTGGTACAATCACCATGTCCGAAGGACAGTTCACGCAGGTTGGCGCCAAGGTCTCCGCCCCACCCGCTCTCTGGCTTTAAGTTGGGGTTGCCGTAGAAACCGCCGCCAACCCAAAAGAGGTCATCCATGTTGGGGAACTGAACCATGCGGTAAAAATCGCAGATAAGCTGGACATAGGGAAGATCCCAGGAAAGCCCAGCCTTAGGCACAAAGGCAAAGTTTACATTATCATCATTTGCACAAAACTTTGCAGCCATAGGAAGGCTTGCAGAAAGAGTGCCTGGTCCAAGACGCCCAAATACAAGCTTTGTAGTCTCTTTTACAACACCAGAAAACTGATTATGATTTCCGTCATTTGTTGAATTGAGATTGGTATAATCAGAAGAAATGCCCAGGCTCTGCTTAAGGCGGCCGCCCCAGAGTGAGTAAAAATCTGCACTTCCTGTATATTTTACAGTATTTATATAGTGTTCGCTTTTGTCTGAGTTTTCCTGGTAAAACCTGTTATTGCAAAGCCAGACAAGACTGTTTTTCAGATTAAAAAGGCCCGCAAGAGCCGGGTTCCAGACTGTAAAAGCAAGATTGTTATTGTAATCCTGCTGCAGGCCCTGACCGGAACCAAAAGCGGCACCGGGAGTCTGTTTGTAGCCTGCATATACTAAATCGCTGAGGGAAAAATAATTTCCGCCGCCAAAATAATGGGTAAGGGAAGCATTACCAAGACCATCCAGAACCTGGGAATTTTCGCGGGTGCGCCAGCTTCCTGTCAGGCCGGTGGAATCATCAAAAAATCCGCCAAAAATACCTTCGTTTATATGACCGGTCTTATCTGCCTTAAATTTATATTTGTTTTCTGCAAAGTTTCCCGAAATGCCGCCGTTTATAAAAGTATTCTGGCCTGTTCGTCCTGCAAATGTGAGTTTTTGAAAAATGGAATCCAGCGGAGCCTCGGAATTAAAAAAAGTCTTTACACTTGCTTCTGCCGAAAGAGTATTTTCCAGCACTGCTTTTTTTGTGGTAATGTAGATTGCCCCGCCTACCGAACCTTCGTCTTCTACTCCTTCTGTAAATCCGCCGCGTACAATTTCAATTTTTTCGATTGCAGATACATCTATAGTAGAAAAGTCAAAAGTGCCGTACTGGGCATTATTTACGCAGATGCCGTCTATTACAACGCGGACTGTTTCGTCGGTAAAACCACGAATGCTGGGCTTGTTTTCCAGGCCGTAAGCACCGTAGGAAAGGTTTTGTATTCCGCAGCGTTCCACTACATCTGCAAGAGTTTCCAGATGCTCTGCTTCCAGAGTCTCTGCTGTTAGTACAATTTTCTGTTCAATGGATGAAGAAACATAAGTGGTAATTTCTGGCAGCTGAATTTCTGAACTTTGAGCGTAAAGAGTAAGTGGAATAAAAAGGATAATAAGGGGAATACGTTTTTTCATAGAAAGAAAGGACACACGGATTCGTAAATGTTAGAAAATCGAATCCGTGTGACAAATATTATTTATTCTGTCTTAGTACATGTAGATGGAGTTTCGAGGTTGAAATATCCATTATCAATAGTATATTCTGTTTTTGCTTCTTCTAAAGTATCACAACCAGCTTTTCCACCTGCCTTGTAAGGCTGATAGAAATTTACAGAAGTATCTGTTAAATCTGTGTAATACAGAGCATACCACTGTCCAACTTGTGCACCATAGCCAATATGTGTTTCATCATTAAACTTTCCGTAAACAAAACCTGAGGTGCTGGTGATTTCCTTAATTGCAATAGGAGCTGTAGAATAATACAAAGTAAAATCATTATCATAAGTATAATAGTTGTTATAGGCAGTTGTTGTAATTTCGTACTTTTCACCCCATGCACTAACCCAGTTTCCATAAATAGAAACTCCTGTTTCATCTTTTGGCTGGTTACATCCAGACAAAACCAATACTGCAACGAATGCTACCGCTGCAAAGAGACGAGAAAAATTATATTTTTTCATGTTTTCCTACTTGGGAACCGAACTTGCGCAGTTCCCCACAGATAAGATTTCCTTTCATACGAAAGGCGTGTACCAAAGTTTCCGGACTTGCAGTAATCACAAAAAGAAGCCTTCCCAGAAATCATCAAAGATTGTTCCAGTGGCTGTAATTCTTTTGCGTGATGGCACAGGGCAATCACCAGCTACATACCGTTGCGCATTCAGTTCAGGCCTTGCACCTGATTCCATTGAAATACACGCGGGAAGTCTATCATAAATAAAAATGTTTGTCTTTCAAATTTAAAATAATCAGTTATAATATTATTCTATGACTAAGAAAGCAAAAATCCTATGCATAATTATTCCAATATGTCTGCTTATTATATGCGCGACAAGCACTTTGTTCGTTTTGAATAATTCTAAAAGAAAAGTAGAAAATGAAGTTAAAAATCAGATAAATAATATTTTGACTAATATAGAAAGTGAAATAAATGCCTTTAATTCTTCTCATTTTTCTACACTTATTGCTGCAACCACAATTCCAGAGATAAAGTCTCCGGAATTGTCATTAAAAGAAAAATGTGAAATTTTCTATGGCATCAAATCAAAAGACCCTAGCATTTTAGGAATAAATATTCTAGATTTGCGCGGAAACTCTTATCTTATAGAAGGATTTTATGAAAATTTTTCTGAACGGCCATATTTTACCGAAGCCCTAAAAGGAAAAGAGACTATATTTGGTCCAATAAAGAACAAGGTTTCATATATTCCTACAATTTTTTACGGAGCCCCTTTTTACAATGATGATGGCGATATTACAAACACAGTTTTTCTTGCCGCAAAAGCAGACTTTCTTTCTGAGATTTGCGCTAAACACACAGAAAATACAAACTACCATGCCATTATAATGAGGCGTTCAACCGGACTTGTTATTGCAGATAAAAATCCTGATTATATACTTAAAGAAAATATATATGATAAGGCTGCAGAAACAGGCATAATAGAACTGCATGATGTAATGGAAAATATTTTTGAAGGAAAGACCAGTGTTGACTTTTTACGGGGAGCTGATAAAAGCCGTCTTGTTCTTGCCTATGCGCCTATTGAACAAACCGATTGGGCCATTCTTGTAGAAAGCAGGTATTAGTTCTTTTTATTGCAGTCTGGTATAGGATTTCTGATGTCCAAACGGCGCTCTGCAAGATACTGAATTCCATCTTTTCTGTAAGCAGTAAAGTTCTTCCCCTTCTGTTTTGCAATGTACATGTTTTCATCAGCTTCTTTAATTGCATCAGCTTTATTAAAGCCAACACCAAAACTTGCTGTAACATGAACATTATTTGGCCATTTAAGGCTGGAAATTTCGTGTCTTAGATATTCTGACAAACGAACTGCGTGCTCCAGATCAAAATGGTCAAGGATGACTGCCAGTTCTTCTCCACCATAACGGTAACAGTGAACATTATGTGCTTCTGCCTTTATAAGCACATTTGAAACACCGCGAAGAACTTCATCGCCAAAATCATGACCATAAGTGTCGTTAAGTTTCTTAAAATTATCGATATCAATCATGATAGCTGAATAATTTTTTCCGGCAGAGGCAAATTGAATAAGGCGGTTACTCAAAGAACGGCGATTGCGCAGTTTTGTTAAACCATCTGTTTGTGTTTCATCATAAACTCTAAGTAAGATTAAGAAAAAGAATAAAAAGACAAAGAGGATAATACAAAAACTTTCATAAACATGTTTTATAGAAGACTGTCTTTGCAGAGTGTATTCCAAAAGTTCCAGAACACTTTGAAGTGATTCACCTGTTATTCCTGTATAATTATCCAAGAAGCTTTGAGAAAGATAGTCTGTATCAAAAGAAATGGTTTTGAAAATTTCATCTCGCTCTTCTACCATATTTAATGGAAGAGCAAAAAGCACGTCCTTTTCTAAGGAAACTTTTTTCATTATAAAATTAAATTTTTTTGCCCACTTTCCATATTCTTTATTATATTCAATAGCATCTTTGTAATCCTGTCTTATAAGGGCACACTGAGTTTTTACCAGTAAAACAGGGAGAAGGAAGTCATATACAAAAATATGATTTTGAACTTCGTCTTTATTGTAATACTGTTCATAAACAACATTTGCTAAACTGGCAGCCCCCTGTATTTTGCCTTGTTTTAGCAAAATATATGATTTTAGAGCAAGAGCACGACGCATATAATGGTTGCCAAGATATTCATCAGTTTCACTAATTAGTTTAGCATCATTTTCCATCTGTTTTACAGCTTTATATGCAGAGTCATAATCACTTTCATAAACCAAGAAGCGGCCATAGGCATGTAAAGCCTGACTGCGATAGACAGGATTTGTAATTGAATAGAAATTTCTAAGGCGGCGACCTGTTAGAATAACATCAAAACCAGAAGAATCTGCACCAATTTCAAAATAATACTGGGCTAAAAGAGCATACACGTTTACAGCTTCTTCAAACAAGCCAGTTTTTTCTGAATAAAAAAGTGCATAACCCGTAGTATCCAGAAATTCCTGCATTCGGCCTTCTGTGTAGTATCTTTGTACAAGAATGTTATACAACTGGCTTTTTTGCATTAAAGAAAGTGAGTTATATTTTAAAAGATTATTTATCTTCTCTTCATAATCTGGGCCATTAATAAAATCATCAAAATTGCGCGCTATTACTTTATCATGATGGACTTGTCTAAGTTTTACAAAAAGCTTAGAACCTGTAAAAAGCAATACAGTAAGAGCCATTAGTGATATTACTACCACATATAGATTACGATTTATAACTCGCTTTAAATTCATATTATAATTTTATTATACAATTATGTATTCTGCAAGTTCGCTGGCTGACATCATAATAACTTCGGCACCGTGTTCACGCAAAAAGTCTCGGCCGCGGAAGCCCCAGTCTACGCCGATTACGTCCAGGCCGGCGTTGGTGCCAGTCTGCATGTCTACGTCTGAGTCACCTATAAATACAGCCTTCTGGCCGTCTGACTTACCGTCCATGCCGGCCCGCTGCAGAATTTCGTAGATGCCGTCTGGGGCTGGTTTTGGTGGCATGCCAGGGCGGCTGCCGGAAATGATGTCAAAGAGGCCTGGGAAATAGTCATTGCAAAGGGCAATGGCAGCAGGCTCTACCTTGTTTGTGTTTACAGCAATTTTTATGCCTTTTTCGCGAAGGGCTTTAATGCAATCTACAACGCCTGCGTAAGGTGCAGTTTTGATTGCACAGTGCTTTTCATAATAGGCAATAAAATCTGCAAGAATTTTTTCATAGTCTGGGTTGGCTTTACCATCGGCAAGAGCCCGCTCTATAAGCTTTGGAATGCCGTTACCTACCATAAAACGAACTTCTTCTACTGTGTGAAGGGGAAGTTTATAGCGCTGTAAAATCTCGTTCAGAGAATCTGTCATATCATCCAGGGTATTAAGGATGGTTCCGTCCATATCAAAAATTGCAAGTGAATATTTCATGGGGGATAGTATAGGAATATAATAATTTCGGGTCAATAGAAGCCAAATACATTGTGAAACAGGTATTCTGAAAAATAAAAGGACGGGAGCGGAGGAAGATTGAAAAGTCAATTGCAAAATGGCAAGTAAGCCAACAAAAAGGGAGCGGACGACTTAACTTGCTCATTTTGCACCCTGACTTTTCAAGATTACGCAGCGGACGGCCTTTTATTTTTCTTGCTTACGAGATTTACAATGTATTTGGACTGATTACCCAGCCCCCATTATAAAATCCATTGTCATTATAAGTAGGGTAAACAAAAATTACATTAGCCGGATTTTCTGTATCGTAATAAAACTCGTTAGAAATCCAGTCGCCTTTATTTTCTGTTTTAACGTACAGGCTGTCTTCCTTTGGAGTTTTTACTGTAATGATGTATTTTCCTGGCTGTAGGTTCAGGTGCATGGCCATTCCGCCGCTTAAATAATAGCGTTTTCTGTAATCTGTAAGCTGGCGGCCGGTTTTACGAAAGCTTCTGGACAAAGTTGATGTGTCCAGTTCCGGGCGTGAACGGTTATCTGCTATAAACTCATATTTGGCTTTGGCTTTTGTGTAGGTTACGTCTTCTTTGGTCTGGGCATCGGTTAAAGTTACCCAGCAGCGGACAATGTTCATGTCTCCGTGATTCTCCGGACGGTAGAGTATAAGACTCCATGGGTTATGTTTGAGAAGTTTTTGTGACTGCTCAGCGGTTAGGGCGCGTGGGGCCATCATCATAAAAAAAATTAGGAATACAAAGAAGTTGCGCCTGTTCATACTTTTAGTTTAACAAAGAAGGGGGAGGACGACAATATTTTCTTTGGTTTGTTTAATTTCCTGTGTTATACTAAAACGGTACAGGAGGATTCATTATGAAAAAGATTATTACTATTAGCCGCGAATTTGGTAGTGGCGGAAACATAATTGGTAAGCTTCTGGCAGAACAGTTAGGATATGCATTTTACGACAAGGAAATTATAGATCAGGCAGCTCAGAATTCAGGTTTGTCGGCTGACTTTATCTCTAAAAATGACCAGAAGTTACCTTCGGCATGGCTTTATTCCATTTTGATGGGTGCCACTTATGCTGCTCCGGGAACTAACAGCGCAACAACAGGCATTGCAACGGGAACTTTGCCGCTGGCTGACCAGATTTTTAATGCTCAGCGTCAGGCAATTATTGACCTTGCAAAAAAAGGGCCTTGCGTAATTGTTGGCCGCTGTGCAGACTACATTTTGCGTCACTGCGAGGAAATTAATCGTGATGAACTGCTGAATGTGTTTATTTATGCGCCGCTGGAAGATAAGGTAAAGCGCGCCGTTGAACAGAAAAAGCTTGATGCTAAGACTGCAGAAAAGGATATTAAGCTGATTGATAAGGGACGTGCAAACCACTACAACACATTCACACAGCGCACCTGGGGTAATCGTACCCACTACGATGTGCTGCTGAACTCTTCTACATTAGGACTGGAGAAAACTGCGGCTTTGCTTGCTGATATGGTAAAAGAAAGCTAGGTCTATCCGTTCAAAAAGGGCTTCCGCTGCGCGTGCTTGAAAAAACGCACGGTGCAATCCGACGGGCTGAACGCCCCGGATAGCAAGTGCGTTTTCAATCCCGCTCCGCTGCAGCCCTTTTTGGACAAGTTATCGATGGCTTTCATTTCTCCTGATCATTACATAAAAGATTATACAGATAAAAATAGAAAATAATGATCCGATTGGGGCGGCTAGGCCCATTGGGTATAGGGTTTCCGGGAACTTTATTGAGGCCAGAAGGGCGCCGGGGATTCGGAAAATTACTATGGACAGGATGTTGTGGATAAATGAGTAGAGGGATTTTCCGTAGGCGCAGAAGTAACCGCTGAAGCAGAAATGAACTCCCGCAAAAATGCAGTCCAGAGTATATGAACGAAGGTAACCGGCTCCCAGTCTTATAACTTCCTGCTCGCTTGCAGAGAAAATTGTCAAAATCTGTTCCGCCCAGAACTGGCAGGCGGTAAATACGATAGCTCCAAAAACAATACAGATTCCAAGCGCGTAGAAAAGTGTGCGGCGGCTTCGCTCGTGAAGTTCTGCGCCCGCATTCTGAGCGGCAATTGCAGAAACAGAAGACAGCATAGCTGATGGCACCAGGAAGAGGAAACATATGATTTTCTCTACAATACCAACGGCAGCGGCAACATCTACTCCGCGGGAATTTGCAATTGCGGTAATTACCATAAAAGAAACCTGAATAAGGCCGTCCTGCAGGGCAATAGGCACTCCTATTTTTAAGATGCGGGCAGCGCAGGAAGATTCCAGGCGGAAGTCTGCTTTAGTAAGAGAAAGACCAAGACCAGACTGGCCCTGCCCCTTCATGCGGCGTAAGGCAAACAGAGCAATCACTACACTGAGGGCCTGAGAAATTACTGTAGCGGCGGCGGCACCAGCTGCACCCCAGTGGCACAATCCTATAAAAACATAATCCAGAATAATATTCAGAACTCCGGCAATAAGCACAAAGTACATAGGACTTTTTGTGTCGCCAAGTCCGCGGAAAATACTGGAAAGCACGTTGTAGGCTGTAATAAAAGGAATGCCCGCAAAGCAGATAAGCACATAGCTTAAAGTTTCCCCAAAAGCTTCTTCCGGCGTAAAGATGATGTGAAGAAGTGGGCGCGCAAAGAGAATTAAAAGGCCAGTAGAAGCGGCCGCAATAATAGCAAAAATTGTAACCGAATTACCAACTACGCGCGAAAGGTCACGCTGGTTTTTCTCTCCAACGCAGCGGCCTATGCTTACGGTTGAGCCCATTGCAAGGCCCGCAAGAATTACGGTAAACATATGCATTAACTGGCTGCCGATGGAAACTGCAGAAATTGCAGTTGCGCCATAAAATTGTCCGGTAATAAAAAGATCTGCCAGTCCGTAGAAAGTCTGTAAAAAGCATGAAAGCAGATATGGAAGTGAAAATTTAACAAGGATGGAAAAGACATTTCCTTCGGTAAGATTTTTTGTCATAGTTGGATTTTACGGAAAGTGTTTTGCTTAGTCAACAAATAGGGGGATGGCACAGAACCATCCCCCTTTATAAACAGTTATTAAAAACTATTCTTCATCATCTGCGAGCATATTCTTTGCCTGAACTGTAACAGTTGTGTCGTAGCAGGCGAACATCTGGTCTACAGAAGCAGGACGAGTTTTTGCAGTACAAAGGCTTACTACAGGTACGATAATCAGTGAAGAAAGCATGCTGAATACACCTGAGTAAAGTGAGTTCTTGAAGATGAGACCAAGAACAGGGCCAGAAACGTGGAACAATCCCAAAGAAATTCCAAGCTGAATGAACATCAATACACAGCCAAGGCAGAAAGATGTTGCAACAGCGGCTTTACTTGTCTTTTTCCAGTAGAGTCCGTAGAAGAATGGAGCAAGGAAGGCACCAGAAAGAGCACCCCAAGAAACACCCATAAGCTGAGCGATGAAAGTAACGCGGCTCTTTGCCTGAACAATAGCAATAATTGCAGAAATGATGATAAATACTGCAACGAAAAGGCGGAGAACAATAAGCTTCTGCTTGTCTGTAGATTCCTTCTTTTTGAATGAGTTGATAAAGTCCAAAGTAAGTGTTGAACTAGATGTCAAAACCAAAGAAGAAAGTGTAGACATAGAAGCCGAAAGAACCAAAATAAGAACTACGGCGATAAGAACATCACCAAGACCAGAAAGCATTGTTGGAACAACACTGTCAAAGCCGTTTGCAGCAACCTGTTCTGGTGTGTTGAAGAGGCGGCCAAAACCACCAAGGAAGTAACATCCACCGGCAACAACAATTGCAAAGAAGGTAGAAATTACTGTACCAATCTTAATTGAGCGTTCATTTTTAATTGCATAGAACTTTCCAACCATCTGAGGAAGTCCCCATGTACCAAGAGAAGTAAGGAGAACTACAATCAGCAGGTAGAAAGGCTGTGGACCAAAGAATGATGTATAAGCGCCCTTCAAAACAGGAGATTCAATTTCTGACATCAAGGCAATTGACTGCATAAAGCCGCCGTTCTTAGAAAGAACTGCGAGGATTACTGCAACAATACCTACCAGCATGATAATTCCCTGAATAAAGTCGTTTACGGCGGTTGCCATATAACCACCTACGATAACGTAAATAGCAGTAAGGACTGCCATTACGATTACGCAGACTGAATAATCAACATTGAAAGCCATGCGGAAGAGGCGTGAAAGTCCGTTAAAGAGGGAAGCTGTATAAGGAATAAGGAACAAGAAAGTGATTGCAGAAGCCGCAACTTTGAGCCCTTTAGATTCATAACGCTGACCAAAGAAATCTGGCATTGTTTTTGAATTCAAGTGCTGAGTCATAATGCGGGTACGGCGACCAAGGATTGCCCATGGCATAAGGGAACCGATAAAGGCGTTTCCAAGTCCAATCCAGGTTGAAGCAAGTCCAAAGTTCCATCCGAACTGTCCTGCATAACCAACGAAAATTACGGCAGAAAAGTAAGATGTACCGTAAGCAAAAGCTGTGAGCCAAGGACCAACTGTCCTGCCTCCCAAAACATAACCGTTTACATCGCTTGAAACAGCGCGGCATTTAATACCTACAAAAATGAAAACGGCGAAGAAAAGAATGAGTAAACTTAGTTTAATTAACATAATACTTAATGATACTCCAGAATTTAGTCCTAGTAAAGATGTAAAGTATTTTTAAACACTCTACTTTATTCCACACAATTCTTTTGCCTTTGCTTCAACCTTTTCTGCAAGGACAGAAGGATTGTCCTGATTTTCGCTGATTATGCGGACAAAAACACTACCTGCAACAATGGCCTCTACCGCGTCTGCAAGGGCGAGTGACTGCTGGCCGTTGGAAATTCCAAAGCCGCCGTAAACCTTGCTGCCACCTTCGCTTACTTTTTTAAGGAAGTTTAGTGTTGCATCGTCTATTTTTGTGTCGGTTCCGGTAATTCCTGTGCGCAGGGCTGCGTAAATGTAAGGGAAACCAGCGTGGGCCAGCTTGCTCAGGCGTTCGCTACTCATAGAAGGGGCTGCAACCGGAATATTTATCATGCCGTTTTTCTTACATGCCGCTGTCAGACCTTCATCAAAATCGAATGGCAGGTCTGGGATAATCATTCCGCTAACGCCGGCAGCGGCGGCCCGCTGGCAGAAGTTTTCTACACCAGGGGTGTAAACCAGACTTCCGTAACTCATCAGATAGATGGGAGTATCTGGGAATTCGGCGTGCACCTGGGCAATGAAGGCAAGACCATCAGCTGTTTTATAGCCATTTTCCAGAACCTTTGTGCAGGCGGTCTGAATTGCGGGACCATCGGCACTTGGGTCGCTAAATGGCAGCTGGATTTCCAGAATATCGGCGCCACCTTTTATAAGGGAGCGCGCTGCGGTAAGGGCAAGTTCTTTAGTAGGGTAGCCGGCAATTAAGTGGCTCATCAGTTTTATCTTATTTGTTGTCTTATTCATGAATGTCTTTTCCTCCTTCCAAACGTTCTATTTCCGAATGCAGGAAGTCTAGCCATTCCTGAGGACGGAAAACAGGACTTGTGATAAACACATCTTTGTCGCCGCGGCCGCTCATATTTATGATGATAGCCTGGTCTGACGGGATTTCCTTTGCAAGTTTGATTGCTGCAGCACCGGCGTGAGCTGATTCAAGCGCGAACAAAATGCCTTCGTTGCGGGCAAAGAACTGCACTGCTTCCAGGGCTTCCTTATCCAAAATAGAAGTGAACTCTACGCGGCCGCTTTTTCCAAGGCTTGCAAGCTGGGGGCCAATTCCACAGTAGTCCAGCCCCGCAGAAATTGAACGGGTTGGAAGAGCCTGTCCGTCTTCATCCAGTAAGAAGCGGCTTTTGTAGCCCTGCAAAATGCCATCGCGGCCGGCATTGCCTGTCATGCGGCTGGCATTTTCGCCGATGTTCGGACCAATTCCGCCAGCTTCTGCCCCGATAAGGCGAGGCGACTTTTCATTAATAAAAGGCTCAAAGAACCCGATTGAGTTTGAACCGCCGCCAACGCAGGCAACCATGGCACCAATTTTAATGCCCCGCTCTGCTGCCTGGCGTTTTACTTCACGACCAATTACACTCTGAAACTCGCGGACAATATCCGGGAAAGGTGCAGGCCCCAGAGCCGAACCAAGAACATAGTGTGTTGTATCTGGATTTGCAGCCCAATCGCGCATTGCTTCGTTTACGGCGTCTTTTAAGGTACGGCTGCCAGATTTTACCGGATGAACCTTTGCGCCGTAGAGTTCCATTGCGGCAACGTTTGGCTGCTGGCGGCGAACATCAACTTCGCCCATGTAGATGGTACAATCAAGCCCAAGTTTTGCACATGCCGCTGCGGTTGCAAGACCATGCTGCCCCGCGCCGGTTTCTGCAATAATACGCTTTTTGCCCATACGCTTTGCCAGCAGACACTGACCAATGGCATTATTAATTTTGTGGGCACCTGTATTTGCAAGGCCTTCCAGTTTTATGTAGATTTGCGCACCGCCAAGCAGTTTTGTTGCAGTCGGCGCAAAATAAAGCGGAGTTTCGCGACCAATGTAGTCACGGCGGATAATTTCCAGTTCATCCAGAAATGCAGGGTCCGCCATAGCCTCGCGGAAGGCAACTTCCAGTTCATCCAGAGGACGACGCAGAACTTCAGCAACGTATTTTCCGCCAAAGTTGTCAAAGAAGCCGTCTTTTGAACATGTTGATTGCTCCACGCCCCCATTCTTTATATTTTCAAATAGTTTTTTCATTTTTTCCTCACTTTTTATGCCGATTGTCCCATCGCCAGAATCTTCAATGCCGCTGGAAATGTCCAGAAGTTCGAAACTGCGAAGATTTTTCACATTTTCCGGAGTCAAACCGCCGGCAAGCCAGAGATTTTCCCGGTTGGCAAAAGTTGTTGAGCCAAGTGCATCCTGCTTTAAGTTGCCCTGAGCATCCAGACTGCCTTTACAATCCAACAGAACACGAAGTTCGCACTTAATAAACAAAGCCTCCCGCTCCTGGTTGGTCTTTACCGCAAAATAATGCGGCAGTTCCAAAAGCCCGCTCACAGCAGAAACTTCCTCATATGGAATGTTGTGAAACTGCAGAAGGTCAAAGGTGCCCTCGCGGACAAGCTGAATAGCTCGCTGACTTTCCGGCGAAGTAAGGTCTGTAATGACGCAGACTTTTTTTGCCTTCAACTTGCTGATTGCCCCAAGCACCTTTTCCAGCCGCCCCTCGCGGGTAAGACTTCGCGGAAACTTATCTGCAAATACAAAGCCCAGGAAAGAAGCTCCAAGCGAGTCTGCCAGAAGGGCGTCTTCTATACGGGTAAGTCCGCAGATTTTTACAAGAGGCCCAGCCCCGGCTCTGCCCGCGAGCCCCGCCGCATACTCCTTCCAGAAGGCAGCGTTACCGCCCGCAAAGCCCTCACCACAAAAAGCATCCACAAAAGCACTAGCCTTTTCCGGATTTTTAGCAGCCGCTTCACCAAGCAAAAGCCCAGCAAAACCAAGCGACCCGATAACGCGGGCGCATTCACTGGTAGTAACACCGCTTTCAAAAACAATGCGAGCATCATCTCCCATTATCTTTTTGATTTTTTCCATCATCATGACGGGACGAAGCAAGTCTATTTTAAAGGTAGCAAGGTCGCGGGAATTAACGCCACAGACAAAATGTCGCTTATCCAGTGCGGTAGCCCCGGCCCCCTGCCCGTCAGCACTCATAATAAAGTCCAGCTTCTCCAGATCCTCATCGCTTCGAATCTCAATCAAAGCCGACATGCCAAGTTTCTGAACAGTCTGTGCCATTTCCAAAAGGGTCTCTTTAGAAAGAATGCGCGCAATCAAAAGAACAGCGTCAGCCCCGCAACGGTAGGCAATTTCTACCTCGTCACTGGAAAGCAGGAAGTCCTTGCGAAGCACCGCAATGTCCACAGCATTACAAACTGCCATCAGGTCGGCAAGCGAGCCCTTAAAAAAGTTAGTCTCCGTCAAACAGCTGATTGCCCCAGCCCCCGCGCGCTCATAGGACGCCGCAGTTGCAGCCGAATCCAGGTTGGGAGCAATGTCCCCCTTACTAGGCGACGCCCTTTTTACTTCAAGAATTACGCCGGGCTTTTCAAGAAAGGGATGAATTGCACGCTTTCGTTCAGCCGGCACTTCCACGCCAAAAGAAATTCCCAGACGCGCAATGTCTTCCCGCCGGCGCTGAATAATTGTCTCTAAAATATCACTCATACTGCCCTACACCTACGCTGCCTTACTCACAGCCTGAATCTCTTCAAGTTTTTTCAGCGTCTTTCCGCTGTCCAAAGCAGCAAGAGCCATGTCGTATCCGTCTTTCAAAGTTTTAGCCTTACCACAGAGGTACAAAACAGCACCTGCATTAAGTCCAACCGCATAGCGGATTGTGCGGCGTCCCTTACCCTGCAGAACTTCCATAGCAAGAGCGGCATTTTCAACACCGTTTCCACCGTAAAGCTCGTTTTCATCAGCATCAGTAATTCCAAACTTTGCAGGATTAATTACATACTGATTTTCGTTGCCCTTTTCATCAATCTGGTAAACATAAGTCTGAGCGCATGGAGAAATCTCATCGTAACCATCTTCAGAAGTTACAACCATAACACGCTTGGCACCCAAAGAGATGGCGGCATGGGCATAATCACGCAAAAGGTCTTTTGAATAAACACCAAGCACCTCGTATTCAGCGTTTGCAGGATTCAAAAGAGGTCCCAGAACGTTGAAAATTGTCTTAATTCCCAAAGCCTTACGAATAGGAGCCGCAAAACGCATTGCAGAATGGTAAACCGGAGCCATCAAAAAGCCAAAACCTGTTTTTTTGATAAGGTCAGCAGTTTTATCTGGAGCTGCCATAATATTAACTCCAAGTGATTCAAAGAAATCTGCCGCACCAGACTTAGAAGAAACTGCGCGGTTACCGTGTTTTGCCATAACCTGACCGCAAGATGCCGCAACCAGAGCAGAAAGTGACGAAATATTAAAACTTCCCTTTCCGTCGCCGCCGGTTCCAACAATTTCTGCAAGTCCAGCCTTTTCCAGCGGGAAAGCAGTCTTCTTTTTGAGCATAACCTCGGCGGCTCCTGCCATTTCATCAGCAGTAGGAAGTCCACGCGCAGCCATGGCAGTAAGAACAGATGCCGCAATCTTTTCATCCATAACGCCGTCTGTAAGTTCGCCAATAAACTGACTAATCTGTTCGCGGCTCAAAGGCTTTTTCTGATCAATCAGCTGGTTCAAAATCAAAACGTGAGAAAGGTTCTCGCGCGAATATTTCAAAAATCCCTTAAAAATTGCGTCGCCCTTTTCGCTGGCAATGCTTTCCGGGTGGAACTGAACGCCCTCAATCACCATAGTCTTATGGCGGATTCCCATAATGTCGCCGTCTTTTGCACGGGCAGTTACTTCAAAGTCTGCCGACAGAGTAGCTTCATCAATTACAAGCGAATGGTAGCGGGTAAAATTGCCTTTGAGACCAACATTGCGGAAAATGCCGCGGCCGTCAGTTTTAATTTCTTCCACAATTCCGTGGCGAATATACTTTGCACCAACAATTTTTGCCCCGTAAGCAGCACCAATTGCCTGATGGCCCAGACAAATTCCAAGCACAGGCACCTTTCCGGCAAAATGCTTAATTGCTTCAATAGAAATGCCAGCCTCCGCAGGAGTTCCCGGTCCCGGTCCAATCACCAGATGAGTCGGCGCCGCCTTTTCAATTTCTGCAATAGAAGTTTCCTCCGAGCGCAGAACCAGCACATTTTCTCCAGACACCCTCTCCAGGCTCTGTACAATATTAAATGTAAAACTATCCTTATTATCTATAAAAACTATCATGATTACCTCTCAAACACGCTTCTTAATGCCCCAAGCTTCTCGTTAGTCTCTTCCCACTCGCGGTCGGCATTACTGTCGTAAACTATTCCGCCGCCCGCCTGCAAGGTCCACACCTTATCCTGCTTAAGGGCACAGCGAATTGCGATGCAGAAATCCAAATCTCCATTAGACTGAATATAACCAACGGCACCCGCATAAAAACGGCGCTTTGTTTTTTCAATGCGGCTCAAAATCTGAATTGCACTGATTTTTGGCGCCCCGCTAACTGTTCCTGCCGGGAAGGCAGCGCGCAGAACCTGAATAGGCTTAAAGTCTTTTCTAACTTTTCCCTGAACATCGCTTACAATGTGCATAACGTGGCTGAACTTTTCCACGTCCATAAAGCGGCTCACTTCAACACTGCCGTTTTCGCAAACGCGTCCCAAATCATTGCGCGCAAGGTCCACAAGCATAAGGTGCTCGGCCCGCTCTTTAGAATCGTTGAGCAGTTCTTCTTTCAAAGCTTCATCTTCATCAGAATTCTTTCCACGGCGGCGGGTTCCCGCAATCGGACGAATAGATGCCACTCCCTCACGAACACGCACCAGACTTTCAGGGCTTGCACCAATCAGCTGGCGGCTTCCAAAGTCAATGTAAAAAAGATAAGGACTAGGATTCACAGCTCTAAGGCGGCGGTAAATTTCCAGTGCCGAATTCTCGCACTCAAACTGAAGGCGGCGGCTTGGAACAGCCTGCAAAAGGTTTCCTGCAATAATTTCTTTTTTAATTGCTTCAACTTTTTCCTTGTACTGTCTTTCGCTTTCTTCCAGGTTTGTAATTGTCTTTACCGGGCAAGGATCTTCCGGCTGAGCAAGGTAAGAAAAGTCCATGTCAGAAAGGCGGGCCTTCAAATCTTCTACAGCCCCTTCCAAATCTATCTGGTGTTCGTTGTAGTTCAAGGCAAAAATATGAAGAGTTTCTGTAAAGTGATCAAAAACAACATAAAGGTGGCCGGCAATAAATTCACTTTCCGGAATATGAAGTTCATCTGTCTGCGGCTCCATTTTGATTGTGTCACAACGGGCAGAAAACTCGTAGCTTAAATAACCAAGACCACTGGTTGGAACTGGAATAGAGTTAGGCGATTCAGAACCATCCTCTTTATGAACTACACTGGTATCATTCTGCTGAGCAACATACAAAAGGGCATCAAGAATATCTGGAGTATGAAGAACCCGGCTTCCCGGAGCAATAGTTTCTCCTGTTTCATTCTTTCCACGGTAAGGCAGGCGGCGCCCGTCAATTAAAAAAGCCACCCCATCATCATCCTGAACAATGTGAAAAGCTGGTTCAAGCAAAAGAATTGAATAGCGGTCTTTTCCGCGGGCAAAAGACGCACTTTCTAAAATTGCCGCAGCCCCAAGTTTCCTTGCAAGGCTAAAGGGCGTATAACGTTCGCATGAAAGCGAAAAATAAATTGAATCATTTCTTGTAGACATTTATAAAACCTCTCTGTTTCTATGAATAGAAACACTATAGATATAGTTATATTATGAGGTTTTGTTTCTGTCAATAGTAACACAAATAAAATGTTGTTATTATTTTAGCGGCCTTCTTCAGGGTGTTCCTTGTAGTAGTCGTTCTTAGCATGGTACATAGCCTCGTCTGCAATATGCATAACATATCGCAGTTCATCTGGGTTAGTAGACCAGCCGGAACCGACTGCAAATTTTACAGGTGCGCCATATCCGCTTTCCTGGCGCAGGACTTCTACCTTTTTTTCAAAGTCGTCTTTCTGGATATTTGGTAAAATCACAACAAATTCATCGCCACCAGTGCGGTAAATTTCCTGATTTCCAAAGTGTTTTTGAAGAAGTTCAGCAGCACTTCGCAAAAGCTTATCGCCAGCTTCGTGTCCGCCGGTATCATTACATTTTTTCAATCCGTTTAAGTCCGTAAAGATGATTCCATACGGTGGGGTAATCACCATTTCTTTAGAAACATGCCAGTCTACCCGAGCATTCATAGAGTTACGGTTTCTTACTCCGGTAAGAGTATCAACATTGCTCATGTATTCCAGTCTTTCCATCAAATCATTATTTGCAATTTCTGCAGTAAGGAAGAAGGCAGTAAGTCCTATGTACTCTTTAATATCTACAAGGCGCTCTACATTAAAGTTTGTGATAAAGAGAACACCTAGCATCTTTTTACCCTGAGAAAGAGGCACAAGAATAAGATTTTTTACTTCTGCTCCACGCAAACTTTTTACCCACAGAGGATTAATCTTTTCCAGTTCATCCATGTCGTGGTCATCTTTTACAATAATTTCATCGCGTTTTTGCAGAGTATCTATCCAGGAAAGTACAACTTCTTCAGTAAGATAAGGCTTAAAATCTTCAAGAGTGGCTGAATCGTCTTTATATTTTACGCACAAAGGGGCAAATCTGTTTTTTGCCTGGTCAATCATAATAATACAACTGCAGAAAGATTCAGTTATCTCCTGAATATCTGCAATTACTTTATTCATACTGGTATAAAAATCTTCTGCACCTCTAAGAGTTACACAGGTTTTTATAACGTCTGTGGCAACATCCATTGAAACATTGGACATGCGGTCAGCTTCAGGGCCTTTAGTAAATTCAAAGAAGAAAAGCATGTAGAACAAATTATCTTTATCAACTTCAGCTGCAAGCGGAATATATGTTGCATCTGTCCAAAGTCCCATTGATTTTGTGTCTACATAGGCGTGAAGGTGCTGTTTATTTACAGCACAACGGAAGCAGAAATCTTCAAAGTTTGCTTCCTTGGCGATGAGCTCCGAATAAATCATATCATCACGATAGTTCGGGCCCATTATATCTTTGTATTTTGAATTAGCACGAACAATTCGGACGTCTCCGCAGCGGCCATCCTCTTTTTTTTCTACCGACAAGACAGCAGCTGCCATCCCGCAGGAATCTACAATAGTCTGGAAATCCATACTATCATTGTAAGCCCGAATTGCTCGTTTTTCAAATATTTTTCAGCACTTTCTTATTTTACAGCGGCAAAACCGTTTTCCAAATCGGCGATGATGTCATCAATATGTTCTGTACCGATTGAAAGGCGAATTGTGCTCTGTGTAATTCCCTGGTCTGCAAGTTCTTCATCATTAAGCTGAGAATGAGTTGTAGAAGCCGGGTGAATTACCAGCGATTTTACATCTGCAACGTTAGCAAGCAGGCTGAAAATCTTAAGGTTATCTATAAAAGCCCAGGCAGCGTCTTTTCCACCCTTAATTTCAAAAGTGAAGATTGAAGCTCCACCGTTAGGGAAGTATTTCTGGTAAAGGGCATGGTCCGGATGGTCTGCAAGAGAAGGATGATTTACCTTAGAAACCTTAGGATGGTTCTTAAGGAACTCTACAACCTTCTTTGTGTTTTCTGCATGGCGATCAAGACGCAGGCTCAAAGTTTCAACGCCCTGCAAAAGAAGGAATGCGTTGAATGGGCTGATTGTTGCACCAGTATCTCTCAAAAGGATTGCTCTGATATATGTAACAAAGGCAGCTGGTCCTACAGCGTCGGCAAAACTTACACCGTGGTAGCTTGGGTTAGGGTCAGCAATCTGAGGGTAGTTTCCGCTCTTCTTCCAGTCAAACTTTCCGCTTTCTACGATGATACCACCAAGAGTTGTACCATGACCGCCAATAAACTTTGTTGCAGAGTGAACTACAATGTCTGCTCCGTGTTCAATTGGGCGGATAAGGTATGGTGTACCAAATGTATTATCAATTACCAGTGGAAGTCCGTGTTTGTGGGCAATTTCTGCAATTGCATCGATATCTGGAATATCACTGTTTGGATTGCCAAGTGTCTCAAGGAATATCGCCCTTGTATCATCCTTGATGGCTGCCTCAACCTCTGACAGGTTATGAATATCAACAAATGTTGTGCTGATACCGTACTGAGGTAATGTGTGTCCAAGTAAGTTAAATGTTCCGCCGTATATAGTCTTCTGAGCAACGATATGACCGCCGTTAGCTGCCAATGCCTCAATGGTATAGGTAATGGCCGCAGCACCGGAAGCAAGTGCCAGTGCAGCGCTTCCACCCTCTAATGCAGCGAGTCTTTTTTCAAGAACATCCTGAGTGGAATTGGTAAGTCTTCCGTAAATGTTGCCTGCATCTGCAAGTCCAAATCGGTCAGCAGCATGCTTGCTGTTATGGAAAACATATGAAGTTGTCTGATATATCGGAACAGCGCGCGCATCGCTTGCCGGATCAGCCTGTTCCTGTCCT
>JAEEGH010004812.1_pt1 | contig 34351 bp, 17 predicted proteins | sample 9134181 | NCBI WGS metagenome assembly JAEEGH01 (sample SAMN16246544, study PRJNA631951) | gut metagenome | biome: gut microbiome; feature: rumen; material: DP-attached | host: Bos | place: Iran: Karaj | collected 2018-10
GCTACACATCCGACGTCCAAGATCAGCGCTAAGCTATAGTAAAGGTTCACGGGGTCTTTTCGTCCCGTTGCGGGTAGACGGCATCTTCACCGCCACTACAATTTCACCGAGCTCACGGCTGAGACAGCGCCCAGATCGTTACACCATTCGTGCAGGTCGGAACTTACCCGACAAGGAATTTCGCTACCTTAGGACCGTTATAGTTACGGCCGCCGTTTACCGGGGCTTCAATTCAGGACTTCACACTTCATCGCTTCCGCGCTGATCCCCCCTCTTAACCTTCCGGCACCGGGCAGGTGTCAGGCCATATTCGTCATCTTAACGATTTCGCATAGCCATGTGTTTTTGGTAAACAGTCGCCTGGGCCATTTCTCTGCGCCTCCTCACGGAGGACCCCTTCTCCCGAAGTTACGGGGTCAATTTGCCTAGTTCCTTGGCCGTGATTCACTCGAGCACCTTAGGCTACTCGCCTCACCCACCTGTGTCGGTTTACGGTACGGGCCGTCTCTCGCTACACGACACACGGGCTTTTCTCGCGGGTATGGTTACCTGCTCTGTCCGCTCGCCCGAGGGCTCGCGGTACTGTCGGGTCTCGGTCGCCCTACGCCCTTCAACGCGCTATTCCGTCAGCGCGCGGCAGTGTCACTCCCCGGTCACCCTGTGTCCTGAGAGACGGGCCGCGGAATATTGACCGCGTCGGCATCGCCATCCCCCTTCGGGTCAGGCTTAGCTCCCGGCTCACCCCGGGACGGTTAGCGTCGCCCGGGAATCCTTGGGTTTTCGGTGTGAGTGTTTATACACTCATTGTCGTTACTCATGCCTACATCTTCTTTTCCGGACGCTCCAGCAAGCCTCGCGGCTCACCTTCGGCGCCGACCGGAATGCTCCCCTACCACGCGTGCGTCTCCGCACGCGTCCTCGGCTTCGGCTACGGTCTTGATGCCCGGTCATCATCCACGCGGCTCCGCTCGACCAGTGAGCTGTTACGCACTCTTTGAATGAATAGCTGCTTCCAAGCTAACATCCTGGCTGTCTCTGCGGTGCCACTTCGTTCCGTCTCAACTTAGACCGTGATTCGGGGCCTTGGCCGGAGGTCTGGGCTCTTACCCTCTCGCCGACGGACATTAGCGCCCGACGACTCACTCCCGTCCCTTGACCTGGCGCGCATTCGGAGTTCGTCTGGAATTGATAGGCGGCGAAGCCCTCGCTTCCAATCGGTAGCTCTACCTCACGCAGGCGCGGACGAGGCTGTCCCTAAAGACATTTCGGGGAGTACGAGCTATCTCCCAGTTTGATTGGCCTTTCACTCCTACCCACGCCTCATCCAAGCCCTTTTCAACGGAAACTGGTTCGGGCCTCCAGCGACTGTTACGGCGCCTTCACCCTGGACATGGGTAGATCACTAGGTTTCGCGTCTGCCCGCCGCGACTGAACGCCCTGTTCAGACTCGCTCTCGCTGCGGCTCCGCCACTGAGTGGCTTAGCCTCGCCGCGACGGCGCAACTCGTAGGCTCATTATGCAAAAGGCACGCGGTCACCACCTTTCGGTGGCTCCCACCGCTCGCAGGCGCACGGTTTCAGGTTCTATTTCACTCCCCGGCCAGGGGTGCTTCCCACCTTTCCCTCACGGTACTGGTACACTATCGGTCTTCGGCAGTCTTTAGCCTTGCGGGATGGTCCCCGCTGATTCGGACAGGATTCCACGTGCCCCGCCCTACTCAGGTGTCACTCTGACCTGCCGCTCGTTGCCCGTACGGGGGTGTCACCCTCTGCGCCGGAGTTTTCCAAACTCCTTCCGGTTCCTGCGACTGGTATTCGTGAGTGATCCTACAACCCCGCCATGTCCTTGAACACGGCGGTTTAGGCTCTTCCCTCTTCGCTCGCCACTACTGGGGGAATCGATGTTTTCTTTCTTCTCCTCCGGGTACTAAGATGTTTCAGTTCCCCGGGTTCGCCCCGTCTATACGACGGTCCCAGGCCTTCAGCCTGGGGGGTTGCCCCATTCGGACACTCCCGGATCAAGCCCTGTTTGCGGGTCCCCGGGACTTTTCGCAGCTTACCGCGTCCTTCCTCGCCTGCCGAAGCCAAGGCATCCTCCGTACGCCCTAACTTCTCTTTCTCTCTTAAGTGAATCATTCTCAGATTCGTGAAATTGTCAACTTTACTTCGTTGCTGATTTCGTTTCTATCACTTTACCTCGTTGTGATCTCTCAATGTTGTCAATGATCTTGCCGCTTTTTCTGAAGCGGGCTGCAAAGATACGCACTTTTTTTAATCTGACAAATTTTTTTTTAAAAAATATTTTTGCCTACCTTTATAACAATAATTAATGACAATTCTTAAAAAACAAACCACAATGGAAAACAAGAAACTCGACTTCATGGCCACCCTCAAGGAGACTGTCGATTATGCTTTCAAGAATGTTGGCTCATTATTGCTGATGGCACTGCTGTATGTCCTCACTTTCTGGATTCCCTACCTTAATGTAGGAACGACAATAGGCCTGTACAAGGGTATTGTCGAAATCAGCAAGGGCAAAGTAGTTGACCCGATGATCCTTTTCGACAAGCAGAACTTCCAGAACATAGGCAATTTCTTCCTCCTGGTCGGCATCCAGTTCGCAGCTATCTTTCCCGCCTATCTGATGGGAGTCATCCCCGGAATAGTGCTCGGCATAGCATGGGGATTCTCGATCTATTTCCTTATTGACAAGGGCCTCTCCCCTGTCGAGTGTTTACGCACAAGCTACGACGCCACATATGGAGAGAAATGGACCATCTTCTTCCTCTACCTTGTGCTCAGTGTCATCTATGTGATCCTTGTCATGATATTCGGGCTCATCCCCAAAGTCGGCTGGATCCTGACCATCCTCGCCTTTATCTGCTTGCTCGCCGCACTCATCGCCCTCCAGGCCGTGTTGTACAAGCACTTCAGTGCCAAAGCCTTCCCAGAACCTGAAGAAGAATAATTAATAATATGGAAGAAACACACAACGCCTTGCCGGAAAACGCCCAGCGTGAGTTGGGCCCTGGTGAGGAGTACAAGCCTCTTCTCAGTCCCGGTAAACAATGGGCTGAGGTCACTCCATATTCAGTGGCGATCGGCCTGTTGATGGTCATCATCTTCTCAGCCGCGGCGGCCTACCTTGGCCTCAGGGTCGGACAAGTCTTTGAGGCTGCGATTCCTATCGCCATCATCGCGGTTGGACTCACCAATGCTCTTGGCAAGAAAGAAGGGCTCGGACAGAATGTCATCATCCAGTCGATCGGAGGTTGCTCAGGGGCCGTTGTGGCCGGAGCCATATTCACTCTTCCGGCTATCTACATTCTTGGAGTCGAGGTCAATTTCGCACAGATGTTCTTCTCCTCGCTGCTTGGAGGTGTGCTTGGTATATTGTTCCTGATCCCCTTCCGGAAGTATTTCGTGAAGGAGATGCACGGGAAATATCCTTTCCCTGAGGCGACCGCCACGACGAGAATTCTAGTCAGCGGCGAAGGAGGAAAAGGAGCCGGAACGCTACTCGTAAGTGGCTTGATTGGAGGTATTTACGACTTCCTCGTCAGCACATTCGGCACCTGGTCCGACACGATCAGCACGACTGTGATAGGAATAGGCCGGACAGTGGCTGACAAGGCTAAAGTCCTCCTCAAGATCAACACCAGCGCCGCCGTTTTGGGCCTTGGCTACATTATAGGCCTCAAATATGCCTTCGTGATCTGCTGCGGCAGCCTTTTGGTGTGGCTGGTGATCATCCCCCTCATGAATATCATCTGGGGAGGCCAGGTTATCGACCTGATGCACACCGGAGTGACGATGACAATCGGCGAGATGTCTCCCGACCAGATATTCAAGGACTACGCCCGCCACATCGGTATCGGTGGCATCGCTACCGCTGGAATCATCGGCATCATCAAGTCGTTCGGGGTGATCAAGTCGGCTGTCGGGTTGGCTGTGAGGGAGTTCAAGGGCTCTTCGACCCCTTCGACAGGCTCAGGGACCGGCTCAGGGACCGGATCAGGGACCGGGGATTCGACAGACGTGCCAAGGACTGAAGAAGACATCAAGATGAAGACCATCGTGTTCGGAATTGTCATAGCCCTGCTGGCGATTTTCTTGTTCTTCGCATTCGGAGGAGTAGTGTACAACATCTGGCAAGCGCTGGTCGGCCTTCTGATTGTCGGAGTCATCTCATTCCTGTTCACGACAGTAGCAGCCAACGCGATAGCCATCGTCGGTACCAACCCGGTCAGTGGAATGACTTTGATGACATTGATCATAGCATCACTCATCCTCGTCGCGGTAGGGTTGAAAGGCAATGCCGGCATGGCAGCTGCCCTGATCATCGGCGGAGTGGTCTGCACTGCCCTCTCGGTCGCGGGGTCCTTTATCACCGACCTCAAGATAGGTTACTGGATCGGTTCTACTCCCAAGAAACAGGAAGCTTGGAAATTCGCCGGTGTCGCTGTCGCTGCCGCGACTGTATGCGGTGTGATGCTGGTCCTGAACAAGACATACGGTTTTGTGGGTGACCAGGCTCTTGTGGCTCCACAGGCCAATGCGATGGCCGCGGTGATCCAGCCCATGATGAATGGCGGAGGAGCCCCATGGTTGTTGTACGGCATCGGAGCTGTGATAGCTATCTTGCTGACATTGTTTAAGGTACCGGCCCTGGCCTTTGCTCTCGGAATGTTCATCCCTCTGGATCTCAACCTCCCGCTGCTCGTCGGAGGAGCAATCTCCTGGTACGTCAGCACCCGCGCTAAAGACAAGAAAGTCAATGACGCGCGCATGAATAAAGGCACCTTGATCGCCTCCGGTTTCATCGCAGGCGGCGCCCTGATGGGTGTTGTCAGCGCTCTGCTCAAGTTCTTCAATGTGGACTGGTTCATGTCCGCATGGCATAGCGCCTACGGCGAGGCTATAGCGATAATCCCGTTCATAGGGCTTATCGCCTACATGATCATATCATCAATGAAAACCAAAGAGTAATGGAAAATATTCTTGACAGATTCTTAAGATATGTCGCCGTTGACACCCAAAGCGACGAGAATTCCGAAAGCCAGCCTTCGACGGCCAAACAGTTGAATCTCCTCCGGATGCTCCGGGATGAACTCCAGGCGATGGGAGTCGAGGCCACCCTCGACGAATATGGCTATGTCATGGGAACCATCCCCTCAAACATCAGCGGGAAAGTCCCGGCCATTGGTTTCATAGCACATGTGGACACCGCTCCAGATGCCTCCGGAGCGAACATTAAACCGCAGATAATCAAGGAATATGATGGAGGTGAGATCGCACTTAAAGGCGTTCCCGGCCTTGCGCTTAAGCCCTCCGAATTCCCCGAAATGCTCCACTATGTGGGCCAGACCCTGATCACCACCGACGGCACCACCCTTCTGGGAGCAGACGACAAGGGAGGTGTGGCCGAGATCATGGATGCCGTCCAATACATTATGGAACATCCTGATTTCAAGCATGGTGAGATCAAAATCGGCTTTACCCCCGACGAGGAAATCGGTCGCGGCGTGGTCAAATTCGATGTCCGAAGATTCGCCGCCGACTATGCCTACACGATGGATGGAGGAGAAATCGGAGAATTGGAATTTGAGAACTTCAACGCCGCTTCGGCGAAAGTCCATATCCAAGGCCGCAACGTCCACCCGGGCTATTCCAAAGGCAAGATGAGGAACGCCCTGCTGATCGGAATGGAGATGAATTCCCTGCTGCCGGTCGAACAGAGACCCGAATACACTGAAGGTTACGAAGGATTCTTCCACCTGATAGGGTTTTCCGGATCTGTCGAAGAGGCTAACCTGACCTATATAATCAGGGATCACGACAGATCAATATTCGAGAAAAGGAAGAAAGCCATTGTGGATTGTTGCGATTTCATCAACCTCAAGTACGGTGAAGGAACCGCCACTCCAGTCGTGAAAGACCAGTATTACAACATGCGCGAGCAGGTCGAACCTCACTATCACGTCGTTGAGAAGGCCATGAAAGCTATGGAGATGGCAGGTGTGAAGCCAAAAATCCAGCCGATCAGAGGCGGGACCGATGGGGCCAACCTTAGTTTCAAGGGTCTTCCCTGCCCCAATATCTTCGCTGGCGGCCTCAATTTCCACGGCAAGATGGAGTTTGTCCCCCTTGAGTCAATGGAGAAGGCCTCACAGGTTATCTTGAATATAATCAGCTTGTACGGAAGCGAGTCAGAATAACACAAATTGTTTATAATGAATAATTTCTTCAGCGTGCGCCAGATGGTTCTGGTGTTGATTGCCACTATTGTGGCGGCATGTTCAACGAATACATCAACAGAGTCTCTCGCAGACCTTAAGGCAGGATTCAGCGACCCGCCTCGGGAGGCCAGACCCTTCGTCTGGTGGCACTGGATGGACGGGAATGTGACCAAGGATGGGATCCGGAAAGATCTACTCTGGATGGACAAGGTCGGAATTGGCGGTTTTCACCATTTCGACGCTGCGATAAGTATCCCTCAAGTGGTGGATAACAGGCTCATCTACATGCGTGACGACTGGAAAGATGCCTTCAAGTACGCTATCGCGCTTGGAGACTCTTTGGGGATGCAGATGACCGTCGCCAGTTCCCCGGGCTGGAGTTGCACCGGCGGCCCCTGGGTTTCTCCTGAAGACGCCATGAAGAAATTGGTATGGAGGGAGATGCGCATAAAGGGCGGAGAGAAATTCTCCGGAGCGCTACCCGAACCGTTCAAAGTGGCGGGCAGAATCCAGGACAATAAGCGGGCCCCCGAGGAGTTCTATGAGGACATTTCAGTCCTTGCGGTCAAGGAGCCGGACGAGGACATTCCTATGACCGGAATGGATGTGAGAGTCACTTCATCCGGAGGCTCTTTCACATTGGAACAACTAGCAGGTGAAAGCCTTAATGATGGAGTCACGCTTCCCCCTGACAAGGCGGGATTGGCATGGATCGAATACGAATTCCCTGAGCCTGTCTCTTTCAGGGCGGTCTCCACGACCGATGGAAGGGTCAGGAACTGGCCGTATCTGTCGCCCGCTGACTGGAACGCCACGTTGGAGAAGAGTGATGATGGGGTTGAGTTCACGGAAGTGACTAAGATTCCAAGCACAAGCTGCGGAAGGTCAACGGTCTCATTCCCAGAGGCTAAGGCCAGATGGTTCCGGTTAAAGATGAACAACATTGGAGAAAGAGGCACTAGCATAGCCGAGTTCAGGCTTTATCCCATAGGCAGAGTGACCCACTCTGAGGAGAAGGCCGGATTCAGTTCCCCTCACGACATCCATGACTACATCACCCAAACTGACGGGCCGTTCGCATCTGAAGTTGTGGACCTCACCAGCCAGGTTAAAGACGGAGTGCTGACTTGGGAGGCCCCGGAAGGTAATTGGAAGATCCTGAGGATAGGGTATTCATTGACAGGCCATAAGAACGGCCCCGCGCCGGCGGAGGCCACTGGCCTTGAGGTGGACAAACTTGATCCTGGCGCATGGTCAAGGTATTTCCACAACTACCTGGACATGTACAAGGACGCATCCGGAGGACTGATCGGAGAAAGGGGCATCCAGTACATCCTGACCGACAGTTATGAGGCTGGCTGCCAGAACTGGACTCCGAATATGATTGAGGAATTCAAGAGCCGCAGGGGTTACGACTTGATCCCCTGGCTGCCCGTCCTGACCGGCGAGATTGTCGAGTCTGTCGAGAAGAGCGAGGCATTCCTTCGTGACTGGACTATCACCATCTCTGACCTCTATGCCGCCAACTACGACAGAATCAATGAGCTTGTCAAGGAATATGGCATGAAGGGCCGCTATAGCGAATCCCATGAATGTGGTCGCGCTTACATCGCCGACGGAATGGATGTGAAAAAGACCGCGACAGTGCCTATGGCAGCTTGTTGGATTGATGCCGGATCGGCCTCCATGGCAGCCGCAGACATCAGGGAGTCTGCCTCTGTCGCCCACATCTACGGACAGAACCTTGTCGCAGCCGAGTCGCTTACCGCCCACGGCACATCTCAGAGCGCTTACAAGTATTCCCCGAGGGTCCTTAAGTCCACGGCGGACTGGGAAATGGCACATGGAGTCAACCGACTGATAATCCATGAATCGGCCCATCAGCCTCTGGATCAAGTGTTTCCAGGCCTTGGTCTAGGACCCTATGGACAATGGTTCAACCGTCACGAGACTTGGGCTGACGAAGCTAAAGCCTGGACTGACTATCTCGCCCGCAGCTGCTATATGCTACAGCGTGGCAAAGCCGTTGCTGACATCCTTGTCTATTATGGAGAGGACAGCAATGTCTGCGCCCAGGTATCAACCAGCGTTCTTCCGGACTTCATCCCGGCCGGTTACAATTACGACTATGCCGGTCCGACAGTGGTTAAAGATGAGCTTCAGGTCAAAAAGGGTCGCCTTTTGGCTGGCAAAATGGACTATTCAGTCTTATATCTGGACAAAAACGCCGACAAGATGTCGGTACCTGTGCTCTCCAAGATCGCCGATCTGGCCTCTAAGGGTGCGGTAATATGCGGTCACGAGCCTTCCGCCCCATCCGGCATGCTGGATGACGCCGATGAATGGAACTCATTGATGGGCAAACTGAAAGCGGCTCCAAACGTCCATTTCGGCAAGCCTCTCAAAGATGTCCTGACCGGAGCGGGAATCCAGAATGATGTGGAGTTCTCACCCGACGAGAATATCCTCTTTGTCCACAGGACTCTCCCTGGAACCGACATCTATTGGATCAACAGGCCGGGAAATACAGGCAAGGATCTCGACATAATCTTCAGGCAGGCGGGTCGTGACGTGAGCGTCTGGCATCCTGAGACCGGAAAGATTGAAAAGGTCTCTTACAAGATCGGAGACGGACGCACATCAGTACAGCTCAACTTGGTTCCTGATGACGCTGTCTTCGTGGTATTCTCCGGCAAGGCGGCTGGAGATAGCTTTGAGGCCGTAGCCCCCTCCGAGAAACTCTTGGCTGAGGTTTCAGGGCCTTGGAAGGTCAATTTCGATAGCAAAGGAAAGACTCCTGAACCGACCATCATGGATAATCTCGCTCCACTGACCGAGTCATCTAACCCAGACATAAAGTATTTCTCCGGAAAAGCTGAGTATTCAACCACATTCACCGCGGAAGCTCCCAAGGAGGGCGAGAACACTATCCTAGACCTTGGAGATGTCAGGGACATCACCGTGGTGAAGGTCAACGGAACCTATTGTGGCACAATCTGGAAAGAGCCTTACAAGGTAGAGATCACGAATGCTCTGCGAACGGGAGAGAACCAACTGGAAATCACAGTGATAAATCCTTGGCACAACCGCCTGGTCGGAGACGTGGGCAACCCTTCAGCCTCCACTTTCACTTCCTACAAGTTCTTCAATCCTGAGTCTCCGCTTCTACCTTCCGGCCTCATCGGCCCGGTCAAAATAGAAGCGCTGGTGAATTAGAGAAGTTTCTTACGTAAGGCGGCGAGCATGTCAACCGTCATCCCTTCGAGATCGTAGGAAGGGGTCCAATCCCACTCCTGTCGAGCGCAACTGTCGTCCATCTTGTCCGGCCAGGAATCGGCGATCGCCTGGCGGACAGGATCGACCTCGTAACGCATCTTGAAGCCGGGGATGTGCTCGGTGATTTTAGCCCTCAGGATCTCAGGATCGAAACTCATCGAGGCGATGTTGAATGAGTTGCGGTGGACGAGCCTGGAAGGATCGGCATTCATGATGTCCACAGCCGCCTTCAAGGCATCCGGCATGTACATCATGTCCATGAAAGTTCCAGGAGCTATAGGGCAGACGAATTCCTCTCCCTTGACGGCGGCATAGTATATTTCCACAGCATAGTCAGTCGTTCCTCCTCCAGGGAGGGTCACATTGGAGATGAGTCCAGGAAAACGCACCGAGCGTGTGTCCACGCCATATTTGTGGAAATAATAGTCGCTGAGAAGCTCCGTGGCTACCTTGGTGCAACCGTACATTGACCGGGGCCTCTGGATGGTGTCCTGAGGGGTGTTCTGCCTAGGGGTCTCAGGGCCGAAAGAGCCAATGGAGGATGGCGTGAAGACCGCGCAACCATTCTCCCGGGAGATCTCAAGAATGTTCATCAAACCATCGATCTGGATATGCCAGGCCAACTGCGGCTTCTTTTCCGCGACAGCCGAAAGAAGGGCGGCCAGATTGTAAATCGTGTCGATCTTGTATTTCTTCACAATCTCCAGAAGTTGCTGACCATTACAGACATCCGCTTCAGCAGCAGGACCGCTCTCGAGGAGCACACCCTTGGGCTCAGCTCCTTTGATATAGCCAGCGACAACATTACCTTCAGGAATCATTTTCCTGATTTTCATCGTAAGCTCGGAGCCGATCTGCCCGGTTGACCCGATCACAAGTACATTTTTCATTGCCTTTAATGAATAAATCGCTAAATTAGCAATCGCAAATTTACATTAAATTTCACTGAAACACGAAACTTATTTAACAATTATAACCATGTACGGCAAATTTCAAGATCATTTGAAAGCAGAGCTCGCTTCCATTCAGGAAGCCGGCCTGTACAAGAACGAAAGGAACATCGCCTCCGCCCAGTCCGCTGAGATAACCCTCCAGGACGGCAGCAAGGCGCTGAATTTCTGCGCCAACAACTATCTCGGCCTGGCCGACTCCCCGAGACTCATCGAAGCGGCGAAGAAGGCCATGGACGAGAGAGGCTTCGGAATGAGCTCAGTCAGGTTCATCTGCGGCACCCAAGATCTCCACAAGCAGCTTGAAGAGGCTGTCTCCAAGTTCTTCAAAACCGAAGACACAATCCTCTACGCGTCATGTTTCGACGCCAACGGTGGAGTGTTTGAGCCGCTTCTTACCGCCGAAGACGCGATCATCTCCGATTCCCTCAACCACGCCTCGATCATTGATGGTGTCCGTCTCTGCAAGGCAGTCCGCTATCGCTATGCCAACGCTGACATGGAGGATCTCGAGCGCTGCTTGAAAGAGGCTCAGGCTCAAAGATTCAGGATCATATGCACAGACGGAGTCTTCTCAATGGACGGAAATGTCGCCCCGATGGATAAGATTTGCGACCTTGCCGAGAAATACGACGCGCTTGTGATGGTGGACGAGAGCCACAGCGCCGGTGTTGTCGGAAAGACTGGTCGGGGAGTGGCCGAGCAATTCGGTTGCTATGGCCGCATCGACATATTCACAGGCACCCTCGGAAAGGCCTTCGGTGGCACTGTTGGAGGATTCACCACTGGCCGCAAGGAGATTATCGACATGCTCCGCCAACGCTCCAGGCCGTATCTTTTCTCCAATTCCCTGCCTCCGATGATTGTCGCCGCCGGAATCGAGATGTTCAAGATGCTGGACGAGAGCAACGAGCTGCATGACCGTCAGCAGGAGAATGTCAGGTACTTCCGCGACGCCATGATGGCTGCCGGATTCGACATCAAGCCCACCCAGAGCGCCATATGCGCCGTGATGCTTTACGATGCTCCCCTTTCCCAAAAATTTGCCGCCAAGATGGCTGAGGAGGGAATATTCGTAACCGGGTTCTACTATCCTGTCGTTCCGAAAGGACAAGCCAGGATCAGGGTCCAGCTCTCAGCCGCCCACAAAAAAGAACACCTTGACAAAGCCATCGCTGCCTTCATCAAGGTGGGTAAGGAACTTGGAGTGATCAAATAGTTAGTCGTACCAGAGCATTGAGGCGGGAAGTTGCTCGACCTCAATGCCTTCGCCGACGAGGCCGACTTCCAGATTCTCGCCGCCGTAATTCTCGAAATACGGGATCTCAAGGCGATGGAAGCCGGCCTCAAGGTTTATCCATGCCTCAGCGTAACCACCACCGTCCCGATTGAGGTCAAACAACAACTTGCCGTCCAGAATCAGTTTCGATCCATCGTCTGAAGCGAGGGACAATTGGTACAGTCCAGCCTTCTCGATCTTCATCAATGTGTTGAAATTGAAACCGAAATGGTCTTCTGTCAACTTGGCGTCCGTGGAGAAGAACGGAATCGTCCCACTGGCCTTTACCGGACTTGCGAGAGCCTCTTCCACGCTCATGAAAGGCCCCTCGTGGTAGGTGTAGCGTATTCCATGACCCTTAGGGGTGGCTTTGATAGCCTCGAAACTGGCCTCTGCCACCGGGGTCTCCGGAGCCTTATAGTAAGTCGGGTCGAAAGGTTCACACTTAACCCCGTTGCCGGGAGTGAAATCCACACCAAGAAGATCGGCAATGGTAGCCGCCATCTGCTTTGTGTAGAAAGGTCCGTTCTGGGAAGTCTCTCCCAAAGCGGGAATTCCTCTGCCTAAAGCCATCACCCAAGTCTCGTTAGCTCCTCTGACATCAGCCCCATGGCTGACGAACTTCTCCCCACGGCCACGGCCATGATCGGTCGTCAAGAGATATGTGGTCTTGCCTTTGTAGAAAGGATCTGACTCGCAGGTCTCAATGATGTCCTTGATAAATGAGTCCGTGTAAGTGACGATATGGAGATAACGATCGTAATCGCCCGCATGGCCGCTCTCATCAGTCTCGCCGAAAGAAACGAATAGAAGCTTGGGATGGTCGTTCCTGATTGTCTCGATAGCATAAGCGTAGGTCATGCCGTCAGGACGCTCATCGCCGCCCTTACCCCAGATGCTCTCTTGCAAGAGATCAAGGGACTTAAGAGCAGGACTCGGATTTGGCGAGACATTAGGCTCGTAAGCGGTACTGCCCGGGAACCCGCCCCTGTCATTGTTGACAGCATAACGGATTGATTCCCAAGAGCCATAGACCATCACGCGGCCTTTGTAACGAGGATCCTGGTTGACAACCTCCATCACACTGACATTGGGATTCGGCACAGGATCATTGCTGTCCACCCTCTCATCGTCAGCCCATCCGCAGAACATCTCGCTGTAGCCTGGGTAGGAATATGACTTATTGTTCGACACCTGCATCAAGCTATTCTTTCCGCGGTTACCAAGAAGATAGCCGTTAGAGGAGATGTGGCTCCATGTGTAAGGCATCAAGACTTGGCGGCGCTCCTCGGGAGTCGCCCTCCAGTACTCCGCTTTCAACGCGTCGGAGTCGCGGGTGAAACGAGAATCAGCCAAAAGAGTGGAGTCCGCTCCAGTGAATACCTCTTGCCAACGAAGTCCGTCAAATGTTATCACAACAACTTTCGGATCCTTGTCAACTTTGGAGCAAGAAGCGAGAAGGGCAAGCAACCCAATCGAGAACAATACTGATTTCTTCATATTCTATCAATTATTACTCATAGAACAACATCGAGTCAGGAATCATGTCATACCCCAGTCCGGCTCCCGAAATCCCGATCTCCAGCTCCTGGCTCTCCGTGTCATCAAAGTACAGGACCTTCAGGCGGTGGAAACCGGCATCCATAGCGACTTTGATCTCGACGATATTCACGCTATGGCTACCGTCATTGTCCACAACCAGCTGTCCATCCAGGAACACCTTGGTCCCGTCGTCGGAACCTACTGAAAGCGTGTAACTTCCCGAGACCGGAATCTTGAGCAAGGTGTTGAACTCGTAACCGAAATGATCAGGCACCTTAGCACCGTCAACAGAGAAGTTATTAGCGACACCGCTATCCAAAACCTTGGACTTGGCCAGTTCATCAACACTCATGAATGGTCCCTCGAAGTATTTGTAACGCACTCCGGAGCCCTTAGGGGTCGCTTTGATCTCATGGAAATATCCCATATCCTTGATTCCCATGTTATCCTCGAGAGGCTCGCCCCTATATTCAGGATCAACAGGAGCTTGCTTCTCTCCGTTGCTTGGAGTGAAGTCCACACCGAGGATGTCAGCGATTGTGGCGGCGAACTGTTTGGCGTAGAAAGGCCCGTTGTCCGAAGTCTCTCCGAGATGCTTGATCCCCTTTCCGAAAGCGATCATCCAAGTGTGATCCGAACCCTTTGTGCCACTGCTGTGGCTTGTGAACGCTCCCCTATTGCCACGACCATGATCGGTGGTCAGGAGATAGGTGGTCTTACCTTTGTAGAAAGGATCGCTCTCGCAGAACTCAACGATACGGCGGATCATCTGGTCCGTCCCATGGGCCGCCTCGAGATAGAAGTCATATTTACCGGCATGCGCCCACTCATCCGTGTCTCCAAGACCCACCCAGATCACCTTCGGATGGTCTTTCTTCATAGTCTCAAGGGCATAGCCGAATGTGAACGCGTCGAAGCGCTCCTCTCCCCAGTAATGAGGCATGACCTCCTGCATCTCATTGATCATCTCGAGCACGGGGGTCTTCCCTGAGGCGATATCAGGCTCGTAAGAGACGCTTCCCGGGAATCCGCCTCTCTCGTTGTTGACAGCGTAACGAATTGACTCCCAAGAGCCATAGACCATCACGGAGCCTTTATAACGTGGATCCGCATTCACCACCTCCAGAACGCTGGTGTTGGGATTAGGAATAGGATTATTGCTATTGATCCTCTCGTCATCAGCCCATCCGCAGAACATCTCGCTGTACCCTGGATAGGAGAAACTCATCGCGTTCGAGACTTGATACTGGCTGCCTTTCAAGCGGTTGCCGACCATATACCCATTTGACTCGGCATAGCTCCAGATAAATGGAAGCAAGACTGAACGGCGCTCTTCAGGAGTGGCCCGCCAATACTTGTCAGTCAAGGCCTTAGGGTTGTCGGCATACTTCGGGTTCCCAATGAGAGTCGAGTCGGCGCCAGTGTAAAGTTCCTGCCAACGCAAACCATCATAGGTGATAATCACAAGCCGGGGGTCGTTGCCTCCGCAAGATGAAAGCAGTGTGGCCAAAGCCACTGAGACTAAAACAAAAAACCTTTTCATATCGTTATTACTCAATATTGTCAGCGAATTCTCCGGGGGTTATCCCATTAAGTTTCTTGAAACTCCTAGCTATAATCTTATAATCCATCCCAAGTATATCGGCAGCCGCCAAAGGCGAATAGCCGTTGACCATCAGGTCCTTCATCTTCTCCACCCTGACCTTTATGATGTACTGGTAGATCGAGGTTCCCATCTCACGACGGAAGGTGCCTTCAAGCAACCTTCTTGACATAGGCACCAGAGCCACCACATCATCGACAGAGATGCGCTCATTCACGTTTGTGTTGATGAAATAGAGGATCCTGGAAATGTATGGATTAGGATGCAGGACAGCATCTGTGGAGCGGCGGGTGGTGACGTATGACGGGCGGACTATGATGTCCTGAATCCTGGAAGTCCTTTCCTCCACTGGCAGCGAGAGCAACTCGTCAATGAACCTGGCCGTCTCATAACCAGCTTCTTCAACATCCTGATTCAGAGAGGAAAGCTGTGGAGAACACAATTGGCAAAGGGACTCGTCATTATCAATTCCAAGAACCATTATATCCTCCGGAATACGCATGTCACTCCCGCCTTCGAGTCGGGCTGCCTCAATTATGTAATAAGCCCTATTGTCGTCACAAGCCAAGATGGCGACCGGCTTCGGGAGCTCCCTGAGCCATTTCCTGAGCCCTTCGAGGTCATACCACCAAGTCGCGCTGATGTCATCTTTCTCCAGGATGGAGATGGTGGAGTCAGGAACCCTTTGACGTACCTCCTCAACGAAACTGTCCCGCCTCTCATCAGACCACACCATTCCTTTCAGGCCGAAATAGCCGAAATTGTGTACCCTCTTCTTTATCAGATAGTCAGCGCAAATGCGGCCGGAAGCGGCATAATCTCCGCTGATGTTGGATATGTTGGGAAACTTCTGGTGGTAGTCCTGTGCGATGGCGATAATTCCGTGACGGCTGAAAGAGTCCACATCGTCTGTCGGAAGGAACTGGCCGATGATGGCGTCAGCCTGCCAAGACAAGGCGAACTTGACGACCTCGTCCATCCTTCCACTATCCCTCAAAGACAAGGGCATCTTGCAAACCACCCACGGATCATGGTCATGGGAGAAACGGACTATACCCTTCAATAGTTTGTTGGCATAAGATTCCGAGAAATCGGTCATCAGAAGAAGTCGTGCCATAGCTATTATAAATTTACTTATTTCTCACAAATCCTGAACTTATAGGAATATGTTTCCCCAGGTTTGATCTTGTACTCTGGAAGCGTGCCGGGGCCACAGCTCCCGTTGCCGATACCGTCCATATAGCAATCCAGATTAAGGACCACATCTGGGCGTTTGACTTTCTCAAGATCATGGAAGTACTTGGCTCTGAATACATTCTCATCTGTGAAATGCAAAGCGGAGAACTCAAAAGAGCCTTCAGCAGAGAAACGGACAGATGTCCCGTCCTCCGCGGAGAAGATAACCCACCTCGTGTCAGTCCTCTGGCCCATAGTCTGGGTGCGGGCGTAATGCTCAACCATGTCGGTTACAGTGGACTTGTACACTCCGAGATAAGCGGCGTCTTTCCTGTCGGAATAATTCTCCATAGGCCCACGGCCATACCACTCAACCTTCTCAAAGACAGGGTTTAAGAAGAGCCGGAGTCCGAGCCTGTGAAGATTGAACCCCTCTTCCGGATGGAAGGTTGCCGAGACATCCACATAGCCTCCAGGAGAGACCTCGTATGTGACGGAATAAGGCACCACTGTCGGGCCGACAGTAGCCTCCATCACAGTCTCCACACGAAGCGCGCCATCTGTCTGGGAGGTCTTGAAACTGACAAGCCTGCAAGTTGTGGTCAGAGGATCGTGGAACTGGACCCCGGTAAATCTGGCGGCATCATTGCTGATGTACCTGTAGCCGTTGAACAGAGGTCCTCCGCGCATGTTAAGGATTTCTTTACCATCAAGTTCCAGGCTCTGAAGCACCCCCTCGAGCTTGTCGAACCTCACAGATATCCTATCATTGGATGCGCAAAGGAAACGGTTCTCCTCAGTGTAAACCTTCAGAGGAGTGGCCCCTTCGGTAGATATGGCGTTGAGGACCAGCGGTTTCTCGTGAATCACGAACTCCTCTGAAGCGACGGCATAGCCGGCGTCAGCCCAACGTGTGGCGTCACGCAAGACCACCTCCACTTGCAAGGTCACATCTGTATTCATGGATTCAAGAACAGCCTTATCCACAGGTATTTCCACCTGACATGAATTCCATGGTTCAGTGTCCGGCAGGGCGACAACCCCCGAAGCGGCCTTTTCACCGTCGTGGAGCACTTTGTAACGGAGTTCCATCTGGGAGAGGTTGTAGGATGTATAGCGGTTCTCGAGACAAAGCCTCAACGGCTCCTGAGCCTGTCGAAGGACCGGATCTTCGGTTAAGCGGATTTTGATGTACTGATAGACCTTCCTGACCTGGAGAAGCTTAGGGGTCACCCGACGGTCAGCGGTGATTATTCCATTGAGACAGAAGTCATTGTCATTAGGCATATCCCCGAAAGATCCACCGAAATAAAGGTTGCCGTTGTTCTCTCCGAACTTGGTGATACCCTGATCCACCCAATCCCAGATGCAAGCTCCTATCATTCTCACGGATTTGTTCTCTATGTAGTCCCAGTACTCGGCCAGATTCCCGATGGCGTTGCCCATGGCGTGGGCATACTCGCAGAGGAAATAGGGCTTGTCCGACCCGTTCCTGTCAACGCTTTCCATGCCAGCCAGGGAAGGATACATCTGTGAGTCCATGTCAGCCACGCTGTTCATGCCCTCGTAATGGATCGGCCGGCTGTCAAGACGGCGTACGGCATCCCTCTCGGCTACGATATTGGGACCTCCACCAGACTCGTTTCCTAGCGACCAGAAGATGACTGAAGGGTGAAGGCGGTCACGCCTGACCATCCTTACAGCCCTGTCGGCAAAAGCCCCCTCCCAGGAAGGAGTCTTTGTTATGTTGTGATTCCCGTGACATTCCTGGTCCGCCTCATCGACAATGTACAGCCCGAAATAATCATACATGGCGTACATCTTAGGGTCGTTCGGATAGTGGCTCGTACGAACAGTATTGATGTTGTGGCGCTTCATGAGGAGAATGTCCTTGAGCATGGTCTCAACCGGCACCGCTTTGCCATGAATAGGATCGATGTCATGGCGGTCGGTACCCTTTAGGTAGGTCAGAACATTGTTGATGTACAGCTTATTACCCTTGAATTCCACCTTACGGAAACCATGTTTGAAGAATGTGGACTCCAGCGTTTTCCCTCTTTCGTCGAGGAGTTCCATACGGACTGTGTAAAGGTAAGGCTCCTCCGCCGACCAAAGGTTCGGACGCTCCACCTGGATCTCAAGCGATACATCCTTTCCCCTTTCTGAAGCCATCCCAACCGGGTTTCCATCCTGGTCATAAACCGAGGCTTTCACAGTCCCGCCCTTTCCGCTCACCGAGGCGAGGACTGATAGCGAAGCATGAGAAAGGTCCTCATTGAAAGCCGTTTCCGTTCGGAAATCATCGAAATGAACCTTCGGCCTGGCCACGAGATAGACATCCCTGTGGATGCCAGCCAGGCGGAACATGTCCTGATCCTCAAGATAGCTGCCATCGCTCCATTTATAGACCTCAACCGCCACCACGTTGCGACCCTTAACGACATATTTGGTGATGTCAAACTCGGAGTCGTTGTTGGCGCCCTGGCTGTAACCTACCTTTTTGCCGTTCACCCAGACATAGAAAGCCGAATAGACTCCATCGAAATGGATGAAAACATCCTTGCCGGACCAGTCTGCGGGAAGTGTGAAATCCCTACGGTATGAGCCAGTGGGGTTAGGTTCCGTCACCGTCGTGTAGCCATGCTGCGGCTGGATGAAAGGAGGATGATTCAAGAAGGGATAGACGGCGTTTGAATACAGTGGCGTACCGTATCCTTTCATTTCCCAGCAGGATGGAACATCTATCTCATCCCAGGAAGAGACGTTGTACTTCGGGGCCTGGAATCCGACCGGGCGATCCTTAGGATCAGCCACCCAATTGAATTTCCATTTTCCATTAAGCAGCATATACCTTGAAGATTTCGTCCGCTCCCACGGCTTCGAATAAGCGGGATCAGCAAGCATCTCGGTCTCGGAAGCGTATGGGATGAAGGTAACGTGGCCTGGCAACTTATTGATAGCAAACACCTTCTCATTTTCCCAATCATTCGTGGACTTGGTCTTCGGAACGATGAACTCAACTTCAGCTTCAGATTCTTGGAGGAACCAATGCTGATTGGGGTCACCATCATCAGGAGTCACCTGCACTACCTCGGCTCCGGGCTGCATTGTCTTCACAAGCCCAAGAGCCAAGCCGCTGGAAACGCATTTGAGAGAGATCGAACCGTCTTTATGCATGGTCACTACCCACCACTGGTTTTGATTGTTCCTGTCATCCGGCCATTGAATGACAGGATGGCCTGAACCCTCGCCTCCCCCGTCATTGTCAAGAGCCTGGAATGAGAATCCATTGACCAGCAGGTAGGTTTCATCTCCAAGAGGCCTGAACTGCCATGCCTGGGAGGGGTTTTTCTTATCAGGAACGGAAAGATACATATGACTTTCCGAACTGAGGCTGGCCTGGTTGTCAAGTACAAGTCCGCCGGCAGTAGCGATCTGATAAACCTTCTCTTGACTGATTTTCTGAGCGGAGGCATTAACCGCCGCGGCCATAATAGCGATTATGAATAAAAACTTTCTGATCATCTCTTAGGGAATATACAATCTATCAGCGGGAAGCGGGCCCGAATAACCGTCCGGAGACGCAAGGTTTACAGACAGCATCTGGCCCTCACAATCCTCGAAATAATTAAGAGTTAAACGATGAAGACCTTTCTCAAGATTCACGAAGACCAGCTTTGACTGGGTTGAATGCGATCCATCGATGTCAAGAATCTTATCTCCGTCTATCTCAAGGACAGCCCCATCATCCGAAACCACCGTGAATTGGTGAACACCACTGCGAAGAGCCATAAACCAGCAATCGAACACATAGCCGAAATGATCCTTGTCAGGGTCTTCTTCCACAGCTATCGCCGACATGGTGCCCTGAGAAGTGATTTTGCCATTCTTAAGCATCTCCGAGGTGGACATGAAATCTCCCTCGTATCTGACATAAGCCACACCCTGGCCAGAGGTCTCAACTTCCGAAGCGGGATATAATTTATCACGAGAATAATCTATTGACTCATGAACGGCAATATTACGCGCCCGAAGTTGATCGACTGTCATCACTCCCCCAGCCCAGGCCCCTTCAGCCAACTGGTTCATACCAGCGAACTGGATGACAGCCATCAAGTCATCTTCTGTGCCATCATTTACCGCCGCGAAAGGATTTCTCTCCATATGCAGGAAAGAAAGCGGCATCTCCGCGATCTTGACCCTCCAAAGCAAATCCTCGTCATCAGCTACAGCTCTCTTGGCCTCAGCGAATATCTTCCTGCCCTCGGAAATGAACTCATCCGTGTACATCGGATCGTTGGCGATAATATAACAATTCGCATGTACCCCAGGCCTGCGGAGTATCCTGTCTTCCAAGTCGAGATAATCCCGGATATACTTGCCGGCAGCTCCGTAATACCCGTCAGTGAAATCTTTGATCAGAGCATCCACATCCGCGTCAGGATTCCACATCAGCTTCGCGAGAACCCAGGAGCGCATCTCCCTCAGCTCACAAGAAACAGTCTGATAATCACCTTCTTCCAATATTCCGATGGCGTTATTGTCCCGGAAATCCTTGATGTGCGAAGCCATCGTCTTCCAGTTGGCCACAGGCAGGCTATACTGAGCGAAATCAGTCACATAGTCCCAAATGTAGAGGTGCGGAGCTATCGCCGACCAATCACGTAAGTCCTTGAGGAATTCGACATTGCGTTCGCAGTCATCATAGTCGTGAAGCAGGCAGCACTCGATGCTGCAAAGACGGATGACCACATTATCCCTCGGAACAATGTCCTTCGGAGCATGACGGGTGTATTGATAAGCGAAGGTGCCGATGTACTTGTCCGGGAACTCATCCTTAACGGCATCCGCCACCTGGTTCACGAACCACACCATCAGTCCTGACTGCCCGCCATACTTCTCCGCCAAAGCGGTACACTCATCGCATTGGCAGAACAGCTGGTTGTCACATTGCTCCATTGAATATATCAGGAAGTCCGGCTCCCGGCGCATCACCTCTTTTATCCTATCTACACATACCTCAAGCACTTCCGGATTGGAAAGACACAGCTGGGCATAGCTTGAGAGGCGCTTCCCGTCCCGCAGGGAGAAATACTCCGGATGAGAGGAATAAAACTCGGCGGGTGAGACCAGATAGCCCATGGCGTGGACTCCCCAATAACCCTCGGCGGTCCCGGGAATTGTCTCGCCTGGATTGATTCCGGGAAGACGCACGAAATTATTCCTTGTCCTCGCTGAGAACGCGGGATTGCTTCTCACATCCAGGACGCAATTGTCCCTGATCTTTATCCCTGGTTCCTCATGCCTGTCCAACTTGCCGAAACTCCAGGCATCCTTGTGCGGAGCCACACTGACCTCACTGGAGTACCACCTGCAGCCAAGTTCTTCCTCAAGGAATGAATACACGGCATAGAGGGTTCCACGCAGGGATCCGCCCCAGAAAAGGACATCGCCTCCGACACTTTTCACAGTGAAAGAATCGTCCCTGTCATCTGGTTTCACCGCTTCTGGGACCAATTCGGTGACCAATTGGTTGAACCCGACAATCAGCCTTTTGCCCCTGGTTCCTCCGGACAGATCCGCCACAGGCAGATCTGCCCCGGAAACCTCCTTAATCCAGTGCCTAAGCTCCTCAGCCGCATAGCGTTCCGACTCTGTGGCGTCTGGAGCGAGGACTATAGTGTAAGCGGATTTACCGTCCTTAAACAACTCGTGGCTCCCACAGGATGTCAAGGCAAGCGAGATAATCGCCAAGAGAAGAACTCTGATACTCTTCATAAATGGTTCGCCTCTTCCAACAGAACTAATTGGTTTTCAAAATAATGGTCGGATCAAGAGGATAGCGGCCGAAGTCTTTGCCATATATGGCCAGACCTCCGTCCAGATCTTCAGCGGGTACCGTGAAACGCAGAGTGACCTTCCCGGTCTTAAGTATCTCTTCGTAAGGCAGGCTGCTGAGAGGGACCTCGATCTTCACAAGCTCACCATAAGAGCCGCCCTCACGCATCTCGGAGATTGCCGGTTGGGCTCCCCATGAGAGAATTCCACGATGGTCAGCAGGATCGTCAGCCAAATCATGCTTCGCGATAACCTTCCCATTTACAGACACTTCCAACTTTGAAGGCCACAATGTGGTGTCCGTCATGGCATAGGAGTTCAGGGACTTGCAGTGGTCGAAAGTACCCTTTCCGAGCATGTAGTCACCCTGGATGTCATCACCTTCTTTGTCCTTTCCGAACTTCTCCTTGGCGGAAGCCTCGAACAACAAGGTCGCAGAACGGACGCTTTCAGGGTTGAGATCCTTCGGCAGGTCTATGGTGTATTCGAAATAACCATGACCGAAACCATTCTCTTTCAGACCATTATAGATGGACGACTTGCCATTGGACCACTCGGCTGCCGTGTAGGAAGACGGGGCGAATGTCATGACATATGTGTCCATAGGCAGAGGGGTCTTGCCGTCTTTCACCCTGAATGTGGTGAAATTATGGTGGAGGACATCTCCCTTGTCGTTCTTGAGCGTCATACGGAGCCAGTACAGACCGGTCTCCTCAGGGACATGGACCCTCTGACTCGCTACCTGACGGCTGAGCCAAGGCTCAAATTCGACTGGAATAGCCAGACTCTCAAATGTCTTGAACTCCCCGAGAGCGTTGTAGCCGACAAGCTCAGTCTCGAGGGTGAGTTTCCCGGGATCCTTGTCAGTCATGAAGGAGCCGTAATAGGAGAGATTGACCCACTCGCCAGGCTTGTTGACAGTCCAAAGATACTTCATAGGTGATATGTAATACTTGCTCTGGAAGTCTGCGATAGTCATCCCGGGAACCAGGTCATCCAGACCGTCAATCTTCGGGGAACGATCATATTGGACGTATCCGTTCCACTCGTTGATAACATCGTGATGTTCAGTATAGAGCCATCCCGCGCACTTGGGATAGCGGCGGAAGGCGTCTATCATGATGTGGTAGTCCCATGTGAAATCGCAATCTCCGGCACTGCCGTGATATCCCCAGACATCACCGCACTCACTGTTGATCATCGGAGCGTCAGTCTGGACATTGTCGCCGGTGAAGTTGAAATGGCTGCCGGGGAAGGTGTTGTCAACATAGTGCCTGATCTCCCTGTCCCAATCCCAACCGGGACGATAGGAGTGCCATGAGTTGATGTCGGTCTCCACATGGTCGTTCAAGCAGGCGGAGTTGTCCTCCGCGAGACGGGAAGAATCCAGGCTCTTCGTCAGATGGTGCATCGAACGGACCCATTCCTGAATCTCCGTGTCATAACCGTTCTCCCCCTTTAATCCCCAAGTCTCGTTGAAATTGACCCAAGCGAATATCGAAGGATGGTTGTAGTCCCTCTCAACCTGGTTCCTCAAGCAATGTTCCCAGTCCTCTCTTGCCTCTGGAGTGGGTTTGCCCCAGAAGTTCGGTGTGTCGGCCATAATCAGCAAGCCAAGCTTGTCAGCCCAATAAAGCTTGCGGGGCACCTCTACTTTGATGTGGATCCTGTTACCTGAAAGACCAAGATTCTTCGAAAGAAGTATCTCATTTTTCATGAACTCATCGCTCGGGAAAGTGTAGAAGCCTTCCGGATGGTAACTCTGGTCCAAGCACAACTGGAGATAAATGGGTTTGTTATTGAGTGCCACATACTTATAATCAGCCCCAGGGAAATTGATGACTCCTATCTTACGCTGACCGAAGTAAGACTCGACCTTGTCCTGGTTTCCGAGAGACGCGGTCACCTCATAGAGGAAAGGATCGTCGAGATCCCAAAGATGCTGGTCTTTGATAGGCACCACAAAACTAGCCTTATCAGATCCGCCCATCTCGCCAGTGAAGGTGTCCTGCCCGCCGGTCTTGAAGTCAAGTTTGAAGGTCTCTCCTTCAGCGGCATTAGCGGCCAGGGCGACATCGACCTTAACGGTGGAGTTGTCTATGTCGGGAGTGAAGTGTAGCGACTTGATGAAGTTCTCGCCCCTGGCCTCGAGATAAACCGTCTGCCAGATGCCTCTGGCGTTACCGTAGCCCTGTTTCCCGTACAGGTGTGCGTCACTCGAGGTGTCATCAGCTTTGATGACCAGCTTATGGGGCTTGCCGAAAGAGATGTCTGTAAGCTCGCACTCAAACGGAGTGTAGCCTCCTTTATGGCTGCCGACTTCATTGCCATCAAGCCAGACGTGAGTGTCCCAGTCAGAAGCGCCTACCACAAGAAATACTCTCTTGCCTTTCCATGAAGAGGGGACGGTGATCTCACGGCCATACCAGCCAATGTCTCCACCATCCTCAACCTCAGAAAGTTTGGAACCCCAGGGGAACGGGACCAAGATGCTCTTGTCCATGAGCGCGAGATCCTCTCCAGCAATGACTTTCGATGCCGCGGCCTCGTCGAAAGTGAAGGCCCAATGGCCATTGAGGTTAATCCATTCGGCTCGCTCGAAGTCCGGACGGGGATGCTCTGAAAGCGGAATAAGCCCTGTGTCCGGGTTATTTGTGCAAGCCACGAAGACCAACGCGGCAAGAGCACAGATTATTGAGAATGACTTTTTCATGACTATTTAACTTGCTTGATTCCCTTAGGGAGGGTAACATCTGAAGACACGGACCCGTCGGCGTTCTTTTTATGGCTGACTTTAATCACGCCATAAGGAGTGGGGAATGTACCCTCCGCCCACTGGAGATCGCCAAGATGAGGCTCGATCCTGACCTCGCGGAATCCTATTCCGACAGGCTCGATACCGAGCACATGACGGCTGAGCCAAGTGGTGGGACCAGAAGCCCAACCATGGCAGAAACTATGGCGCAGGCCAACATAGCACCATGCGCCTCCATCGGCATGGATGTCGAACTTGCCTTCAGGAACAACCTCGTCGATTCGGGCGGCGTTCTTGGCATCTTCATAATTGAAGTCCTCCCAGAAGGTCGTCGCTCCAAGGTCAAGCATCCTGCCCCAGTACTTGGAAATCAAGTCCATAGCATCAGCGTAATGACCACCCTTGGCAAGGGCTTCGAGAAGGTAATAACCCATGAAGGACGTGAATTTCTCAGGACCGTTGGCGAGAATGATCTTGGAGGCTTCTTCGGCATCAAGCATTCCCTCTATGGCCAGAAGGGCCGCGGCCTGGCTGTTACCCACATTGTCGGGGACATATTTTCTGAGTTCAGCGGCGGCATTGGAACATTTCTCTCGCAAAGACTCGTCATTCATCCATCCCGCCATCTCGGCCCCAGCCTCAAGGGCACGGACAGAAAGGGCCTGAAGGCCGGCATGGATGACAGCCGGCTGGTCATTGGAAGGCCAATCTATGAAGCGGCCAGCCTTGTACGCTTCCTTGCTTCCGTCAAGATTCGCGATTACATTGTTCAGCAACTTACCAAGGTAGTCGCTCTGCGCCTTGAGGTAATCCATGTCCCCATACCACTGGTAGAGGTGATGCTGAATGATTATCCACCATAATGAATATGAGCAGATTCCGTTCATCCAAACGTTGGCGGGGGTTCCTTCCTTAACATAGTCAAGGCTCTTGCGGACCACCTGCTGGTCTCCGAACACGGTACCGACAGTCATGACCTCGGGATGCATGTCACCGATCCAGACCAGACGGTCGCGCTTGATTCCGTCCCAAAGGTATTCCTGCATGTTGAGATGGACGGTGTAGGCGCCTGTCTGCCAAATCTGGTTGAGACGCTCATCGTCGCACTTGAAAGAACCGAGATAAGGGATATCCCTGTACTTGGCCATCGCCCTGATCGAGACGATGGAGACATCGTCGTCATCCCCAAGGTAGTCCAAGCGGGCGAAACGGAATCCGCTATTCCCATATTCAGCGGCTCCAAGCCAAGGGACAGAGATCTCGAAGTCCCTGACTGAATGCTCATTGGTGGCTGTGGTTCCAGGCTCTCGGACATCGCTGAGAGCCTCGCTCACAGACTCACCCAAACAAAGGCGGAACCTCGCGGGTTGCTTGCTTCCGGCGATCGAACGGACAATCTGGATACCACCTTGGATCTCCTTACCGAAATCGAGCAAGACCGATCCTCCTTTGGCAAAAACGGTCACCACCGGCTCGGAGGTTGACACCTGGCCAGGATACGGCCTCATGAGCTCATCGGCTCCATTAACAGTGCCTTTAGTGAGAACAACCCTTGTGGGGGTGAGAAACTCGGTCGTGAATTCCGGATGATTACCAGTATCCGCGACAGTGGTGGTCGGCTTACTGCCACAGGAGGAGACCATGGCTGCGGCAATTAAGGCCGCAAAAGTTACAAACACTTGTCTCATAGCGTATTAAATTATCAAACAAATAATCTTGGAGGTTATATATAGAAGTTGATTCCTATTCCTAACACATGTTCCGCGGGAACGCCGTTGAAGGCGTAATAGAGATAGTAGGCTTCCAGTTGGACAACCTTGGAAATGTCGTAGTCGCAGGCGACGTAATGCCTTGTCTTCTTCCACTTGTCACCCCAGGTGAACACCTCAGCAGCCAGATAGGGGGTGAAGTTGGTCCCAGGGATGGCATATTGGACTTTCAGCCTTGAACGCAGGACATCGCTCTGATCTCCGGTCTCGGGAGTCCAACCATGCTGGTAACGCTCCCTGATAGAGACCTTCAAACCTCCTTGCTTCAACGATGCCGTCAGGTCAGCGACCGCTTTGTGAGTAAGCCAGGCAGGTTCCCGTATAAAGTCGTAGGCAACGTCGAACTTCAGCCAAGGCAGGAGTTTCACGCCCAGTGTTGTTCTCGTGTACCAACATTCCAGACGCTTGTACTGGTAGTTGTCGTGCTCAAAATAGAAACTGGCGAAGATGGGACTCTTGCCAAAGTCGTGGTTGACTTCGAAGAACTCCCATCCGCCGAAAGTGTTATCCTGAGCCTCCTGTGCCCCAAGTGGTTTGGAAAGCAGGACAACAGGCAGGAATACAAGCAGCAAGCGTATGGCGACTCCGACTCTCATAGCATCGCACTTATTCTGTCTTAAGCCTTATGTCGGAAGATGACGCCCCCACCATTATCTCCGGAAGTCCTTCAGGGACAATGAATTTCTCCTGACTTTCGCTCCAGTAGCGAAGATCCTCACGACGTAGAGGAATCGTGACCTCGCGGCTCTCCCCTTTCTTTAGGTGCACTCTCTTGAAGCCCCTCAACTCCTTGATAGGAGCCTTACCTTCATACTCCGGCAGACGTACATAGACCTGAGCCACCTCATCCCCCTCCATTTTTCCGACATTCTTTAGAGTGAACGAGACCTCTAGTGTCTCACCCTTGTCGGCCACGTTGAGATTGGAATAACGGAAAGAACTGTAACTCAAGCCATAACCGAAAGGATAGAGGACATCTCCCTCGTAATATTTGTAAGTGCGTTTGGTGATGTCGTAGTCGTCGAATGGAGGAAGATCCTCGATCCTGTTGTAATATGTGACTGGAAGCCTTCCGGCGGGATTGAACTTGCCGAACAACACATCCGCGACCGCTGTTCCTCCTTTCTCCCCTGGATACCAAGCATTTACGATGGCAGGGATGTTCTTATCCTCCCAAAGGATGGAAAGAGGGCTTCCGGCGACAAGCACCAGGACAACGTTCTTATTGACATGGTAGAGTTCTTGGAGGAATTCCTGTTGATCCTCAGGCAGGGTGATGAAATCACGATCCTTGCCCTCCCTCTCGATTGTCTTATTGATTCCCATGACAGCCACGACGACATCGCACTCGCGGGCGATACGTCCCGCGTCACCATAAAGCGACAACTTGTCCTGCCCCGCGGCCCTTGGAGGTATCCATCCGAGTCTGGCGATCGCGTAATCTCTCAAATTGTAGTATTCCACCTTAACCTCATAATCGCGGCCGGACACAAGGTTCACCGTGGCCATGTCGGTACGGACAGAATGCCCGGCCCAAGCATCGATAATGAGCTCCCCATCCAAATAGAGACGGCATCCGTCGTCAGAGGTCATAGAAAGCGTGTACTCGCCTGACACTGAGGGACGAAGGACTCCTGTCCAACGAATGCTTAGCGGTGATTCGGGCAGGAAAGGGTCGGGAGCCTGATTGCTCGGCTCGAAGTTAACCCATTCGTCAACCCTGGTCTTGGGCGTTCCTTTCAACTCCGTTCCGGAATAATACTCCGCCTTCAATCCGCCAGGGAAAAACTCGGGAGAGATGGTCTCGGTGGCATCGGCAGCGGATACCCATGGCGCATGCTTGACTATGATGTCTTTACCTGCCGCGGCCTTTATTCCCTCCAAGATAGAGACAGGCTCAGAGGCAGGAACACCGCTATAATCTCCGAACTCGCAAGAAGCGGCATTGACACCGACAACAGCTATCGAACGGACTTTCCCCCTTCGGAACGGAAGCATGTTCTTATCATTCTTCAGAAGGACTATAGACTCCCTCGCCATCTCGAGAGCCAAAGCCTGATGTTTCTCAGAACCAATAACTTCCGGGGATATCTTGGTGTAAGGATTGGCTTCGCCGGAGTCAAATAATCCTAGACGCATCCTAGCCGTCAAAATACGGCGGGCGGCCCTGTCGATGTCTTCATCTTTCACCATTCCGAGCTTGTACGCCTTCTTCAGTGGCTCGATGTAATAATTGTCACCACACTCAAGGTCAAGCCCGGAGAGCAGACAGAGCGCCGCGGCAGTCTCCCGCGTGGCCACATAATGATGATCCTCAACAAGGGTGCTGACACCTCCGCAATCTGACACCACATAGCCCTCAAAGCCCCAGTCTCCCCTAAGAACCTTTGTCAAAAGCCAGGGATTGGACGATGAAGGAATGCCGTTGATGGCGTTGTATGAGGCCATGATCGAGGTTGCGTGTCCTCTTTTGACAAGGGCTTCGTAGGCTGGTAAGTAATATTCCCTCAACTGCTTCTCGGAAATCACGGCATTACATTCGAATCGGTTGTGCTCCTCATTGTTGGCCGCGAAATGCTTAGGGGTGGAGACCACCTTGAGGTAGCGGGGATCATCCCCTTGCAGGCCTTTTACAAAGGCGGTTCCCATCTCTCCAGTCAGGAAGGGATCCTCTCCGTAGGTCTCCGGTGTCCTGCCCCATCGGGGATCACGGACCATATTCACGGTTGGAGACCAGAAAGTCAGCAGATCGCTGAACTGGTTAGTCTGCAACTTACCTTCCCCCAGTTCATTCCATCTCGCCCTCGCCTCATCGGAAATGGCGGTTGAGACTTTCAGCATAAGGTCCGGATCCCAAGAAGACGCCAAAGCGATAGCCTGGGGAAAGACCGTGAAGCGCCCGGGGCGAACCACCCCATGAAGAGCCTCGTTGCCATGGTAATATTTGGCTATCCCAAGCCTCTCATTGGCAGGAGAAGTGGCCCTCATCAGGTCAATCTTCTCTTCCACGGTCATCCTTTGGAGCAAATCCTCGACTCTTTGTGGAATCGGGAGGCTCTCGTCCTGATAGGCCGGCTTCTGCGCATATGCCGCGCACACACCGGCAAGAATAGCTACGATTACAGATAAACGTCTAAGCATCAGCAATATGGATTAAAGAAGTACCCAATCTTTTTCAAGACAGCTGACATGATGCTCGGTTATGCCCTTCTCATCCATCCAGCGTCGGGTGTCACGAGTCTTGAGCCAATTGTGCTCAGGAGCGGGCTCCCACACCCAAGACGGTGTGGGCCACAAGCAAGCCCTGAAATTGATGGCCTTATAGAACTCCTCGGAGCAACCGTTCTGGCCGTGATGTGCCATCTGCATGTAGTCGCAGTCGAGATATTCCTTATAGGCCGCAAGTGCCTTGTCGCCGCATTCGATACCTGCGTCGCCGAGCATCACAACGCTCTTGGAATCGTCCCAGAAACGGATGATCATAGACTGGTTGTTATAAGGGTTGGTCCTGTACTCAGGATTCGCCACTCCAAGAACCATGATGCCTATGTCATCGATGTCAAAGCGCTGTGTAAGGCTGTGAATATCAAGGAAATCAGTGTTACCGACATGGTCATCCATCGCCCGGTAATAGCGCCTGGCGTTGTCGGCGCTTCCAGACTCAAGATTCAGATACTCGTCTGAGACTCTGGAATAGATCACCTTGCCGATTGTTATTTCCCTCATGTCGTTGAGAATCGTGGCCATTGCTTCCATATGATCCTCGTGAGGATGGGTGATGAACCAGAGGTCCACATGACCACCCGCCTTCATGATGTGACCGCGAAGATTCTCGGCATCAGAAGCGAAGCCACCGTCAACTACGATGACCTTGCCTCCGGCGGTCTTGAACAAATAGGAGTTTCCGATGGTGTCGGTGGCCGACGAGATCTGCGTCATCGTGAAATGGCCTTTTTTCTTTGGCCCGAACAACTCCTCGGCTTTCTTTTCCTCTGGAGTGATCTTTGGCGCGCAACCAACCAGGGCGAATCCGGCAGCCGCTGTGCCTGATACCTTGATGAAATCTCTTCTATCCATGCTTTGGTGTTATTAATGTTGACTGATTTAAGAGTTTATAAATATAGCGAATCTTTTCGTAAAAAAGAACCTTATTCATCATTTTACGAAAACCCTTCCACTTGAAACGGCTTTTTCCTCCGCGTTTTTACCTAGCCAGACCTCGAACCAGCCCTCTTCAACGCCAAAACGCAAGTCTTTATCCCACATAGCGAAACGACGATAAGGGACCTCAATCTCTACATCCTTGCTCTCCCCAGGCTTCAAGGAAACCCTCTTGAACGCCACAAGTTCCTTGAGTGGCCGGGCAACTGAAGCGATCTCGTCATGGGCATACACCTGGACCACCTCATCTCCCTCGATATCTCCCGAGTTAGTCACTTTGACCTTTATCTTCAGAGGCTCATCTTTCCCGAGCGACTCCGGCATCTGGAAATCGCTGTAAGTAAACGTGGTATAGCTAAGTCCATAACCAAAAGGATAGAGCGGCTTGCCATCGTTCTCGACATAGCCGTAGCCTCTTCCGCTGGGCTTAATCGAGTAGTAGTAGGGATTCTGTCCGATGCTCTTAACCCAACTCACGGGAAGGCGGCCTCCAGGGTTGGCGATGCCTGTGATCACATCGGCGATAGCCCTTCCACCCTGCTCTCCGGGATACCACGCCTCCAACACGGCAGCGGCGCTGTCCACCCAGTCCGTTATGTCCACGACAGCACCATTCTGAAGGACAACTATCACGGGCTTTCCGGTCGCGATCAGGTCACGAACCATCTTCTCCTGATCCACATCTATACTTGTCAGAATAGTGTTGTCAACAATGACTCCGTGGGTCTCCTCACTACCCACAGTCATGTGGGTTGAAGGGAGTTTGAAACTGCTGCGGTCCGCCCCCTCATCCTCAGTGATCGAAGGGAAAAAGAACAACACGTCGCAAGTTCTGGCGAGAGACGCGACCTCCTGTCCCGGCTTGTTCAGCACCACATCAGCCGTACCTTTGAACGCTTCTTTCAATCCTTGCAGCGGAGTCACTCCGTCTCCCTTCCATCCTCTTCTCGGACCGTTGTAATCGCCCAAACTCAAGACATTCGCTCCAGGGCCATAAACGCCTATTCTTCTGACACTTCCGGGTTTCAAAGGCAGAATTCCTCCGTTTTTCAGCAAGGTCATGGACGCTTTGGCGGCCTCATAGGCGAGAGTCCTGTGCTCCTGACTCCGCACAATCAGCTCGGCTTTCTCAGGATCCACAAAAGGATCTTCGAAGAGGCCCAGCTCAAACTTGATGCGCAAAACCCTGCGGACACTCTCGTCCAATGTCTCCCGGCTGACTTTTCCCTCCCTGACGAGATCCAAAAGACTCTCGCTGGTTCCCGCCAACTGGAGATCAAGACCGTTCTCAAGGCAAAGGGCGAGAGCGTCTTCATTTGTCTGGGCCATCTTATGGCCTCCGCACACACCCTCAACACCGCCGTAATCGGAAACCACGATTCCCTTGAATCCCCACTCTTTCTTCAGGATATCCTTAAGAAGCACGCTGTTGCAGCTGGAAGGCACTCCATCAACAGAATTATAGGAGGCCATGATTCCCCTGGCTCCACCCTCTTCCACACAGGCCCTGAAGGGCTCAAGATAGACCTCCCGGAGAGCCCTCCAAGAACTCATGGAAGCGAATGAGTCGTGTCCTCCCTCGCCATAGTTATCAACATAATGCTTCGGGGTGGCCACGATGCCCTGCCCTTCAAGACCCTTGACATACGAGAGGCCCATCAAGGAGTTCATCAGCACATCCTCGCCATAGCTTTCCTGCGTCCTGCCCCAGCGCTGGTCACGGGTCACGTTCACCACGGGGGCATACACCTGGCGAACTCCAACAGCCCTAAGCTCTTTGCCAACCGCCTGACCCACTTTATAGTACAATCCGTCATCGAAGGTGGCTGCCATACCGATACTCTGCGGGAAACAGGTGGCATAGCAACTTTGAGCTCCGTGCAGAGCCTCTCCATGCTGCAAGACCGGAATACCCCAACGGTTGGCCTCGATAGACAGACGGGTGTCCTCATTGATCACCTCAGCGGCCGACTTAGGATCGGCGTCACGACCAGCGTCCGGAAGGAAATGGCCAGGATTCCTGACATGCCCCTTGGAGTAGTTCCTTTCGTTCCACTGGTTAGGGAAAAGCAGCTGCGCGCTGATCTGCGCCACTTTCTCTTCCACACTCATCCTGCCGAGCAGATCCTCGACCCTTTTCTCGACAGGAAGGTTCTTATCCCTAAACTTGAAGTTGCCTTCCAGCTTTGCCGGGCCAGCATTCTGATCAAAGCCGTGCTTGCCCGGGCCTACAAAAGCGTTGACATTCATCCACGGGATGTTGACCTCGGCCTGAGTTCCAGCCGGAACTTCGACATCAAGATGGGCTTTATCACCTGAGCGCTTGAAAGAAACCGACACTGTACCCTTGACAGTAGGGAAAGACAGGCTGCATTCGTCGAAAATATGCTCGTCCGGACTGACAGAGAACTTTGTCCAGCCGGCTTCCAAAGGATAGACACCGAACATCTTGGTCGGGAACACGGCCAGAGGGCCACCGCTCCAGGCGTGGTTGACTGAGCCGCAATCCCAATCACCGTTCACTCCCACATTCCAATTCTCGAACAGGGTGTCGAAGTCAGGATGATTCACCATAAACTCGTAACGCCTCTTTGTCCTCTCAAGGGCGTAATCACCATGACCGATGACGAATAGCGCCTCCATCACATATTTCTCCATGTAAGGACTGGCGTGCTCCTCCTTTTTAAACACCTCAAACAGAGCGTCATACTTGTCAGGGCCAGCTATTCCGGCAACAACCGCCAGAGCCTGCACACGCTCGTCAGTCTCTCCGGTGTAGTCCGGGTAACGGTAACAAGTCCCCGTCCAGGCGATCTTGTTGATAGCGTCCCTGAGCTGCTCCATCTGGTCCCAATAGGCGGAGCCGCGTTGGGTTTCCCCGACCAAATCACACATATCCGAGACCGAGCGGAGAGCCAGGCAATACCACATCGCCTGAAGCAGGCGCATATCCCGATTGTCGCCCCAGTCGCCCCAGTTCCAGTCGCCATCGTGCCACTCGGTTATGCCATCTGAGCCAATCTTGTAGGTCGCCAGATATTTTTCGACGGCAGGGAGAACCTGCTTTATAGTCTCCTTGTCTCCAGTGTTCATATAATAAGTCCAGAAGCCGTAAGGGCCGACGGCCGCAAGCATCTGGCATGGCAGCTCGACACCGTAATTGCCGGGAATCGGCGAGAAAAGGATGTCGTCGTCCCTCTGCCAAGAGGCGAGCTCTCGGATTCCTTTCCTTACAAGGGCGTGGAGGGAAGGGGAATATGTATAAAAGCACTCTCCCAGAATTGTAACGATGTCGCCCCACCATTGGCCTCGCTCGCGTTCAGGACAATCAAAGAAGTTGTCACGGGCATTAACATATATAGTCCGTAAACCTTTCTCCCAGAACTTGTTGAAGAATGGATCCGAGCAACTGAACTTCCCGTCGGGGGTGGTGTCATAGCCGGTCTCGCGATATTTGATGCCGGTAATCTCCGCACCATGATCCACGGTGAGTATTATCTTCATGCCATTCATCCAGCCAAGGGACTCATATTCCTGCTCACCGGCTTTGGTGATGTACTCCGCTCTGACACAGTCAGCGCCCACATGGGCATGGTCTGTCTCGATGAGAATCCTGCGGCCGGACTTGTCGGATGTGACAGCGATAATCGGAGTCATCTGTATGTTGTGAGGAAGCCTTGCCACGACGGTGTCCCGCTCGGCACCAGGGTGTTTCTCAAAGGCTATGTCTTTGATTCCAAAGTCCTTCCACATTGGGATAGGGC